>Ga0209023_10006761_pt1 | contig 11980 bp, 10 predicted proteins | sample LakOneMetagenome_FD_187468 | JGI IMG/M metagenome (GOLD analysis project Ga0209023, IMG submission 187468) | Freshwater and sediment microbial communities from Lake Erie, Canada (SPAdes) (version 2) | ecosystem: Environmental > Aquatic > Freshwater > Lentic | place: Lake Erie, Canada...
GGCGCGCGGGGCGCTGCGGCGGGGGCCGGCACGGCCGAGGCGACGGCGGGGGCGGCTGCGGTCACGGCGGCGGCGGCGCGGGCCACATCGTCCTTCATCACGCGGCCATCGCGGCCCGAGGGCTGGACCTGGTCGCGGGTCAGCCCCGCTTCGGCCATGGCCTTCCTGGCCGAGGGCGCATCCTCGACATCGGTGCGGGCACGGGTGTCAGCGGCGGGGGCTGCGGGGGCTGCCGGTTCCGGCGCCCTGGCGGGCGCTGCCGCCGGAGGGGCCGCAGGGGCGGCCGCTGCCGCGGTGGCCCCTTCGGTGATCACGGCCAGCCGCGCCTTGGGGTCGACCGTAGTGCCTTCCGGCGCCAGGATTTCGGCCAGAACGCCCGCGACCGGCGAGGGCACCTCGACCGACACCTTGTCGGTTTCCAGCTCGCACAGCATCTCGTCGACCTTGACCGTGTCGCCGACCTTCTTGAACCAGGTCGAAACCGTCGCCTCGGTCACGCTTTCGCCCAGGGTGGGCACCATTACGTCCGTCATCTCTACGCTCCTAGGGAACGCGGGCCCGTCAGCCCAGCGCCTCTTTCACAAGGGTTTCCTGTTCATATTTGTGGCGGCTCGCGAGCCCTGTCGCGGGCGAGGCCGAGGCGACGCGGCCCGCATAGCGCGGCCGGGTGTGCTTGGCGCCAAGCTCGATGAGGATCGCCTCGATCTCGGGCTCGATGAAGGACCAGGCGCCCTGGTTGCGCGGCTCTTCCTGGCACCAGATCCATTCGGCCTGCTTGAAGCGCGCCAGCTCGATCCGAAGCGACTTGCCCGGCACCGGATAAAGCTGCTCGATCCGCATCAGGTAGGTGTCGTCCTGACCGCGCGCGTCGCGTTCGGCCAGAAGGTCATAGTAGACCTTGCCCGAACAGAGGACGACGCGCTTGATCTTGGCGTCGGGTTTCAGCTTCAGATCGCCCGGGTTCGACTGGGCGTCATCATGCAGAACGCGATGGAACGTGGAGTCAGCCAGGAACTCCCTTGCCGTCGACACGGCGAGCGGATGGCGCAGAAGCGATTTCGGCGTCATCAGGATCAGGGGCTTGCGGAAGTCGCGGTGAAGCTGGCGGCGCAGGATGTGGAAATAGTTCGCGGGGGTCGTGACGTTCGCGACGATCCAGTTGTCATGCGCCGAAAGCTGCAGGAAGCGTTCGAGCCGCGCCGAGGAATGTTCCGGCCCCTGGCCTTCGTAGCCATGGGGCAGAAGGCAGACCAGGCCCGACATGCGCAGCCATTTCGATTCGCCCGAATTGATGAACTGGTCGAACATGATCTGCGCGCCGTTCGCGAAGTCGCCGAACTGCGCTTCCCAGATGGTCAGCGCGTTCGGTTCGGCCAGCGAATAGCCGTATTCGAAGCCAAGGACGGCATATTCCGAAAGCATCGTGTCGATGACTTCGTAGCGCGCCTGGCCGGGCGCGATGTGGTTCAGCGGGTAGTAGCGTTCCTCGGTCACCTGGTCGACCCAGGCCGAATGGCGCTGGCTGAAGGTGCCGCGCGTGCTGTCCTGGCCCGAGAGGCGCACCGGGAACTGTTCGACCAGCAGCGAGCCGAAGGCCAGTGCCTCGGCCGTAGCCCAGTCGAAGCCCTGTCCCGTCTCGAACATCTTGGCCTTGGCCTCGATCTGGCGGGCGACGGTCTTGTGCAGGTCGAACCCCGGCGGCACGCGGGTCAGTGCGGTCCCGACTTCGGCCATGACCTCGGGCATGATCCAGGTGTCGCCGCGCTGGTAATTGTCCAGGTCCTTGGGCTTCATCCGGCCCCAGCGGCCGTCGAGCCAGTCGGCCTTGTTGGGCTTGTAGTCGCGTGCCACCTCGAATTCGCCATTCAGGCGGGCCTGGAAGGCGGCCTTCAAATCCTCGATCTCGCCCGAGGGGATCAGCCCGTCGGCCACGAGGCGGTCGGCATAGAGCTGCAGCGTCGTCTTCTGCTTGCGGATGCGGTTGTACATCGCGGGGTTGGTGAACATCGGCTCGTCGCCTTCGTTGTGACCGAAGCGGCGGTAGCAGAAGATGTCGATGACCACGTCCTTGTGGAACTTCTGGCGGAACTCGGTCGCGACGTTCGCGGCATGGACCACGGCCTCGGGGTCGTCGCCGTTCACATGGAAGATCGGCGCCTCGACCATCAGTGCGATGTCGGTCGGGTAGGGGGAACTGCGCGAATAGGAGGGGGCGGTGGTGAAACCGATCTGGTTGTTGACGACGATATGGATCGTGCCGCCGGTCCGGTGGCCCTTGATGCCCGACAGCTGGAAGCATTCCGCTACGATGCCCTGGCCGGCAAAGGCTGCGTCGCCGTGCAGCAGGATCGGCAGCACCGCGCCCCGGTCGATCTGGTCGCCGAAATGGTCCTGCTTGGCGCGGACCTTGCCAAGGACGACGGGGTTCACCGCCTCGAGGTGGCTGGGGTTCGCGGCCAGCGACAGGTGGACGGTATTGCCGTCGAAGGTGCGGTCGGACGAGGTGCCGAGGTGATATTTCACGTCGCCCGAGCCATCGACCGCGTCGGGCTTGAAGCTGCCGCCCTGAAATTCGTTGAAGATCGCCCGGTAGGGCTTCATCATGACGTTGGCCAGGATGTTGAGCCGCCCGCGGTGGGGCATGCCGATGGCGATTTCCCTGACGCCGAGCGCGCCGGCGCGCTTGATGATCTGCTCCATCGCCGGGATCACGGCCTCGGCCCCGTCAAGGCCGAAGCGCTTGGTGCCGGTGTATTTGACGTGGAGGAACTTCTCGAACCCCTCTGCCTCGACCAGCTTGGTCAGGATGCCGCGGCGCCCCTCGCGGGTGAAGCTGATCTCTTTCCCGTAGCCCTCGATCCGTTCCTTGAGCCAGGCGGCCTCGGCCGGGTCGGAGATGTGCATGTATTGCAGCGCGAAGGTGCCGCAGTAGGTCCGGCGCACGATGTCGACGATTTCGCGCATCGTGGCATGCTCGAGCCCGAGGACATTGTCGATGAAGATCGGCCGGTCCATGTCGGCATCGGCAAAGCCGTAGGAGGCGGGGTCAAGCTCTGGGTGGTTGCCGGTCGGCGTGATGCCCAAGGGATCGAGGTCGGCCGCAAGGTGGCCCCGGATGCGGTAGGCGCGGATCAGCATCAGCGCGCGCAGGCTGTCGAGGACCGCGCGCTTCAACTGGTCGTCGGTGATCGGGAGGTTGGCGTCGGCGGCGCGCGCCCGGATCTTCTCGGCCGTGGCCTTGGAGTCGGCGGGCCATTCCCCGGTCAGGGCCGAGGTGAGCTCGTCCTGCGGCACCGGCGGCCAGTCGGCCCGCGCCCAGCTTGCGCCCTGGGCTTCCTGGCGCACGTCGCTTTCACTGTCGCCGAGCGCGCGGAAGAAGGCGGCCCAGCTGGCATCGACCGACTGGGGGTCGGCGGCGAAGCGGGCATGCATCTGCTCGACATAAGGCCCGTTCGCCCCTTGCAGGAAGGACGAGGCGTGGAACTGGTCGTTGGCGGGTTGGTCGGTCATGGGGTCACCTCAAGGGGGTTGGGACCGTAACGGTTAGGGCCGGTCTGGGACCGGAGGAGGAGCGAAATGAAATTCCAGATCAGGATGCCCATCCCGCCAAACAGCAGGGCGATGAGGGGGATCGCCGGCAACCCATTGAAATGAATGGTGCCGTTTGCATCGACATTGCCGACGTGAAGGACACGATAGGCGATATAAGCATAGGCAAAGCCCAGGGCAAAGAGCAGGTAGGGCACGGCAAGCCACCAGCCGATGCGGCCCCGGTCATGCAGGCGGCGGACCGTGGCGGCGAGCAGCGGAAAGAAGGCGAAGAGGGTCGCCGCACCGGTGATCGGCCCATCGCTCTGGATGACATACTGCACTTCGCCGCCGACCTGCACGGGGCCAATCGTGCCCCGACCGAAGATCAGCATATCCAGCCTTACCGCGACGACCAAAAGGACAAAGGCGGCCAGAACGGTCCACCAGAACTCCGAGCGCGGCGCGCGCCCCGCATAGCGGAACGTGTTCCTGAGAGAGGTCCGTATCGACTGAACCGGTCCCACGGATCAGCCTCCGTTTCCGTGCGAGGTCGCAGACAGCGCCTGGCCGCAGGGGTGTGGCACTGGACGCATTTGCCTCACCCCTTGATCGCCTGCATCACCGCCTGCCCGAGCCGCGCGGGGCTGTCCGCCACGATGATCCCGGCGCGCTTCATCGCCTCGATCTTGCTCTCGGCGTCGCCCTTGCCGCCGGCGACGATGGCGCCCGCGTGGCCCATGCGGCGGCCCTTGGGCGCCGTGCGGCCGGCGATGAAGCCGGCGGTCGGCTTCCAGCGGCCCTTCTTCTTCTGCGCGGCCAGATATTCCGCCGCCTCTTCCTCGGCCGAGCCGCCGATCTCGCCGATCATGATGATCGACTGGGTCTCGGGGTCGTTCAGGAACATCTCGAGCACGTCGATATGTTCGGTGCCCTTGATCGGGTCGCCGCCGATGCCGACCGCCGTCGACTGGCCAAGGCCAAGGTCGGTCGTCTGCTTCACCGCCTCGTAGGTCAGCGTGCCCGAGCGCGAGACGACGCCGACCGAGCCGCGCTTGTGGATGTGGCCGGGCATGATGCCGATCTTGCATTCGCCCGGGGTGATGACGCCGGGGCAGTTCGGCCCGATCAGCCGCGACTTTGAATCGATCAGCGCGCGCTTGACCTTCATCATGTCGAGGACCGGGATGCCTTCGGTGATGCAGACGATGAGCGGCATGCCCGCGTCGATCGCCTCGAGGATCGAGTCGGCGGCGAAGGGCGGGGGCACGTAGATCGCGCTCGCCGTGGCGCCGGTCTTGGCCATCGCCTCGTGGACGCTGTCGAAGACGGGCAGGCCCAGATGGTCGGTGCCCCCCTTGCCCGGCGTCACGCCGCCAACCATTTTCGTCCCGTAGGCGATGGCCTGTTCGGTGTGGAACGTGCCCTGGCTGCCGGTGATGCCCTGGGTAATGACCTTGGTGTTCTTGTCTACGAGAATGGACATAAGCCTCTCCTTAGGCGATCACGGAAACACGAAAGTCGCGCGGCCCGGTCTTCTCGAAGAAAAGGCGTGTTCCGTCTTTCGCTTTGATGTTTTTGTAGAAGGTCTCGATGGCATCTTTCGCTCTAATGCGAAGAATCCACTTGTCAGAGGCGATGTCGGTTTCGAACACACCAACGGGGTGAAGTTCGACCCGGATCGGATTATCTGCGGCAGCCTTCGCGCCGCCGCCGAATGCGTCTGCGGGAAACAGGTCTCGAATGGGGCCAATGGGTATGTGGTTGTGGGTCACATTCCCGGCCCGTATCTCAACCACCCTTCCTTCGACCGCACTGGCCATCCGCCTACCCCTTCACCGCCTTCACGATCTTCTCTGCCGCGTCACTCAGATCGTCGGCTGCAATCACGTTCAGGCCCGAATTCTTGATGATCGCCTTGCCCTGATCGACGTTCGTGCCTTCCAGCCGCACGACCAGCGGCACCTTCAGGCCGACCTCTTTCACCGCCGCGACGATGCCCTCGGCGATGATGTCGCCGCGCATGATGCCGCCGAAGATGTTGACGAGGATGCCCTTCACATGGGGGTCCGAGGTGATGATCTTGAAGGCTTCCGTCACCTTTTCCTTCGTGGCGCCGCCGCCGACGTCCAGGAAGTTCGCGGGCTCCGCCCCATAGAGCTTGATGATGTCCATCGTCGCCATCGCCAGCCCCGCGCCGTTCACCATGCAGCCGATGTCGCCGTCGAGCGCGATGTAGTTCAGGTCGAACTTCTGCGCCGCGAGTTCCTTCGGGTCCTCCTCGGTCTCGTCCTTGAGCGCGAGGATGTCGGGGTGGCGGTAGAGCGCGTTGCTGTCGAAGCCCATCTTGGCGTCGAGGCATTTCACCGTCCCGTCAGTCGTGACGACCAGCGGGTTGATCTCGAGCATCTCCATGTCCTTGTCGACGAAGAGCTTGTAGAGCGTGCGGATCAGGGCCACGCATTGCTTGACCTGCGCGCCGGTCAGGCCGAGCGCGAAGGCCACGCGGCGGCCGTGGAAGTCCTGAAGCCCGGTCGCGGGATCGACGCTGAAGGTCAGGATCTTTTCGGGCGTCTTGTGGGCGACCTCTTCGATGTCCATGCCGCCTTCGGTCGAACAGACGAAGGCAATGCGGCTGGTCTGGCGGTCGACCAGAAGCGCGAGGTAAAGTTCGCGCGCAATGTCGCTGCCGTCTTCGATGTAGATGCGGTTTACCTGCTTGCCGGCCGGGCCGGTCTGGTGTGTGACCAGCGTGCGGCCGAGCATCTGGCGGGCCTGTTCGGCGGCCTCTGACACGGACCGCGCGATGCGGACGCCGCCCTTGTCGCCGGCCTCCGGCTCCTTGAAGCGGCCCTTGCCGCGGCCGCCGGCGTGGATCTGCGATTTCACCACCCAGATCGGGCCGTCAAGTTCGCCCGCAGCGGTCTTGGCATCTTCGGCCTTGAGCACGATGCGCCCGTCGGACACCGGCGCACCATAGTCGCGCAGAAGGGCCTTGGCCTGATATTCGTGGATGTTCATCTCTGTCCCGCCTCAGCAATCCATTGCCTCGGGTGATGACATAAGGGCGAGGCGTATCAAAACAATAAATGCCCGGCAGACGGGACGAAGCGGCAAAAAACCGCTCTTGTGATCACGCGCCGAAAGTGTGTGATCACAAGGTTCGCGGATTGACCCGACGCGAGCGAATCAACGGCTGGCGCGGGCGGTGATGGCGAGGCAGAGCCGCGTCGCGGCGGCCATGTCCTGAACGCTGATCCATTCCTTCGGCCCGTGGATTTCCTGCATGCCGGTGAAGAGGTTGGGGCAGGGCAGGCCGAGCTCGGTCAGGCGCGATCCGTCGGTGCCGCCCCGGATCGGGACCGAGACGGGGGCGATGCCAAGGCTGCGGCAGGCGTCGCGCGCCAGTTCGACGGGCGTCATGTCCTTTTCCAGCCAGTAGCGCATGTTGCGGTATTGCGGCCTGATCTCGCAGCGGATGGTGGCGTTCGGCTCGGCCAGTGACAGCGCCTCGCAGATCTTGCGCAGGATCTCGCCCTTGTCATCCAGCCCGTCGCGTTCGAAATCGCGCAGGATCAGCTTTATGGTGACTTCTGACGATCCGCCCGAGAGTTCCGTCGTATGGATGAAGCCCTCGCGGTCGGCGGTCAGTTCGGGCAGCATGGATTGCTGCGGCAGCATGGCAAGGAACCGCCCGGCGAGCGTGATCGCGTTGACCATCTTGCCCTTGGCAAGGCCGGGGTGGACCGACACGCCGGTGATTGTGACGGTGGCGCCGTCGGCCGAGAAGCTTTCATATTCGACCTCGCCCGCGCGGCCGCCGTCGAACGTGTAGGCGAAGTCGCAACCCATGTCGGCGGGCAGGCGCGGGTCGACGCCGCGGCCGATTTCCTCGTCCGGGGTGAAGGCCAGGCGGATCTCGCCATGGGGCTGGCCGGGGTGGCTCAGCAGCCGGCGCGCAGCGGTCATCAGGATGGCGACGCCGGCCTTGTCATCGGCGCCAAGGAGTGTGGTGCCAGAGGCGGTGATCAGGTCATCTCCAATCTTTTCAAGAAGATAGGGGCTTTCTTCGGGGCTGAGGACCAGGTCCGGCGCATCGGGGTAGGTGATCGCGCCGCCGTTGTAGCGCGCGATCAGGCGCGGCTTGACGCCGGTCGCATTATACTGGGGCGCGGTGTCGACATGGGCCAGAAAGCCGATCGTCGGGCCCTTGGCGGTCGCCGGAATGGTGGCCAGCACCGTGCCATAGTCGGTCAGGCGCACGTCCTTCGCGCCGATCTCGGCCAGCTCGCGCAGAAGGAGGTGCTGCATGTCCATCTGGATCGCGGTCGAGGGCGCCGTGGGGCTGTCGTCGTCGCTTTGGCTGTCGATGGCGGCGTAGCGCATCAGCCGGTCGGCGAGTTCGGGGCAGAAGGGGTCGGCAGAGGTGAGTTCGGGCATGGCGCTCTCCGGGGTCAGGGGGCTGATGAAGGGCGCGCGGGCCGCACCTGTCAAGGTGCGAGCACCCGCGTCGCGCGGAAGAGGACCTGCCCGCGCGGCAGCCGGTCCGGCCGCCGGTCCAGCCGGAAGCCGCCGAGCGTGCCATCCGGTGCCCAGCCCTCGCCGGTCAGGTGCCAGGGCGCGCGGTCGGGGTGGGTGACGACGCCGTCGGGCTGGCGGAAGGGGCCGGTGTGGCCATCGGGCGCGAGGAACAGGGTGAGAAGCAGGCTTTGCAGGTCCGGGAACCGGGTCGCAAGGCTGCCGAGCGCGTGAGCGAGGTAGGGCAGGGGCAGGTGGGTGAAGACCGCGAAGGCGATGGCGTGGGTGATCGTCGGGGGGACGCCCGGGAAGGCGAAGTCCGGGTCCCTCACCAGCTGGTCGCGGGGCAGGCGGGGGCGGTCGGCCTCGGCCAGTTCGCGGTCATAGCCGCGCGCCATCAGCTCCGCCGACAGGTCCGTGCCCCAGTAGTGGCCGGGCTGAAGGTAGGGCACGGCCTTGCAGCCGAGCCTCAGCGCGCCGCAGCCGATGTCGAGCAGCCTGTGGTGAGGTTCCAGCCCCTCGGCCTTCAGAAGCGCCATCTGCAGGCGCCCGGTTTCGTCCCAGCGGCCGCCGACGATATCGCGGTGCCGGCCGCGGGCCAGTTCCCGGTCGTAAAAGCCCGGCGCGTGGTAGGGCGAGACGGGTGCGCGCATCGCGTCAGTTCAGCCAGAAGGCGAAAATGCGCCCCTGGCCCGCCACGAGGTCGTCAAAGGCGCGCCAGCTCTGGGTGCTGACGAGCGGGCCCTGGCGCAGATAGGGCGCCAGCCCCATGCCGTGCAGCCATTCGACCGCATCAAGGGACGAGGGCTTTTCGAACCAGGCGCCAAGGTCGAAGCCGGTCGTGCCATCCATGTAGGGAATGAGCCGTTCGCCCTTTACCAGCATTTCCGCATCCGACAGGACCGCCTGCCATCTGGTGCCAAGGCCCTGCGGCAGGGGGGCCGGCAGCGCGCCTTTCTGGCGGGCGTTCGGGATCCATTCCTGGTGGTCGTCGGTTTCCGTCTCCAGCTCGGTCCAGAAGCGGCGGTTGTCGGCGATCATCGCCAGAAGGTGGTCGCGCGTGGCGTGGATACGGCCCGTGTCGGGCGTCTGGCGCAGGGTCAAGAGCAGCATGGCGGCATAGTCGGTCGGATTCGGCGTGGCGGCGTCGCGCGGGGCGCCGCCGACAAAGGTCTCGAGGGGGCCGTCGGCGCCCTTTTCGACCAGCGCCTTTCGGCCCTCCATCACCCTTGTGATCGGGCCGGTGGGCGCGAAGGCCAGGACGGCCTCGCCGGTTGCGGACAGAAGGTGGCTGTAGGCGGACAGCCAGGCGGCATCGGCGCGGTCGAAGGTGACGGCGGGAAGCTTGGCGGCGGCGCTGTCATCGAGGGGGGCGTCAAGCGAAAGGACCGCCCCGGCCAGCTCTGCCGCGCCCTCGCCGGGGTCGCGGGTGCCGGACCGGTTCACGTCGAACCAGATGTCGCCAAGGCGAAGGGTCAGCGACAGGTCGGCGTCCGGCGGGATCGCGGCAAGGGCCGTGCGGCTGTCGTCCATCGCCTGATTGATGCCCTTGAAGGTCGTCTCGACCAGCGCGGGGTCGAAGGGCGCGGGGTTGGGGTTCGGTGGGAGCGGCAGGCGAAAGACCGGCAGAAGCTCCAACGCGTCGCTCTGGCCGACGGAATATCGGGCGGCGAGCGCCTGTTCGATGCCACCAAGGAAGCGGGTGATCGCCAGCGCGAAGCGGTCATCCGGGGTGGGCGCGGAAAGGCTCGCGATGTCACTCGCGGTCGCGGCAAGGCCCTTGCCTGCGATTTCGGCCGACCAGTCGCGGGTGGGTTCGGCAAGGGCGGGGGTGGCGATCAGGGCAAGAAGGCAAAGGGCACGCATGGCAGATACTCGCTGAAGCTAACGAAAAAGGGGCCGCCCTGCGGCAGCCCCTGTCGTTTCAAGGCCGGTCGGGACTCAGGCCAGCGATGGGTCGATCGCCTTGCAGGCGGCGACGAGGCCTTTCACCGCCTCGACCGACTTGTCGAACATGGCCTGTTCGTCTGGGTTGAGCGTGATGTTCATGACCTTCTCGACCCCGCCCGCGCCGATCACGGTCGGCACGCCGACATACAGGCCCTGAAGCCCGAAGGCGCCCTTGACGTAGGCGGCGCAGGGCAGGACGCGCTTCTGGTCCTTGAGGTAGGCTTCCGCCATTTCGATCGCCGAGGTGGCGGGGGCATAGAAGGCCGAGCCGGTCTTCAGAAGGCCCACGATCTCGGCCCCGCCGTCGCGGGTGCGCTGGACGATGGCGTCAAGCTTTGCTTGCGTCGTCCAGCCCATCTTCACCAGGTCCGGCAGCGGCACGCCGGCCACGGTCGAATAGCGGGCGAGCGGCACCATCGTGTCGCCATGGCCGCCCAGGACGAAGGCTGTCACGTCGCGCATCGAGACGCCGAATTCGAGGCTGAGGAAGTGACGGAAGCGGGCCGAGTCGAGGACGCCCGCCATGCCGACGACCTTTTCGTGCGGCAGGCCCGAGAATTCGCGCAGCGCCCAGACCATCGCGTCAAGCGGGTTGGTGATGCAGATGACGAAGGCCTTCGGCGCATGGGCCTTGATGCCCTCGCCCACCGATTTCATGACCTTGAGGTTGATGCCCAGAAGGTCGTCGCGGCTCATCCCCGGCTTGCGCGGCACGCCCGCCGTGACGATGCAGACATCCGCGCCGGCAATGTCGGCGTAGGAGTTCGTGCCCTTCATCACCGCGTCGAAGCCTTCGGACGGCCCCGATTGCGCGATGTCGAGCGCCTTGCCCTGCGGCGTCCCTTCGGCGATGTCGAACAGGGTGACGTCGCCCAGTTCCTTGAGTGCGACGAGGTGGGCGAGCGTGCCCCCGATCTGTCCGGCGCCAATGAGCGCGATCTTGGGTCTGGCCATGCTATCCTCCGGCTTTCGCTGTCGCGCGCAGGGTTAGACGGTTCGCCCCTGTCACGCAAGCATGGTGGATTGCGGGCGGGGGTCTGGTGGCGCTAACTGGGCCCGTTCGGGCGGAGGCTGGCGGTGGGTGTGACATTCTGGGTGCTGGCCCTTCTGGCGGCTTTTCTGGTGGGCATGGGCAAGGGCGGACTGCCGGTCGTCGGCATGCTGGGCGTGCCGGTCCTGTCGCTGGCGATCTCTCCGGTCGCCGCGACCGCGCTTCTGGCGCCGGTCTATGTGCTCAGCGACATGTTCGGGCTTTATGCCTACCGGCGCGAGTATGACCGCCGCGTGCTGGCGATAATGGTGCCGGGGGTGACGATCGGGGTGGCGCTTGGCTGGGCGGCGGCGGCGGTGACGCCCGAGTGGCTGGTGACGATGCTGGTCGGCGTCATCGGACTGGCCTTCGCGCTGCGCATGCTCTTCGGGCGGAAGGCGGAAGGGGGCGAGCGGCGGGCAGAGGTGGCGCCGGGGCTCTTCTGGGGCAGCGTCACCGGATTTACCAGCTTCGTCAGCCATTCCGGCGGGCCGCCCTTCCAGATCTATGTGCTGCCCCTTGGCCTTCGGAAGATGGTCTTTGCCGGCACGAACACCATCCTTTTCGCCTATCTGAACGCGATCAAGCTGGTGCCCTACTGGGCACTCGGCGAGTTTTCCGACCAGAACCTGAAGGCCGCCGCCGCGCTGATGCCGGTCGCGGCGGTGGCGGTCTTCGTGGGCGTGCGGCTGGTCCGGGTGGTGCCCGAGCGGCTGTTCTTCCGGGTCATCACCTGGGCGCTTCTGGTGGTGTCGGTGAAGCTGATCCTGGACGGGGTGCGGGGGGCGATCTGAGACCGGAGCCCGGTCGGCCGTCACAGGATGTGAAGCGGCGGGGCCGGGCGGGAAAAGGAAACGCGATCCGCGGTTCCCCCGACCGTGCAGAAACGACTTGGCTGGACCGCTGATGTCCTGAACCTGCGAAGGCCGGCGCCCGCCGATGGCGGGGCGGGCG
>Ga0209023_10006763_pt1 | contig 11975 bp, 10 predicted proteins | sample LakOneMetagenome_FD_187468 | JGI IMG/M metagenome (GOLD analysis project Ga0209023, IMG submission 187468) | Freshwater and sediment microbial communities from Lake Erie, Canada (SPAdes) (version 2) | ecosystem: Environmental > Aquatic > Freshwater > Lentic | place: Lake Erie, Canada...
GTTGATGCGCCTTCGGCCCGCGCACCCCGCGTGCGACCAGCCCGACCCGGCCGTGGTTTTCGCTCAGTACTTCGACCAACAGGCTGGTCTCGCGCCAGGCGCGTGCATGCAGGACGAAGGCGGGTTCTGCGGAGATGCGGAGCATGGCGGGATTATGCCGGCTCCAACGAAAAACCCCGGCCGGAGCCGGGGTTCTGTTCCAAGCGGACGCCAAACATCAGCTACCAAAGTACATTTCGTTTGGATCGGTACTGTCGGCGCACTGCGGGTCGTCCATGTAATCGGTCTTGCCGTCGCCGTCGTTGTCGATGCCATCCGAGCATGCCGGTAGCAACGGGTTGTCATCGGCTTCGTTGTTGTCACTCGGATCGAATCCCCTCGAACTCGAGCAACCGGGGTCTTGCGCATCTGCCAGGCCGTCGATGTCGTCGTCAATGCCGTTGCTGCAGGCCATCGGCATGCCGTCCATGTCGCCGTAGTCGCTTTCCACCCCGAGGATGGCGACGCCGGGCGGCAGGGTGCAGGTGATCGACTGGCTTCTCTGGTCGAGGTTGTACCCGCTGTAGATCACGTCATAAATGTTGAATTCGACCGATCCACCCGTGGCATCCGCGTATGCCGGCTTGGTGAGGTAGATCCCCGCCGAGTTGGAGGGATCCCTGGCGACGCCGGTGCAGTTGAAGGTGTGCGCCGCGCCATCGAACGCGACGAAATTGAGCCAGATCTTCACGAAACCGGCATATGGCCCGCCCGCGGCGGGCGATTCCTTGTCGAATCCGCAGAGTGCGTAGACGTTGGCCGTGCCCTGGTTGCGGAAGCCGGTAGCCTGGCCGCGGACGGGACTGTCGGTCGTGGGTTTCGTCAGCGTGCACGCCGTCGATGGGTTCTGGGACTTGTGCTTGTAGACGACCGCGGCATCGGCAGGCGCCGCGATCAGGAGGGCGAGGAAAGCGGCGGAGGCCGTTGCGACCGGGATGCTGCGCATGGATGTCCCCTGGTGATGCCGGCAATGCAACCGGCTTCTTACTCCCTACGGGATTCCGTGTCGAATGTGGACATGCCCCGTCCCGCCCGCTCAGGCGGGTTCGGCGGCGATGCGGCGCATGGCGGATATGGCCGAGGCGCTATTGGAATCGCGATCATGCTGGGATTACGCTTCGCTTCATCCCAGCCTACGGGCTGGTTGCCAACCCTAGGGGAGGGAGTGTTATGAAATTTTGGAAAATTGGAATGCCGCTTGTCGCATTTGCCGTTTTGCAAGGTTGTGCGAGTGGCTACACCTCGTTCTACAAGGCAACGCCTGATGCCACGTCTGAAGCTATTGCTGAGCGTCGGGCCGCTCCTCCCCCAGAAACGCCTATCGTCGAGCGATTGGCTCCAGACGATCCTCAGAAAATTCTTGCGGCTTATGCAAAGCGCGGATACGTAATGATCGGTACGTCTGAGTTCAATAGTGGCCACAACGAATCTGAGGCATCCGCAATAAAGCAGGGGCAAGTCGTCAAGGCGGATTTAGTTCTGATCATGAACCCGCAATACACGGGCTCGGTTACGACAAGCATGCCTTTGACCACGCCAACAACTTCCACGTCATACACAAGCGGGACAGCTACTGCGTATGGCCCCGGCGGAACAGTCAATGCCTACGGCAGTGGAACCACGACCACATACGGCACCCAGACTACCTACATTCCAATCACAATTAATCGCTCGAATTATGCTGCCGTATACTTTGTTAAGCAGAAATATACTCTTGGCGCATTCGCGAGAGATCTTAGTGATTCAGAGCGACAGGACCTACAAACAAATCAAGGCGCGGTTATTACGATAATTGTTGACGACACGCCAGCATTCAGGGCTGACGTACTCCCAGGCGACATAATTTTCGCAGTAGCTGGGCAAAAAGTCGGGAATGTGGCCAGCTTTTACAGGCTCTTAGGTGAGCACAAGGGGCAAATTACGGAACTGACCTTACTGCGGCACGGACAGAAAATTGAAAAGACAATTCAATTGAATAATTAAATCATTTAGTCATGGTGAAGTCGCGATGGTGGAACACAACCCACCATCGCAATTGACGACTCACTACTCGTACCCGAACGCCTTCAACGCCGCCTCGTCGTCGCTCCAGCCCTCGCGCACCCGCACCCAGGTCTCGAGGAACACCTTGCAGCCGAACAGTGCCTCCATCGACAACCGCGCCTTGGTGCTGATCTCCTTCAAGCGCGCACCGGCCTTGCCGATCACGATGGCCTTCTGGCCGTCGCGTTCCACCCAGATCACCGCGCCGATGCGATACATCGCGCCGCTCTTCTCCGAGGGTTCCTCCTCGAAGCGCTCGATTTCCACCGTCGTTGCGTACGGCAACTCCGCGCCGAGTTGGCGCATCAACTGTTCGCGCAACAGTTCGCCGGCAAGGAATCGCTGGCTCTTGTCGGTGATCTCGTCCTCGGCGTAGATCGCCGCTTGCTGCGGCAGCAGCTTCAGCACGCTTTCGACCAGCGGCTCCAGCCCGCTGCGCTTGAGCGCGGACACCGGGTGCACCGACGCGAAATCGCGATCCTTGCTCACCTCGGCGAGGAACGGCAGCAGCTTGGCCTTGTCCTTGGTCCGGTCGACCTGGTTCACGACGAGTACGACCGGCACCTTGGCCTCGCGCAGCGCGTCGTAGGCCAGTGTATCGCCGTCGTCCCAGCGCCCGGCCTCGATCACCAGCATCGCCGCGTCCACGCCTTCCAGCGCACCGCGCGCCGCGCGGTTCATCGCCCGGTGCATGGCCTTGCCGCCGTGGCGCGACTGTTCGCGGTGCAGGCCGGGCGTATCGACCAGCAGCAATTGCCCATGCGGGAAGGTCGCGATGCCGAGCAGGCGGTGGCGCGTGGTCTGCGGGCGATTGGAGGTAATGCTGACCTTGGCCCCGACCAGCGCGTTGACCAGGGTGGACTTGCCGACGTTGGGTCGGCCGATGACGGCCACGGTGCCGGCGCGGAAGGCGGGTTCGCTCATGCGCGGATTGTAGGGAAGTTGGTGGTTGGTCGTTCGTGGTTGGTAGAGGCAACCTCGCAAAGTCCAGCTACCAACTCACCAACCACCAACTACGAACCCTTCTCCAGCATTCCCAGCACCGATTCCGCGGCCGCCTGCTCGGCCGCGCGGCGCGAACTGCCCTCGCCCTCGGCCCGGAGCGCCGGCTCGGCGAGTGCGCAGGCGACGCGGAAGACCTTGGCATGGTCGTCGCCGGATTCGGACACCAGTTCGTACACCGGCAGCGCGCGCTGCCGTGCCTGCAGCCATTCCTGCAGCCGGGTCTTGGCGTCCTTGCCGACCTTGTGCGGCGGCGGCAACGCGGCGAGCGCGGGCTCGAACCACGGCAGCACCACGTCGCGGCAATGGTCGAAATCGCTGTCGAGGTAAATCGCCGCGACCACGGCTTCCAGCGCGTCGGCGAGGATGGAATCGCGGCGATGGCCGCCGCTCTTGAGTTCGCCCGGGCCGAGCGTGAGCCGCGGCCCGAGGTCGAGTTCGCGCGCGATGGCCGCGAGCGCGGATTCGCGCACCAGTTCGGCGCGGGCGCGGGTCAGCGCGCCCTCGTCGGCGCGCGGCCAGCGCAGGTACAGCGCCTCGGCGACGACCAGGTTGACCAGTGCGTCGCCGAGGAATTCCAGCCGTTCGTTGTGCGGGGCGCCGGCGCTGCGGTGCGTCAGCGCCTGCGCGAGCAGTTGCGGCGCGTCGAAGCGATGGCCGATCCGGTCACTCGTCGGTGCTGCCGCCACCGACCAGGGCCTGGGTTTCGTTGAACTTGCCGACGATGTCGAGGTCGGCGATCAGCGGCCGGCGGACTTCGTAGTTCACCGTCATGGTGTAGCCGTTGTCCTTGCGCTCGATCTTGATGTTCTCCGGCTTCAGGTCCTCGTCGGCGTAGTTGACGTAGAGCCGGCGGAAGAACAGGTCCTTGATCTTCGCCGGATCCATCTGGGCCACGCCCGGCTCGCTGGAGACGCCCTTCATCGCCGAGCGCACGCTGAAGAACTGTTCGTAGATCGGGAATACCTTCATGCCGAGATAGGCCAGCACGCCCACCAGCGCCAGTATCACCACGAACCCGATCAGGGTTACCCCCCGTTGATTGCGCATCGTCGCGTCCCCTTCGTTGGATGCGGCGCCCCGCGCGCCGACCCAGGCATTGTGGCGCAGGTCGGCCGCGAGGGCCACGCCACGGATTGCGTCACTGGATGCTGTCGCCGATCCGGTGGAAATCGACCCCGCCGGCACTGCGGTCCCAGTGCATCCAGATCAGGAAGGCCTTGCCACGCAGGTTCTGCTCCGGCAGGAAATGCGCGCCCTCGGGCCAGAACCGGCTGTCCTCGCTGTTGTCGCGGTTGTCGCCCATCACGAAGTACTGGCCGGGGGGGACCTTCCACTCGCCCTCGCCCTGCAGGAAGTACGGCATGTCCTCCCGCTCCAGCACCGGGTGCGGGCGGCCGGGCACTTCCTCGGTCAGCAGCGTGGCGCCGCTGGCCTCCATGCCCTGGCCGGTGCCGGCATAGGTGCCGACCTTGCGGTACTGCAACGGCTGGCCGTTGATGTACACGGTGTTGTCGCGATAGGCGACGGTGTCGCCCGGCAGGCCGATGATGCGCTTGATCCAGTCCTCGTCCGGGTGGTGCGGCGGGCGGAACACGACCACGTCGCCGCGCTTGGGCTCGCCCAGCGGCAGGAACTTGGTATTGGTGATCGGCAGGCGCAGCCCGTAGGCGAACTTGTTGACCAGGATGAAATCCCCGATCAGCAGGCTCGGCATCATCGAACTGGAGGGAATGCGGAACGGCTCGGCGACGAAGCTGCGCAGGCCGAGTACGATCGCCAGCACCGGGAAGAACGCGCGCGAGTAATCGACCAGCAGGGGCTCCTTCTCCTCCAGCAGGCCGGCACGCGCGGCGCGCGCCTTGCGCCACCACAGCTTGTCGACCAGCCAGACCAGGCCGGAGAACAGGGTCAGGACGACCAGGGCGATTTCGAACCAGCGCATGCGCGTTCCTCGGATTGCTTTGGGTTTACTTGCTGTCGACCTGCAGCACGGCGAGGAAGGCCTCCTGCGGGATCTCGACCCGCCCGACCTGCTTCATCCGCTTCTTGCCTTCCTTCTGCTTCTCCAGCAGCTTCTTCTTGCGGGTGGCATCGCCACCGTAGCACTTGGCCAGCACGTTCTTGCGCAGCGCCTTGACCGTGGTGCGGGCGATGACCTGCGCGCCGATCGCGGCCTGGATCGCCACGTCGAACATCTGCCGCGGGATCAGTTCCTTCATCTTCTCGGTCAGTTCGCGGCCGCGGCGATCCGCGTGCGAACGGTGGACGATGATCGAAAGCGCGTCGACCTTGTCGCCGTTGATCAGCGTGTCCACGCGCACGAACGGGCCCGCGTCGAAGCGCAGGAAGTGGTAGTCCAGCGAGGCGTAGCCGCGGCTCACCGACTTCAGCTTGTCGAAGAAGTCCAGCACCACCTCGGCCATCGGCAGCTCGTAGGCGATCTGCACCTGGCTGGCCATGTAGGTGATGCCGGCCTGCACGCCGCGCTTGTCCTCGCACAGCTTGATGATGTTGCCGATGTATTCGGGCGGGGTGAGGATGTTGGCGCGGATGATCGGTTCGCGGATCTCCTCGACCTGGTTCACCGGCGGCAATTTCGCGGGATTGTCGAGCGGCATCACGCTGCCGTCGGTCTTCAGGACTTCGTACACCACGGTCGGCGCGGTGGTGATGAGGTTGAGGTCGTATTCGCGTTCCAGCCGCTCCTGCACGATTTCCATGTGCAGCATGCCGAGGAAGCCGCAGCGGAAGCCGAAGCCCATCGCTTCCGAGCTTTCCGGCTCGAAGCGCAGCGCGGCGTCGTTGAGGCGCAATTTCTCCAGCGCCTCGCGCAGGTCCGGGTAATCCTCGGCATCGACCGGGAACAGGCCGGCGAACACCCGCGGCTGCATTTCCTGGAAGCCCGGCAGCGGTTCCGGCGCGGGGTCGGCCAACAGGGTCAGCGTATCGCCCACCGGTGCGCCGTGCACGTCCTTGATGCTGGCGTTGATCCAACCCACTTCGCCGGCCCGCAGGCTCGACGTTTCCTTGCGCTTGGGGGTGAACACGCCGACCTTGTCGACCAGGTGCCAGCGCCCCGTGGACATCACCAGGATCTTGTCGCCGGGCTTGATCTCACCCTGCATCACCCGCACCAGCGAGACCACGCCGAGGTAGTTGTCGAACCACGAGTCGATGATCAGCGCCTGCAGCTTGTCGGTGTTGCGCGGCTGCGGCGGCGGGATGCGCTGGACGATGGCTTCCAGCACGTCGCCGACGTTCAGGCCGGTCTTGGCCGAAATGGCGACGGCGTCGGAAGCATCGATGCCGATCACCGCTTCGATCTCTTCCTTCACCTTGTCGATGTCGGCGGTCGGCAGGTCGATCTTGTTCAGCACCGGCACCACTTCCAGGCCCTGCTCCACCGCGGTGTAGCAGTTCGCCACCGATTGCGCTTCCACGCCCTGCGCGGCGTCGACGACCAGCAGCGCGCCTTCGCAGGCGGCGAGCGAACGGCTGACTTCGTAGCTGAAGTCGACGTGGCCGGGGGTGTCGATGAAGTTGAGCTGGTAGGTCTGGCCGTCCTTGGCGGTGTACGGCAGCGAGACCGACTGCGCCTTGATGGTGATGCCGCGTTCGCGCTCGATCGGGTTGTTGTCCAGCACCTGCGCTTCCATCTCGCGGTCGGACAGGCCGCCGCAGATCTGGATGATGCGGTCGGCCAGCGTCGACTTGCCGTGGTCGACGTGGGCGATGATCGAGAAGTTGCGGATGTTCCGCATCGCTGCGGACGGATCGGAAGACATGGGCGGCGGCGTTGGCCGTCGTCGGCCGGCGAATGCGGGGAACCCGGGATTATCGCACGCTCCCCGCCTTCGCCGACCCTGCGAAGGCCGCACCCGGCACGGCAACGCGGCCGGGCGCGGTGCGTGGCTCACTCGCCGTTGCCGCCCGGCGACACCGCCACGAACTGGGTCGCGCCGTCGCGGCGCACCAGCAGCATCGCGGTCTGGTCCTTGCCGACCTTGCCGAGCTCGCGGTCGAGCGCGGCCACGCTGCCGACGCTGGCGCGGCCGACCTGCAGCACCACGTCGCCGGGGCGCAGGCCGGCGTTGCGCGCGGCGCTGCCTTCGACGCGGGCGATGCCCACGCCCTCGCCGGGCTTGAGGCCGAGCTGCCTGCGATCGTCGGCGTCGAGGTCTTCGCCGACCAGGCCGAGCGGATTGCCGCCGCTCGCTTTCGGCGCCCCGCCAGGCGCGGCTCCGGCATCGTTCGCCGCAACGCCATCGCTGAGCTGCGACAAGGTGACCGGCACCTGCAGCTTCTTGCCGTCGCGCAGGATCGACAAATCGACGCGCGTGCCCGGCGCCATCGCGCCGATGATCGGCGGCAGGTCGCTGGACTGCACGATCGCGCTGCCGTTCACCGCGCGGATCACGTCGCCGCGCTCAATGCCGGCCTTTTCCGCCGGACTGCCGGCCTGCACGTCCGCGACCAGCGCGCCGGTGCTGTCGGGCAGGCCGAGGCCGCGCGCGTCGTCGCTGCCCATCTGCTGCACCTGCACGCCGAGTTGGCCGCGCGCCACGCGACCGGTGGTGCGCAGCTGTTGGCTCACCGACATCGCGACGTCGATCGGGATCGCGAAGCTCACGCCCATGTAGCCGCCGGAGTTCGAGAAGATCTGCGAATTGATGCCGACGACTTCGCCGCGGGTATTGAGCAGCGGGCCGCCGGAATTGCCCTGGTTGATCGCCACGTCGGTCTGGATGAAGGGCACGTAGCGCTGGTTCGCGTATGGATTCGCGCGACCGACCGCGCTGACGATGCCGGCGGTGACCGAATGGTCGAGGCCGAACGGCGAACCGATCGCCACCACCCACTGGCCCGGCCTGAGCTGGTTGGAATCGCCGATGCGAACCGCCGGCAGGCCGCTGGCGTCGATCTTGAGCAGCGCGACGTCGGACTGTTCGTCGCTGCCCACCACCTTGGCCTTGAATTCGCGCCGGTCGCTGAGCTTCACCGTCACCGAATCTGCGCCGTCGACGACGTGGCGATTGGTCAGCACGTAGCCGTCGGGCGAAATGACGAAGCCGCTGCCCATCACGCCGCGCGGGCCGTCATCGGGTTGTTGCGGCGCGCCGGGTCCGCCGGGCATGCCCGGCATCTGGAAATCGGGGCCGAAGAAGCGCTTGAAGATTTCCGGGATCTGGTCGTCTCCGGGCGCGGCGCGGCGCGCAGTCTTCGCGCTCGTCGTACGACCGCCGATGGTCGCTTCCACGTTCACCACGCCCGGGCCGACCTGCTGCACGAGGCCGGTGAAATCGGGCAGGCCCGCGACCAGTTGCGGCGCCGGCGCGGCGGGCGGTGGCGTCTGCGCGGTGACCTGCGGCGGGTTCACGACCAGCGTGGTGGCGGCCGCCGTCGCGGCGACGAGGGCAAGCGCGCGGAGGGAAGGAACGGACATCGGGATTCGACCTCGCTGGAGACGAAGGTGGGAAGGAATCGGGGAATGCGTCGACCCGCGGCTTCGCGCCACGGGCCGAGCGTGGTTCAGGGACCGCTAGCGCCGGCTGGGGCCTGGGCCTCGGGCATCGACAGGCTGCGCGGTTCGAACGGATAAAACGAAGCCGCTGATTCGGTCGAATAGCTGGCGGTGAAGGCGCCGGTGTTCGCGCCCGGGAGCACCGCGCGTGGCCATGGCCGTGCGGCGGGTTCCTGCGGCGCGAAGGGATTGGCGCGCTTCGGCAGGTTCAACGATTCAACCGAAGCGACGCGCTGGTCCCCTGCGACGGCTTCGACCACGACGGGCTTCGGCGTCGGCGTGCGGCGGACGCCCTGATTGGCGCGATTGCGCCGCTCGGCCGCGCGACGCGGGGCATCGGCCATGGCCAGCGCCGTGGCCAGTCCGACCGTCGTGCCCGGGGGCGTTGACGGCGAACGGGTGGCATCTGGAGAAACGGCAGGCCGCGGCGAAGGCATCGCGGGCGGGTTCGGGGTCTGGGCCGTCGCCACGCGCGCATCGGCGCCGGTGGCGGGCGCGGAGGCCGGGCGCGGCACCACGACCAGCAATGCCAGCGAGGCCGCGAGCGCGGCGCCGCCGCCCCACAGGACCCAACGCCGGGGATGGGTGCCGGTGGCGGCGATCGCCTGTCCGTCGGCGACGGCTGCGCGCCCTGCGTCCGCGGCCAGCGCCCGCGCCACGCGTTGCGAGAAATCCGCCGGCAGCAGGGCTTCGCCCTGGCCGCGCAGCACCACGCTGCATACCTGCCAGCGCTCCCAGCAGCCGGCCAGTTCGTGGTCGTGCTGCAGGCGGCGGAACAGGAACCGGGCTTCGTCCGACGCCAGTTCGCCATCCATCATCGCGGACAGTTGCTGGCGGAGGTGGGCTTCCATCTTGTCCATGGCCATGTGCGGTGCGGGCCTCTATCGGGTAGCGCGTTCGGCAGGGCGTTCGACATCCACCAGCGGCCGAAGTTCCGCATCGATGGCCTCGCGCGCCCGGAAGATCCGCGAGCGCACCGTGCCGATCGGGCAATCCATGCGCGTGGCGATCTCCTCGTAGCTCAGGCCCTCGACCTCGCGCAGGGTGATCGCGGTGCGAAGTTCCTCGGGCAATGCGTCCACCGCGCGCATCACCGTCTGCTCCATCTGCTGGCGCATCAGCTCGCGTTCGGGGGTGTCGTTGTCGCGCAGGCGCAGGCCGGATTCGAACTGCTCGGCGTCCGAGACGTCGATGTCGTCGGTCGGCGGCCGCCGGTTGTGCGCGACAAGGTGGTTCTTGGCCGTGTTCACCGCGATCCGGTGCAGCCATGTGTAGAACTGCGCGTCGCCGCGGAAGTTGCCGATCGCGCGATAGGCGCGCAGGAACGCCTCCTGCGCCACGTCCTGGCATTCGCTCCAGTCGGGGATGTAGCGCCCGATCAGCGCCGCGACGCGGTGCTGGTACTTGCGCACGAGCAGGTCGAAGGCGGCGTTGTCGCCGGCCTGCACGCGCCGCACCAGGTCGATGTCGACCTGCGGATTGATCCCCTCTTCGGCCATCAGGCCGCTTCTCCTGGATGCGGCACTCGCCGCGTACGACAGCATGGGACAGATGGGGGCACGCCGCCGGTGCCACAAGCCATGCGGCTGGAATCGGGCGAAATCGCGATTTGACGGTCCCGGAACATGCCCGGGATGATAAAAGCCCGTATTCCCCCCACGGATGAACGCGATGATTGCCGGACTCGATGGCTTGCGCTTCCAGCATTGGCAGGCGGAACTGCGCCCGGACGGCGCCCTGGTGCTGTCGCTCGACCGCGCCGACACCTCGGTCAACGCGCTGTCGCAGGATGTGCTGTTCGAGTTGGGCGAGATCGTCGAACGCCTCGGCATCGATCCGCCCAAGGCGGTGGTGTTCCGCTCGGCCAAGGCGAACGGCTTCATCGCCGGCGCCGACATCCGCGAATTCCAGCAGTTCGACGCAAAGGGCACCGTGGGCGATGCCATCTTCCGCGGCCAGCAGGTGTTCCAGCGCATCGCCGAACTGCCCTGCCCCACGGCCGTGGCGATCCACGGCTTCTGCATGGGCGGCGGCACCGAACTCGCGCTCGCCTGCCGCTACCGTGCCGCGTCGAACGACCCGTCCACGCGGATCGGCCTGCCGGAAGTGAAGCTCGGCATCTTCCCCGGCTGGGGCGGCAGCGTGCGCTTGCCGAAACTGATCGGCGCGCCGGCGGCGTTCGACCTCATGCTCACCGGGCGCAGCGTGTCGACGTCGGCCGCGCGCGCGATGGGGCTGGTCGACCGGGTGGTCGACGCCGCGATCCTGGTCGATGCCGCTGCCGATCTCGCGCTGAAAGGCACGACGCGTCCGTTCAAGCAGCGCTTCCTCGCCTGGATCACCAACACCTGGATCGCGCGGCAGATCCTCGCGCCGACCATGCTCAAGCAGGTCGCGCGCAAGGCGCCGAAGGCGTTCTATCCCGCGCCGTATGCGCTGGTCGACAGCTGGAAGCGCGGCGGCGGAAGCATCCCGCAGCAGCTCGTCGCCGAGCGCAAGGCGGTGGTGAAGCTCGCCTCGACCCCGACCGCACGCAACCTCATCCGCGTGTATTTCCTGCAGGAACGGCTGAAGGGCATCGGCGGCAAGGACAGCGGCATCCGCAAGGTGCATGTGGTCGGTGCCGGCGTGATGGGCGGCGACATCGCCGCATGGAGCGCCTACAAGGGCTTCGAGGTCACGCTCAACGACCGCGAGCAGCGCTTCATCGATACCGCGCTGCAGCGCGCGCAGGAGTTGTTCGCGAAGAAGGTGAAGGACGAGGCGAAGCGGCCCGAAGTCGCGGCACGGCTGAAATCCGACCTCGCCGGCGATGGCGCGGCGGACGCGGACCTGGTGATCGAGGCGATCATCGAGAAGGCCGAAGCCAAGCGCGATCTGTATGCCGTGGTCGAACCGAAGATGAAGGCCGACGCGCTGCTCGCGACGAATACGTCCTCGATTCCGCTGGACGAACTGCGCGAACACATCGCCCGGCCCGCGCAATTCGCCGGCCTGCACTACTTCAACCCGGTCGCGCTGATGCCGCTGGTGGAGATCATCCACCACGCGGCGATGGCGCCGCAGACGCAGGAACGCCTCGCCGCGTTCTGCAAGAAGCTCGACAAGCTGCCGGTGCCGGTCGCCGGTTCGCCCGGCTTCCTCGTCAACCGCGTGCTGTTCCCGTACATGCTCGAGGCGATGACCGCCTACGCCGAAGGCATCCCCGGCCCGGTGATCGACAAGGCCGCGGTGAAGTTTGGCATGCCGATGGGCCCGATCGAACTGGTCGACACCGTCGGCCTCGATGTCGCCGCCGGCGTCGGTGCGGAACTCGCGCCCTTCCTCGGCCTCGCGATTCCCGAAGCGCTGCAGTCGCCGCCCGAGC
>Ga0209023_10006764_pt1 | contig 11975 bp, 13 predicted proteins | sample LakOneMetagenome_FD_187468 | JGI IMG/M metagenome (GOLD analysis project Ga0209023, IMG submission 187468) | Freshwater and sediment microbial communities from Lake Erie, Canada (SPAdes) (version 2) | ecosystem: Environmental > Aquatic > Freshwater > Lentic | place: Lake Erie, Canada...
ATACCGCAGCAGATGCAGCACCGCCGCTTTCTGTCCCTTGCTCCAGAGACTTTCGCCGGCGACGAATCCGCGCGCTGCGGACAACACATCGACACTGACGATACAGAACAATGCCAAGGCCAACACCACCGGAACGAACGGCCAGACAACGCGCAACACGTGCTCATTGGCCGGCAGGCTTTTCCCACCACCAGCTCGCTGCATATGAGACTTCCCGCGCCGGTCTTGGCCGACACTGTCGATGATTGCGGCGCGGCCTCGCGCGGGCCACGGCTGGTGGCATTTTCAGCCACGCGTCGCAATACGTCTCTACCTCAGACTGGTTAATCAGCCGGCAGGCGGCGAGCGCCGCGATTCGGTTTCCGATGCCCGCGCAATGGAGCGCGGCGCATCGATCGTGGCGCTCGCGGATCGTCGTACCCGCGACTTGCGCGCAAGTCCGAAGCCCGAAAACAAAAAAGGCCCGTGACTTTCGCCACAGGCCCTTTTCCGAAATACTGGTGGGTCGTGCGTGACTCGAACACGCGACCAACGGATTAAAAGTCAAACCAAGCACCTATCACGTTACCCCAGATCACTTGGTATTTCAAGGAATTCCGTCGCTCTGTATCACTGCTGATTTCGCAGGATCACCGTCACGCTCCGGCAGAATTCCGGCAGAGCCGAGAACTGGGTCATCCCCCTAAGCAGGGCCAATCGCCAGATACGCCTTAGAAGGAGCGTACCCCTTCCTCTTGCCTCGCGATCGTGGTCTTTTGAACTCACTTGGCACGCTGAGTGGCCCAGATGGCCACCCTTCCATCCAAAGATTGGCGTCCCGGACAATCAAAATGTTCGCCTTTCGGCCAACTAGCCCAGCCACCCTCTCCTCCAATCTCTGGATAGCCGATGCCTGGGGGGAGCGAGCCTTCTTGGGATTTGCGACGCTATAGCTATACGTGGTACCGGTAGGCAAATTCAACGCCTCGTCCAACTGTGGGAAGCTGAACCCAGTCTTCCTTATCGCCTCTTGCACCAACCGGGCCGCGACCCGGCTCAGCGCTGGCTTGAGGATGCGGCCGCTGTTGGGTTCGTTGTTCACGCTGCTCCTTGCCAAAAACTGCCCTTCGACTGGTGTTGCCGGAAATCTTACATTCCTCAGCATACTAACCGCAAGGGAATGGGGATCATCAGTGATCGCCATCCATCACGACATGGGAAAAATCGACAACGACTTCCGAGCGACATTTGGCCGTATGGCTGCCGAGGCGGTCATCACTCGCGCAGAGCTTGCAGCTCTTCTAGCGACGACCGAGGGAGCGGTAACGCAAATGGCCTACAAGGGCGAGCTACCCCAAACAGCATTCCCAGCCAAGCGGCGCGCCGTCTGGTTTGTCGCAGATATCAGGCGGTGGCTTGCCGAAATGGCAGCGCGCCGAGGAACCGAGAGGGTTGAAGGCGAGGCATCGATTCGGCGAACTGGGAGGCCTCGCCTTCCTATTGGACAGCCGGGCCACACCGAGACCGGAGGCCTCTAATGGCTCTCCACAACCGCCCAATTGCTTGTGAGCTTGCAAGGCGACCCAGCACCTCCGCAGTACTAACGATCAGCAAACAATACGTGAAGTGCGTTGTGATCGCTTGGGCCGCTTTTTGCTCGCTCGCGTTGCCCAGCACAAGCGTTCTGGCCCAAAGCGGCAGCCGCAGCACGGATGTTAAGCAGGAGATTTTCCCTTGGCAGTCTCCGCAAGCCCAATCCGCGGCGATGCAAGACTGCCAGAGCAGTGCAGCCAACTTCGCTACTCATGGACAGTGCGGACAGGGGGACCTTGCCTGCGTGGTGAGGTTACAGAACGAGCTGAAGAACACTGTCGAAAAGAACTGCGTCAGGGCGATCGAAGAGCTTCGCCCTAAGCCACAACCTTACTCTCTCCCATAAGCGGACAAGGGTGCAAGCCACTGAAGAGGTCCGAATTGAGAAGGCCATTAGAAGCGATCAAATCATTCCTGGTGTCACAGGCGTTCGATCATGCAACGCATCGAGCTGGTGCCTATTTGCTCCTGTTAAGCAATCTGGTCTTGCCCCTAGGGTTGCACAGGCTCTGGATGCGGCTACCGGGTTGCTGGTGGTTCCCACTAACCTTTGTACTTGGCGCAGTTGGCGCGTGGAACCATTTGGGGAGCAACCACGCTGCCGCGTGGAAGGTGCTGGCTCTGCCGTTCCCCCTGCTGCTTGCTATGGACTTCTGGGCGCTAGCAACTACGCCAGTGCCCCGCAGGATCAAAAAATGATCAGGCGCATACTCACTATCGCGCTGGCGCTCGGGCTGTCTGTCGGGGTTGCCTATGCGGACTCGGCAACCGGCATGTCGCTTAACCGGTTCACGCCGCCAGCCGGCGACACCTCCGTCGATTTTTTGCGAGAGGTATTTGGGAACATCATCGGGCTGATCTCATCGGGCGGGAACGTCAGCGGCGGACAGAACGATGACGTTCTGGGCGCGATGATGAAGATCTTCAACGCCGCCGTCCTCTTCTTGGGCATGCTGTTCATCGCTTACACGACGATCAAGGGCACGATCGACTCAGCGCACGACGGAGAGGTGCTTGGGAGGAACATGAAATCCCCCTACGTGGTGTTGCGCACCGTCGCCGGCACCGCCCTCCTGCTGCCTCTCGGCTCGGGCTATTCGCTGATCCAAATCGGCATACTCTGGCTCGCGCTGCAGGGGGTTGGTGTAGCGGATGCCATTTGGAAGGCCGCGATCGAGCAAATCAACCGGGACAACATGATCTCCCGCCCGATGATCCCGGACTCTCGTCCTCTGGCCGCCAACATCCTCAAATTCGAAGTCTGCGCGGCCGCGATGAACAAGCAGTTCCAGGACGCGGGCCGCGGCACCAGAGTTCAGCCGGTGCCGTCCACGCAGGTCATGATGAATACCGGCAAGCTGCTCAACTACGGTGTGTTTGACGCCATATCTGCCGTTGGTGCCTACGCGAACATCAAGAACCTGTCGAACGCCAAGTACACGGTAAGCAACTACCAGTGGAAAGCCAACGATAATAGCTACGTCAACCCGACGGTTTGCGGTGGAATCTCCTGGAAGCAGTCGTGGGAGGCGTCCGAAGGCAACAGCAATACAAAGGTAATCAAAGCGCCGATCATGGCTGCACACGCTCAGGCTGTGCAGCGCATGATCCAGGAGCTGCAACCGACGGCCAATCAGATCGTGGCCGGTCAAAAGCCCACTCCCGGCGCTATCGATACGGCGGCAAACAACTACGAGAACGCGCTGCGTGACGCGGCGAAGAGCGCCGTATTGCAAACGAACGACCGGGCACGCAGCGACTTCCTGCAGGCCGCCAAGGATGGGGGCTGGATCTTCGCCGGCACCTGGTACAACCACATCGTCAAGATGAACGACGTGATGCAGTCCACGCTGAACGGACTACCCATGTCTGAACCCATCGATATCACGGACAAGGAAACGCAGGAGGTCCTGCAGACCTACCAGGATGCAATGGCCACCGCCAACGAATACACGAAGAATCGGGTAGAGGGCATTCGCCAGGTCTACTACAACGAGACCAACGTGCGCCCTCCCCAGCAAGGGGAAGGCGCGTGGGAGTATGTGAGGAAGCTGATGTCCGCCCCATTCATGGGCGCGATCAATCAGATGACGCAGGAAATCGCCGGCTCGAACCTGAATCACATGAGCCAAATGAAGTCGTTCGGAGATTCGATTGTCGGCGCTGGCGAAGCGCTGCTGGTCGCCATGGCCAGTGCCACGGGCGTCGCGAACTCTTGGGCAGCACAAGGCACGACAAAGATCGGCTTCGATGCCGGTGCAGTATTGCAGTTCCTGTCGGGCCTGATGACCACGGTCGTTATCGCCTTGTTCTTTTTTGGAGCGGTGCTTGCGACGTATGTCCCCATGATTCCCTTCATCACTTGGATGAGCTCGGTCGTGAACTGGTTTGTGCTGGCGCTCGAGTCGGTGATCGCCGGCCCGCTGTTCGCCGTCGCTCACGTTCACCCGGACGGTGACGACGCCGTCGGAAAGGCCGGGCACGGCTACATGATGATTCTCTCGCTCGTGATGAGACCCGCCCTGATGCTGTTTGGCCTGATCGGCGGCATGCTTCTGACCCAACCCATCGTGGGCCTGATCAATCTGGCGTACATGACCGTCGTCGCCGGCGTGCAGGCCGATTCCATGACCGGCATCGTGTCGTTTTTCGCGTACGTCACCATCTACGTGATCATCATGACCACTGTGGTCCACCTCGTTTTTTCTCTTATCCACTGGATTCCGGACAATATTCTCCGCTGGCTTGGCGCGCACGCAGGGGGCCTCGCCTCAGCCGAGAAGGCCGGCGATCAGGGCCACGACATCCTGGTCGGTGGCGTGAGGGAGGTCAAGCACGGGGCCGCCGGCGGTCTCGGGGGTGCCCAGCAGCAGCGGCCTCGCCATGATCACGAGGCAGGCGGCGAGTTTAGGCCAAGTCCGTCACCGTCGAATAAAGACCTACTTGGCGGCTGACCATCACATGCAAGCTGGATCGTGGCAAGAGTGACAAAGGCATCGCGAGCACGGGTGGAAGGGCGGCAAACTTCGGCCGTTCGGTCGTGAATATACCAATCAGCGGACGCTGGGGCTTGTCTGTGGCGAGACCCCACGGGCCCAGTTGTCAGGCTCAACAAAAAATAATCCGTCCACCAGGCCATACCCCAGCGAACATAACCGGTCTTACCAAGACACCAACGAAATGAGGCACGCTGAACCTTAGGCCGTTGTCATCTGTGGATTCAACCGGTCGATGCAACACACTAGATGCTGCATGAGCAGTGGAGGTGTTGCAAATGAAACAGAGGCGCCGGATCTACTACACCGAGACTCAGAAGGCACTAATGTGGGAGCGGTGGCGGAAAGGTGACACGCTTCACCAGATCGCCCGGCTATTTGATCGGTACCATTCATCTGTGCAAAGGATTCTGGCGGAGTCCGGCGGAATCCAGCCAGCATCCCGACACCGCTCCAGGCTAGCCCTGACGCTTGCCGAACGAGAAGAGATATCTCGTTCCGTCGTGGCTGGGCAGTCGATCCGCTCGATTGCATTCCGGCTCGGACGCGCCCCATCTACTAGCGGTCCGTCCTCACAGGCTGTAAGCCGGAGCGGGAAATTGGCTACTGCAAGAATGACGGTTTTGATTTCCGGGGTGGCCAGCCAAGAGGCCCGGGAAATTGACATGCGATGAGCGCACGCAACGTCTGCTCTCGAGCGAGGCCTACCAGAAGATGCTGCATACCGACGAGCACCAGATCGCGAGCGAGTGCGCCTCTAGGCCTTTCTCAATGCCCTTGATTTTTCGTCGTAGACATAGCCGCGCTCAGCATAGGCCCTGGTTCGCGACTCTTCTAGCAGTGCGGTCGCCACTGCCTCGCGCAGCAAAGGGTGGTCTGGGGCCAATTCCGCCAACGCGCTTCTGAGTGCACGAACGTAGTTAGCACTAACTTTCCGTTCAACGTGCTCGGTAAGTTCCGCATTTAAGGCGGCGGACAGCCGGCTTTGCAGCTTTTGAGAGTGGGCTTCCCACTCAGCAACAGCTGCACGTCCTTCTCGAACCGCTGCATTTCGAGCCGCCATGCCAGCGGACAAACCATTCGAGTAGTTGCTCATTTCTCTCTCTATCTCAACCGGTTCCCGGGAAGCTCCGCTTCGGGGCTCTCAGGAAACTTCGGCTCTGACGTTGACCAGTGAGCGCAACCATCGGCTACGCGACGACCAACGTTGCCTGTCTTCACTGGGTCCGTGTCCCGCTTGCGCGCCAGCCCAGTAGCTACGGCTGCCGCGTGCGGTTTCGCTTCGATTTCGCCATCAATAGCATCTTGTAGCTCAATCGGCATTCGCCCCGCCTGGATCTCGCGTAGCCAGAATGCCAAATCTTCAATTTCCATCGCGAGCTTCAATCTGCCGGCCGTAGCACTAGAGATTACACGGTGACAGTGCGCGAGATAGGCCGCCCAGTCAAGGGCATTATCCGATCTGGCCTGCGCAACTGTGCCACCACGAAGCTGCGCCAAAAGCCCCGTTGGCAGAGCTTCCCGCAATGCAGCTCGACTGGTTGAGGCCTGCAGCTTCGCCTGTCGATACTGCTCATCTGCATGCAGCTCTGCGAATTCATACTGGTCAGGTCGAATAGTGTCTTCCCCGATCTCGGGCGCTGGGATCTCGCCATAGATCGCCCAATGCTTTGCCAGGTTGGCTTCAGTCTCCGCTTTGAGGATCAGAATCTGGCGAATCAACGGATCGACCTCCTTAGATGCAATCCGGACGGCCCCGTCGCAGCGGTGTTCGGCGAGCGCGCACATATCATCCCTCGACGGCTCATAGCCGACCACTCTGATACCCAGGAGCCGACCTTGAATCCACGTGCGCCGTCGAAAGTCGATCGAACCCGCCGCCTCAACTTCGACCCAACCCTTCTCACGTACAAGCTGCAGCGCGGCCTTTATGGCAGTATCCGGCGCCCGTCCAAATCGTATCCGATCACCGAGGTCCCGAAACGCCGCGGTCTGGCTCCTTTTCCAAGCGTAGGTACCATCGTCAAGACGGATGAACAGTAGGTCAATCGTGCGGTTCCGGCGCATGGGTCGCTCACCCGCCGCCACCTTCACCGCCCGCAAGCTCGCTTCTCCCCCAGGTTCTACTTTTGTAGACGCCCTCACCGCGGCGGCAGCCATTTCCTGAATCAACGGCATGTGCCGGGCGGAATCATAGCCGGTCTTTGTGGCTAGCTTCGCCCACCGATACTTCGCGCCGAGATCCGATGCCTTCATGAGTTCCCCATCCAGCCGGAAGGAGAACCCACTCATTCTGCCGGTGCTGGCCACGTTTGGCAGCAATTCCAAACCTTCTGATTGGCAGGCCTTCACAAAGGCCTCGAAGCTGCGGGCCTGCATGGCCTTGTTCAGAATGGCCTGCATCCGTTCTTTAACGGATACTTGACCCTTCCGCTTCTTTCTCGCAGCCTCTCCCCTAGTCTTCTTCGGATGTTCCGGCTCGTTATCTAGGCCGGGCGTCAGCCGCAGTCCAAACTCGCGCTCGATGGCCTGTGTTGACTCTATCGCGACTTTCACATCATTGCGACCGTGCCACAAGGTGGCATCGAGTCCGATCCGGCTGACGACCAAGTGAACATGGTCGTAGTCGGTATCGTCGTGCTGCACGGCCACCCACATATGATTGTCGGTGTCGATCCCCATGAGCTGTAGGTGACGCGCGCAGACTCGCTCCCAAGCAGTGCCATCAAGTCGCTCCCCCTTTGGTAATGCTAACGAACAGTGCCAGACGGGACTTTTCACGTTAGGCCGGAGACGGCGGCAAATGGCGAACTCGGCCGCCAAGTCGCGGGGGGCCATGCCTGCCATATTGCCGCCGACGATTGAGGCCCGGTCGTGCTTTCCCTTTTCGCCACCCCCAAAGACATAGGCTAGCAAGCCCCGAAATCCATTGCCTCGACCAACTTTAGCTTTCACGGCAGTTTCTCGCCCAGAACCTGTAATGCCAGCGACCTAGTAACAGCCGCCAGCCGCCGGACGATGCTTTCATCCACACTGGTAGCGGTGCCTGCATTCAGGTGGTGAGCGACCTGGTTCAAGTTACTGCCAACTCGCGCCAGTTCAAGATATGCCTCCCGATTAACTGCTGGAATCTCTGGCCTTGCCGGCACAACAGCCCCGAGAGCTGCCTGGCGAATAAAGGTCGCCGTCGGTAGGCCAGCCTCCGCCGCGCGCTTCTCGACGAGCGCGCGCTCGCCCGTGTTTAGCCGAATAGCCAGTACATTTCGCAAACCGCCTTCTGCAACATCAGTCATTGCATCGCCCGTCAGTTCTCCAGATACCCAAGGTGGGGAAGCGAAGCGTCCCACCCAGCCCCGCAGGGCGAGGTAACTCCGAATGGAGCGTGCTAGCACGCGTAATACGGAGTTATACCTCGCTGCTCACCAAACTATGTTGGCAATATAGGATTGGACAGAAAAATAAGACAAGGTGGGTCACATTGACCCCATTTGTTACCGAGACTGCGGCCATTTGAGTCACTGTGACTCTATACGGCGGCACAAATGGATCTACCGCGTCAATGTGACGCACAATTGCACAACAAATAGGCAATATAGGGTCACATTGACGCAGCAAACGCCGGCACCTGGGTCACATTGACCTCGATTTTCATCGGCGAACGCAGATGTATTTCTGGATCACCTGGCAGGAAAATCTGGTTATATTTTCTGATGTGTTGTTTTTATTCAACACCACATCTGAGACCCATCTCGCTGCACTATGCATCTGGAAAGCGTGCGACCTGCGATAGTGATCGAATTTCTTTCTTTCGCTAAACCTTTGTTTTCTTTGGGTCCATGAGCTCAACGTCAACGCGACATCCCTTGGCTTGCATGACGCCTCCATAGTTCGCTAATTAACATCTGCGCTAATTGACCTAGGTGATGACGGGGAGCCATGCAATCTTTGCAGGATCCTGTGGATAACATGCCCATGAACATTCACCTTTGAAACACCCCACCCCATAGACATTCACCTTTGCATCAAAAGTGAATGTCTGTGGGGCGAGATGCGAAAGAGCGCAGACTTATGCCAGCCCCATAAACATTCACTTCACACCCCATAGACGTTCACCTTACACCCCATAAACATTCACCTCACCCCATAAACATTAACCTTCGATCGAAATAAGCCTTACCGATCAGATATTTGCAACCACGTAAACAGTCTGTTGTTGTTTGTACTTTAAAAAACAACATACAAACAAGAGCGAACGATACGCCTTTAGCACGTCATGCTGTGGACAGCCGCCGTGGAACGGCGGCCCGCGTGGACAACCTGATGGACAGGCAGGGTCGCCCTGCCTGCCCACGAGGTTGCCCGCACTTGCCCACAGCAACCCCTGGTGCGCTAACCAAATGCACTACCAAAGTTGGTGGAGGACAGCCCCCAAAAAGGCCGTCCAAGGTAACCTTGAATTCCCCCGCTCTGGCGTCCTGGCGATCTCAGTTCAGGAGGACACCCGCCTAGCGCATTGCAGACACGCGCCTGACCGGGAGAGCCCTTGCGGTCCTGCGCCTTGATTTTCGGCGTGTCATTGCTCGTAGTATCTGCGGCCCGCTGCGGATCCCACACGCAGATTCTTCGGTATTGACTCTAACATTCGATAGCCCCTATCTATTAGCCCGGTTGCCCCTTGATATTCATTTTGACTACGTGTAGCCTTTTTGAGTTCGCACTCATCGACTCGAACGCCATCGAGGCAACAGCACATCAAGAGAAAGAACATGTCACAACCAACATTCGGGCAGTTGCTGTACACCCTTTTTAGCCGCGGTGTAGTCTTGGCGCGCAAGACTCCCGCTCAAGAGAACGAACCGATAACACCGACCTCCATCAGATTGCCCCCTCACGTCCGCCGCTTCTATGAAGCTCAGGCCGAGGCACTCGGTGGCATTTCGTTTCAGGCCGCAATCACAATGGCGCTGACCGGTCTTGCCGAAGCATCTGTAGCTGACGAGCCTTACCACGACCCGGCGCATTTCGCCAGGACGGTCCAAGAACGCTTCTTCCTACTGTTCAAGGAACACCGCATTGATCTGATTGAGATCCCATCTATCTTGGAACAGTCTGGCTTCACCCCGTCGTCACTGACGCAGCCAGACCGGCTGCTTGACCTTTTGCGACCGTCCGTAGTTGCTTGGCTAGCCGAAACAATGGGTATCCGCGCGGATTGGCTCAAAGGCACTTCACCGTTTCCGGCAGAGGACAAATTTAACTGGTACACGTACGTACCGAACGCTATCCGCCGACTCAGCAGCCTCGTACTGGCAGGCAATCGGGTCGATGTGCTATTTGTCCGGCGCGCCGGGGCGGACTTTGCTGCCGCACTTGCCGGCGGCGATGCAAACTCCGACCGTGAACCGGTCGGAGTTGTCTTACGCATTTACCGCAAGACAACTGACCAGGTCTCCTACACGACCTATGAGAAATGGGCCTTCGAGCGTTGGAACTATGAGCGTTGCCGCCATCAGCTCAAGCTGATGATGACTTTTTGCGATCAAGCGATGGCGCACCACATTCCCGGACTGTCATATGCCGGGCTTGAACTTCCCGCCGACATCTTTGATCAGCTCGATCACGATAAATGCTTGCCAGTAACTGCCTTCAGGTCTTGGCGGAATGGTGCAATTTGGCATCCAGAGGATTACGGCTCGCTGCGCGACAACTGGGTAACCGAGGAGCGTGACGATTTCCGATTGAACGTGCTGCCAGAGTACACATCATCCAATCTCGATCGCTTCCTTGCACCCGAGTATTGGCGGGGCTGACAGCTCACACCAAGAGTGACGCTCAATCGCTGCCCATCTTGCTGTTTGGACAACCGCCAATCGTGCAACTGATCCCGATGACAAGTCGCGATTGATCGATTGATTGCTTGTCCGTGCCAAGCTATGCATTCGGCAGAATGGCGGGCTCGCCTGCAATCACGCAGCATCGGCCAGGGCGCCCTCCCGTCCGGCACCGTTTGAATGGAGAACGATCAATCGGCCAGACTGAGCGGCGTGTGGTCAGGCTTCTCGTTCACGCGCTCTACTACACCGAGGACTTGATCAGGCTCCGGCTCCCATGCAAGGTCTGAGCTTGCCCCCGCAAAACGAATCCCTTGCTGAGGTTAAACTGAAGCAAGGAGAGATGTGATGACAAGCAAGACAAAGCGGGCGCAGTACACGCTGGAATTCAAGCTGGAAGCGGTACGGCTGGTGAAGAGCGGGCAGAGCATGGCAGTGGTTAGCGCGACCCTGGGCATCAGAGCGCAGACGCTGCATAACTGGGTCAAGGCGGAGCGGGAAGGCAAGCTGACTGGTGCGGGTATGAAGCCGGTCAGCCCGGAGCAGATGGAGCTGGCCCGGCTTCGGGCGGAGGTGGCGCGCTTGAAGATGGAGCGCGATATTTTAAAAAAAGCCGCAGCATACTTTGCGAAGGAGTCGGTGTGAGGTATGCGTTCATCGAGCGAAACCGACGTTACTGGCCGGTCTCGGTCCTGTGTGAGCTGTTAGGGGTCAGCCCCAGCGGCTATCACCAGCGCAAGCAACGCACAGTAAGCACCGACAGGCCAGATAGAGGCCGACTCAGTGACGATGCCTTGTTGGCCCACATCAAGGCGATTCACGCCGGGGTCAAGGGGGAGTACGGCTGGCCGCGCATGTGGAAGGAACTGCTGGCGCGTGGGGTGCGGGTGGGCAAGGAGCGTGTTCGCAAGCTGATGGCGCTGCACGGCATCCGTGCCCGCCACAAGCGCAAGTACATCGCGACAACCAACTCGAACCACGATTTGCCGGTGGCCCCCAATCTGCTGCAACGCGACTTTAGCCCAGCAGCACCCAATCAAGTCTGGACGAGCGACATAACCTATGTGGCGACCGCCGAAGGCTGGCTCTACCTGGTGGTCATCATCGACCTGTTCAGCCGGCAGGTGGTTGGCTGGTCGATGCAACCACACATGAAGGCCGAATTGGTCACGGACGCGCTGCGCATGGCCTGGTTCCGGCGCCGCCCGGAAGCCGGTGTGATTGTGCACACCGACCGGGGAAGCCAGTATTGCAGCCATCTGTTTCAAGACGCCCTGAAGGCGTATGGCATGCGCTCGTCAATGAGCCGCAGGGGCGATTGCTGGGACAACGCGCCGACTGAGAGTCTGTGGGGGTCGTTGAAGGTCGCTCGCCTGCACGGTCGCCAGTTCGCTACCCGCCGCGCCGCAATGGACGAGGTAATTGACTGGCTTGGCTTTTATAATGCCAGCCGACTCCACTCGACGCTGGGCTACGTCAGCCCCATGACGTTCGAGAAAAACTGGTCCGCAGCTCAGCAACACCGGGCTGCCTAATTCCCTCGGTTATGGGATTCGTGGAACAGGGGCAAGGTCAT
>Ga0209023_10006765_pt1 | contig 11975 bp, 12 predicted proteins | sample LakOneMetagenome_FD_187468 | JGI IMG/M metagenome (GOLD analysis project Ga0209023, IMG submission 187468) | Freshwater and sediment microbial communities from Lake Erie, Canada (SPAdes) (version 2) | ecosystem: Environmental > Aquatic > Freshwater > Lentic | place: Lake Erie, Canada...
CTCCATCCGCGTCGTCGTCCGAGACGACACGCCACCCCAGCTCACCAATGGTCAAGGCGCGCTGTGGACCTCGACCGACTGGCTGCGCGGCGTGCAGAACGTCTCCTTCGACGCCTCGGACAACACCGGGATCCGTGCGGCCCGCGTCCTAATGGACGGCCTCGAGGTGACCAAGGACGCGAAGGCATGCAGCGACGTGCAGGCCGTGCCGTGCCCAAACGCCGGGCTTGGCACATCGATCGACACCGCCACGCTGCGCACCGATGGTCCGCACACACTGACGCTGCAGGCCATAGATGCCGCAGGAAACGCGGGACAGGCATCACGAACCGTGCTGGTTGACAACACGCCTCCTCCCGCTCCGCAATCGCTCGTTGAAGATGGCGGCGAAGGGTGGCACTCGGCCAATGACTTCGCCGCGCGCTGGAAGAACCCGACGACGTCGACGGGGTCGCCTATCGCCGCGGTCGAGTACGAACTGTGCGCAGTGCCCAAGGGCAACTGTGTGCGCGGCTCGCAGGACGGCAAGAACATCGCGTCGCTCGAGCACCTGAAGGCGCCGGGGGACGGCGAATGGCAGCTACGCCTCTGGCTGCGCGATGCCGCCGGCAACCAAGACCGCCAGCAAGCCACCGCCCCGGTGATGATTCGTCTCGACGATTCACCGCCGGACCTCGCGTTCCAGCCCGCGGACGCTCAGGACCCGACGTTGGTCGCGGTCCGCGCCGCCGATCAGCCATCCGGCCTGCAGGGCGGCCAGATCGACCTGCGGCGCGAGGGCACAGACAGCTGGCAAGCGCTGCCGACCACCGTACAGTCGGGCAGGCTGGCGGCGCGGATCGACGACGAGGGACTGATCGCCGGGCGCTACGACCTGCGCGCGCATGCAACCGACCTGGCAGGGAACGAGCGGACGGTGACCGCGACGGCTGACGGCGCCTCGGCGCAGGTCACGCTGCCATTGCGCCTGGCGACCCGGCTTCGGGTCGGGCGCGTCACCCGATCCGGCGGGCGGCCGCGGCTGAGGCCTCGTTCCCGGATCCACGCGAGCTACGGCCGTGCGGTCCGGCTGCGGGGGAAGCTCGCCGGCCCGGACGGCAACCCCGTCGCCGACGCCGAGGTGCTCGTCTACACGCAAACGCTCCGCCCCGGCGCCGCGGTCCGGCTCGCCGCGACCTTGAAAACCTCACGCCGCGGCGGGTTCTCCTACCGCGCGCCGACAGGGCCGAGCCGCCTGATGCGCTTCCGCTACGCGGGCACGGCCACAGTGCGGACCGCTACACAAGACGTGCGCTTCCTTGTGCACGCGCACTCGACGCTTCGCGCGAACCGCCGCTCAGTCGTGAACGGCGAGACAGTGCGCTTCCGAGGCCGCCTGAAGGGCAGGGGCATCCCCAGGGCCGGGAAGCTCATCGAGCTGCAGGTCCTGCTGCGCGGGCGCCTGCGCACCTTCGCGACCACGCACACCGACCGGCGCGGGCGCTGGCACTACGACTACCGCTTCGACGGCACACGCGGCCGCCAGCTCTACCGCTTCCGCGCCCGGATCCCACGAGAGATCGGATACCCCTACGAACCGGGCCACTCACGCGTGGTGAAGATCGCGGTGCGAGGCACATGAACTTACGCACCCAACGCGACCTTCATGCCAACGTGGTGTTGGATGCGGGTGGATGCAGAGAAAGCCACAGAAGCGAGAGCCGATGAGCCGCAAGATTCGTGACCGCCTGACATACGCGAACGTCATCGCCACGCTCGCGCTCTTCGTCGCACTCGGCGGCAGCTCCTACGCCGCGCTCAAGCTCCCCCGCAACAGCGTCAGCTCCCAACAGATCCGCACCGGCGCCGTCGCCTCCAGCGAGGTCAAAGACCGCAGTCTCCAACTCCAAGACATCAGCAAACCGACCCGCGAACGCCTCGCCGGTAAGCAAGGGCCGCCCGGCGCCCAAGGACCGGCTGGCCAGCCCGGCGCACCCGCGGCGCGCGACTTTGCATCGGTCACTGCGAGCGGATCGTTCACGCGCGGTACGGCCACGGATGGTGGACGAACCACGATCGGGAGCTATTCGATCGGATTCGCACGGCCGGTTTCAAGTTGCGCGTTCTCCTCGACTCTCGGCAGCACCGACGGAAGCGACGTCCCACCCGGGCGGATCACGGTCAGCGAGGTCAGCGGCAAGGTCGCAGTCAAGACGTTCGACGCCGCCGGTAACCCCGCGGATCTCCCATTTCACCTAGTTGTTGCCTGCTAGCGGAGCGCCCGGAAACGTCTGCCGGGTTTCCATAACCGAGGATCGGTTCGGCTGCACACGAATCCCTTGGCGCCGGAGACCCGGAGAAGGCCGCCGAGATCGCCCAGGTGCTCGGCGACGTGCAGACCCATCTGTCGGATGGCGCGGTCATCAACGACGAAGAGGCGTCTGAGATGGGTCTCAAGGTGCGGTTTCTCGATCCATCCGATCCGCTCTGCGACGCCATCTGGCGACTGCACTGCGAGTGCGTCCTAGCGATCCAGTGCTAACAGGTCCAGCGGGTCTTTGAGAGCTCGAAGGCCTCGGTCCAGTTCTAGTGCCTACCCGCCGATAGGCCGTGAGCCGCGCCTCGGCCGATCCGGCCGAGGTCGTCGCCCACTCGCGGGCGTCAGGACATCGGACGGTTGCAGGTCAAGCCACTCCATGAGCAGGACGACCGCCTCCGCGTCAGGACGGTGGCCCTGCCGGAGCCTTGTGAGTGTTGACGGGGCGAGACCGAGATGCGCGGCAGCAGCCCGAAGGGACAGTCCCTCCTCGTCGAGGCGCCGCTCCAGCGCTTGCGCAAGCGTGTCGACATCGAAGCGGCCAGACTGATCGAGTTGAGGCACATCGTGAAAGCTAGGTGTTCGAGACTTGCAACGCAAGCCCGAGTCGTCTACGCTGTTCCAAACATCGAACACAAGTAGGCGTGATGCCCCCCCATACCTTCCACATCAAGATCAACCGTCGCCCCTTCGAGACCCACGAATCGAAGCTCACAGGACTCCAGATCCTGAACCTCGCCGGGTACGGAGACGAGTACGAGCTGTTCGAGCTCCATGGCGAGGGCGACCCGAGCGGCGGTCAGCCGCGTCCCCTCGACGCGGTCATCGAGATCCACGAGGGCCAGCACTTCCGCGCGATTCCCAAGGACGCGAACTTCGGCTTTCAGTCGAGCGGCGCCCCTGACCTCGACACAGACGTCGCTCGTCTTGCCGAGGAGTACGACGTGGAGCTCCTCCAGGACGGCATGCTCGTCGGAGTGGTACTTCGTGGCGTGCCCCTCCCTGCCGGGTACAACAAGGACTCATGCGACCTGATGGTCCAGACGACGATTCAGTATCCGGCGTCCGCCATGGACATGTTCTGGGTCGACGAGGACCTCCTGCTCACTGGCGGCGCGGTGCCGCAGTCCGGCGAATCGATGGAAGGTCACTTCGGACGTACCTGGCGCAGGTTCAGCTGGCATCGGAACTCGCCGTGGGTTCCGGGACGGGATGACCTCGGAGGGCACATCGAGTTTTGCCTCGCTCGTCTGCAACAGGCCCGCTGACGCTCGCCGTCCCGGCACCGAACGCTGCCCAGGTTGAGCAGCGGCTCCTTGCGGAGAGCCCGCTGGAGAGCGGGTGCTTCTGCCTTGTGCGTGAGATCCGTCGCGGTGACGGCGTCCGGCTCGTTCTGGACGGGACAGTCGACGGCTCTGAGAGCTGGACCGCTCAGGGCGAACGGCGCCTGACTCCGTCCGGTCTGCGGATCTCGGCAGCAGTTTCCGCAGCTCAGACTGCCGGCAGCGGACTTGCGTTCCTGCACACCCACCCGATGCTCGACGGGGTGCCGACGCTGAGCGCGATTGACAAGGAGACGACCGAGCGACTGGGCCGGGTCGTCCGCGACCTCATCGACGGCCCGTTCATCAGTCTCGTCATTTCCGCAGATGGATGCTGGGCTGGCGTCACCGCCACGGAGCGTGGACTTGAACCGCTCAGCATCTCCGTTGCGGGCCGCCACCTGAGGACTTGGCCCGCGCACGGCGCGAGAGTCCCGGTTTCCCACAATCCGCTCGACGATCGCCAGACCCAAGCACTCGGAGTGTCCGGTCAGCGAGTGCTGCAGGATCTAGTGGTAGCCGTGATCGGAGCCGGCGGTCTCGGCTCCCCGGTGGCCGAGACACTTGTCCGAATGGGAGTGGGAGAAGTAGTCCTCGTTGACGACGACGTCCTTGACACTCCTTCGAACCTGCGCCGGATCTTCGGAGCGAGCAGCGAAGCGCTCAAGCGTCAGCGACCGCCACACAAATCCGAGCTCATTGCCGAGTACCTCAACGGCCTTGGTATCGGAAGCCTCGTCACGCCGATCGTCGGCGATATACGCGAACCGTCCACACAAGGCAAAGTGCTCAGATGCCACCTCCTAATCAACGGCACGGATACTCATTCCAGTCGCGCGGCCGTGACCGAGCTCGCTGTGCGCGCCGCCTTGCCCGCAATCGACATCGGCGTTCGAGTGGGAGCACGCCTGAGCGGCCAACTGGACGCTCTCCTCTTCGAGAGGCGCGTCCTCATTCCTGAGGGACCGTGCCTGTGGTGCTGGCAGCGCCTCGACGCGGAACGAATCCGCCTTGAACTGATGCCCGCTGAGCAACGCTCGCAGCTGATCCACGAGGGATACGTCACTGGCTTCGACGACGGGCCCGCACCCAGCGTCGCAGCGTTGACAGTGACTGCCGCTGGGTCAGCATGCGCGGCTCTACTCGCACTCATCTCTGGGGCATTTGACGTTGCTCCCTTGGCGGTCAGCGTCGACGCCGTGAGCATGGAAATGGTCCCGTTTGACCGCGACGAGCCTGACCCGAACTGCATCTGCCAGCGGTGGAGGCTGGCTCACACGCCTTCGCCCAAGGGTGGAACGACCTCTGGAACCGCCGTATGATCCGTTTGATGAGCAGCCCAGATCCGAAGCGGGACCTCAAGAAGAAGGTCGATGAGTACTGGAAGGTCGAGCCGGCGCGCCGAGTTGGCTTCTCGTACAGCCCCACTCCCCCAACGGGCGATACTCCCCCTCGTCCGAGCTCATCGCCGAAGGCACCGTCACCTCGCGTGTCGCGCCCGGCGCCTCGCGGGCGCGACTGAGACCCCACGCTTGCCGCGCTCCTATGCGTGGTCGGGCACCGCAAAGCTGACGACCTTGATCAGCTTGTCAGCAGCGAAGTCCCCGTCGATGTAGACGTCGACCGCGATTTCCGCGTCGGCGGTCAGTTCGAAGTCCAGCTCGATTGGGATGAGGTGATTCCTGGCCATCTTCCAGTCCGGGTCGCATGGCGGCACAGACACGACCGCTTCGTAGGCCCTCGTCCGATGTCCCGTACCGAGGATTTCTGAGATCACGCCGACCAGGAAGTCACCGTGATCATTGCTGTCTGACATCGCCAGTTCTACGAGAAGCCCGCAACGCACGTGGGCGGGCAGAGCATCAAAACAGAAGATCCCGCTGCGGATCGTTACCGGAAACGAGTGCCCATCCGGCGTTGCCTGCGGGCGCTCCTCCGTGAGCACGATGCTTTCTACGAACACGTCACCATTCTATGCGACGGGGCGGGCTTCGGAAGGGGACGGCTCGCAACTTTAGCCCTCCGGTCACAGGCTGACCGGGCTCCGGCTCTTCACTCCGTCCGACTACTGATGAAGGCCGTCGCGACGCTCGGCGTAGCGTGAGCCGACGCGGGGGAACGCGTCTCAAGCATCGGGGCCGACCCCACAGATGGGAGGGGGGAGAGGAGATCGGTGGGTGCGAAACCGGAATAGCCGTGACACCGGTCGGCGCCGCTCCTGCTTTGCATGGGAAGCGGGTGTGCGGCGCCGAGCGCCGCCTCGGATGTCTAGCCCCCAGACCTGTGGGGGTGTAGTACCGGAACCGACGCGTGGCTGGTCAGCTGTGCCTCCGTATGCAGCGAAAGCCGAGATGACTCGTCGCGGAGTTGATCTCCTGTCCCTGCCGGGCGGCTGGCCTGAAGCGCAGGCAGAGTAACCGGGCGCACAGAGGTGTGAGCCACCCTTGATCGCCCATCGCTCGCCTTCGCCAGCACCTGGCGCACAGCAGCCGGGGTGCGCGCCATCCGGCACTTCGGACCAGCGGGAGCTCGTCCACTCCCAGACATTGCCGCAAACGTCGAGCAACCCGTAGGGGTTGGGCGCGAACGCGTCCACGGGGGATGTGCCTCGCCAGCCGTCCGTGCCGAGGTCGCGATAGGGAAAGTCGCCCTGCCACCAGTTGGCGACGGGCCTCCCGCCCGGCTCGAGCTCGTCGCCCCACCAGAACGCACCGCCAGAGCGCCCACCCCACGCCGCGTGCTCCCATTCGCTCTCGCTCGGCAGCTCCTTGTCGGCCCAGACCGCGTACGCGCAGGCGTCGGCGTACGCGATGTGGGTGACGGGATGCCGACCGCGTGTGTAAGCGTCGCTTTCCGGGCCACTGGGACGATCCCACCGGGTCCCGGGGACGAAGCTCCACCAACGTCGCCAGTCATCTAATGGGACTGGACCGGCAGTTCCCGTGAAAACCAGGGAGCCGGGAACGAGCGCGCGGGGATCGGCGCCTGGGAGGTCTGCGGGCGTCTCCTCGGCCACGGTGACGTACCCAGTCGCGCGCACGAAGCGACGAAACTGCGCGACCGTCACGGGATGGCGATCCATCCAGAACCCGTCCACGTTGGCCTCACGCAGTGGCCTCTCCACCGAGCCGCGCGCCGAGAACCGCGCCCGCTACCAGGAGCTCGCGATCGCGCACGCACACGAGCGGCTCACCGGCTGGGAGATCACGGCACCCGAGGCACCCACTAGCACTGCGGCGCTCTACCTGCGCGAGCTTCAGCAGCGCGGTCTTGATCAGCGCCGGTGCGAGTGGTGCGGACGGCCGCTACCAACGGAGATGCGCGCTGACGCCCGCTATCACCCCGATGCCTGCCGCAAGGCCGCTGCCCGGGCGCGCTCAAGCTCAGTTGAGGGACACCGCCGCGTCCGACCGACCCCCATGGCGACGCGTTGCGTGGCACACTGCTTGGCGAAACCTGACAACCAAGGGAGCTAAGAAATGAAGCGTCTCGATGTTGTCCAGAAGGGCAACGAATGGGTGGCCGAGAATGCCAGCAAGCAAGTAGTTGCGCGTGCCCCCACGAAGGCGGAGGCGGTCAAAAAGACTGCGAAGGTTGCCAGGGCCGACCCGCAGCCGGTGAGCGTCAAGATCCACAAGACCAACGGCAGGATCCAGGAGGAGCGCACGTACCCCTCATCCGCGGATCCGCGCAGGAGCAAGGGTTAGGACGTCCGCTGCACCAGTCCGTAGCGCACTACAACGGCCTCAGGCGGACGTACGCCTGGCCTGTTGCAACGTTCCCACGCAGACCTTTCCGATCTTCTTGAAGCAAGATCGAGCCGTCACCATCGCGGCCTCGTCGGGCTCTTCGCCCGGGTGTGGCACCTCGGTCCGTGAGCAGCGGAGCTCATGCAGTACTTCGCAGTCGGCCCGAATGCTCTGCAGCGACTTCACGCTCGCGAGCGCTCCAATCAGGTTCCCGTAGTCGGGTGCGCGGGGGTCCGTTCGAATCTTCTCCTTGATGGGCTCGCTCTCCCCAACCGCTAGGTAGGCCGCTCGCACGAGACGCTCGGCGACGTTGTCGAGCTGCGTGATCGCCAGGCCCCTGCCCGACGCGCCTTGCTTATCAGCGCGCGCGAAGAGACCGAGGTGCCGAACCAAAGAGTCCTTCTCGTCGCCGAAGAGGTTGTCGGGGCTCTCCTTTGGTGTGATCGCGATCTCCTCGAAGAGGATCCTGAGTGCTGCGTCATCGCCGAGTTGGATGTGTGTCAGTGCCTCGGACAGGTTCGCGTGGGCCTCGGGGTCCGCCTCACCGTCATCACCTTCGAGCAGGCGTACGAGGACCGCTTGCTCCTCCTCGGTCGCCGTCGAAATCCGTTTTGAGGCGCCCAGGATTGCTTCGGCGGCTACACGGTGCAGCCCGGCGTCGTCGTATTCCGCGGCGCTGCCGACGTAACGGAACAGGACGGGGAGTGCGCTCGCCCGACCTACGGTGCCAAGAAGTGGCAACAGCTCGTGGAGTTCGGCCTTCGTGTGAGCATCAGCCACTTCGGCTAAGAACTGCTCGGACAACGAATCGAGAGCGCTCCGGGCGGCTCGACTCGTCGCGGTTCCGGCGCCGGCAACCTGGTGAAGCTGGTCGATCAGTTCCTCGTCATGCGGCTTGCGCGTCTCGATCGCACGTATAGCCGCCTCGCGCAACTTCGGGATGTTCGACTTGAGGAGGTCCGTTACGCAGGCGGGTGGCCGCTCGCCCACCGGAGATAGTTCGGTGAGCCGGTCTGCGGCTATCGCGCGCCGGTTCGCGTTGTCCTTGTGGTCGTCCTCGACGATCTGCGTGAGCAGCGCGACTTCGGTGTCCGTCGCAAACTTCGAGAGCCACTCCACAAGCTCGTCCTTGTGGAGCTTGTCCAGGTCCGGGAAGGCTGTAGCGGCCCCAGCGAATGCCAGGTCTGGCTCTGTCGGAGCAAGGGCGCGCATCAGGTCGAGGCCGAACGTCTCACCCTGCATCTGACTGACAGCGGCGGCAAGCTCGTCCGGGGCCGTCGTCGAGAGTGCGAGCGCGAGTTGCCCGCGGACGGCGGAGGCTGGGATCAGCTTAAGCGCGTCGCGGACCTGCTCAGGGGTCAGCAACCGAGCTGCTGTCGCTGCTGAGACCTTGTCTGCCAGCAGGCCTCGGACTGCGAGGCGGATATGGCGCCCCCGCTCAAGGCAGCCGAGCAGCGCAGCGAAACTCGCGACGGCATCCTCATCAGCGTCCCGCGGCCACGGGACGGCAGCGACCCACTCGTCGCGATTGCCATCGCCACCGAGTTCGTCTAGGTACTGGTCGAGCCGGCTGCCAGCCGCCGAGATTGCCGGTGCGCGGTTCGGAGTGGCAGCGGGACTCAGTGCCGCTGCCGTGAGAACAGCCATCGTCTCGGGAGGAGCCGCGTTCAGCATGCTGAGCAGCGGGCCCTGTTCGACGGCGCTCCCGCGGGCCAGGTCGCGCAGGGCACGCTTCCAGTCCGCGATAGTCCAGTCGGCGAGCTGGCCGTCAAGATGAGGCCACAGGTGTGGCTGAGCCCTGAGGGCGAGCGTGAAGAGTTTGGTCCGAAGTGCGACGGACTGAACACCGGGTATCAGGCCGCAGATCGCGATGGTGCCCACGCTCTCGGCGAGCGTTCCGCTGCTGAGTACGCCTTTGACGGTCTCGATCGCGCTCACGGCCGCGAACCTCGCGAGAGTTGGCTGGAACGGTGAGGTCGCGTAGTCAGGGCTCAGCTGCACGAGCATCTTGAGGAGCCGGACTACTTCGTCTGGTGGCTTTGTGAAGCCACTGCACCCGCGCTCCAACAGGTCGGCACCTCTGATCCACGCAGTACCCGGGTCACCTTCGGCGCCGTCGAGGATGGACTTTGCTGCCGCCTTCCGCACCCGGGCGCTCGCCGCAGCACGCGCGAATGCCGCTCCACGAACAGTTTCGTCTTGAGCATGAGGCGTCTGACCCGCGATTGCCGCGGTAGCCATTGCATCCCCCACGGTCCCTGACTGATCAATCAGCCAAGCCTCGACGAGCGGGGCCGCCGCGTCGTATTCCGGCTGTGAGTCAGCTCGACCCTCTCGTGCCAGGTTGGTCAGACGCCGCGTGCTCGTCTCGGACAAGGGCGGCCGGTGGCTTCTGAGACCCTCGATGATTGCGCCCGGTAGCGGCGCAGGGATGGTGGGCTGCACGAGCTCACCGACGACAAGATCGACCAACACCGCTTCGCCGGAATCGAGGAGCGCGGTCACGGATGCGGCACACAGCGTCGGATCGCCGTATCGCCAGAACGCCTCTAAAGCCCTCACCTCCCGACCGTGGCTAAGGCCGGCGAGAAGCTCCGCGCCGGAAAGCGTCGCGATGCCCTTTGGCAGCGCGGTCTGGTGTGAAGGGGGGCTCATGTCTCGGAAGCGCGGAAGGATATGTGTCCGATCGGCGCCCACAGCCATCGCGGCGTACTTCACGCGGCCGGCACCCGGTGCCCGCATCAAGAACTCGTCCGCGCGGACCGGGGGGAGCCACACACGTCACGGCTATTCCGGTTTCGCACCCACCGATCTCCTCTCCCCACAGATGGGAGGGGGGTGATCGGCGGCTCGTGCGACTGAGTAGATGTGAGGCGCGCACGCTCCCTGTTCGAGATCGACCAAGAACCGCTGTTCGAGCCCGGCTCGCTCGAGTCCGACGACGGCGCTCATAGGCAGAGCTGGGACGCCAGCTACGACGACCTCGCGCTGGCAGCGGGAACGGCCTCACCTCACGCGGCCCAGGCCCCGGGCGCACGGTTGGGCGGCGGCCGCCGGATGCTCGTGGTCGTCGCGGCGATCGGCGTCGCTGGATTCGTTGGCTCGCGTCTGACTCAGGTCGCGGGCACGCCATCTGTCGCGCCGCGAACGGCTGCGACATCTCGACCGCCCGCGGTTGCTGCACCGGTAGCTGGGTCGACCCCGGCGCGGCGGCCTCAGACGACTCGACCGCGACACGCACGCTCAGCTGCTGCGTCTCGCCGCGCCGGAGCGAGTCGCTCGCGACCGGCTGCGCGCCCCGCGGCCAGAGCGAGGCAGGCAAGGCCGCCGGTGACCGCGTCGCTACCCGCGGTGCCAGCGCCCACTCCGCGGTACGCCCCCCCGCCGCCGCCAGTGCCCCAGGGTTTCACCGGGGAGTTCTTCTGATGCCGGGCTCGGGGTTCGTGCGGGTTGACCGGGAGGCGTTGTGGGTCGTGCGGTTTCGCGCACGCCTGCCGCGGCTGGTGCTCGCCGCGGGTGTGCTCGTGCTGTGTCTTGTAGGTGTTCGCAGCCTGCTCGCCTCGCCGGTCGTGCCGCCAGCGCGTCCTGCGAGGGCGGCGTTCTCGGCGGTCGCGGTCGAGGGGTTTGCGCAGCGGTTTGCTCGCGCGTATCTGTCGCCTGATGATCGGCGCAGGGAACGTGCGCGGCAGCTCGCCGCGCTGACGAGCGCGAGCGTCGATCTGGGCGGGGCAGCGCTGACGCGAAGCCCGCGTCAGGTCCAGTGGACGGTCGTCGCCGGCACGCAGCGCACCGGGCCGCGGCGCATGATCGTCGTCGTTGAGGCGCCGGTCGCGGGCGGAGTGGTCGACCTGGCCGTGCCGGTCGCCTGGAACGCCGAGGGGCGGATGGTCGTGCCGACGGCGCCGGCGCTCGTCGGCCCACCGCTCACCGCCACGACGTCCCCCGGCGAACTGGAGCGCGATGTCGAGGACTCGCAGCTGCGCGCGGCGAGCGAGCGCGTGGTCCGCAACTACCTCGCGGGCGACCGTCAGGACCTGCAGGCCGACCTTGCGCCTGGTGCGCGCCTCTCATTACCGCCGCAGCGCCTGCGTGTGCGCGGCGTGCAGGAGGTCACGTGGGCGTCCCCCTCGCGGGTCGCGGTGACGGTCGATGCCGCCCAACAGGGCGGCGGGGTTGCGGCGTTGCGGTACGAGCTGGCCGTGCTCCGGTCGGGTGGTCGGTGGCTTGTGAAGAGCGTTGTTGTCGATCCCACTGTCGGTGGGGCTGGAGGTGATGGGTGATGCGAGGGAAACTGGTTCTCGCGGGCTTGCTGCTGCTCGCGGCCGGTTGGGTGTGGCTCGGGTTGTGGGCTGATCCGGTGTTGGCGTCGACGAGTCAGGTCGGCAAGAACATCGGTGATGAGGTGAAGGGCCTTGCGACGGCGTTGTTCTTGGCGGTCGCTGCGCTGGTGGCGATCCCGGTGCTCACGCGCCGCGATGTGAACGGCGGGCTGGTGATCACGCTGTTGGTGGTGCTGCTGGGCGGGTTCATCTTCGCTCCGGGCAGCGTCAAGCAGGTCATCGTCCAGCTCTGGTCAGGGCTCGTCGGATGAGCCCCACAGATCAGACG
>Ga0209023_10006766_pt1 | contig 11972 bp, 9 predicted proteins | sample LakOneMetagenome_FD_187468 | JGI IMG/M metagenome (GOLD analysis project Ga0209023, IMG submission 187468) | Freshwater and sediment microbial communities from Lake Erie, Canada (SPAdes) (version 2) | ecosystem: Environmental > Aquatic > Freshwater > Lentic | place: Lake Erie, Canada | collected...
GACGGTATCGACCTGCACGAGCAGTGGGCCGGCGACGCGCGTGCGTATCTGGGTGTCGCCATTCCGGGCTTCCCGAACTTCTTCTGCCTGTACGGGCCGAACACGAACATCGTGATCAACGGCTCGATCATCTACTTCAGCGAATGCGGCGTGCGCTACATCCTCAACCTGGTGGAGTTGCTGCTCGCGCAGGACGCACGCTCGCTGGAGGTGCGCCGCGAGGTGCACGACGAGTTCAACGAGCAGGTCGACGAAGAGAACCGCAACATGGCGTGGGGCTGGAGCAGCGTCAGCAGCTGGTACAAGAACGATCTCGGGCGCGTTGCCCAGAACTGGCCGTTCACCCTGCTGGAGTACTGGCAGCGCACGAAGCAGGTAGACCCTGCGGAGTTCGAACTGAGGTGACGCGTGAGCTGCCGGGCGACCTCAGCCGCCCGGCAGCTTCTGCGACATCAGAGCAGGCCGGCGCTCTGCAGGCGGGCCAGGATCGACGGACGGAGCGCGGCTGCGGCTGCCGCCACGTCTGCCGGCTGCGGGTTGTACGCCCAGGCCGGGTTTGCCTGGCCGGTGAAGTCGTGCAGGCCGTTCAGGATCGAGACCAGCACCACCTTGCCGTGGCGCTCGTACAGGTACTGGTAGGTGAAGATGAAGGTGTACTCGGTGCCATCGACGTTCACCGTGCCGTTGTCGTCGGAGGTGATGGTCAGCACCTCGTCGGCGTCGGGAGACTCCACGAAGGCGGCCAGCGCGTGTTCGGTGAACTGCCACGTGGCCGTATCGCCGAGCGGGTCCGGCAGGGCGTCGATCCGCGACTCGTCGATCGTGTAGGTGGTGGGGGCGGGGCAGGCGTTGACCTGGCCGCCCGTGGCCTGCAGGTAGTTCGCCGCGTCCTGCTCGGTGGGGAAGGCGTAGGCGTCGACGGTGATGCGGCCGCCGGGCGGCGTGCCGTACGCAGGTCCCCACGCCTCGCCGATGCTGCCGAAGGTCTGCGCCCGGGCGACGTCGTTGGGACCGTTGCAGAAGTCGTTGGAGTCGTTGGGCTTCGCGATCGGCACTTCGCCCGTCGCCGGCGTCCACTCCGCCGGTGCATCGGTTGCGGTCTGCAGCGCGGCGATGAGGGCCTCCGACACACCAGCGGGCGCGGGCTCCGTGGTGTCGGGAGCGCCAGTCGTGTCCGGGGCGGACGTGGTGTCGACACCGTCGGTCACCGGCGGCGTGGTGATGTCGATCTGCGGCACGGTGATGTCGATCGTCGGCTGGGTGACGACCGCGGTGGTGTCGCCGCCGAGCGTGGTGGACTTCTCGTCGTCGCCCTTCAGCAGGAAGAACGCAGCGACGCCCAGGCCGGCGAGCGCGACCACTGCGCCGATGATCAGCGGCAGGCGGTTCTTCTTCGCCGGGGGCATCTCGCCACCGAGCATGGTCGACCCATAGACCGGGGCGACCGGGGCGTACCCGGCCGTCGGATCTGCCGCCGGGGCATACATGCCCGGATCGACGGCCGGCGGATACATGTTGGTCGGATCGGCGACCGGCGGGTAGGCGCTCGTCGGTTCGGTGGACGGGATGTAGACCTGGGTGTCCGGGCCGGGCACCTGCTCGATGATCGGCGGCGGGCCGGACGGCGTGGGTGTGAACGGCGTGGCCGGAGCGCCCCACTGCGGCTGCGGTGTCGCCACAACGGGCTGGGCAGGTGGTGCCAGCGGGTCGTTGCCGGCGACGCCCTGGTCGCTGACGTTGTCGGTCCATTCCGTACCATCCCACCAGCGCAGTTCATGCCGACCGGTGGGGTCCGGGTGCCAAGCGGCCTCGTTCATCATGTCTCCTCGTCCGTCAGTGCCGTCAGCGTATTCCCATCGCCGGCGCCCCGGGAACTCCCGGCCGGCCGCTCACGGTGCACACCGCAACGCTAGCCCGACGAGTGGGCGCGATTACTGTTCTCACGGTGTACCGGCACCTTCTGCTCGCGTGCCACATCGCCGCTGTGGCGGCATGGTTGGGCTGCAACTTCACCCAGTTCTTCCTGGCGCCGTGGTTCCGGCGCCGCGGCGGCGATGCTGCGGTCGCATGGTTCGAGGCGTCGAACCGCCTGGCCCGCATGTACTACAACGTCGCCGGCACGGTGCTGGCGGTGTCCGGCGTGCTGCTGGTGCGGGAATCCGGGTTTCGCTGGTCGGCCGGCTTCGTCGGCGTCGGTCTGGCGGTCGTGATCATCGGTGGCGTGGTCGGCGTGGCCTTCTTCGCTCCCGACGGGGCTCGGCTGGCGTCTGCACAGCGTGCCGGCGCGTCGGTGAACCTGCGCCGCTACCTGCTCGTGCTGAGCGTCGACTCCACGTTGGTGCTGACCGCGGTGGTGGCGATGGTCTCGAAGTGGCGGGCGTGAATTCCGCAGGCCGCTCGCTCGGCTAGCGTTTCCTGAACGGCGGGTCAGCCGTGACGATGTCTGTGGGGAGTTCGTGCATGGGGGAGCAGCCTGTCGGCGGCGGCCACATCGAGTTGGCGTCGCTGTCGAAGTGGTACGGCGAGCAGCAGGTGCTGATGGACATCGACCTGGTGATCGAACCGGGCGAGTTCTTCTCGCTGCTCGGTCCGTCGGGTTGCGGCAAGACGACGACCCTGCGGCTGATCGGTGGGTTCGAGGAGATCGAGCACGGTTCGGTGTGCATCGACGGCGCCGACATGCGTGGTGTCCCGCCCGAGAAGCGTCCGGTCAACACGGTGTTCCAGAGCTACGCCCTGTTCCCGCACAAGACCGTTGCGGACAATGTCGCCTTCGGTCTGCGGTTCCTGGACTGCAGCAAGGCGGACGCGAAGCGGCGTGTCGCCGAGGCGCTGGAGCTGGTGCGGTTGAACGGGTTCGAGTCGCGCAAGCCGCACCAACTGTCGGGTGGTCAGCAGCAGCGCGTGGCGCTCGCCCGCTCGCTGGTGCTGCGTCCGAAGGTGTTGCTGCTGGACGAACCGCTGGGCGCTCTGGACGCGAAGCTGCGCCGCGTCCTGCAGGTGGAGCTGCGCTCGCTCCACCGTGAGGTGGGCATCACGTTCGTCTACGTCACCCACGACCAGGAGGAAGCGCTCACGATGAGCGACCGGCTGGCGGTGATGAACACCGGCCGGATCGAGCAGGTGGGCGCGCCACGCGAGGTGTACGACGAACCGGCCAACAAGTACGTCGCCGACTTCCTCGGCCTCGCGAACCTGCTGCCGGCCGTGGCCGACTCCGCCGGCGTCGACGTGCTCGGGGTTCGCATCGCGGCGGACACACGGGGCGTGACCGGTGAGTGCACGGCGCTGGTGCGGCCGGAGCGGCTGGCGCTGGTTGCTCCGGCAGAGGGCCATCTGCGGGCGACGGTGGACCATGTGGTCTTCGCCGGCCCGGCCACTCATGTGCATGTACGTGTCGGCGAGCACGTGCTGCAGGCGGTCGTGCCCAACGACGGCAGTGCGTTGGCCGCCGTCGAGGGCGGCGAGGTCGGGCTGCTGCTGCAACCGGACGCGGTGCGCGTGCTGGAGGGCTGATGCCGGACGGTCGTGCCGCCGACCAGCCGCTGGTCAGCTCAGCGGTCCCCGCGCCGCGAGGTAGCGCTGCGTGAAGTCGATCACGAGGGAGTCCTTCGGTGTCAGGACGCCGTGGTCGAATGCTCGGGACGACACGCCGCGGTGGACGGACTCGCAGACCACATTGTCCTGATCGGCCACGAGGACGTTGAAGTCGATCACACTGCTGGGGTCGAAGCCTTCTGCGGCGACGACGTCCGGAGCGAACATGAACTCCATCGTCATCGTGGTGAGGTGCGGGCCCTTCGGGAACAGCGTGCTGACGATGGCACACGTGCCGGTGACGTCGATGAACCCGTTCGGGAAGATCGTGCCGCCGTAGTAGCTGCTGGCGTCGACACCCTCGATGCCGGGCAGCAGCGGCAACATGTTCTCCGTCTCCGCCATGCTGTAGCCGCGGGCGAGTGTGACACCTCCGTCGCTGCGTTCGTGGTCCACCACCCAGCCGGTGCGGTACAGCGGCACGAGCTCGACCAGTTCGGGGTGCACCCGTGTGCAGTGCAGGCACTCCTGGTAGTTCTCGATCACGATCTTCCAGTTGGCGGCGATGTCGCAGGTACGGGTGGCGCCGACCACGAGGTTGCCGAAGCCGTAGCGCTCCAGGGCCAGCAGGTCGGCGCAGTATTCGCCCATCCACTGATCGAAGTCCGGTGGGTCGGCGGCGAGGCTGACGAACACGAAGCCCTCCCACTGCCGCACGTGGTACTGCCACAGCGGCAGCGTGCTCTTGTCGACATCGCTGTCGTCCAGGTGGGGTGTCGCGATCAGGCGACCGTCGAGCGCGTACGTCCACGCGTGGTACGGGCACATCAGCGAGCCCTGCCCACTGTCGCTGTGCTGCTCGCAGAGGCGGGCGCCGCGATGGCGGCAGACGTTGGCGAGCGCGTGCAGCGCACCGTCGAGGTCGCGGGTGAGCAGCACGCTCTCGCCGGCCAGTTCGACGACCTGCCGGTTCCCTCGCTGGAGGCGGTCGGCCCTGGCGGCGAGCATCCAGCCGCCGTGGAAGAGCCGGGCCCGTTCGACCTCGTAGACCTCGTCGGAGAGGTAGTCGTGCCGTGTCAGCGTGTGGGTGCTGTTCGGTGTCGGACCGTTGGCGGTGTGGGTGTCGTTCGGCATGGCGCTGCGCTCCCTTGTTCCCCTGGCGCGACTGTACCCCAACTGCGAACGAACCCTGAACGGCCGATCAGCAAAGTGGACTAGTGTTCGTGGCATGGGGTTCGAAACAGGTACTTCCTTGGACGACCTCATCCGCCACGAAGAAGCAGTCTTCCTCGGGCGGATGACCAGGACCGCGGAGCTGTGGGAGCGTGCGCAACGTTCCATGCCTGGTGGGGTGTGTTCCAGCTGGGCCAGCTCGCGCCCGTTGCCGGTGTGGATCAGCCACGGCGAGGGTGCGTACGTGTGGGACGCCGACGGCAACCGCTATGCGGACATGCACGGCGGGTACGGCGTCAATGTCGTCGGCCACGCCAACCCGGCGGTCGTGAAAGCCGTCCAGGAGCGTGTCGCCCTGGGCACGCACTTCGCTCAGCCGACGGAGGACTCGATCGTCGTCGCCGAGGCGCTGGCACAGCGGTTCGGCCTGCCGCAATGGCGGTTCAACAACTCCGGCACCGAGTCCACCATGGACGCGTTCCACCTGATGCGTGCCATCACCGGACGCAAGCTGGTGATCAAGATCGAGGGCACGTACCACGGCCACCACGACTCGTCGATGGTGTCGATCTTCCGCTCACAGGACCAGTTGGGCCCCGTCGACGAACCGCACCGAGTGCCCGGCCCGGGCGTGATGCAGGAGATGGCCGACCTGTTGCGGATCGTGCCGTACAACGATCTGCCCGCGCTGGAGCGGGCGCTGCAGCAGTACCGCGGCGAGATCGCCGGCATGATCATCGAGCCGATGATGATGAACGCGGGCATCATCCCGCCGCAGCCCGCCTACCTGCAGGGCGTGCGCGACCTGACCCGCCAGTACGGCGTGTTGCTGGCGTTCGACGAGGTGAAGACCGGGCTGGTGGTGGACTGGGGTGGCGCGACGCGCCTGTTCGGTGTCACCCCGGACATCGTGTGCATCGCGAAGGCGTTGGGCGGTGGCCTGCCGTGCGGCGCGATCGGGGGCACCGACGAGGTCATGTCTGCGATCACCGATGGCCGCTACGACCAGATCGGCACGTTCAACGGCAACCCGCTGACGATGGCCGCGGCGAAGGCGACGCTGCTGGAGGTGCTGACGCCCGAGACGTACGCGGCCGCCCAGGCACTGGGCCACCGGATGCTGGACGGCTCACGGGCGGCGCTCGCCGCGCACGGGCAGCCGTCGTACGGCACGGTCTTCGGCTTCAAGGGTTCGGTGGTGTTCCACGACCAGCCGGCGCGGAACTATCGCGAGTTCCTTCGCATCTCGACCGCAATCAGTCACTTGCACTTCCTGGTGCAGTTCAACAACGGCATCTTCCTGCCGCCCTGGGGCAAGAGCGAGTCCTGGACGCTGAGCGTTGCGCACGGCGCGGTGGATGCCGACCAGTACGTGGCGAACGTGGCGCGGGTGGCGGAGATGGCAGCATCGCTGGGCGACCGCTCGTCGGATCTGTTCGCCGCGGGAAGCTTCAACTGACGGAGGGATCACGATGGTCGCGTTGCAGCAAGTGGGGAAGTCCGACGGGGTCGAGGCGGTGCTCTCCGTGCTCGCGACGGACGGGGCGGTGATCGTTCGCGACTTCATCGAGCCGGGCACGTTGCAGCACTTCCGCGACGACATGGAGGCTCACGCCATGGGCCACCGCGCCGGCAGCGTCGCCGACAACGAAGCCGTGCGCCGCTTCTGGGGCGGCAACACGAAGCGCTTCACGCGGCTGGCGCACCGCAGTGCCGCGTTCGTGGAGATCCTCACCGACCCGCTGTACCTCTCGGTTGCGGATCGTGTGCTGCTGCCGCACTGCAGCGACTACTGGATGAACACCGGCCAGATGATGATCATCGGCCCGGGGGAGAAGGCGCAGTGGATCCACCGCGACGCCGACAACTGGCCGTCGATGTGTTCTCCGGACGGGTTCGAGGTCACGCTCAGCTGCCTGTTCGCCATCTCCGACTTCACCTCCGAGGTCGGCGCCACGCGGGTCGTGCCCGGCAGCCACCTGTGGGACGACTACACGCGCAAGCCGCAGCCGCACGAGATCTGCCAGGCCGTCATGCCGGCCGGCAGCGGCATGATCTACACCGGCCGCGCGCTGCACAGCGGCGGCGCCAACGAGACCGCCGACCAGTGGCGCTACGGCCTGCACCTGTCGTACGTGCTGGGCTGGCTGACACCGGAAGAGGCCGGCCCGTTGGGTGTGTCATGGGGCGAGGTCGCGGAACTGCCGGAGCGTGCGCAGCGTCTGCTGGGTTGGCGCTGCAGCGGCATGCACGACCAGTACGCGGCCCGCCTGTGGACCGTCGACTACGAGGACGTGCCCGTCGGCCTCGGCTACGACACCTGACGGCCGGGTGTTCGGCTCGGCCGTCAGCGGCCCTTCCACACGGGGGCGCGCTTCTCGGCGAAGGACAGGTTGCCCTCCTGGGCATCCTCCGAGTCCACCGCAGTGCGATAGCTCTCGAACGACTTGATCGCGGTCATCGCCTCGATCGGGTCCGTGTGGGCGGTGCGGCGGCCGATGTCCAAGATGGCGGCCACGCTCAACGGTGCGTTCGCGACCACGCCGGCGGCCAACTCGCGGGCGGCCGTCAGCAGGTCGGCGGACGGCACCACCCGGTTGACCAGGCCGAACTGCGCGGCCTCAGCGGCGGTGAGCCGGCGGCCGGCGATCAGGACCTCGCGGGCGATGTGCGGCGGCAGCAGGCGCGGCAGGCGCACACTGCCGGCGTCGGGCAGGATGCCGATGCCGGCCTCGGGCAGGAAGAAGGTGGCGTGGTCGGCGGCGACGATCATGTCGGCCGCCATGGCGATCTCGAAGCCACCGCCGACAGCCATGCCGTTGACCGCCGCAATCACGGGGACTCGCCGGCCGGGAAGGTCGGGGAAGCCGCCGAAGCCGCCGGCGCCGTAGTCGGAGTCGAACGCTTCGCCGTCGGCAGCGGCACCGAGGTCCCAGCCGGCGCTGAAGAACCGTTCGCCGGCAGCGGTGACGATCGCGACCCGCACGTTCGGGTCGTGTTCGAAGGCGACGAACGCCTCGCCCATCGCGTAGCTGGTGGGTGCGTCGATGGCGTTGGCCTTCGGCCGGTCGATCGTGAGCACGGCGATGCCGTCGCTGATCTCGACATGGAAACCGGTCATGAGTGATCCTCCACGATCAGCAGGGCGTCGACGGCGGTCGCGCCGCCGGCGCCGACGAGTACAGGGTTCAGTTCGACTTCGACGACATCGGTGCCGACGACTGCGTCCGTGAGGCGCACGACCAGTTCCGCCAGCGCATCGACGTCCGCTGCCGGCCGGCCGCGGAAACCGTGCAGCAGGGGAGCGCTGCGCAGCCGGGCGAGTGCCGCCTTCACGTCGGCGACCGTGACGGGGGCGAGCAGGTGGGTGACGTCGCTCCAGACCTCTGTCATCACGCCGCCGAAGCCGAGCGACACGAGCCACCCGATCGGCGCGTCACGACGCACGGTGACCAACACCTCCGCCACCACATCGGTCACGGTGGACTCGACGAGGAAGCCTGCATCGGTGTGCGGCATCGCCGCGAGTGCGGTGGTCAGCGCGGCCTCGTCGCGCAGGCCGACCTTGACGGCACCGGCCTCGCTCTTGTGCGCCAGCCCCAACGCCTTGAGCGTGACCGGATAGCCGACCTCGGTGGCGGCGGCGAGCACCCCGTCGGCGGGCACGACGCGGCCGTCGGGCACCGACACGCCCAGAGCGCCCAGGCGTTGCTTGGCACTGGCCTCGTCGATCAGGGACGTGCGGCCAGGCGCGACCACAGGTGCGTGCCGTGCAGCCCGCGTGTGCTGACCGACCGTCGCGGCAGCATCGAGTGCGACGAGCGCCTCGGAGATGCCCAGCAGCGGGGTGAGACCACGCTCAATGATGTGGGCACGGAACGGTTCGTTGATGCACTCCGCCAGCGTTGCGACCACGACGGCGCGGTGGCCGGTGGCCTCCGCCGCGTCGGCCAGAGCGTCGGCCGCGACATACCACGAGGAGGCGTCGTTCTCCGGCCGCGGTGGCGCGTCGAGCACCAGCATCGTCACGTCGTGCGGGCCCTCCATGACGGCACCGAAGGTGCGGCCCATCGCGGCCCGGTCGCCCCACATGAACGTGTGGTAGTCGAACGGGTTGCTGACCGACACGAGTTCGGTGAGCGTGCTCTCGATGCGAGCTGTGTGCTCCGCACCGAACGGTTCGAAGCGCAGCGTGGTGTCGTCGGCCCGGTCGGCCACCAGCGACGCTTCGCCGCCACTGCAGCTCATCGACACGATGCTGCGGCCGCGCAGCGAGCCGCCGTTGTCCAGCAGCTTGAGCGTCTCCACCAGCTCCGCCGGCGTGCGCACCGTGGCGACGCCGTAGCGGGCGAACAGCGCGTCGTAGGCGGCGGCGCGGCCGGCCATGCTGCCGGTGTGACTGTTGGCGATCAGAGCGCCCGCGGCGCTGCGGCCGGTCTGCAGCGCCACGAGCGGCACGCCCTTCTCCGCTGCCCGCTCGGCCACGTCGGCGAACTGCTGCGCGTCGCGCACCGCCTCGAGGAACAGGCCGATGGCGGTGACCCGGTCATCGTCCAACAGCGCGGCCACGGCGTCGTCGCTGCCGAGGCAAGCCTGGTTGCCGACGGTGATCATGCTGCCCAGCCGCAGGCCGCGCTGCTGGAAGGTCAGGTTGACCGCCACGTTGCCGCTTTGCGACACGATCGCCGCGCCGCGCTCGTGGCGCGTGCAGCCGTGCTCGTCGGGCCACAGTGCGACACGATCGAAGGTGTTGACGAAGCCGTAGCAGTTGGGCCCGAAGAACGGCACGTCGCCGGCGGCGTCGAGCAGTTCGTGTTGCAGGTCGGCCTCGCCGGTTTCCGCGAACCCGCTGCCGTAGCACACCGCACCACCAGCGCCGATGCGGCTGATGATGCGCATCGCCTCGACCGTCGCGTGGCGGTTGACGCCGAGGAACACTGCGTCGGGCACGCCGGGCAGATCGTCCAGCGAGGGCAGGCAGGGCACGCCGCCCAGCTCGCTGCGCTTCGGATGCACCGGCCAGATCGGCCCGTCGAACCCGAGCTTGATGCACTGGCGGACCACCCGCTCAGCAGGGGCGCCACCGACGACGGCGATGGAGCGCGGTGCAAGCAGGCGACTGAGGTCGGGCATGCCGGCCAGATTATCTGAACCGCCGATCAGCCAACCCGCTGTAGCAGACTGCAGCGATGGCCGACACCGACCTTCACTACCGATCCGCCGTCGACGTACTGGCTGCCTTCCGCTCCGGAGCCTTGTCGCCCGTGGAGTATCTCGAGGCGTTGATCGAGCGGATCGAATCGCTGGAACCACGGTTCAACGCGGTCGTCGACCGCCGTTACGACGAGGCGCGCGCTGAGGCCGTCGTTGCTGCCGAGCGGTATGCACGCGGCACCGCCCGGGCGCTGGAGGGCTTGCCCGTCGCGGCGAAGGAAGAGCACCCGATGAAGGGCCGGTCGTGGTCGCAGGGCTCGCTCGTGCTGGCCGACGAGGTCGCCGAGTTCGACCACCCGATCATCGAACGCATCCAAGCGGCGGGCGGCATCATCCACATCCGAACGACGACGCCCGAGTTCTGCTGCGCGCCGTACTGCCACAGCCGTCAGTGGGGCATCACCCGCAACCCGTGGAACCCGCAGTTCTCTCCGGGCGGTTCCTCAGGCGGCTCCGGGGTCGCGCTGGCCGCCGGGTACGCGCCGCTGGCGACCGGCAGCGACATCGGCGGGTCCATCCGCATCCCTGCGTCGCTCAGCGGCGTGGCCGGGTACAAGCCGCCGTGGGGTCGGGTGCCGGCGCTGCCGCCGTACAACCTGGACCAGTACTGCCATGACGGCCCGCTCGCCCGAACAGTGGCCGATGTCGCGCTGCTGGAGGACGTGATCGCCGGCCATGACCGTCGCGACATCGTCGGCATCCCGAACCCGCCGGCGGTGGTCGGCGCCGGTGCCGACGTGCGCGGGCTACGGGTCGCGCTCTGCGTCGCACTCGGAGACTGGCCGCTCGACGACGGTGTGGCGGTCAACACGCGGGCGGCCGCGGCTGCCCTCGCCGCGGCCGGAGCGATCGTGGAGGAGGTCGTGCTGCCGTGGACCGTCGATCAGGTCTGGTCGGCCGCGCAGGCGCACTTCGCGACGATCATGGCCTCCGGCATCGCCGCGATCGACGCAGCCCATGGCGACCTGCTCAGCGACTACACGCGTGCGTTCGCCGCGGAGACGAACGCGGCAGGCCTCAGCTTCTACGAGGGGCTGGAGGTCGAGGGTGAGCTCTGGCAACCGATCGGTGAGCTGTTCGAGCGCTGCGACGTGCTGCTGTGCCCGACCATGGCGACGGCCGGCTATGTGGCCGGCGAGCCGTACCTGACGCCGATGACGATCGGAGCAGGTTCGGTGCAGCACAACATCCTCGGGGCGATGACGTTGCCGTTCAACATCCTCAGCCGCTGCCCGGTGATGTCCGTGCCATCAGGCCTGGCGCCCAACGGCGTGCCCACCGGTGTACAGGTGGTCGGGCGGCCGTACGACGACGTCACCGTGTTCCGTACCGCCGCGGCGATCGAGGCCCACGGGGTGGGCTTCACGCACGCCGACTGGCGGCCGTCGATCTGAACCGCAGGGCGGGTTGCGGCCCTTCGAACTCAGGCGCCGTACGGGCGCAACATGCTGCGGCTGATGATGTGCCGCTGGATCTCGCTGGTGCCGTCCCAGATGCGGTCCACGCGAGTGTCGCGCCACATGCGCTCGAGCGGCAGTTCGTCCATCAGGCCCATGCCGCCGAGGATCTGGATGGCCTCGTCGGTGACGAACTGGCACATCTCGCTGGAGAACACCTTGGCCATCGCCATGTCCTCGTCGGTGGCCTTGCCCTTCGCATCGAGCGAGGCGGCGCGCAAGGTGAGCAGCTCGGCGGCTTCGAGCTGGGTGCGCATGTCGGCCAGCTTGAACGACACGCCTTGGAACTTGCCGATCTGCTGACCGAACTGCACGCGGGTGGCCGCCCACTCGGTGGCGATGCCCAGCGCACGACGGGCACGGCCCACGCACACGGCCGCCACCTGCAGGCGGGTGCTGCCCAGCCATTCGTTCGCCGCGTCGAACCCGCGGTGCTCCTCGCCGAGGATCTTGCTGACCGGCACCCGGCAGTTGTCGAAGTTGATGATGAGGTTGTGGTACCCCTTGTTCGACACGCAGTTGTAGCCGTGCACCACTTCGCAGCCGGGCGTGTCGAAGTCCACCAGGAAGCCGGTGATGCGCTTCTTCGGG
>Ga0209023_10006767_pt1 | contig 11972 bp, 7 predicted proteins | sample LakOneMetagenome_FD_187468 | JGI IMG/M metagenome (GOLD analysis project Ga0209023, IMG submission 187468) | Freshwater and sediment microbial communities from Lake Erie, Canada (SPAdes) (version 2) | ecosystem: Environmental > Aquatic > Freshwater > Lentic | place: Lake Erie, Canada | collected...
ATCGAAGCCGTAGGCACCGAACACCACGTTGTCGCGCACCAGAATGCGGGTTATGTACACCGAATCCAGGATGGGCACCTCGAGCTGAGCGGCTCGGGCGACCAGGGTGCGCTGAATCCCGAGTCCCGTGTAGTCGCCGGCGAACGCGGTCCGACGGTACTTATGGGCTCCAAAATAGCGCTGGCTGATGCGACCATCAGCCTCACGCGCGAATGGCATGCCCCAGCGCTCGAGATCCTCGATGCCTCGGGCAGCGTTCTTCGTCACAATCTCGGCCGCGTGGGGGTTGGCGAGAAAGTAGCTCTCTTGAATAGTGTCGGCTGCGTGCTGTTGCCAACTGTCTTCGGCATCCATCGTGGCCAATGCCGCATTGATTCCGCCAGCTGCCAACGAGGTGTGTGCGTCGTTCTTGGGGCGTTTGCCGACGGCGAGAACGTCGACTCCGCGTTCGGAGAGTTCTATTGCAGCGCGCAGGCCGGAACCCCCGGTCCCGATGACGAGGACGGAGGTAGAAATGCGGCGACCACTGACGGTGTTGTCTGGCATGAGAACGGCCTTTCCGGGCACGAAGACGGAGAGGCACGGAGCGCAACTCCCACGGTCAAGCTAGCTGGCGCTGCTGGACTTTGGCTCGAATTTTGGACGACTTAGGTGTAATGCTCAGGGAGGCGCCATCAAACTATTCGCTGCGCGAAGTTCCTCAAGGTGGCGGGGACTGGTCAGCCGTCGCTAGGGCAGGCTCCTCGGCGCAACCCACCGTTCGCTACATGGTGGACCGGCATCGCTCGGACGCTGACCGATCAGGTACTGAGGTGGAATTGGGAGGCGGACCATGTGCCACGATCCGTTCGATGGCAACCGTTCAGCCGCCCCGCAACGCGGATGCCCCGGCCGTGCGTAACGCACAGCCGGGGCATCCGTCATTCAGGCCTTATGGTGCCGGGTACTGCACGACGTAAGACGGCACTCCGGGTGCGGAGCTGTCGACCTGAGCGCCGACGCCGTTCACGACGTGCTGGATGGTGCCGGCGGCGAGGTTCACCGTCATGATGTGGCGAAGGGTGACGCCTGGGGTGTTCGGTGCGGTGAACCCGTTAGCGGTGACGATCGACGGGTTGTTCTGGTTGAACACGTAAACGCCCGCACCCTCGAGGAGGTGCTTCTTCACCTTCGGGCCCACCTTATAGCCGGGGTAGCCGAGGGTTCCGTCGGGCTGGGTCCAGTCGGCCTGCGTGGGCGGGTCGTAGGGCAGCTCGTTCTGGTACAGGATGACGCGGCCGTTCTCACCATTCCAGACGGTGTTGAACTTCTGGAAGTGCTCCACGAACATGCCCGTGGCCGTCACGTTGTCGCCGTTGACGATCACGCCGTTGGTGCCGATGTTGGTCTGCCAGCGGTCGGTGTCACCGTTCACTCCGTTGGTGAAACCCTCGATGCCGTGGTCGGCGCGCCACACCCAGATGTGGTCGATCAGAACGTTGTCGGCGTTGACCTCGAGCGCGGTCGTGGTCTTTCCAGTGTGTGGGCCGCCGATACGGAAGTACACGTCGCTCAGAGTGATCGGGTTACGCGGGTCGAGCTTCTTGCCGTTCTTCTCCTTGCCCACGGTTAGCAGCGCGGGGGAGAGCGCGGGGCCGGCGTCGATGGTGACGCCCGCGATCACGATACCCTCCTCGTTCTTAACCTCCAGCGGAACGGCGCCGCCGGCAGACGTGAGGGTCGCTTGACCCATGCCCAACACGACCGTGTCGGCGCGTTTCACCTCGATGGTGCGGTCGATGTCATAGACACCGGGGGTGAGGATGAGGTTCTTGCCCTTGGCGAGAGCGTTGTTGATGTCTTTCACCGAGTCACCGGGCTTCGCAATGAAGAAGTCGGTGATCGGGAGTGTGCGTCCCGCCGTGGCATCCTGGCCCCACGAGGTTCCGCTCGTGTTCATGTGTGCCGAAGGCACTCGCACGTTGTAGCGCCCGGCACCATCGACGAAAAGGTACGGCTTCTCGCGGCTGACCGGCGTTTGGGCGACCGTCGTGTAGGGCGGGTTGGGAAAGCCGGTCTCGGCCGGGGCCCCCTCGACGCCGGAGAACACCTGGTTCCACACGCCGTTGGTCCACTGGGTGACCTTGCTGTTGCGGATGATCCACTGCTGCTGTGAGCCGTTGATCGTAACGGGAAGATCGGAGTTGGCGATGAAACCGCCGCTCGCAAACTGGGGGCCCGCGGTGCAGTAGTCCATCAGCGATAGGTTCGCGCCCGTCACGTGCACGCGGCGCATTGAGACTGCCTGCGACACCGCCCAGAAGTTGGCGCTCTGGCGACATCCGTCCTGGCCTGCTTTGTTTACCTGGATGGAGAGGTTCGAGAGGGTGCGCCAGAAATTGTTGAGCGCGATGCAGTTGCTCGTGCCGCCATTCTCGAGGCACCGGTTGTACACCTCGATGGAACCGTTGACCGCGACGTCGTCGGGGGACGCCCCGAGCCCCGCCACCTCGGTGTAATACCCCACCTCGAACTGAAGCGGCGCCTCGGCCGTGCCGTATTGGCCGGGAAGGAAGTAGACGGCCTTGCGAGCGGAGCCCATCTCGGCGTCACGCTGCTGATCGGCGAGCGCGTCCATGGTGCTCTGGATCTCGGCGAGCGGGGTGGCCGGGCTGAAGATCTGCACGTTGGGTCCGAAATTCGGATGCAGCGGATCAATGGTCTGCGAGGGAGCAGCCTGCGCTGGTGTGGCCGACAGGGCTCCGGCCAGGAGCGCGAGGCCCGTCGCTCCTGCGGCAATGCGCCGGCGACGGGTTCGGGGGTGGTCAAGCGGAATCATGCTGGTGCCTCTCCGGTGAGGATGTGCGTGACGAGTGCCGCTGAGGGTCCGGCGGTAGCGACCGACCGGTCTGCTGTGAGGACTATAACTCATATTGAGAGCGCTCTCTAGAGTGCGCCATAAGAGGACTATCGGAATGTCGTCAGCTACCGGCTCCGCGGGGGAGGGCGCATCGACAAGCTTTCCCCGCGTCTGCCCGTCCTTAGCAGACGCCAGGCCGCTCCGTCGGCGGTGTCTCGGAGCGAAGAGTGTCGCGCCACTCAAACAACTGACCCCATGACTGGGGTGAATCGGATTGGGGGACCTATCTGGTTCGTCGAGCGGCGACGGGTGAGCGTGCCAAAGGCCGTGAGCGCAGGTTGGATGATGTGGGGGGCTGTGAGGTGACGTGGGCCGGTCGCGGATCGGTACTTCCGGATCGGTCCTTATGGATTGCAGCGGTCGCACGATCCCGGGTCGGCGTGGGACTGAATTCGTGGTGTGCGGGTTTGGTGAGTGCATCGCCCGCAGCCATTGATATCGGCTGCGATGACCCGGGTCGCCGATCCGCAGTAAGAGCAGGGCAGGCCGGGTTCGACGGTGATCTGTCCGAACCCGGGCGCTGTGCACCGCGGACACTCGGTCACCAGTCGCCGAGCCATTTTTTCACAGAGGGAGCGGATGGCTGCGGCGCGGGACGGTGCCCTGTGGGCACGGTAGTCCGGAAGGATCACCAGGGAGTGGTGCTGTTTCAGAAGCGCTTCGGCGGTGTCGCCGAGGACCTCGAGTTGGGTGATATTTTTGTGCGCGGTCGTTCGGTCGTTCTTGGTGCTCTGCAGGATGACTCCTTGCCCGGGGAAGCCGATAGCTGACGCGAACGTGAGGGCTTCCCGGGCGCTGGCGATGCGTCGCCCGCCAGGGACTGGCGAGGTGGTGACGCTCCCTTCGACAAGATCCAGGCCCAGGGTGTCGTCCATGAAGATGAGAAGTTCAGTGTTCTTGACCACGAGGCCGAATTCGGAAGTGAAGGTGCCTTCGGAGGCCAGACCGAGGGTGGTTCCGGCGATGTGCATGCCGAGTCGGGCTTTCGCGCGTGCTGCCTCTCGCGGGTTGAGGGTGCGGGGAATGTCGCCGGCGAACGTACCGAACTGATCGGTGTCCAGGCCGGTCGCGGCGGTGACGGTGGCGCCCAGGGTGTTCTGGAACGCGTCATGGGCGAGCAATTCTTTGCCGTGCATCGTGGCAAAGGTGATGGCGCGTGCGGTGTAGGCCGTGTGGGGGCGGGTCACTGGAAGTATTCGGGCCTGGAGACGTAGGTGTCGGAGACGAACATGACACCACTGGAGGTGCTGAGAAGTTCCTGGACCGCGCCGATCAGCTCTCCCGCGTTGTGCGGGGGGAGCACGGTGATGAGCATGGTGAGGGTGTCGTATTCGTTGAAGAGTAAGGCTCCGGAGTGCTGGCCATGGTGTCCGATTCCGGATACCCCGCTCACGGACGTGAAGCCGGTAGCGCCGGCCGAGGTGATCAGTTCGCGGATCGCGGGGGCGTCGCGGGCGGGAACGACAACCTCCAGCCGGGTCATTTGGGTCAGGTTGTTCATGATCGTGTACCTTTCAGGGCGGTGGGTGCGGCTTTCCAGCCATAGGCGGTGTATCGGTACCACGGGGCTGCGGGGTCAGTGCGTGCGGTCAGGGTGATCCAGTCGTTGTCCAGCAGGTTGCGCAGCACTTGGTTGCGGGAAACGATGCGTCCGATGCTGTCCAGGGGGGCTTGGACGATGACGGTCAGGCGCAACGGTTCGTGGAGCAGCTGGTCGCCGAGGCCCACGGATTGCCAGGGTAGGCCTCGGCGAAGGTCGCCGCCGTGGCCGGCGAGAACTCCGATGGTGCCGACGGCATTGTGGATGGTTTTGGTTCCGGCGCCCAGAGTGGTGGGGTTGAGGGCGGAAAAGTAGTACTGGTGGTTGATCCACTGGGCGACCACCAGCGGGGCGGTCATGATCGTTTCCAGCGCGGCACCGTCCCGGTCCGACTCTGTTCGGTAGGAGTGGAGGAACACCCGACGGTCCAGGTTGACGCCGCGGGTCATCTCACGAGGCCCGATGATCATGGCGGCGTTTCCAGCAAGCCCCAGCTCCGGATACACTTCCGCCCAGTCGTGGGCGCGCCCCTGCACACGACCGGGGGAGCGCGGGGACGCGCCGGGCAGGTCCTCGGCGCGTTCCCTGACCAGCATCTCGCCGGCTGCGTGCTGGGCCCGATCGAAGGCGCTCGCCGCATCGACGTGACTCTGCGGAATGAGGTGCCGGTCCAGGAGCGTGACGACGTCGGTGACGGTGTTGTGCTCAGCTGCCATGAAGAAGCTGTCGGAAGGGATGTCGATTCCGCGATCTAGCAAGAGAGCGCGCACCTCGGGGTCGTTGAAGATGGCGGCGGAGGCGCGGGCATTGGCCGCTCCGGGGTTGCCGCCGCAGGCGCCGCAATCCAAAGCCGACTGGTACAGGTTGTTCGTCGACTCGGATGCGTGGCCGGCAAGCACGATCAGCGGGGCGAAACGGGCGATGCCCATCATCCGCACCGCGGTTTCCGCCATCGCGGCCCGCTCCGGCAGGGTGAACGTGTCGGCGACGGTCACGGTGCTCGGGAGAGCGGCCGTCGCGGGGGTCAGGGATCGATGGATGCGTGCCTGCAGTGTTGGGGTGAGCGTGCGCAGCACGCTCACGGCGCCGTACAGCCAGCCGGATACCTCCGCGAAGGCGAAGGGGGTGACGGTGCCGGAGTCGGCACGGTGGGTCGACCGCCGGAGTGCGTCCCGGGTGCGACCGCGCAGAATGTGGTCGTCAGCCCGCGCTGCGTGGACGGGATGTTCGGTGAGGTGGTGCCGGGCGGTGAGGAGGGCCGGCAACGAATTGATGGCCCCGCGTGCTTTGTAGCGGGAGAAGCGCACAGGGACGCCGAAGAATCCGGCGAATCCAAACGTTTCCACGTGGGGGAGGACTTCGATGTGACGTCGCATTCCCTCGGATCGGGGATCGATGCACATCACCAGTTGCAGGTGGGGACGGGGAGTGACGGGAGTCGTGTCCCACAGCGCCTGCACCAGCGTGCTCCGGTAATGCAGTTCGTAGGCCTTCTGCCACGTCAACGCGTGGTCGACCACCGGATGGGCGGCCAGGACCCAGCTCACGGCCGCGATGTCGTCCCGGTGTGCTTCGCCGCCGCCCATCGACCGGGCCACCTGCTCGGCCCGGTGCCAGAGGGATGAAGGCGTCTCGCCGGCCAGAACGTGTCCGCCGGGTGCGGGCAGGCGGGTTGCGCCGAGCGCAACCTGCAGAGTCAATCTCACGCCGAGGTAGGAAAGCAGATCGATGTCCCCGATCTTCTCGGCCCGCCACTTGATGTGGCCGACCCAGCCCGGCAGGTGGTGCAGCTCGGTTCGGAGCGTCTCCGTCACCTTCTCCGTCGGCACTCCGAGTGTGACCAGCGCCCACGACAGGGCGGCGTCGGGCTCGACGGGCAATTCGGCGAGCGTCCGGCGCGCGGTTCGGGGGAGCGCCGGGTCCCGTCGGGCCAGGGTGCGCCATGCCCGGTAGAAGCCGTGCTGCCTGTGGGGCATCGCCCAGAGCGGGTCCGGGTTCAGGTACGACGACACCCAGGTGGCCAGGTAGTCGTCCAGCCAGGGAGTTGCCGGTTGTTCCACGCCGGGAGAATCCCACTGCGCAGTCTTCATGTCCAGAATCGCCACGCTCATCGCGGACACGCTTTTTCCGCCGATGGTGAGCTGCCCGGCGAGTTCGGGGACACGCTCGGCCAGGGCCGCCTCGAGGTCTGCGGTGACGATGCGGCCACGGGTGGCGTCCGCGAGGTAGGCGTCTCGGGACCGGGTGAGAATCACGCCCGGGGTGACGGCGGTCTCGAAGGGGCGGGGTTCGTGGCCTGCGAGCGGGTTCACGGCGATGAAGGACTCCATCGGCCAGGACGGCACAACGTCCTGGGCCGCTCTGGCCACCTGGGCACGAAGAATCAAATTCATGACAGCACTCCTGTGGTCACTGGCGGGCGGGGGATAGCTGGCGGGCGGGTCAGGGCGGTGGTCACGGTCCTGGAGTAAACAAGGTCACGCAGGTGGACAAGCCGGTCTGAGTTTCGTGACAGGAGTTGCACCGCGATCAGACCGATGGCGGGCGCGACCAGCAGCCAGGCGGGGGCGGCATTGATCGTGGTCGCGGGGTCCAAAGCCGCTGTGAACACCTGCAGCAGGGCCACATACCCGAACGCCACAATCACGACTGCTGTCGTGCCGGTGAGGAACGTTCGAAGCGAAAAGGTGGTGCCCAGCGCTGTGCCCAGCGCAACACCGGCAGTCACGGCAACGAACACCAGCAGAGCGCTGCCCGCCGGTGACACGGTGGGGGCGAACATCCATTTTGCTGCGGCCAGCGCCGCCACGGGAACCAGCACCGAGAGGGTCACGGCTCCCGCCAGTGTGAACGGCGCGGAGGTCTTTCTGGGTGGAAGGTCCCGGTTGACGGCGTGCTGGCGCACGCCCATGCCGGCCCCGAGGAAGAGAGTGGACTTGAACAGGGAGTGGGCGACCAGGTGAAAAATTGCGGCCGCGAACACCCCCAAACCGCAGGCCATGATCATGAACCCCATCTGCGCCATGGTGGAGAACACCAACCGGCCCTTCACGTCCGGCCGCACCAGGCGGACCACCGATGCGTAGACCAGGGTCACGGCACCGGCCGCAAACACCCCGATCATCACGGCCTGGTGCGGCGCGATGGCCGGAGCGAATCTAATCAGCAGGATCGCACCGGCGTTGACCACGCCAGCGTGCATCAGCGCGGACACCGGCGTGGGCGCCGCCAACGTGAAGGGCAACCAACCGTGGAAGGGGACCTGGCTCGAGCGAGCCAGCGCCGAAACAACGAGCAGCACGGCACAGGCCAGTTGCAGCGGCAGCGGCAACGACTCCGCGACCGCGCCGAGCTGGTCCAGAGGAATATCGCCTCGGGCGGTGACCAGCAGCACCGCGACAGGAACCAGGAAGGCGGTGTCGGCGATCATGAACCGCAATCCGGTTCGCCGGATCCCCTCACGGGCCTGCGCAAGCGGACGATAGGTGGCCAGCAGTGCAACGAGGGTTGCCCCCGCTCCGAGCCAGGCCACGGTGAACAGCGCCACCGACCCGGCGCACACCATTAACACGGTGAAGCCGGTGAGCAGGTTGGCTGTGACGACAAACCAAACCTGTCGACGATCCCCGCGGAGGTATCGAATGGCGAAGACCTGGATCAGCGCGCTGAGTCCCAGCACCAGCATCGACACGATCAACGCCAGGGCGTCCACGTGCACGGAGGTGGACCCGAACATCACCTGCTGAATCTGGTGCGGCGCGACAACGGATGCGAGGGCGACCGCGACAGTTGCGACGAACCCGACCCCGATCAGGATCGCCGCCAGGCGAGCGGTCCTGTGTGCGGTTACCCCCGCCCAGCAGAGCAGCGCCGCGCAGAGCCCGGCGATCCACGGCATGAGGATGACGCCACCTACAACAAACCAATCAGACATCGACACCTCTCAAAACACGATTTATGAAACAGGAAAAACATAGCACGTATTGTGTGTCTGGAATGGAATGCAGGGAGAAGCTCGTCGGGTGGGAGATAATCGAGAGATGGCAACCTGGACGTTTCTCACCAATCACGCCCACGTTTTGCTCTGCGTGGCGGAGAATCCGAACGTGCGGTTACGCGACGTGGCCGTTCAGGTCGGCATCACGGAGCGAGCGGCGCAACGCATCGTGACCGAGCTGGAGGAAGCGGGCTACCTGGACCGTGAACGCGAAGGTCGCCGCAACACCTACCGGCTCAACACCGCAATGCCGCTTCGCCATCCCTTGGATCGCGATCATCGCATCGGGGAACTGCTTGCCGCCTTCGCCAACAGCCAGGACCAATAACCGGTCCACTGGTCACCCGATCAGAATTTACCGATGTTGGTGCGCGAAATGCCCGCGGCACTGCGCGGCGGGCCGGCCGAAATAGTAGCCCTGTCCGAGCTCCCATCCCTGAGCGCGCAGTATGTCGGCCTGCAGCTGAGTCTCAATCCCCTCCGCGATGCCGGTGAGATGCAAACCCTTGACGAGCCCACTCACGCCCCGAGCGAGGGCGTTGGCCTGACTTTCCTCAGCAGTGAGGTCCTGCACGAATCGCAGATCGAGCTTGACGCCGGTCACCGGCAAATCCCTCAACACAGAGATCGACGAGTACCCGGTACCGAAGTCGTCCAGGTGGATCCCCACGCCCAGACCGCGCAGCGACGCGAGCGCGACTTCCGCCGTTTCCACCTGGCTCAGCACGGCAGTCTCGGTCACCTCAATCACAATCCGTTCGGGGGCAACCCGGTGCGCGGTCAGGGTGTCATGGAAGCTTGAGAGCCACCCCGGCGCAGCCAGTTGGACCGCTGAAACGTTGACGCTGATCGGACCGGGCGATTCCGGATGCTCGGCTAGCAGCGCGCAGACCTGGTCCAGGACTTGGGCGCCCACGTCTCTGATCAGGCCGGTGTCCTCGGCCACATCGATGAACTGCCCGGGGCTGAGCAGCCCGCGGCGGGGGTGTGCCCAACGCACGAGCGCCTCGTGTCCGACGACATGGGCATCCGCCAGAGCCACCAGGGGTTGGTAGTGCACGATGAACTGACGTTGGGCAATCGCCTCGCGCAGTTCATCTTCGAGGGTGAGACGGGCCACGGCTTGGGTGTGCATCGCGTCGTCGAAGAAGTGCCAGCGGTCCCGTCCTGCGGCCTTGGCGCGGAACAGTGCATAGTCTGCGTCGCGGAGCAGGCTGTCCGGCGTGGACGTGGACGTGGAGGTGGCGAGACCGATGGACACGGTCGGCACGATTCGATGGCCCCGAACCTCGAGGTCAGCGGAAATCGAGGCGGAGAGCCGGTCGGCGCAGTGAAGCACGTCCTGCACGTCCTCTACGTCCTGGAGCACGATGACGAATTCGTCCCCACCGAAGCGTCCGACCCGGTCACCCGGTCGCAGGGCCGCCACGATCCGGTGCGCCACCGTGGCCAACACCTCATCGCCGGCCGCGTGCCCCAGCGAGTCATTGACCACCTTGAAGCGGTCGAGGTCCAGGAACAGTGCCGCCACCGGACGGCCCAGGCGTTTGGCCGCGAGAAGATCGGCCGCCAGGATGTCCAGAATCCAGGCCCGGTTATGCAGCCCGGTCAGCGGGTCGTTGAAAGCCTGATAGGTCAACGCTTCCTGCGCCCGAGTGGCCGCGGTCACGTCGCGTGCTGCAGCGAACACCCCCAGCACGTTGCCGCCCGAGTCCCGGTACGCCGACGCGTTGTACAACACCTCGGTCAGCGTTCCGTTCCGGTGCCGCATCGTGAGCGGGTAATCGGCAGCCATTCCCTGTTGAAAGACCAGCTGGTAAATCGCGTTGGCCTTTTCGGGTTCGGTGAAGTAGTCAGAGAACGCCGTGCCGATCAGCTCCAGCCGGGACAGGCCGGTGGCCCGGACGGTGGCCTCGTTGGCATCCGTGATCATCCCTTTCGGATTGATTGCCACCAATGAATCCAGACTCGACTCGATCATCGAGCGCGCCGCCACAAATGCCTGTCTGGCCGCGGTCACGTCGCGCGCCGCAGCGAACACGCCCGCCAGGGTGTCGGCCGCGTCCCGGTACGCCGACGCGTTGTACAGCACCTCGGTCAGCGTTCCGTTCCGGTGCCGCATCGTGAGCGGGTAATCGGCAGCCATTCCCTGTTGGAAGACCAGCTGGTAAAGCGCGGTGGCCTTTTCGGGTTCGGTGAAGTAGTCAGAGAACGCCGTGCCGATCAGCTCCAGGCGGGACAGGCCGGTGGCCCGGATGGTGGCCTCGTTGGCATCCGTGATCATCCCTTCCGCACTTATCGCCACCAACGAATCCAGACTCGACTCGATCATCGAGCGCGCCACCTCGAACGCGTGCCTTTCCATGGTCACGGTGCGGACCAGGGTGGTTGCTCCCGCAATTGAGCCGTCAGCGTCGAGGATCGGTGAAACGGAGAGCGTAACCGGAAACACCGTTCCGTCTTTTCGCACCCGGAGAGTCTCGAATTGGTCAACGCCGGCACCGGCCCTGATCTTGGCCAGGATGGAGCTGATTTCGCCGGTTCGACCTTCCAGACTCAGGCGTGCGATGGGCGTGCCGATCATCTCGGCACTGGAGTAGCCATAAATCGCCTCGGCAGCCTGATTCCAGCTCGTGACGATGCCGTCGAGGGTCTTGGTGATCACGCCATCATGCGCGGGTTCACTGTGCGCAGTTGACGGCGCATAACTCTGCTGCGTGGGAGAGCCTGCGTTCGCTTCACTCACGGCAGTGATCGACAACAACAGGGCCCCTGCATCCAGCTGGGACAAAGCGAGTTTGACCGGGAAATTGCTGCCGTCGTGGTGTTTTCCGGCCAGTTCCACCGTCACGGACCCATTTGTGGGACCGCTCAACGACTCTGTCGGTTGTTCCGAGCAGGCCTCCCAGTCGTACGCCGGTACCAGCATCTGAATGAATCGGCCGATGAGGTCCTCGCGGTCATACTGAAACAGCAACTCCGTTGAGCTGTTGCTGCCCACAATGGTCCCCGCCCGGTCCAGGACCAGCAACGGGTACGGCACGGCTTCGAGAAGGTTCTCGATTGTAGGAGATCGTAAAGCCACCTGATCCTCGATTCGCATCAGTCAGGGTCGTTCGCGCTGATTACTGGAATGCCCCAAAACCGTGCGAGTGAGTAAGTCTCAGTATAATCTCTGCACAGTTGTCGCGCGAAGGATTATTTTCGCGATGACGGCCTAGCCCACACGCGGCAGCCGATCCGCTGCGGACTATGCCTGCGGAACGTAGCGGTAGTACTCGATGCCCTCGTCGGAGAAGTCCGCCCCCGTCACCGCACCGATGTGGTCGATCACGAATTCATCGACAGCGGTCACGGCGGTGATCCCGCTGAGATCACCTCGATGCATGGCGAGGTACTGTTCCTGGGTCAGGTCGACCGGGTTGGCCAGCGCGCTGTCGAAGTTGATCCGGGCCGCAGCCTCTTGCCAGCCCTGCACCACCCGCATCGGTAGGGCCTCGGCGCCGTCTCCGCTGCCGTAACCCACGGCCAACCAA
>Ga0209023_10006768_pt1 | contig 11968 bp, 10 predicted proteins | sample LakOneMetagenome_FD_187468 | JGI IMG/M metagenome (GOLD analysis project Ga0209023, IMG submission 187468) | Freshwater and sediment microbial communities from Lake Erie, Canada (SPAdes) (version 2) | ecosystem: Environmental > Aquatic > Freshwater > Lentic | place: Lake Erie, Canada...
CGAGGGACCGCGCGAACTGGGGGATCTTCGAACCGCCGAAGAGCACGGCGATGATGGCGATGACGATGAGCAGCTCGGGACCGGGCATTGACGGCTCCTCGGGTGGTCGGATGCGGTGGCGGGCCTGGACGTTCCGGACCTGGCCTGGTGTATCGGTAGCGGGCTCGCGCCCGACCCGGGAGGCTCAATCGCCAGGCCGGGCGCGAACGCCGCGATCGTGGGTTCGCCTAGGCGGCGGCCTTGTCCGTCTTGGCGAACGTGTCGGGGACGGGGTACTGGCCCGAGACGAAGAGCAGGATGGCGACGTGTTGCGCGTCGATGATCTCGAGCGAGCCGGCGAGCTCGATCGCGTCCTTCGACGTCAGCGTCGGGATCACCTTCTGGTAGGTCGCCGACGCGATCTGCTCGAGCATGAGCGCGAGGGCGGCCGCTCCGCTCACGTCGGTGACCTTGGCGAAGGCCTGATCGACGGTCGGCTTGAGCTTCGCGTCGGGCTGCGTCACCGCAGGCTTGCCCCCGGCCTTGAGGACGGCGTTCCACTTGTCCAGCGCCTGCTGGTGCTGGTCCTTGGCGGTCGTCACGAAGTTGGCGACCGCGGGCGGGACTGCGCCGAGCTTGTTCGCCGTCGCGGCGTCGAGGGCGGCACCGTAGGTCTGCACGGCGAGCACCTCGAGACCGGCGGCCACGGCGGCCGTGTCGAGGTCGACGTCCTTCTTGGGGGCCGAGGTCGTCGACCCCGCCGCCGCACCCGTCGTCGACGGGACTGCGGTGGTCGCAGTGGTCGCGGCGGTCGTCCCGGTGGTCGCCGTCTTGTTGTCGCTGCTGCACGCGACGGCGGCGACGCCTGCGGCCGCCCCGAGGCCTGCCACGGCGAGGAACCCGCGTCGGCTGGTGGCGGAGCCCATGATCGGGCTGCGCCCGGCATCCGGGTCGCCCACGGTGTCAGTGATGATGCGCTGCTTCGACTTCTTCCTCATTTGACCGCTCCTTCTGCCGGTGGGCTGGCCTTGTCTGTCGGCTCGAAGGCCTTGGGGAACGCGACGCTGCCGGCCGCGGCCGGCAGCTTGGCGACATCGGTCGGGATCGCGATCAGGGCGATGCCGGCGTCACCGGCCGCCACGAGGGCGCCGACGGCCCGCAGGACGGCGAGGTGCTGGCACTCGACACCCATGACGCTGGCGAAGAGCGCCTTGGACTCGTTGTCATCGAGCAGCGTGCAGTTCTTGAGGTAGGTCTCGGTGGCCACCTCTTCGAGCGTGGCGGCGAGCTCGATGACGTCCGCCGGGCCCTTGAGCGTCGGCTTGGCCTTCTCCACCACCGGCGCGTACTTCGGGTTCGCTTCGGTCTGCTCCTTGGCGCCGAGCGCCTTGGTCTGGGCCTGGAACGCCTGTCGATGCTCGTCGTGCTGCATCATCGTGGTCTCGGCGAACTTCTTGACCACCGCGTTGCCGTCGGCGATGAACGGCAGGGTGAGTGCGGCCTTGTACGTCGCCACGGCGAGCACCTCGAGCGACGACGCCGTCTGCAGGATCTGCACATCGACCGCCTTGTCGGCGGCGGCGGGCTCGGCCAGGAGCGCCATGAGGCTGACGCCCAGCCCGGTGCCGAGCAGGCCGGCGCCCGCGAGCAGCGAGCTCGTGCGCCCGGCGAGGCTTCGGCGATCGTCGTTGATCTGCTGGATCCTCGACGCATCGAGGGACGGCGCCGGCACGTCGTGATGGTGCTCGCGCAGGGCGCGGAGGTTGGGCTGGACCTCCCGCATCGCGTCCGCGTGGAGGTCGTTGGATTCCTCCATCAACCCCTCGAGGGCTGGCTCGTTCAGCATGTCGCTCACTTCTTCCTGTCGGTGGCCCGACATCGGAGGGGGACTCGACCCACGGACGTGCGCGTCGAAGCGCACGGGGAAGCACCGAGGGACGGAACGCAGTGCGCTGCCTCGTGGGAGTGAGGCCAATGTGCACTGCGTACGATCGGAGTTCGTCGTCCGGCGCGGCGCGGATGGGTCGTCAGCGAGAAATCCGCTCGCTCTCGACCCGGCGCTCACCGGGCCGACCGGGTCGATCCGGTCGATCGCCCGGAGATGGCCCCGGGCGGAAGTGGGTACATGCCCATCTGTGCCGCGCACGCCTCCGAACCCCTTCCATGGCACTGCCGCTGACCGCCCCGGTCGAACGAACGCTGAGGCTGGCTGTGTCGCGACAGGTTGACCGTGAGGTGGACGAGTTCGCCGGGGTGGACGAGCGGCTCCTGCTGGCGGTCGCCGCCCTCGACGCCAACGCCTTCCGGCAGCTCTACGACCGGTTCGCGCCGATGGTGTACGGGCTCGCGCTGCGGAACCTGCGCGACGAGCACCTCGCGCAGGAAGCCGCGCAGGAGGTCTTCCTCGAGCTGTGGCGCGTTGCCGACCGCTTCGACCCCCAGCGCGCGTCGGCGCGCACCTTCGTGATGATGATGGCGCACCGGCGCAGCGTGGACCGCGTCCGCAGCGAGCAGGCCGGGCGTGAGCGCGCCCAGCGCGACGCGAGGGAGCAGGACGCACACGTCGCCTCGCCTGAGGACGACACCATGGAGTTCCTGCACATGAACGTCGAACGGGTCGCGGTGCGCGCGGCGCTCGATGCGCTCACCGATCGTCAGCGCGAAGCCATCGAGCTCGCGTACTTCCAAGGGTTCACCTATCCCGAGGTCGCGGCGTACCTCGGAACACCTCTGGGCACGATCAAGTCCCGCATCCGCGACGGGTTGTTGCGGCTCCGCGACGAGCTGGGGAGCAGGCCGTGATCACGGACGACCTGCACTCGCTCACGGGTGTGTACGCGCTCGATGCGCTGGAGGCCGACGAGGCCGCGGCGTTCGAGGCGCACCTGCCGATGTGCCCCGCGTGCCGTCAAGAGGTGGCCGAGCTCCAAGAGGTGGCGGGCGCGCTCGCCCTCGTGACGCTCAGCCCCCCGCCCGACCACGTCCGCACGCGGATCTTCGAGGCGCTCGGCGCGCCTCGCCGCGAGCCCCCTGCGGCAGCCGCCGAACCCCCATCCCCCGCGTCCCGGCCCGGCGCACGATCCGCGGGCGGGCGGCGGCGACGACCCCTTGCCGTGGTTGTTGTGGCGGCGGCGGCCGCGTTGCTCGTGCTCGGGATCGCCGGCGTCCGTCTCGCCACCTCGCCCTCCTCCACCCACCGCCAGGGGGCCGTCATCGAGGACGTCATGGCGGCGGCCGCGGCGGTGCAGGGCGCCGACACCACGACCATCCCCCTGGAGGGCCCCGCCGGCGCGAGCGGTCAGGTGCGGTGGTCCTCCGTCGCCGCCCGCGGCTACCTCACGTTCGACGGGCTCCCGTCCCCGGGCCCCGGGCAGGCCTACGAGCTCTGGTACGTCGACGGATCGCCTCGCCCCGGGCCCGTGTTCGCGCCCGGTGTCACGGCCGTCCCGATCCTCGATCAGGGCGTGCGTGCACCGGCGACGTTCGCGGTGACCATCGAGCCGGAGGGTGGCGTCGCGACCCCCACCGGACCGGTCGTGCTATCCGGCGGCACCGGCCGCTGAGTCGATCCCGGGCTCGGGCTGGTCGGCCGCGTCGTCGTCTCGGTGCGCCGACGCAACCACGTACACGGCCAGCTCGAACAGCGCGAGGAGCCCCAGGGTGATGAGCAGCGTCCAGATGGTCACGTCGGACAGGTAGATGGCCAGGGCCGCGACCACTGCGCCGGCCACCTGGAGGATGGTGGCGTTCCGGCTGATGAGGGGGAGGGCGGAGTGCCGCGTCTCGGTCTCGCTCGGGTGACGGCCGACCGCGCGGGCGACGCCGAGCCGGATGCCCTTGGCGAGTCGGGACTCGCCGGAGAGGAAGGCGACGACGACGACCACGATGCCCGCCCACAGGATCCACCGGGTCAGCGTGTTGAGCTCGTAGATCAACTGCGAGATCGTGACCTTGGCGGCCTCGCGTGCCCCAGGGCGGCCGATGAGGCCGATCGCGAGCTTCTCGATCGCCTGCATCGCGGCGTCGGCGACGACCATGGCGAGCACGGCGCCGACGCCGAGGCCGATGAGCGTGCGCCGCCGGTGCAACGACAAGGCGATCGTCGCGATCAGCAGCAGGATCGTGATCCCGACGATGACGAACACCAACTTGTCGAAGAGCTGCACCGCCTGCTGGGCGGCGGCGAGCTGATCGCTCTGGAAGACGGTGTAGACGCCGAAGGTCGCGGGGACCGTGATGTGGAGGGCCTGCGAGAGCTCCGCGCGGGCCTGGTCCGGTGGCGTGTCCATCGTGATGTCGGGGATCGTCACGTTGCCGAAGACGCGCGGCGCCTTGTCGGTGATCCACTTCATCGTCTTGGAGATGAGCGGCATGATGTTCAACGTCACGGTGCCGCCGGTCGTCTCGAACGCGAGCACCGGCTCGCCCCGCAGCAGCTTGACCGCGGTGGTGTGCACGCGGCGGTTGGCGGCGATCCAGAAGTCCTTGAACTGCTGGGTCTGCAGCAGGGCCTGGGTCTGCTCGAGCACGAACTTCTGGAGCGCGGCCGTCATCGGCGCCGCGATGAAGTCCGCGCGCTCGGGGAGCGCCTCCTTCATGAGCTCTTCGGGCTTGATGAGCTGGAATATCTCGTCGGTGACGGTCTGGGCGACGGCGTCGGTGATCGCCGGGTTCTCCGCCAGCGGCCCCACTGTCTCGATCCACGTGTCGGTGTTGAAGAGCACGCGGTGGCTCCACACGGCCACCACACTCACGAACATCCCGATGCACGTGATCACCGCCAGGACGTGCACGGCGCGCCGACGCCAGCGCCGAGACGAAGGCTCGGTCGCGGCTTCGGGCGTGGCCTCAGGGTCGGGGAGCAGCCCGCCGGCCGCGTCGATGGTCTCGCCCTTGTCCGACATGATCCTCCCGATTCGCAACGAAGGCCCCACGGTAGTGGGCGCGCGCTCGGCGCTGGATGCACCGCCGGCGAGGCCCGGCGGGCCGCTGCGCCGGGCGACCGGTTCGCCCCACAGGGCGACGTCGGGCAGTCTGTGCGGTCATGGGAGCCGACCTGCAACCGCCGCGCGTGGCGGTCGAGGACGCGGTGCGCCGTGCCTTGACCGAAGACCTCATGCCGTTGGGTGACCTGACGGCGTTGCTGCTGCCGGACGACCTGCAGGCGACCGCGCAGTTCGTGTCCCGTGACCACGGGGTGCTGGCGGGCGCCGCCTGCGCGGACGAGACGTTCCGCCAGCTCGATGCGTCCGTGGCGCGCGAGTGGGTCCTCGAGGACGGCGACGACCTCGTGCCTGGGGCCGTCATCGCCACGGTGCGCGGCCGCCTGCAGTCCATCGTCACGGCGGAGCGCACCGCCCTGAACTTCCTCGGGCACCTGTCGGGCATCGCGTCCCTGACGCGGCGCTACGTGGACAAGGCCGGCAGCCAGGGCGCCGCTCGGGTGTGGGACACCCGCAAGACCACGCCTGGGTTGCGCTCGCTCGAGAAGGCCGCGGTTCGCGCCGGGGGCGGTGCCAACCACCGCGGGAACCTCAGCGACTGGATCCTGCTGAAGGACAACCACATCGCGCTCATGGGCATCGAAGGCGCCGTCGCGGCCGCCAAGCAACGGTGGCCCGGCCGCACCGTGCACGTCGAGTGCGACACGCTCGAGCAGGCCGACGAAGCCTTGGCGGCCGGCGCGGACGCGCTGCTGCTCGACAACATGTCCACCAGTGACGTGCGAGTGGTGGTGGCGCGCACGGCGGAGGTCGTCGCGCTGGGGTCGCGCCGCCCGCTGCTCGAGGTGAGCGGCGGCGTCAACCTCGAGACCGTCGGCGGGTACGCCGCGACCGGCGTGGACCTGATCTCGGTCGGCGCGATCACCAACTCCGCGCCCGTCGTCGACATCGGCCTCGACATCGCCAGCTGACCGTCCCGCCGGTTTCCTCGGACACCGGCAGCCACTACCGTGACGGCCACGTACGCCGAGCTCGTCAGCCGGTCAGCGTGGTCCGGCCCACTCTCGGTCGCGGTCCCCATCACCTCCAAGGAGATCCTCCCGTGCTGCTCGTGATCGATGCCGGCAACACCCAGACCGTCGTCGGGCTGTACGAGCTCGAGGACGAGGACTCACCGCCGAGGCCGGACCGGCGGGCCGAGGACGGTCTGCTCGACCACTGGCGCATCGCCACCGCCGCGGATCGCACGAGCGACGAGCTCGCCGTGATGCTGCAGGGCTTCCTCTCGTTCCGGAACACCTCCCTCGACGACATCGACGGCATCGCCGTGTCGTCCGGTGTGCCCCGCATCAACGCCAGCCTGCGCGACCTCGCCGAGCGCTACCTCGACTTCGATCCCGTGGTCATCGAGCCGGGCGTGCGCACCGGCATCGCGATCCTCTACGAGAACCCGAAGGAGGTCGGCGCCGATCGCATCGCGAACGCGGTCGCGGCCTACGAGCTCTACGGCGGGCCGACCATCGTCGTCGACTTCGGCACCGCCACCACGTGCGACGCCGTCTCCGCCAACGGCGAGTACCTGGGCGGGGCGATCGCTCCGGGCATCGAGATCAGCATGGACGCCCTCGTCGGGCGCGCGGCGCTGCTGCGCGCCGTCGAGCTCAAGGAGCCTCGCAACGTGCTCGGCAAGAGCACGGTGGAATCGATCCAGTCCGGCGCGGCCTATGGCTTCGCCGCGCAGGTCGACGGGCTGTGCGACCGGATCGTCGCCGAGCTCGGCGAGTGCACGATCGTGTCCACCGGCGGCCTCGCGGAGCTCATCACCCCGCTGTCCCAGCGCATCGAGCACACCGAGCCCTGGCTGACGTTGCACGGCCTGCGGCTGGTGTACGAGAAGAACGCCTGACGGCTCGTCCCGGGCCACGTCGGCAGCATCGGTCGGCGAAGGCCGCGCCCCGGCGATCCGGTATGCGACCGGTGCTCGCCTTCGCGCGGGATACTGGGGCCGGCGGGTGGGCAAGACGACGATCGAGCAGGACAGGGGGCATCCGGGTGCGTGTGCTGATCACGGGCATGGGCGGTGAGCTGGGCACGCGCGTGGCGAACCTGCTCGAGGCTGACGAGCGCATCGAGGCGATCGTCGGCGTCGACATCGAACCGCCTCGCCGGCGCCTCACGCGGGCGACCTTCCACCGCATCGACCCCCGCAACCGGATCCGTACGGCCGACGTCGTCCACCAGTTCCGGCCCACAGCGGTCGCCCACCTCGGGACCTACGAGCCCAACGCGCGGAGCGACCCCAAGGCTGCCCTCGAACGCACCGCGGCAGGGTCGATCGCCGCGCTCGGCGCGGCGGCTGCGTGCGGGACGGTCGACCGGTTCGTCGTGCGCAGCGGCATCGAGGTCTACGGGCGGCGCGCCGGGCGATCGCCGCGCCCTGACGAAGACGCCGACCTCGACCCGACCTCGCCGTGGGGCCACTCGTTGCGCCACGCGGAGATGATCGCCCGCGAGGCCGGTGCTGCGACGGGGGCGTCGGTCACGCTGGTGCGCACGGCTCCCCTGGTCGGTCCCCACTTCCCGAGCCCGTTGGGGCGCGTGCTGCGCCAGCTCGCGGTTCCGGTGTCGCCCCACGACCCCGCGTTCTGCGTGCTGCACCAGGAGGACGCGGCGGGCGCGCTGGTGGCCGCGCTGCACCAGCCCTTCGATGGTCCGGTGAACGTCGTCGGCGCGGGGACGACCACGGTCGCTCGGGCGATCCTGGGCGGCCGCCGGCTGCCGGTCTTCGTCTGGGGCCCCGGGTGGCGCGCGGCGCGCGCCGTGGCCGAGCTCACGGGGGCGCCGATCCCCGAGCACGTCCAGGAGCTCCTCCGGCGAGGCCGCCTCGCGACCGGCGAACGCGTGCAGGACCGCATCGGCTTCACGCCCACCCACACGACCCCCGAGGTCATCGAGCAGCTGTACGCGTGGCCCGAGGTCACCTACCTCACCGCCAAGGTCGCCGCCGCCTGAGGCTGCCGCGTGGCCCGATCGCCACGCTGCCGCGGGTGGTGGGAGATGGTGGCGAGGTCGCCGGTGCGGCGTTCACCTCGTGGTGATCGTGATCTCGATGACCGCCCCCGGCGCGAGCACCGTGTCCAGGCCGTCCGCCGTGGCCTCGGCCTTCTTCGGCATGTCGCCGAAGTCGTTGAACGTGTCGAGATCCTCGTCGGTCGGATCCACGACGTCGATCGTCGCCCTGCAGTCGCCGTCGACCAGCTGCGTGCAGGCGGTGTCGGCGTCGCCGAGCCACAAGGTGAGGAACTGGCCCACCGTGTAGGTGTCGCTCTTGTTCGCGCTCTCGATGTGCACGACGCCGGTGTCGGCGTGGGTGTGGACGGCCGCGATCGTGCCGTCCTCCTCGTCGATCCCGATGCCCGCAGGGATCGTCACGGCCTTGCCGTCCACCGTGACCTTCACGAGCGTGTGGGTGTGCGTGGCGAACGCCTCCTGGTTCAGCAGTGGGACGTTCGCCTTCTCCGTCCGGTCGGCGAGCGTGAGGTCCTGGCTCCCGAAGGGGGGCCGCGTGGTCGTCGCCCGTCCCTTTGCGGTGGTCTCGGTGGTCTCGCCGTTCTCGCCGGTCGTCGTGGTGCGCTTGGAGGAGGTGCTCGGCGGGCGATCGCCCTTCGTGGCAGTGGCCGTGGTCGGGGCGGCGGGCGTGGACGCCGGTGCGGCGCTCGTGGGAGGCGCCGCAGTGCTCCCGGCGTCGCGGCGCGAGAACGCGAAGGCGCCGCCGCCGAGGGCGAGGAGGGCGACGACGAGGGCCACGGCGCCGATGACGAAGCCCGAGCGTGAACCGCGGCTCGGTGCGCCCGTGGTGGCGCCGGCTGGGCCCGGGTTGCCGGCCGGACCGGGAGCCGGCGCGGTCGCCTGGGGCGCGGGAGCCGTCTGATCCGTCCACCGGGTGCCGTCCCACCAGCGCAGGGAGCCGGGGGCGTTCGAATCGGGGTACCAACCTGGCGGGTTCATCGGTGCGCTCGGTCGTCTCTGCGCCTCGCGGCGCCTCGGGAAAAGGGATCCTCGCTGTGGCCCGCATCATCGTCGCGCCCGACCACGCGTGCGCCGCGTCACCACCGGGCGTGGATCGCGACAGGAGGCCGAGGCGAAGAAGGGCACGGCGCAACGAAGAGGAGCGGGCGGTGGACACCGTGGCTGAGCGGCGGGAGATGCCGAGCCGAACGGGGGCCGCGCGTTAGCGTCGTGGCCCTATGTTCACCGAAGCAGCAGATGGGACGAGGTTGCACTACACGGTCTCCGGGCGTCGTGACCGTGAAACCGTCCTGATGATCCAGGGGCTCGGCGCCGACAGCCGGGGCTGGGTGCGGCAGCGCCGGGCGTTCGGGGCGCAGCACCACGTGATCGTCTTCGACAACCGTGGCGTCGGCCGCTCGGACAAGCCGGAGGGGCCCTACGACCTGAACGTGATGGCTGCCGACGCGGTCTCGGTGCTCGACGCCGCCGGCGTCGGATCCGCCCACGTGATGGGGGCCTCGATGGGCGGTGCCATCGCCCAGATCCTCGCGGTGCGCCACGCCGACCGCGTCCGCTCGCTGATCCTCGCCTGCACGGCGTGCCAGCACCACCCGTGGCGGCGCGAGCTGCTGGCCCGGTGGGCCACGGTCGCCGCCGAGCAGGGCATGGCGGCGTGCTCGCACGAGGCGTTCCGCTGGGTGGCGGGCCCGCGGTCGACCCAGCGGCTCTGGTTGGCCATGGGTGCGCTCGGGGCGCTGCCCGGCCGGGGCCCGTCGGGGCCGTTCGTGAGCCAGATCGAGGCCATCCTGGCGATGGACGACGACATCCGCTTCGAGCTGCGCGGCGTCGAGGCGCCCACGCTGGTGCTCGTGGGCACGCAGGACATCCTCACGCCGCTCGGCGACAGCGAGGAGATCGCCGCGCTGATCCCGAACGCCGAGCTCGCCGTCGTCGGGGGAGGGGCCCACGGCTTCATGGTCGAGCACGCCGGTGCCTTCAACCGCACGGCGCTCGACTTCCTGCAGCGGGTCACCACCCGCGACGGGCGCGACGGTGCCGGGCGCACCGCGCCCGGCACCTTGGCGTCCTGACGGCGCTCGGCCCAGGCGGGCCGAACTCGGTCGTGATCCGAATCGACGTCAGCTGAACCGTTCGCTGATCACGTCGACCAGGCGGCGGCCCGACTCGACCGGCCCGGTCTGCAGGCGCTCCATCGCGATGCCGGCGCCGAGCAGGACCGTCCCTCCCAGCGCGAGCCAACCCCACGTGGGCACCTCACGGGTCACCGCCAGCGATTCGTTGAGCGTGAGCCCGAGCAGCAGGGCCGTGCCCAGGAAGAGGGGGGCCATGAGGCGGCGTCCGCCGCCGGCCAGCACGGCGAGCACGCCGACCGCGCCCGCCACGAGGCCGTGGATGCCGGCGCCGCCCTGGGTGCGCTCGAGCAGCGCCGAGCCGCCGAGCATGATGATCCCCGGGCCGTACGCCACCCACGAGCTGACGGTCGGGATGCGCAGGGCCGGTCCGGCGTCGGCGCCATCGTTCGGGCGCGCCCGCTGCGCCCGGGCCTGCCACCCGGCGGCGAGGAGCCCGATCGCCACCGGGGCGAGGTACGCATCCAGGGCGGTCACGTTGCCCGCGGCCAGATGCGCCCACACGCCCAGCGTCACGACGACGCCCGAGGCGATCGCGCCCTGGGTCGAGCGTCCCACCGCGCTGTAGCCGAAGCCGATTGCCCCGAGGATGATCGCCGCTGTCCCGGCGTCACCCAGCGAGGACGTCGAGAGCGCGAAGCCCGTCGCGGCGCACGCCAGCACCACGCTGAGGGCGGGGTCCGACCACGTGCGGGGCAGCAGGAGCTGGAGCCCCGCCGCCGCGGCGGCGACGACGCACAGCGCGAGGCCGACGGTGCCGCTGCTCATGTGGAGGGCGAACGCCCAGGCGGTGACCGTGACCGGCACGGAGATCGACAGCGCGAAGAGCACGGACGGCGCCCGGCGCACGAGGGCGTCGAACAGGACGAGCCCCGTCACCGCCGCGCCGAGCACCGCGAGCTGCTCGGCGGGCAGGGCGGCGCCCTGGGCGAAGGTGAGCAGCGCGACGGCGCGCCCGACCCACCCGAGGTTGCCGACGACGTCGGTCGCCGCCAGGCGGTCGAGCGCGAACGCGAGCGCGGCACCCGCCGCCGCGAGCCCGAGGAGGCGCAGGAACGGATCGCCGGGCAGTGACGCCCACCCCATCTCGAGCACGACGGCGGCGGCGACGGCAGAGGCCCACGCCAACGGGGCGTGCTCTTCGCCGGTCATGCGGGAGCGGATCACGGCGATCGCCGCGAGCACCGCGGCACCGCCCACCGCCGCGGCGACCAGGAGCACGGATGACGAGCGGTCGAAGGCTGCCGTCGCGACGTGCAGCCCCTGCAGGGCGACCGCCGTCAGCACGAGGCACGTCGCGGTCGCCTGCCCGAACGGCCGGCCGCTCAGCACCAGCAGCGCCGCCAGCACGAGGGCCACGGTCGTGACGATCGGGATGGACGCCGTGGCGCACGCGAGCCCGGCGAGGAGCGCGACGGGGGCGAAGACCGCCGTGGGCCCGAAGCCGCCGCCGAGCAGCAACGCGTACCCCGCGCTGAGGCCATCGGCTTCGCGCCGTCGCAGATCCGCCACGAACCAGGCCGCCGCCGCGAGGCCGCCAGCGACGAGCGAGGACCACACGACGGGGCCGGTCGGCGCGGCGCCGCCGAACGGGGCGAGACGTCCGGTTGCGAGGGCCCAGCCGCCGGCGCCGAAGGCGAAGGGGGTGGCGGCGACGGCGATCGCCTCCACCGCAACGCCGACGACCTGTCCGGGACGACCCCAGAAGGCGTCGCGGCGCACGAGGTGCGCGGCGATCTCGAGGAAGAGGAAGACGGACGCCAGACCGATCAGCGATGCCTGTGCCGGCGGCTGGGCACCCACCCAGGCGGTGGTCACGCCGAGCAGGAGCGCGACCGCGGCGGTCGCCACGAGGACGAGGTCCTGACGCCGCTGGGCGTTGCG
>Ga0209023_10006769_pt1 | contig 11967 bp, 10 predicted proteins | sample LakOneMetagenome_FD_187468 | JGI IMG/M metagenome (GOLD analysis project Ga0209023, IMG submission 187468) | Freshwater and sediment microbial communities from Lake Erie, Canada (SPAdes) (version 2) | ecosystem: Environmental > Aquatic > Freshwater > Lentic | place: Lake Erie, Canada...
GCTGTGTCATGCACTTGGTGGAGGGCAACGCGGCGGCTGCGCGATGCGATGTTGCCCACGCAGCGGCTGCGAGCCTACCCTCCTGCCCTGACGACAGGTCGACAGGTCAGCAAGTGAGCTAGCCAGCCGCAGCAGCCTGACGTCCTGACAATCACCGGGGCCCGTGGGCGACCCGCAGCGCCTGCTGGCGTTTTTGGAAACCGACATGAACATGCTGCACTTCGTCATCTCAGATTCATGACCCAGCCTCTCACACTGTCCTCCCTGCCCCTTTTTCCGCTCGGCTCCGTGCTGTTTCCCGGCGGCGTGCTGGCCTTGCGCGTGTTCGAGGTGCGCTACCTCGACATGGTGCGCAAGTGCCAGCAGGCGGGTGCGCCGTTCGGCGTGGTGTCGCTCACCCAGGGGCGCGAGGTGCGGCAGGCGGGCGCACCCGACGAGCAGTTCAGCGACGTTGGCACCCTGGCCGTCATCGAGCAGATCGACACCCCGCAGCCAGGGCTGATCACGCTGGTGTGCCGCGGCAGCCAGCGCTTTCGCATCACGCAGCGCAGCCTGTTGCCGCACGGCCTGTGGATCGCCGATGTGGACCACCTCGACCAGGATATGGCTGTGCCCATTCCGCCCGATTTGCAGAAAGCCTCGACCGCCCTGGCCCAGGTGCTGCACACCCTGCAGCAGCGCGACCCCGATGCGCCCACGTCCATCGTCCCCACGGCAGCGCAGCTCGATGATTGCGGCTGGGTGTCCAACCGGTGGTGCGAACTGCTGCCAGTCCCGCTCGAACTCAAGCAGCGATTGATGGAGCTGGACAACCCGCTGGTCCGGCTGGAGCTGGTCGGCGATGTGCTGGAGCGCACTGGCATTGCACCCACGGAATGATGAGCGGCGAGGCCCTGGTCGTCCGCACACGCCGACTTTTTTTCAGTCCATGCTGAACCGCATCCTGGGCTGGTCCCGCGCAGCCAAACGCCTGGTGGTGGTGGCCATGGACGTGTGCCTGGGCATTGCAGCCATGTGGCTCGCCTTCACGCTGCGGCTGGACACCTTCCACTGGCCGCAGGGCATGCAGTGGCTGGCCTATGCGCTGGCCCCCGCGCTCGCGTTTCCCATCTTCGCCAAGCTGGGGCTGTACCGCGCCATCTTCCGCTACACCGGCATCACTGCGCTCATCACCACCGGCAAGGCCGTGGCCATCTACGGCGCGCTGCTGCTGGCCTGCCTGCTGGCGGCGCAGTGGGAGGGCGTGCCCCGCAGCGTCGGCATCCTGCAGCCACTGCTGTTCATGCTGCTGGTGGGCGCCAGCCGCGCCCTGGGCTGGCTGGCCCTGGCGGGCCGCAGCCGCCACGCGCCGTACCGCCTGCTGATTTACGGTGCTGGCAATGCCGGGGCGCAGACCGCAGCCGGCCTGGGCAACATGCGCCAGTACCTGCTCAAAGGCTTTGTGGACGACGACGCCAGCAAAATCGGCCGCAGCATCAACGGGGTGCGCGTGCACTCGCCGCGTGCACTCGCCGACGTGGTGCGCCGGCTCGACATCACCGACGTTCTGCTCGCGCTGCCCAGCACCACGCGCCAGCGCCGCCGCGAGATCATCGAAGGCCTGCGGGACCTGCCAGTGCGCATCCGCACCCTGCCCGGCCTGTCGGACCTGGCCAGCGGGCGTGTCACCGTCACCGACTTCCAGGACCTGGAGATCGAGGACCTGCTGGGCCGCGAGCCCGTGGCACCGGACCCGGGCCTGCTCGGCCGCAACCTGCAGGGCACGGTGGTGCTGGTCACCGGTGCAGGCGGCAGCATCGGCAGCGAGCTGTGCCGGCAGATCGTGCGCGAGCAACCCCGGCAGCTGCTGCTGGTGGACCACAGCGAATTCGCGCTCTACACCATTCACCACGAGCTGCAGGCGCTGGCGCAGCAAGGCGAACACGCCTGCGAGCTGGTCCCCCTGCTGGCCAACGTGACGCAGCAGGAACGCATGGCCGACATCTGCCGCCAGTACCGGCCCGCGTCCATCTACCACGCAGCCGCGTACAAGCACGTGCCCATGGTGGAGGCCAACGCAGGCGAAGGCATTTTGAACAATGTCTTCGGCACGCTGGTCATGGTAGGGGTGGCGCTGGAGCACGGGGCCAGCCAGTTCGTGCTGATCTCCACCGACAAGGCCGTGCGTCCCACCAACATCATGGGCGCCACCAAGCGCGTGGCCGAGATGGTGCTGCAGGCCGTGGCCGCGTCGCCGCGCATACCGTTTGGTGCCGAGGCAGCAGCCGGCCCCTGGAAATGCACCACACGCTTTTCGATGGTGCGCTTTGGCAACGTGCTGGGCTCGAGCGGCAGCGTGATCCCGCTGTTTCGCAACCAGATCGCCATGGGCGGCCCGGTCACGGTGACCCACCCGGAAGTCACCCGCTACTTCATGACCATCGCCGAGGCCGCCCAGCTGGTGCTGCAGGCGGGCGCCATGGCCGAAGGGGGCGATGTGTTCCTTCTCGACATGGGCGAGCCCCTGCAGATCCTGGACCTGGCGCAGCGCATGGTGGCGCTGTCGGGCCTGACGGTGCGCGATGCCCGGCACCCGGCGGGCGACATCGAGATCGTATTCACCGGCCTGCGCCCCGGTGAAAAGCTGTATGAAGAACTCCTGATCGGCGACAACCCGCTGCCCACGGCCCACCCCCGCATCCTGCGGGCCCGCGAAGAGTACCGGCCCTGGGACGAACTGCAGGCGTCGCTGCTGGCTTTGCGGCAGGCCGCCCATGCGGGTGACCATGGCGCCATGACCGCACTGCTGCGCCAACTGGTGCCGGGCTACCAGCCCGAAGCCCCGGCGGCGCCATGAAGCCAGGGCTTGTGCGGGGCACGCTGACCCTGCTCACGGGCAGCGTTGCGGCCCACGCCATTCCGCTGCTGCTGGGCCCGGCGCTCACGCGCGTTTACAGCCCCGAGGCCTATGGGCAATTCGCGCTGCTGTGGGCGGTGTCCACCAACATTGCGGTGGTGGCCTGCGCGCGGTACGAGTTTGCGCTGCCGCTGGAGACCAGCGACGAGGGCGCCGCGGACCTGATGGCGCTGTGTGCGCGCATCCTGTTGGCCGTCACGGCAGCATCCGCCGCGGCAGGTGCCCTGCTGGCTTTTTGGCAAGGCATGCCATTGGCATGGAGCCTGCCGCTGGCCGTGGTAGCCGGCGGCACAGTGCAGTGGCTCACGATGTGGGCCACGCGGTCGCAGATGTTTGGGCTGCTGGCACTGGCCCGGCTGGTTCAGCAAGGCGGCGGCGCCATCGTGCAGCTGCTGCTGGGCCTGCTGAAGATGGGCCCGCTGGGGCTGATGCTGGGCGCAGCCACCACCGCGCTCGCCGCTGCCTGCCTGCTGGCCCGGCCAGCGCCCGCAGGGGGCTGGCCAGGGCTGTGGCGCAGGCCACGGGCCGCCTTGGCGGCGGCTGCCCGGCGGCACCGAGACTTTCCATTGCTCAACACGCCCCATGCCTTCCTGGGTGCACTGCAAGACACCCTCACTCTGGTGCTGGTGGCAGCCCTCACCGGCGACGCAGCGGCCGGGGTCTGGGCGCTGGCGCTGCGCTACCTCAAGGCGCCGGCCACGCTGGTGGGCGGGGCCTTGTCGCAAACCCTGTACCCGCGCCTGCTGCAGGCCAGGGGCAGCGCTGAATCGCGCACCATCGTGCGGCGTGCGGTGATAGGGCTGGCGGCCATCGCGTTGCCCCTCGCAGCCGTCCTGCTGGTGGGGGGCCCTTATATCTTCACCCTGGCTTTTGGCGACCAATGGGCGCAGACCGGCGAACTCGCCCGCGCCATGGCGCCGTACATCGCCCTGCATTTCATCGCGTCCCCACTGGCAGTGGTGACCATGGCCTGGAAGGCGCAGGCCTGGGCACTGCGCCTGGCGCTCGTTGGACAATGCCTGTTCTTTGCGGGCCTTGTGCCCGGGCTGTACCTGGGCGGGCTCACTGGCGCAGGATGGGGCATTTCGGCCAGCATGCTGGCCTCCTTTGGCTACTATTTCTGGGCCCTGGCGAACTGGAAGGACATTCCCCATGAGAGCGCTGCTTAACCGCTGGCGTCGCAGCCTCTGGCAGGCACTTTTCTACCGCATGGTGTTCGGCGAACGCGATGCGGCGGGCCGCATGCTGGCCCACACGCGCATCGCGCCCAGCACCTGCATCGAAGGCGCCGAGGGCCTGCAGCTGGCGGACCACGTGTTCATCGGGCAGTTCAACTTCATCGACGCTGCCGGCGGCCTGCAGATCGGCGAAGGTGTGCAGATCACCAACTTCGTGAGCATCGTGACCCACAGCTCCCACCGCGCCATCCGCCTGCTGGGCCGGGGCTATGCCACGCATGAAGGCGGCACCAGGCCCGGCTACATCAGCGCGCCGGTGCAGATCGGCGCCTACACCTTCATCGGCCCGCATAGCCTGATCGAGGCGGGATCGCGCCTGGGCAAGGGGGTGGTGGTGTGTGCCTACGCGCAGGTACGCGGCGAGGTGCCGGACTTCGCCATCATGGCCGGAGCACCTGCGCGCAAGGTCGGTGATGTCCGTGCGCGGGACGCACAGTTGCTGGCGCAGTTCCCCGAGCTGGTGCCGCACTATGAATCGTGGGCAGGGCCGCTTTCGCCAGCCAGTTTGCATACCCCCCATGACTGAAATCAAGCAGCCCACGCGAACGCCCCCGCACCTGTGCCTGCTCGGCGACGCCACCAGCCCGCACGTCCAGCGCTGGGCGCGCGAGATGCTGCAGCGTGGCTACCGCGTATCGCTCATCACGGCCCGGCCTGCTCAGGTACCCGGCGTGGAGGTCCGCACGCTGCGGCCGGTGCGGCGCTCCGTCGACTGGCTTTTTCGCGTCCGCGAAACGCAGCGCCACGTGCGCGAGCTGGCACCCGACATCGTGCACGCCCACTACATCACGTCGTACGGGTATCTCGCGGCGCGCTGCGGCAAACACCCGCTGGTGATGACTGCCTGGGGCACTGACCTGCTGGTCACGCCGCTCAAGAGCCCGTGGATGCGCTGGCTCACGGGCTGGACACTGCGGCAGGCGGACCTCATCACCGGGGACTCGGCCAGCCTGATGGATGCCGTGGCACAGTTCGGCCCCGCCTGCCCGGCGGAAGAGATCCACTGGGGCGTGGACCTGAGCCGCTTTCGCCCCGTGCCCTGGCACAGCAAGCCCGTCACGCACCTGGTCAGCCTGCGCGCCTGGGAGCCCAACTACCGCATTACCACCATCATCGACGCCTTTGCCCGCCTGCGTGCTGCGCTGCAGGACCACGACCTGCACCTGCACCTGCTCGGCGGCGGCAGCCTGGAGCACGCTTTGCGCCAGCAGGTGCAAGCGGCGGGGCTGCAGCACTGCGTGCACCTGCATGGCCGGCTGGACGATGCGGGCATGGCGCGCGTGCTGGGCGACTGCAAGATCTCCATCTCGGTGCCCGACAGCGACGCCACATCGGTCGCCGTGCTCGAGAGCATGGCCTGCGGCCTGGCCGTGGTTGCCAGCGACCTGCAGGCCAACCGGCACTGGCTCGGTGCGCAATGGCTGGTGCCGGCAGGCGATGCCGCAGCGCTGGCGAGCACCTTGCGCACGCTGGTGACCGACGACGCAGCCGCCCGCGAGGCGGGCGAGCACAATGCGGCGCGCATCGCCCAAGATGGCGACCGGGCCGCCCAGATGAACCGCATGCAGGCGCTCTACCAGCAACTTGCAGGCGCACAGTGAACGTACCCGTGAACATGCCAGAGAACCGTGATTTGAACCCGCTGCTCATCAGCGTCATCGTGCCCTGCCGCAACGAGCGCCAGCACATCGATGCCTTCTGCGACTCGGCCATCAGCCAGGTGCTGCCCGAGGGCTGGCAGATGGAAGTCCTCGTGGCCGACGGCGACAGCGACGACGGCACCCGGCAGCGGCTTCAGGAGCGCTGCGCCAGCGACCCCCGCCTGGTGCTGGTGGACAACCCCGGGCGCATCGTCTCCACCGGCCTGAACGCCTGCATCGCCAGGGCCCGCGGAGCCATCATTGCGCGCCTGGACGTGCACAGCCAGTTCGCACCCGACTACCTTGCCCAGTGCATAGCAGCCCTGTCGCGCACGGGCGCCGACAACGTGGGCGGGCCCTGGGTGGCCCGCGGTACCGGCCGTACGGGCGCGGCGGTGGCGGCGGCCTTCCAGTGCCAGTGGGTGGTGGGCGGCGCGCGGTCGCGCGACGTGCAGTTCGAAGGCGCGGTGGACACCGTGTACCTGGGCTGCTGGCCGCGCAGCGTGTTCGAACGCTACGGCCACTTCGATGAAGCCCTGGTGCGCAACCAGGACGACGAGCACAACCTGCGGCTGCGGCTGGCCGGCGCGCGCATCTGGCAGAGCCGGCTGATCCGCTCAGCCTACCATCCGCGCAACTCGCTGCGGCATCTGTTTTCGCAGCAGCGGCAGTACGGCTACTGGCGACCGTTCGTGATGCGCAAGCACGGCCAGCCAGGGGCCCTGCGCCAGCTCGTGCCGGCCATCTTCGTGGCGGCTGTGGTTGCCACCGCAGCACTGCTTCCCTGGACAGTGCTGCCCTTCGCAGGTCTGGCGGTGGCCTACGGCGCCTATCTGCTGGCCGCGTCTGCAGCAGCAACCCAGGCTGCGGGCGACTGGGCCCTGCTGCCGCGCTTGCCAGCGGCCATTGCGGCTTTCCATGTGGGCTACGGCCTCGGCACCTGGCGGGGCCTGTGGGACATCGTGCGGTCGCGCACACCGTCGGCCGACTTTGCACGGATCACCCGATGACGATGCACGAACCCCAGGCCGTCAAAGACCGCTATGCGCGGCGCGATGCTGCCGCCGACGAGGCCCGCTACAGCCTGTATGGCAATGCGGCAGCGCTGCAGGCCCAGCAGGAGCGCCTGCGCGCCATGGTGCGCACCTGGGCCAGGCACGGCTGGACGAACCTGGGCAACCGGCGCATGCTGGAAGTCGGCTGCGGCAGCGGCGGCAACCTGCAGGATCTCATCCGCCTGGGCGCCACCCCGGGCCAATTGACCGGCATCGAACTTCTGCCCAAACGTGCAGCACTGGCGCGGAACCTTCTGCCCGGTGCGGTCACCCTGCTGGAGGGCGATGCGTGCCGCGCCGATGTGCCGCCCGCCAGCCAGGATGCGGTGCTCGCCTTCACGCTGTTCAGTTCATTGCTCGATGCTGCCTTCCGCCACGAAATGGCGGAGACCCTGTGGCGCTGGGTGGCACCGGGCGGGGGCGTGCTGGTGTACGACTTTGTAGTGGACAATCCCCGCAACCCCGATGTCCGGCGTGTTCCGTTGCAGGAGCTGCAAGCCCTGTTCCCCGGGGCGCACCTGCAGTCGCGCCGGCTCACGCTGGCGCCTCCCATCGCGCGGCGGCTGCCGGCGTGGATGATTGCACCGGCGTCGCAACTGCTGCACCCGCTGCGCACCCACCGCCTGACCTGGGCAGCCAAACCTTGATGACGAACACTCCCGCACACGCCGGGCACCCCACGCAGGGGGCGCCGCACCGCATATGAAGATCACTGTCATTGGCACAGGGTACGTAGGCCTCGTCACGGGCGCATGCCTTGCAGAGATGGGCAACCACGTCGTGTGCATGGACCACGATGCCGACCGCATCGGTGCGCTGCGCCAGGGACACATCCCCATCCACGAGCCGGGCCTGTCCGACATCGTGGTGCGCAATGCGCGCGCGGGGCGGCTCAAGTTCACCACCGACATGGCCCAAGCCGTGGCGCACGGGGTGATCCAGATGATCGCCGTGGGCACGCCGTCTGGTGAAGACGGGTCGGCCGACCTGCAGCACGTGCTGGCCGCCGCGCGGGCCGTGGCGCAGCACATGGGCCAGTACAAGCTGGTGGTCACCAAAAGCACCGTGCCCGTGGGCACGGCCGACAAGGTGCGCCAGGCCATGGACGCCGTGCTGGCCCAGCGCGCCACGCAGCCCGCCTATTCCATCGCATCCAACCCGGAATTTTTGAAAGAGGGCTCTGCCGTGCAGGACTTCATGCGGCCCGACCGCGTGATCGTCGGCACCAGCGATGCTGAGGCCGCCAGCCGCCTGCACACGCTGTACGCGCCCTTCATGCGCAACCGCGACCGCTTCGTGGTGATGGACGTGCGCAGCGCGGAGTTCACCAAGTACGCGGCCAACGCGATGCTGGCCACCCGCATCAGCTTCATGAACGAATTGGCCCTGCTGTCGGAAACGCTGGGCGTCGACATCGAACATGTGCGCAACGGCATGGGGATGGACCCGCGCATCGGCACGCATTTTCTGTACGCTGGTGCCGGCTATGGCGGCTCGTGCTTCCCCAAGGATGTGAGCGCGCTGCTCAAGACCGCCTCGGACCATGGGCACCACCTGCAGGTGCTCGAAGGCGTGAAGGCCGTCAACGACCGGCAAAAAGGGGTGCTGGTGCGCAAGGTGCTCGCGCGCTTCGGGCCTGACCTCAGCGGCCTGCGATTCGCGCTGTGGGGCCTGGCCTTCAAGCCGGGCACGGACGACATGCGCGAGGCGCCGAGCCTCACCGTGATCCACGACCTGCTGCAGCGGGGGGCCGAGGTCTGTGCCTACGACCCGGTGGCCATTGCGCAGGCGCGCAAGATGCTGGGCGACCGCAAGGGCCTGCAATTTGCAGACAGCGCCAATGCGGCGCTGGACGGTGCCACCGCGCTCATCATCGTGACGGAATGGAAAGAGTTTCGCAGCCCCGACTTCGACCACATCGCGGCCACGCTGCGCGCACCGGTCATCTTCGACGGCCGCAATCTCTTCGAGCCTGCCGAGATGAAGGCCCTGGGCCTTGAGTACCACCCCATCGGCCGCGCCGCGCCCCTGACCCGGCCTGCCCCATTGATCGTCCACCGAGCCCCCATGTCCCACCCATCCACCCCTTCTTCGCCGCCCAGTTTCATCCCTTTCGCCAGGCCGGACATCGGGCCTGCCGAGATCGAGGCAACCACTGCAGCCATGCGCTCGGGATGGGTGACAACGGGGCCCAAGACCAAAGAGTTCGAGCAGGCGTTCGTGCAGTACCTGGGCGGCAATGGGCTGGAGGGCATTGCGGTCAACTCCGCCACCGCAGGCCTGCACCTGGCCCTGGAAGCCCTGGGCATTGGCCCTGGCGACGAAGTGATCGCCCCCACGCTGACCTTCACGGCCACGGTCGAGGTCGTGCGCTATCTGGGCGCCGACCCGGTGCTGGTGGACGTGGACCCAGTGACGCTGAACATCGACCCCGCCAAGATCCGCGCCGCCATCACACCGCGGACCAAGGCCATCATGCCGGTGCACTATGGCGGACTGGCCTGCGAGATGGGCGAGATCCTTGCCATTGCCAAGGAGCATGGGCTCAAGGTCGTCGAAGACGCGGCCCATGCCCTGCCCACCACCTGGCAGGGCCAGCTGGTGGGGCAGCTGCAGTCCGATGTGACCGTGTTCAGCTTCTACGCCAACAAGACCATTACCACCGGCGAGGGCGGCATGGCTGTCACGCGCGATCCGCAGCTGGCCCAACGCATGCGCGTGATGCGCCTGCACGGCATGAACCGCGATGCGTTCGACCGCTTCACATCGAAAACACCGGCCTGGTACTACGAGGTGGTGGCCCCGGGCTTCAAATACAACATGACGGACATCGCTGCCGCCATGGGCGTGGAGCAGCTCGCGCGCCTGCCAGGCTTTGTGCAGCGGCGCCAATACCTGGCGGCGCGGTACCACCAGCAGTTGGCCACGTTGCCGCTGGTTTTGCCCGCGGACGCGCCCGCTGGCGACACGCATGCCTGGCACCTGTATGTCATTCGATTGCGTCAGGGCGCGCGCCTGGGCCGCGACGACGTGATCCAGGCCCTGTCGGACCGGGGCATCGGCACCAGCGTGCACTACGTGCCCCTGCACCGGCACCCGTACTGGCGCGACCGCTACCAGCTCACGCCTGAGATGTTCCCCGACGCCGACGCGGCTTACCAGTCGATGATCAGCATCCCCCTGTTCACCGCGATGAGCGATGCCGACCAGGACCGCGTGATCGCAGCCCTGCACGAGGTGCTGGGCTGACCCACCCCATGCCCAAGCGCCTGTTCGACCTGGCTTTCTCCGCGCTGGCGCTGGTGCTGCTGGCGCCGGTGCTGGTGGCCGTGGCGTTGTGGGTCCGGCTCGACTCGGCCGGTGGCACGTTCTTTCGGCAAACCCGCATCGGGCGCGCGGGGCAGCCGTTTCGCATTTACAAGTTCCGCACCATGCAGGCCGGTGCAGACACGGCGGGCCCCGCCATCACAGTGGGGGCTGATGCCCGCATCACCCGCGCGGGCCACTGGCTGCGGCGCACCAAGCTCGACGAACTGCCGCAGTTCATCAACGTGCTGGTGGGAGATATGAGCATCGTGGGCCCGCGGCCCGAGGTGGCCCGCTATGTGGCGCTGTACCCTGAGGCGTTGCGGGGCATCGTGCTGAGCGTGCGGCCCGGCATCACCGACCTGGCGTCCATCGAATTCCGCGACGAGAGCACGCTGCTGGGCCAAAGCAGCGACCCCGAGCGGACCTACGTGCAAGAGATTCTGCCGATCAAGCTGCAGTACGCGGTCCAGTACGCCCGCTCGCACACCCTCTGGGGCGACCTGAAAATCATCGCGCAGACCGCCGGCGCACTGTGGCGCGGACGCTCCCACAGGGACATGGCGCCAAAAGACGGCACATAGCCGATAAAATGAGGGGTTTGGCTGAACCCTGCCCTTGCGGGGCCCGGCCCCAATTCACGCCACCGTACCGACGGCCCCCTATGTCAGACCAGAACCTCGCCCCCGCTTCCCAGGACGACAACCAGCTCATCGCCGAGCGCCGCGAAAAGCTTCGCGCCTTGCGCGAGGTACAAGCCAACGGCGGCGGCGTAGCCTTCCCCAACAACTTCAAGCCGGCCCACAAGGCAGCGCAGCTGCACCTTGAGCACAGCGACACCACGAACGAGGCCCTGGAGGCCACGCCCGTGACCGTCTCGGTGGCCGGCCGCATGATGCTCAAGCGTGTGATGGGCAAGGCCAGCTTTGCCTCGGTGCAGGACGGATCGCTGGGCGACGTGGGCGGGCGCATCCAGCTGTACGTGACCCGCGACGCTTTGGGCGAGGAACTGTACGCATCCTTCAAGCACTGGGACCTGGGCGACATCGTGGGCGCCGAAGGCACCCTCATGAAGACCAAGACTGGTGAGCTGTCGGTCAAAGTGACCAGCCTGCGCCTCTTGACCAAGAGCCTGCGCCCGCTGCCGGACAAGTTCCACGGCATGGCCGACCAGGAGCAGAAGTACCGCCAGCGCTATGTGGACCTGATCACCGACGAGCAGGCCCGCAAGCGCTTCATGGCGCGCAGCAAGGCGGTGAGCAGCCTGCGCGACTTCATGGTGAGCCACGGCTTCCTCGAAGTCGAAACGCCCATGCTGCACCCCATTCCGGGCGGTGCCAACGCCAAGCCGTTCGTCACGCACCACAACGCGCTGGAGCAGGAGATGTACCTGCGCATCGCGCCCGAGCTGTACTTGAAGCGCCTGATCGTGGGCGGTTTCGAGCGCGTGTTCGAGATCAACCGCAGCTACCGCAACGAAGGTATCTCGGTGCGCCACAACCCCGAGTTCACCATGATGGAGTTCTACGCGGCGTACTGGAACTACCTGGACCTGATGGACTTCACCGAGACGCTGATCCGCGAAGTGGCATTGAAGGCCACAGGCAGCCTGCAGCTGACCTACCAGGGCCGCGCGGTCGACCTGTCGCAGCCGTTCGCACGCCTGACGATCCGCGAAGCGATCTTCCAGTACACCGAGGCCGGCGCCATGTGGACGACGCCGCCTGGCTGACCAGTGCCCTCAAGAAGCTGGGCCTGAACGAAGAAAAGAACAAGCTGTCGACCCGCACCCTGGCCAGCCTGCAGGTGCTGTACTTCGAAGAGACGGTGGA
>Ga0209023_10006770_pt1 | contig 11966 bp, 8 predicted proteins | sample LakOneMetagenome_FD_187468 | JGI IMG/M metagenome (GOLD analysis project Ga0209023, IMG submission 187468) | Freshwater and sediment microbial communities from Lake Erie, Canada (SPAdes) (version 2) | ecosystem: Environmental > Aquatic > Freshwater > Lentic | place: Lake Erie, Canada | collected...
GGGCAGAACCTGAATGGTGCGGGCGTATAGCTCAGTGGTAGAGCACTATGTTGACATCGTAGGGGTCGCAAGTTCAATCCTTGCTACGCCCACCATTCAAGCCAAGAAACGCAAAAGGGCCCTGAATTGGGCCCTTTTCTTTACCGTCACCCCGGACTTGATCCGGGGTCGCTAAAAAGGCCCCGGTTTCCCGGGGCCTTTTTCGTTTCCAGCCAATGAGGCGGTACTTACTTGCCCTGCCAGTTCGGCTTGCGCTTCTCGGCAAAGGCTGCGGCGCCTTCACGGGCGTCGGCGCTGACGAATACGGCCATGGTGTGGGCATTCTGCTTAGCCCACATCTCCTCGTCGCTCCAGGTATGCGATTGGCGAATCACCGCCTTCGAGGCGATCAATGCCAGCGGACCGTTGGCGGCGATCGCGCGGGCCAGTTCCTTGGCGCCTTCGATCGAGGGGCCTTCGACGACCCGGTTGACCAGGCCCAGGTCATAGGCGCGCGCGGCGTCGATGAAATCGCCGGTCAGCGCCAGTTCCATCGCAATCCTTGGCGGAATCTGGCGAGGCAACTTGATCAGGCCACCAGCAGCGGCGGCCAGGCCGCGCTTGGCCTCAGGAATGCCGAACTTCGAAGCCGCATTGGCCACGATCAGATCGCAGCTGATCGCCAGTTCCAGCCCGCCGGCCAAGGCATAGCCATCAACGGCAGCAATCACCGGCTTGCTGGGCGTCCATTCGGTCAGCCCGCCAAAGCCGCGTCCCTCGATGCTGGGGCGTTCGCCGCGCAGGAAGCCCTTGAGGTCCATGCCCGAACAGAAAGTGCCCCCCGCTCCGGTCAGGATCGCGCAGCGCAGATCGCCATCGGCTTCCAGCCGGTCCATCGCCGCAGCGATGCCCTCGGCCTGGGCCTTGTTCATTGCGTTCTTGGCTTCGGGCCGGTTCATCGTGACGATCAGCACACCGTCTTCGACTTCGGTCAGGACTGCATTTTCCTCGCTCATCGCCATGATCCTCTCAGCTAGCGTTTAACCGTTCGATTAAAGCCCCATGAAGCATGCGTCCAGCCCTTACTTGCACGGTCGGCAAGCCGTGCTAAGGGGAGCGCGAAACACCTTCCCCGGGAAAGAGAACAGGCATGGCCAAGATCAAGGTGAAAAACCCCGTTGTCGAGCTCGACGGCGATGAAATGACCCGCATCATCTGGCAGTGGATTCGCGAACGGCTGATCCTGCCCTACCTGGATATCGACCTGAAGTATTACGACCTGAGCGTCGAGATGCGCGATGAGACCAACGACAAGATCACTGTCGATTCGGCCAATGCGATCAAGCAGTACGGCGTGGGCGTGAAGTGCGCGACGATCACCCCCGACGAAGCCAGGGTAGAAGAATTCAAGCTCAAGAAAATGTGGAAGAGCCCCAACGGGACGATCCGCAATATCCTGGGCGGCGTGGTATTCCGCGAACCGATCGTGATGCAGAACGTGCCCCGGCTGATCCCGGGCTGGACAGATCCGATCGTGGTTGGCCGGCATGCCTTTGGCGACCAGTACAAGGCGACCGATTTCCTCGTCCCCGGCCCCGGCAAGCTGCGGCTGGTCTGGGAAGGCGATGATGGCAGCAAGATCGACGAGGAAGTATTCCAGTTCCCCAGCCCCGGCGTTGCACTGGCGATGTACAACCTCGATGATTCGATCCGCGATTTCGCCCGCGCATCGCTCAACTATGGTCTCAATCTCGGTTGGCCAGTCTACCTTTCGACCAAGAACACCATCCTCAAGGCCTATGACGGCCGCTTCAAGGACCTGTTCGAGGAAGTCTATCAAAACGAAGGCTTCAAGGAAAAGTTCGCCGCTGCCGGGATCGTCTACGAACATCGCCTGATCGACGACATGGTCGCCTCGGCGCTCAAGTGGTCGGGCAAGTTCGTCTGGGCCTGCAAGAACTATGACGGTGACGTCCAGTCGGATCAGGTCGCGCAAGGCTTCGGCTCGCTGGGTCTGATGACCTCGGTGCTGATGACACCGGATGGCAAGACCGTTGAAGCCGAAGCCGCCCACGGCACCGTCACCCGCCACTATCGCCAGCACCAGCAGGGCAAGGCGACCAGCACCAACCCGATCGCCAGCATCTTCGCCTGGACCCGCGGCCTTATCTACCGCGGCAAGTTCGACGGAACGCCCGATGTGGTGCGCTTTGCCGAAACGCTGGAAAGGGTCTGCATCGATACCGTCGAAGGCGGCAAGATGACCAAGGACCTGGCGATCCTGATCGGCCCGGATCAGCCGTGGCTGACCACTGAAGGGTTCTTCGAGGAGATCGTCAAGAACCTCGAAGCCGAGATGAAGAACTGGCAGTAGGCAGCACTCCGGCCCATCTGGAGGCTGGCTAGTTGGACGTCTTCTGCTTGATCAACTCAAGTTCGCCGAGTGCAATCTGATTGCCCGGCTCGTCCTTCAGGCTGTCCTTGTAGGCCTTTTCGGCGGCCTTCCAGTTGGCCCGGTCGAATTCGATGAAGCCGATCCCACGCAGCGCAACCGCGCGCCAGTGGCGCTGGGCGGCCTTGTCGGAATAGTGCGAGGCGGCGTCCTTGGTCTTGCGGTAGAATTCCATCGCCAAATCGACCTGGCCGCTTGAGCGCAAGGCGAAGGCATATTCTGCCAGGTAGTTGGCATTGAATTTGTCATGCTTGACCAACTTGCCAAGCCGATCGGCGGCCTCGCTGAAGCGCTTCTGCTCACCAAGAGCATAACCCTGGACCAGCATTGCATCGCACCAGTCATTTTCAACCGATACCGATATGTTCAGTTTGCTGCTCTGCCGCATATAGGCGACCAGGAACGCGGCGGCGGCCGACGGACACATGGCCTCGGGGTCCTTGGCTTCCTTGGCCTCGGCCCGGGCAACAATCGGATCGACCAGCGCCAACGCTTCTGCCGGTTTGCCTTCACGCAGTTTGGCTTTGGCTTGCTCCAGCTCAGACGCCCCCTTGGGTGCCGGTGCCTGTGCGGCGAGCTGACTTGATGCCGCAAGCGAAGCCGCGAAAATTGCAAGTATCGTGAGCTTTTTCATGGGCGACCCCTTCCGACTGTAACCTTGCCCACTTTCGATCCCTGCACAATTGCCAATTCGTGCTGTGGCCTTCAAGTAGTGTGCATGGCCGATACAACCCTGATCTCAACCTCCCCGCTGTCTGATGCGCTGGTGATCCTGGGCGCGGCGGGGATCGTGATCCCGCTGTTCGCGCGGTTCCGGATCACCCCGGTGATCGGATTCATTCTGGTGGGGATCCTGGTCGGCCCGTTTGCCCTTGGCGGGATGGCCGACGCGCATTCCTGGCTGTCATGGGTGACGATCAGCGATCCGCACCGGCTCGATCCTTATGCCGAATTCGGGATCGTGTTGCTGCTGTTCTCGGTTGGGCTTGAGTTGTCATTCGCCCGCCTCTGGGCGATGCGGCGCGACGTGTTTGGACTTGGCGCGAAGGAGCTGGCCGCCTCGGCACTGCTGATTGCCCTGGTGCTGCTGGTGATGGGCAACTCACTAACAACTGCGCTGGCGCTGGGCCTGGCGCTGGCGCTCTCTTCGACCGCGCTGGTGCTGCGGATTGCCGATCCGCGCACGCCGGTAGGCCGGTCGGCGTTGGGCATGCTGCTGTTCGAAGATATCGCGCTGGTTCCGATCATCTTCCTGCTGGGTGCCCTGGGCCGGGGTGAGGGCGCGCAGGACATGGGCGATCTGCTGCGCACGCTGGTGCTCGGCGCACTGGTGTTGGTTGCGCTGCTGGGCGGCGGGCGGTTCCTGCTGCCGCGGCTATTCGAACAGGCGGCCCGGACCAAGAGTCCCGAGCTGTTTCTGGCGATCAGCCTGCTGGTGGTGATCCTTGCCTCGCTGGCGACCGGCGCGGTAGGGCTTTCGCCGATCGTCGGGGCGCTGACCGCCGGGCTGCTGATCGCCGAGACCGAGTACCACAGCGAAGTCGAAGCGATGCTCGAGCCGTTCAAGGGGCTGGCGCTGGGCGTGTTCTTGATCACGATCGGCATGGGGCTCGACCTTGGGTTTCTGTGGGAACATCTGGGCGAAATCCTGATTGCGGCGGCGCTGGTTCTGGGTACCAAGGCGCTGGTTACCGGGATCATGCTGCGCATTTCGGGCGCGCGTGCCGGAACCGCAACCGAGGCCGGGATCCTGCTGGCCAGCCCGTCCGAGACCACCCTGATCGTGCTGGGCGCGGCGCAGGCTGGCAACCTGATCCTGCCTGATGCGGCCCAGTTCTGGCAAATCGTCACCGCGTTGGGGCTGACGGTTACACCGATCCTCGCGGTGCTGGGCCGCTGGGCGGCGCGGCGGGTTGAAGCCGCTTCCGATCCGCAAGCTGACCAGCCGCTCGCACCGCGTCATGCGATCGTGGTGGGCTGCGGGCGCGTGGGCCGGCTGGTGGCCGAAATGTTGACCGAGCACGACCAGCCCTATGTCGCGATCGACGTCGATCCCGAACTGGTCAAGTCTGCGCGCGCGGCCGGGATTTCCGCGCGCTTCGCCGACGCCGCCCGCCCCGATGCGCTGGAGCGACTGGGACTGGATGAGGCGACCGCAGTGATCTTAACGATGGACGATCCGGTCGGCGTCCAGCGCCTGATCCGCCGTCTGCGCGCCGCGGACCCCTCGCTGCCGCTGATCGCCCGCGCCCGCGACGCCAGCCACGCCGCCGCGCTCTACCGCGCCGGGGCCAGCCATGCCGTGCCCGAAACGCTGGAAAGTTCGCTTCAGCTATCGGAAGCCGTGCTGGTCGATCTGGGCGTGGCGATGGGTCCGGTGATCGCCAGCATCCACGAAAAGCGCGACCAGATGCGCGCGCAGATCATGGAAGAGGGTGAGCTTGACGAGAAGCCGCGGCTGAAGAGCGCTACCTTGCGCGAGCGCGGAGCGATCTAGCCGGGTTGCTTGACACATGTGTCAAGTTGTCAAGCGAGCGTGACGATCGAATTCGTTTTGAATCAAAGCGTTATCGCCTTGCTTGACACTTGACACATTTATCGCGGTGCGACCGGTATCAACATTTCAAAGAGCAAAGCCGCGATAACAGATCGATGCGATGTAGGAAAACGCGCAGATCCTCTCCAGATTTGTGAAGCACATCTGGGGAGGTGGCAGCCCGCAGGGCTGACGGAGGAATCTCCACCCTCGCGCCCTTAACCCTCCGTCAGCCGCATTTGGCGTCTGCCCCCTCCCCATTTGTGGCATTCGCCAAAAATGGATAGGATCTAAGGGATTAACCCGCCAGCACAGCCTTCACCGCAGCAATCGCCTCGGCGGCCTTGTCGCCATCGGGGCCGCCGCCCTGGGCCATGTCGGGCCGGCCGCCGCCGCCCTTGCCGCCCAGTGCTTCGACCCCGGCGCGGACCAGGTCGACTGCGCTGACCTTGCCAATAAGGTCGTCGGTGACCGCTGCGGCGATGCTGGCCTTGCCTTCGTTCACTGCGATAATCGCGGCCACGCCCGAGCCCATCCGCTGCTTGGCGGCATCGAGCAGCCCGCGCAGTTCCTTGGGGTCGAGCCCATCGAGCACCTGCCCGGAGAATTTCACCCCGCCGATCTCTTCATCGGCCGCCTCAGCCTTGCCGCCACCGCCGCCCAGCGCCAGCGCCTTCTTTGCCTCGGCCAGTTCGCGTTCCAGCTTCTTGCGCTCGTCGAGCAGCGCCGCGACGCGGGCTTCGACATCGTCGGGCGTGGTCTTGAGCAGGCTCGCGGCGCTCTTCAACGCTTCCTCGCGTCCGACCAGCCAGGCCCGAGCGCCTTCGCCGGTCAGCGCCTCGATCCGGCGCACGCCGCTCGAAACCGCGCTTTCGCTGATGATGCGGAACACGCCGATATCGCCCAGCGCGCGCACGTGGGTGCCGCCGCACAGTTCGGTCGAATAGGTCTTGCCGCTGGCCGCGCCCATCGACAGCACGCGCACTTCGTCGCCGTACTTCTCACCGAAAAGCGCCATCGCGCCAGCTTCGATCGCATCTTCTGGCGTCATCAGGCGGGTGACAACGGCATCGTTGCCGCGCACTTGCGCGTTCACTTCGGCCTCGATCGCCGCCAGGTCTTCACTTGTTAGCGCGGCAGGGTGCGAATAGTCGAACCGCAGCCGATCGGGCGCAACCAAAGAGCCCTTCTGCGTCACATGATCGCCCAGCCGCCGCCGCAAGGCTTCGTGCAGCAAGTGCGTGGCCGAATGGTTGGCGCGGGTGGCATCGCGGCGCGCGACCTCGATGTCGAGCTTGACCGTATCGCCTACCTTGATTGCTCCGGCCGAGACCGTACCGTTGTGGGCATGCAGGCGGCCGAGCGGCTTGGCGGTATCGCCCACCACGATGCTTAGGCCATCGGCCCCGGTGATCGTTCCGGCATCCCCCATCTGCCCGCCGCTTTCGCCATAGAACGGGGTCTGGTTGACGATCACGGTGACCGCATCGCCAGCCTTGGCGCTGTCCACTTCCTTGCCGTCCTTGACCAGCGCGAGGACCTGCGCCTCGGCGGTCACCGCGGTGTAGCCGGTAAACTCGGTCGCGCCGACGCGTTCGGCGATGTCGTACCACACTTCCGCGTCGGCGGCCTGCCCGCTGCCCTTCCAGGCGGCACGCGCTGCGGCCTTCTGCTGTTCCATCGCGGCGTCATAGCCGGCCCGGTCGATCCCGATCCCGCGCGAGCGCAGCGCGTCTTCGGTCAGATCGTAGGGGAAGCCGTAAGTGTCATAGAGCTTGAAGGCGACATCGCCGGGCAGCTCCGCGCCCTCACCCATGTCGCCGGTCGCTTCGTCGAGCAGCTTGAGCCCGTTGGCCAGCGTGCGGCGGAACTGCACTTCCTCGCGCTGCAGCGTTTCCTCGATCAGCGGCTGCGCGCGGCCGAGTTCCGGATAGGCCTGGCCCATCTCGGTCACCAGCGCGCCGACCAGCTTGTGCATCAGCGGATCCTTCGCGCCCAGCAGGTGCGCATGGCGCATCGCCCGACGCATGATCCGCCGCAGGACATAACCGCGCCCTTCGTTGCTGGGCAGCACGCCATCCGCCAGCAGGAAGCTGGTCGAGCGCAAGTGATCGGCGATCACCCGGTGACTGGCCTGGTGTTCGCCCTCGGCCTTTACCCCGGTCAGGCTTTCGCTGGCGGCGATCAGTGCCTTGAAGGTGTCGGTGTCATAGTTGTCATGCACGCCCTGCAAGACCGCCGCGACGCGCTCGATCCCCATGCCGGTATCGATGCTTGGCTTGGGCAGCTCGCCCACCTGGACATCGTTTTCCTGCAGGAACTGCATGAAGACCAGGTTCCAGATCTCGACGAACCGGTCGCCGTCTTCCTCAGGCGATCCCGGAGGGCCGCCCCAGATGTGGTCGCCATGGTCATAGAAGATTTCGCTGCACGGCCCGCACGGGCCATCGGCGCCCATTGCCCAGAAATTGTCCTTGGTCGGGATGCGGATGATCCGGCTTTCGGGCAGGCCGGCGATCTTCTTCCAAAGGTCGAACGCCTGATCGTCGGTGTGATAGACCGTGGCGGTCAGCCGGTCGGCGGGAATGCCCCATTCCTTGGTCAGCAGGGTCCAGGCATGGGTGATCGCCTGTTCCTTGAAATAGTCGCCGAAGGAGAAGTTCCCCAGCATCTCGAAGAAGGTATGGTGCCGCGCGGTATAGCCGACATTGTCGAGATCGTTGTGCTTGCCCCCGGCGCGCACGCATTTCTGGCTGCTGACCGCACGCGGCACTTCGCGCGTTTCAAGCCCGGTGAACACGTTCTTGAACGGCACCATCCCGGCATTGACGAACATCAGCGTCGGATCGTTGTAGGGCACCAGCGGGGCCGAGGGCACCACATCGTGCCCGTGCGAGCCGAAGTAATCGAGGAAGGAGCGGCGGATTTCGTTCGTCGAGGTCATAGCCCGCCGCCGATAAGGCACGCTTTGCCGTGCGGCAAGCCATTCCTCCCCCTTGGGGGAGGGGGACCATGCGCAGCATGGAGGAGGGGTACGCGCGAGTGGTCACTACCTTGCGGGCAAGTACCTTGCGCTACCCTGCACCGTTGGGGTCACTCTCGCGTACCCCTCCACCACCCTGCGGGTGGTCCCCCTCCCCGTGCCGGAGAGGATTATTTGCTGGCAGTCACGATCCAGGCCGCAGCCGGAAAGGCGACCAGATTGCCGCTGCGGTGCTCTTCCAGCCATTCGCGGATCCAGCTTTCGGCTTGCTCACGCTCATCGCCGCTCAGCGAACGAAGCAATGGCGCGGCCGGGCCAATCCGCTTGAAAAACTCCAGCGCATCGGTGACCGGATCGTCACCAACCCCGGCGATATAAGCAAAGTCGACCTCTTCGAACTCAACCTCGCGCCAGCCGGCATTGTCGAGGATGCCGTGGACGTGGCCGGTATCGGCAAAGGCAAATGGCCCCGGCGCGGTGCTGCTGCCGGGGGCGGGAACCTTCAGGATACTGGCCAGTTCGCTCGCCCAGGGGTTGTGCCGCGCCTCTCGGAAGCAGGAAAAGACCATCCGCGCCTGACTGGCCGAAATCGCGCGCAAGTTGGCGAAAGCCATCACGGGCACATCGAAGAACATCACCCCATGGCGCGAGACCAGCAGGTGCGGCGCGAAGAGCTCGGGCTTCCAGGTTGCCGCGTCAGCCAGAACGAACTCGACATTGCCCATCGCGGCACCGCGTTGCCAGGCCGCTTCAATCAGGTGCGGCGAGACATCGACGCCCGTGACTTTCGCACCCGGATTGCCGCGCGCCAAGGCGAGAGAGACTTCACCCGCACCGCAACCAATGTCGAGCGCCTGCTTGCCATCGCAGCCACCGATCCGGCTGAGCAAGCGTTCGGTCAACCCCGCGAAAGCGCGGTCAGTCAGTCGATAGTTCTCGGCCCAGCTGCGGCCGACGGCCTCGCGCCATTCGTTTCCAGTCGTCATGGCATACAGGCTATGCGCTGTACCCTTGCGGCACAAGCAACAAACTGGGTGAAGAAATCACTTGCGACTCACTCCGGAGAGGCAGAGCATCCGGCCATTCCCAAGTGCGCGTCTGACGCACGCACAGCGCCCGGCGCGCCTTCACATGAAAAGGAGGCGGACGATGGTGGGCATCCAAAATGGTCAAGCAAACGGCAGTGCAGCAACCCGTGCGGTCGCTCTGGTGGGGCCGGCCGGCACGGGCAAGACCAGCCTCGCCGAAGCGCTGCTGTTCGCCAGCGGTACGATCAACCGCCAGGGCAGCATCGAAAGCGGTAATACCGTGGGCGATAGTTCGCCCGAAGCCCGCACCCGCGGCGGATCGACCGAAATCAACCTTACCCACTTTGATTACATGAGCGACCGGTTCGCGCTGATCGACGTGCCGGGTGGTGCCGGCTTTGCCGCCGATGGGCTGGCCGCGCTGCGATCGGCCGACATGGCGCTGGTGGTGATCGACCCGGTGCCCGAACGCGCGGCGCTGGCCGAGCCGATGCTGCGCCAGTTGGACGAACTGGGCGTGCCGCATGCGATCTTTGTCAACAAGATCGAGCATGCCCGCGCCGGCGCGATCCGCGACCTGATTGTCGAACTGCAACCGATGAGCCGCGAGCCGCTGGCGCTGCGTCAGATCCCGATCCGTCAGGGTGATGCGGTGACCGGCTATGTCGATCTCGCACTCGAGCGCGCCTACCGCTATCGCCCCGGCAAAGCGAGCGAGCGGGTGGAAATTCCAGGCGAACTGCTTGAACGCGAGAAGGAAGAGCGTTCGCATTTGCTGGAAACGTTGGCCGATTTCGACGACCACTTGCTCGAGGCCTTGCTGATGGACGAGCAGCCCGACCAGTCGTTGGTGATGGCCGATCTGGCCGCCGACACCCAGGAAAACAAGGTGGTTCCGGTGGTGCTTGGTTCGGCCTTGAGCGATGGCGGGGTGCACCGCTTGCTAAAGCTGCTCAGGCATGAGGCCCCCGCCCCCGGCGCGGCCGCCGCGCGGCTGGGTATATCCCAGGGCGGCGCGCTGCATGTGTTCAAGATCGCCAATGGCGGAGCCATGGGCCGTCTCGCTTTGGGCCGCGTGTTGGGTCAGGGCCTGACCGAAGGCGACGAGCTGGTTGTCGGCAGCGAGGCCGAACGCACCGGTTCGCTGTTCTTCGTCCAGGGTGACAAGACCGCCAAGCAACATACTGCTCAGGCAGGCGATATTGTTGCGGTGGCCAAGGTCGACGGCGCACGCGCGGGCATGGTCCTGGGCCGCAAGGGCGCGGCGTTGGCTGAAGGCGGGCTGGTGGCCTATCCGGCACGCAACGCCGCGGTGGCGATTACCACCCGCGACCGCAAGGATGACGTCAAGCTTTCCACCGCACTGCACCGGCTGTGCGAAGAAGACCCGGCGCTGGAATGGAGCCAGGACGATGCCAGCCACGAAACAATCCTGCGCGGGATCAACGATGAGCATCTGGCAGTGGTGCTGGGGCGGCTGCAACGGCGCTATGGCGTTGCGGTCGATACCCGGCCGCCGCGGATCGCCTACCGCGAATCGATCCGCAAGGGCGCTTCGGTGCGCGGGCGGCACAAGAAGCAGTCGGGCGGACACGGCCAGTATGGTGACTGCGTGATCGAGATCCGCCCCTTGCCGCGCGGCGAGCAGTTCCGTTTCGAGGACAAGATCACTGGCGGCGCGATCCCCAAGCAATACATTCCCGCAGTCGAAGCCGGGGTGAGGGAAGCGATGGAGCGTGGGCCGCTGGGCTTTCCGGTTATCGATGTCGCGGTGACGCTGATCGACGGATCGTTCCACTCGGTCGACTCATCCGAACTGGCGTTCAAGATCGCCGGACGGATGGCGATGGCGGACGCGCTGGCGCAGAGCGCGCCATACCTGCTCGAGCCGATTGCCAGGATAGCGGTCGACACACCGGGAGGGACCGGATCGAAGGCCGGTTCGGTTCTCTCGGCCCGGCGCGGTCAGATCCTGGGACTCTCGCCGCATCCTGACTGGGCCCGGTGGGAACGGGTCGAAGCCTTGTTGCCCGAGAGCGGAATCCATGGGCTTGATGCCGAATTGCGCTCGTTGAGCCAAGGTCTGGCGAGTTTCGTGGCCGAGTTCGATCACCTGGCCGAGCTGGGCGGCAAGCATGCCGACGATGTGGTCAAAGCCCGCGCAGCGGAGGCGCATTGACGGTTGCGGCTTGGCCGAGGCCAGCGGGCCTCGGGCGTGGCTGGATCAGGGGATAACGCGGATCTCGCGTCGCCACCCGCTTGCGGCAGCAAGTTCGCAGCCGGGTGCATCGACCTTGACCGCAACCGTACCGGTGCTTTCTGATTGACGCACCGTGGCAAAGTGCGCGCCATAATTCTCGCCCCACAGCATCGGCAGGTAGGCAGTCGACCAGGTTCCCGACGAATCGGCGAGCACATTCCAGTCGATCGGCTTCATCCGCACATTGGTAACGCCGAATTTGGCACGGGAACCGGGAACCAGGCCCTCTACCTCGATCCACATGATCCGGCCGTTCGATCGGATCGACAGTTCGCAGCCACCTTGGCGGTCCGAGGCGACAATTGGCCATTTGGCGACGATCGGCGGACGGGCCTCTACGGCACTGCTTGAAGCCAGTGCAGCGACGAGCGCGATCAGGGCAGAACGATAGATGGCACGGGACATGACAAGGCCTCCGGTCTTTCGACCGGAGGCCTAGCCTGGCAAACGGTGGCTCGTCGCCAGGTAAATTGTTGGTGATCCAGGCCGGGACACCCGGCCCGCAATCAGTTCCCGGCCGGAGGCGGCGGCGGCGCGGCCGGATCGACAGCAGGCGCTGCGGCCGGGCCGGTCGGTGCCAGACCAGCAGCTTCGTTTCCGATCGTCCGGGCGACGTCGACCCGCACCTTGTCATTGTGCGCGGCGACCGTACCCACTTCCTTGCCCTTCTTGTCGAGCAGCATTTCTTCGCCCTGCGCGCTATCTGCGACGAGCTTGACCGAAACCGG
>Ga0209023_10006771_pt1 | contig 11966 bp, 10 predicted proteins | sample LakOneMetagenome_FD_187468 | JGI IMG/M metagenome (GOLD analysis project Ga0209023, IMG submission 187468) | Freshwater and sediment microbial communities from Lake Erie, Canada (SPAdes) (version 2) | ecosystem: Environmental > Aquatic > Freshwater > Lentic | place: Lake Erie, Canada...
CTGGCCGGCGAGGCGTTCGGGGAGGCGGGGACCCGGGTCGTCATCGAGGAGGGCTTGACCGGTCCCGAGGTCTCGGTGTTCGCGATCTGCGACGGCGAGCGGGCCGTCGCGCTTCCCGCCACCCAGGACTTCAAGCGGGTCGGCGACGGTGACCGGGGACCCAACACCGGCGGGATGGGGGCGTGGTCGCCCCTGCCGTTCGTCGCCGACGACTTCACCGACGACGTCCTCGACCGCTTCGTCCTGCCGACGCTCGCCACCCTCCGCCGGCGCGGCGTCGACTACCGCGGCGCGCTCTACGCCGGGTTCATGCTCACCCCCGAGGGGCCGAAGCTCATCGAGTACAACATCCGCTTCGGCGACCCCGACGGGCAGGTGGCGCTGCTCCGCACGACCTCCGACCTCGCGGCATTGCTGGCCGAGGCGGCCGACGGGGCCCTGCGGTCGACCGTGCAGGTGGACCCCGACGCCGCGGTGCTGGTGGTGGCGGCCAGCGCGGGATACCCCGCCACCCCCCGGATCGGGGACCACATCCTCGGGCTCGATGCGGCGCGGGACGTCGCCGGCGTCACGGTCCTGTGCGCCGGGGTGGCGGCCGACGATGCCGGCCGCCTGGTCACCGCGGGCGGCCGGGTGATCGACGTCGTGGGCCAGGGCCCCGATGTGGCCACCGCCCGGGCCCGGGCCTACGAGGCGGTGGCCCATCTGGCCTGGCCCGGCATGCACCACCGCACCGACATCGCCGCGCCGGCCTGAGCGGCCGGGCCCGGGGCCGGTACGGTGCGGGCTCCCGTCCCTGCACGCAACCCCGAGGAGCGACCGTGCCGACCTACAAGGTGGGGATCCTGATGGGATCCCCGAACGACATGCCGAAGATGCAGCCGGCGGCCGACACGCTCGGCGAGTTCGGGATCGAGGCCGACGTCCGGGTCCTGTCGGCCCACCGCAACCCGGCCGAGGTCACCGCGCTGGCATCGAACGCCCGGGATGACGGCTACTCGGTGATGATCTGCGGCGCCGGCATGGCCGCCCACCTGGCCGGCGTCGTCGCGGCCCACACCACGCTGCCGGTGATCGGCGTCCCCTTGTCGGGCGGCGCGATCAACGGGGTCGACGCCCTGTACTCCACGGTCCAGATGCCCAAGGGCATCCCGGTCGCCACGGTGGCCATCGACGGAGCGATCAACGCCGCGCTGCTCGCCGTCGAGATGCTCGCCATCACCGACGCCGACCTGGCCGCCAAGCTGCTGGCCGACCGGGCCGCTCGCGCCAACCCCTGAGCCCGAGCCCGGGGCCCGGCCCGCTCAGCCGGCGGCGCGCCAGATCCGGCGGGTGCGGGCCGGGGCCACGGTCGAGGCCAGGCCCGGCGGCACGACATCGGGAGCGATGATCAGGCCCGACGAGGTCGGGGCGGCCGGGGTCTCGGTCTTGCGGAGCCGCCGGCTCTGGCGGGCGGACACCGGGTCGGACTCGACCGGCGCAGCGGCCGCCTTGGCCTGGGCCTTGTGGAGCGCCTTGATCTCCTTGGGCGACCGGGCCGGCCGGGCGCCGGCGGTGGAGCGGATCCCGGCCACGACCATGGCGCACTGCTTGCAGTAGGGGGGCTTGCGGGGGAACGGCTGCACCAGGCAGTCGTCGCAGTAGGCGTTGCCGCACATCCCGCAGTACCGCTCGGCCCGCTCGAACAGGTGCTTGGCACAGTTCTCGCTCACCGACGGTCGCTCCTTCCCGGATCCCAGGCGCTCGCCGGGCCGATCCGAACCCTTCCGGTCGGCCGGATCGGACCGAAGTTGAGCGGAGGCGGCCGAGTAGCGTTGGTCGACGTGAAGCCGGCCCTCTCGAACGTCCTCGCGGCCCGGTACGCCAGCACCGAGATGGTCGAGCTGTGGTCGGCGGAGCACAAGGTGGTCCTCGAGCGCCGGCTGTGGGTGGCCGTGCTGCGGGCCCAGCGCGATCTCGGCCTGGCCGTGCCCGACGGCGTGGTCGAGGCGTACGAGGCGGTGGTCGACCAGGTCGACCTCGAGTCGATCGCCTCCCGCGAGCGGGTCACCCGCCACGACGTCAAGGCCCGCATCGAGGAGTTCTCGGCCCTCTCGGGCTTCGAGGCCATCCACGCCGGGATGACCTCCCGCGACCTCACCGAGAACGTCGAGCAGCTCCAGGTCCGCCAGGCCCTGGAGCTGATCCGCCGCCGGATGGTCACCACCCTGGCCCGGCTGGCCGAGCGGGCCGCCGAGCAGGCCACGACGGTGATGACAGGTCGTTCGCACAACGTCCCGGCCCAGGCCACGACCCTCGGCAAGCGGTTCGCCAACGCGGGGGAGGAGCTGCTCCAGGCCCTGCGCCGGGTCGACGAGCTGATCGCCCGCTACCCGCTCCGGGGCATCAAGGGCCCGGTCGGCACGCAGCAGGACATGCTCGACCTGCTCGGTTCCCCCGAGGCGGTCGACCAGCTCGAGCTCGCGGTGGCCCGCCACCTCGGCTTCGAGGCCACGCTCACCAACGTCGGCCAGGTGTACCCCCGCTCCCTCGACCTCGACGTCGTCTCGGCGTTGCTCCAAGCGGTGGCCGGCCCGACCAGCCTGGCCACCACCATCCGGCTCATGGCCGGCCAGGAGCTGGTGACCGAGGGGTTCAAGCCCGGCCAGGTCGGCTCGTCCGCCATGCCCCACAAGATGAACAGCCGGTCGTGCGAACGGGTGGTGGGCCTGTCCCACGTGCTCGCCGGCCACCTCGCGATGGTGACCGCCCTGGTCGGCGACCAGTGGAACGAAGGCGACGTGAGCTGCTCGGTGGTCCGCCGGGTCGCCCTGCCCGACGCGTTCCTGGCCACCGACGGCCTGTTCGAGACGATCCTCACCGTGCTCGACGAGTTCGGGGCCTACCCGGCGGTGATCGACCGCGAGCTGCGCCGGTACCTGCCCTTCCTGGCCACCACGAAGGTGCTCATGGCCGCGGTGCGGGCCGGGGTCGGTCGCGAGGTGGCCCACGAGGTCATCAAGCAGCACGCGGTGGGCGTCGCCCTGGCCATGCGGGAGAAGGGCGCGGAGACCAACGACCTGCTCGACCTGCTGGCCGCCGACGAGCGGCTCGGGCTCGACGACGCCGCGCTCCACGCGATCGTGGCCGAGCCGATCGACTTCGTGGGCGTGGCCCCGGCCCAGGTGGCGGCGTTCGTCGCGGCGGCCGAGGCGCTGGCCGCCGCCGACCCCCAGGCTGCGGCCTACCGGCCCGAGGCCATCCTGTAGGTGAAGGCGACCGACGAGGACCGGCCGAGCTGCTGGGTCGACCTGCTCGACCCCGACGACGCCACCCTGCAGGAAGCGGTCGGCCTGCCGATGCACGACACGGCGTGGTCCCGGCTACGCCGGCCGGCGATGGCACCCGACAAGCCGTCCCGCCCGCGGCTCGTCACCAACGACACCTACGTGTGGGGCGTGCTCACCATCCCGTACCAGTCGGGCGAGGAGCTGCTGTTCCGCGAGGTCGACGTGGTGGTCACGCCCGATCGGTTCGTCACCATCCGCAAGACCCCGAAGGGCGCGCAACCGTTCCCGTGCGAGCACATCAAGGGCCAGGCCGAGCACCGAGGCGCCAGCCCGGGGCTGTGCCTCTACCTGCTCATCGACGACGTCGCCGAGCAGTTCCTCGACCTCATCGACGGCTTCGACGAGGACATCAACGCGCTCGAGGACAACATCGACGACTGGCCCTCGACCGAGGTGCGGACCGCGATCTCGGGGCTGCGTCACGACCTCCTGCACGTGCGGCGCTCGCTGGCTCCCACCCGGGACCTGGCCCGCTCGGTGCTCGACGACCGCGTCGAGCTGGAAGACGCCGAGCTGTTCCCCCGCGACGTCGAGCTGCGCTTCGCCGACGCCTACGACAAGCTGCTGCGGGCCACCGACGGGCTCGACCTCTCCCGCGACCTGCTGGCCGGCGTCCGCGACTACCACCAGGCGCAGGTGTCGATCGAGCAGAACGAGGTGATGAAGCGGCTCACCGTCGTGGCGTCGATGCTGCTGCTGCCGACCTTCATCGTGGGCATGTACGGCCAGAACCTGCGGGGCATCCCGGAGTTCCACTTCCGCTACGGGTACGCGTTCTCGTGGGCGCTCATCATCATCACGACGATCGGCCAGTACGTGTACTTCAAGCGCAAGGGCTGGATCGGCGAGGCGCCGCCTGCTGCGGCCAGGCCGCCGGCCGACAATGCGACCGGGGCGGCGCCGGCCGATCGGTAACGTCTGCCCCATGGCTGACGACCTCCTCCACATCTACTCCGGCAAGGTCCGCGACATCTACGACGCGGGCGACGACCGCCTCCTGATGGTCACGTCCGACCGCATCTCGGCGTTCGACGTCGTGATGGCCGAGACCGTTCCCGACAAGGGTCGGGTGCTCACCGCCATGTCGGCGTTCTGGTTCGCCCACCTGGCCGAGGTGACCGGCAGCCACCTGATCTCCACCGACCTGGCCGACTGCCCCGAGGCGGCGCGGCGCGACGACTGGGCCGGCCGGGTGATGCTCTGCCACAAGGCCGAGATGCTGCCGGTCGAGTGCATCGTCCGCGGCTACCTGACCGGCTCGGCGTGGAAGTCCTACCGCACCAACGGGACGATGAACGGCACCCCCCTGCCGCCCGGCCTCCAGGAGTCGGCCCAGCTCCCCGAACCCGTCTTCACGCCGTCGACCAAGGCGGACATCGGCGACCACGACGAGAACATCAGCTTCGAGCAGTCGGTGTCGATCGTGGGCCAGGAGATGGCCGCGCGGCTCCGCGACGTGTCGCTCGAGCTCTACTCGAAGGGGGCGGCGTGGGCCGCCGAGCGGGGCATCCTCATGGCCGACACCAAGTTCGAGTTCGGGCTGGTCGATGGCGAACTGGTGGTGTGCGATGAGGTGCTCACTCCCGACTCGAGCCGCTTCTGGCCGGCCGACCAGTGGCAGGTCGGCTCGACGCCCCCCTCGTTCGACAAGCAGCCCCTACGGGACTTCCTCGAGACCCTCGACTGGGACAAGACCCCGCCACCCCCGCCCCTGCCGGCTGAGGTTGTGTCCGCAACGAGGGCTCGTTACGTCGAGGGGTATGAGCGGATCACCGGCCTCACGTTCGCTGACTGGCCTGGGGTCGGTTCGTAGGTTCGGTCTGGTGGTGGGTCTCGGCGGGAGGGGCGCCGGATCCGTTCGGTGCTCCTCCCATGGCTGCGCTCGCTGACGCTCGCTTCGCTGTCGTCCGCTCCGCTGCGGATCCGGCGCCCCTCCCGCCTGTGTGGGGGGATTACCTCATCGCTTGGGGGAAGAAAGGGCGGCCTTCGGCCGGCTGTCTCTTCAGGCGAGCCGCCAGGGGTCGGGGAGCTCGTCGGGGGAGCGGTAGAGGGTGTCGTCGTGGCGGTAGGACACGGTGTAGTCGTGTGGGGGGAGGACGGTGAGCAGGGCTCGCCAGAGCTTGGCGCCCTCGCGGGCCAGTTCCTCGAGCACCCAGCGGTCGACCTTGGGGGTGTCGGGGTCGTCCACGTCGAACGTGGTGTCCCAACGGGACGACCAGGCGTCGAGCCGTTCGGCCACCGAGGCGGGCACGGGCAGGGTTGCCGGGTCGACCCGGTCGCCGGTCGTCACGTCGCGGATGGCGTGGCTGCCCCACTCGTGGGAGATCTCGAGCTGTCGCGGCGCCATCCCGGCACCGTACAAAACCTGGCGCTCGACGCCTCACCGGGGAGGTCGGGGCGGGTGGGCTGATGTGCCAGAGTTGGGCCATGCGCTTCGACGTCCACGTGGAGGTCCGGTTGCGGGACGGCGTGGCCGACCCGCAGGGCCAGACCATCGAGCGGTCCATGCCCCACCTCGGGTTCGACGGGGTGAGCGGGCTCCGGGTCGGCAAGTCGATCCGGTTCTCGCTCGAGGCGGCCGACGAGCCGAGCGCCCGGGCCGAGGTCGACGACATGTGCAACCGCTTCCTGACCAACCCGGTGATCGAGGACAGCACGGTGTCGGTGGCCGCGGCCGTCCCGGCCGCATGACCACGGTCGGCGTCGTCCTCTTCCCGGGCTCGAACTGCGAGCAGGACGCCATCGAGGGGGTGGCCGCCGTCGGCGGCACCGCCCGCATCCTCTGGCACGGCGACGCCACGGTGGGCGACGTCGACGCGGTGATCGTGCCGGGCGGGTTCGCTCACGGCGATGCGCTCCGCCCGGGGGCGATCGCCCGCTTCTCGCCGGTGATGGGCGCGGTGGCCGAGTTCGCGAAGGCCGGCGGGCCGGTGGTCGGGATCTGCAACGGCTTCCAGGTGCTGACCGAGGCCGGCCTGCTGCCCGGCGCGCTGCAGAAGAACCGGGGCCTCACGTTCCTGTGCACGACGGTCGGGTTGCGGGTCGAGTCCACCGATTCGGTCCTCACCAGCGCGGCCACCCTGGGCGACGAGCTGCAGGTGCCGATCAACCACTTCGAGGGCAACTTCACCTGCTCGCCCGAGGTGCTGGCCGAGCTGCGGGCCGAGGATCGCATCGTCCTGCGCTACCTCGACAACCCCAACGGCTCGGTCGACGACATCGCCGGCATCTGCAACGCCGAACGCAACGTCGTCGGCCTCATGCCCCACCCCGAACGGGCCATCAGTGCCCTCCTCGGCAGCACCGACGGCCTGCCCCTGCTGGCTTCGTTGGTGCAGGCCGCCGCATCCCCGACCGCGGCCTGAACGACCCCTTCCTGGCGGACCGGGCGGTCCTCAGGACGCGTCGAGAGGGATCCAGTCGATGCCCTGGATCTCGAACTCCGGCTCGATGACCTCCTGGGCCGCCCACGTCGCGAGGTCCTCGTCGCGGGTGGTCAGCATGGGCTCCTCGCCGTCGTCAGCCTCGATCGCGGTCGGCCCGAACAAGGGGGGCTTGGCCACGGGGGCGGGGACGGGTTCCGGAGGCACCACGGCCTCGAGGTACGACTCGCAGTACCAGGCGAGGGTGTCGTCGGGGGAGAGCGGGCGGCTGAACAGGTAGCCCTGCACCACGTCGACGTCGAACTGGCGGAGGCGGTCGAGGTCGTCGTCGGTCTCGACGCCCTCGGCCACGATCTGCAGGTCGAGGGCGTGGGCCAGCGCCACCGTGGACTCGACGATGGCCGACACCTTCGGGTCCTCGGCCATCCCCTGCACGAAGGTTCGATCGAGCTTCAGTTCGTCGGCGGGCAGGTCGCGGAGGTAGGCGAGCGATGAATGGCCGGTCCCGTAATCATCGACGGAGATCTTGATCCCGATCGCTCGGAGGCGGTGCAGGACGTCGAGGCACCGCACGCGATCCTGCATGAGGCTGCTCTCCGTGACCTCGATGGAGAGGCAAGACGGGGGCAGGTCGAACTCCTTGAGCAGGCTCATGACCTGGTGGGGAAAGGCCAGGTCGAGCAGGTTCGACGCCGACACGTTCACCGCGACGTTCAACGTGATCCCGCGGCGCCGCCAGTCCTGGCACTGCTGCACGGCGATGCGCATCACCGCCAAGGTGAGGTCCATCATCAGGCCCGCGTTCTCGACCATGGCGATGAAGAGATCCGGGAAGAGCATCGTCCCGTTCGGGTGGTCGAAGCGCACCAATGCCTCGACGCCCGCCGCCTCGCCGCTCTTGACGTGGAGCTTCGGTTGGTAGTGCACGACCAGGCCTTCGGCCACCGGGTCATCGGCATGGACCGCGGTGCGCAGGAGCTCCAGGAGGTGGAGGCGTTCCCACGTGGGGGCGTCCCCCCGCTCCTCGTAGGTGCGTACCCCGCAGCGCTCCGACTTGGCCCGGTACATCGCGATGTCGGCCCGGGCCATCAGGTCGTCGAGGGTTTCGGCGTGGTCGGGCCACATGGCCACCCCGACGCTGGCATCGACCGTCAGTTGGACCTCGCCGATCATGAACGGAGAATCGAGCGCGTCGCGCATCTTGTAGGGGGTGCGGACCACCCAGTCGATGTCGCCGCCCTCGCACAGCACGGCGAACTCGTCACCGCCGAGGCGGGCGAGGACGTCACGCACCGACACCGCACCGGCCAGGCGGGGACCGATCTGGCGCAGCACCTCGTCGCCGGCGTGATGGCCGAGGGAGTCGTTGATCTCCTTGAAGCGGTCGAGGTCGACCACGAGCACCGCCAGGCTGTCGCGCGGATCGCGGGCCCGGAGTGCGTCCTCGACCTGCTCGTAGAAGTGGCGGCGGTTGGCCAACCCGGTGAGGTCGTCGGTGCGGGCCTGGTGCTGCGACGCGGTGAGCGCCCGGGCGTCGTGGCGGGTCAAGACGCCGCGCACCCCGACGCCGATGAGCGCGAGCAGCGCCGGGACGGTGGCCCACTCCCCGAGCGGATGGCTCAGCCCCCAGGCCACGACGGCCAGCGCCGCCATCCCGGACGCCAGGCTGCTGTCCGCACCGGGACCCTGCCACGCCTTCACGGGCTCGTGCTCGTCGTCGACGGCGGAGCTGATGGCGATCAACACCAGCCCGACCGCCCACACCAGGCTGAGGAGCTCGGTCCGCGCCGGATGGGCCTCGGCGACGATCGTTCCCGCCGAGAGGGCCAGCAACGTGGCGGCCATGGCCATCCCGACCCGACCGCCCCGTCCTCCGGCCAGTGCCAGTCCTCCGAGTGCGGCGCCGGCCATCACCGCCAGCGCCATCGGGGCGAGCGTCGGCCCCTTGGCCTGGTCGGCCAGCACCATCCGTCCACCGCCCGTGATGAACACGGAGGCGACCGACACGCCGCTGAAGAACGCGGTCAGCCCTTCGATCCGCATCGACCAGGTCGTGGCGGGCACCCGGGCCCGCAGGATCAGCCCGGCTCCCACGAGCACGACGAACGGGAACACGGCGACGGCGGTGGTGCCCAGGCCGGTGGCGGTCATGCTGTCGGGGACCAGCGTGTGGCCCAGCCGGGCCACGACGGCCACGACGGCCGCGCAGGCCAGGACGACCCAGCCGTTCTGGTCGTAACGCCGGGCGAGCGCCCGCTGGAGGCAGGCCAGGCCGGTCGAGACGCCGCAGGCGATCCAGAGCCACGGTGGACCGCCCGGCCCACGGGTGGAGCGATCGACGACGGCGATCACCACTGCGACGCCGCCCACTCCTACTGCGATCAGCGGCAGCAACGTCCCGATGCGCCTCGCGCCGTCACGCGGCACACCCGGTGCATCCTTGGTCGTCGGTCCCGAGTCCCGCCCCATCACCCTCCTCTGTCGGCCGAGGGGACTCGGGGTTGAGGGTCAGGATGGCTCGGGACCCGGGGACCGGGTCAGGCTCGGAGGATCAGGAAGCGCCGCGGCTGATGCCAGCCTTGCCGAGCACGTCGGCCGGGACGCCCGCTTCGCGCCAGACGGCGTAGGTGATGCCCTTGCGTTCGCCGTATCCCTTCGCGGCTTTGACGAACTCGGCCTCGATCGCATCGAGGTCGACCGACTCGGACATCGCCCGAAGCTCGGCCTGCAGATCGATCCGCTCCTGTCGGTAATTCAGGGCCGACAAAGGGTCGGCATCGGCCAGGCTGGCCTCGATCTTGGCCAGCTGGGCGTTTATCGAATCGGGGGTCCGCTTGCGGCCCCGCTTGGGCTTGTTCGCCTCGATCGCTTCGAGGTAGGTGCTCACGGCACGACTCTGGGCCCGGCCAACCGCCAGCGCAGCCTTGTGGTCGTCGGACATCGTTCTCTTCTTGGAAGCCATGGGACAAGTCAAGCACACGGGAATGAGATATATGGAACGCGGGCTCAACCGACCAATGAAGTGAACCAACCGGTCGGTCTTGGCAAATGGTGCATCGAAGCATCACGAGCGTTCCAGGTTGATCTCCGATCCGTCTGATCGCAATGGCGACGGTCGGGGTCCGGCCCGAGGACAGCAGGCCGGCTCCCGATCAGCCCTTGGGGGCGCGCCCGTTAGCCTCTCGCCGTGACCGACACCGAGCCGATCCACCGCAGCCTCGGGCTCACCGACACCGAGGCGGCCGACATCGCCGTCATCCTCGGTCGCGAGCCCAACCACCTCGAGTTGGCCATGTACGCGGTCATGTGGTCGGAGCACTGCTCGTACAAGTCGTCACGCATCCACCTGCGGCGGCTTCCCTCGAGCGGCGAGGGGGTGTTGGTCGGTCCGGGCGAGAACGCGGGGGTCATGGACGTCGGCGACGGGATCGCCGCGGCCATCCGCATCGAGAGCCACAACCACCCGAGCTTCATCGAACCGGCCCAGGGCGCAGCCACCGGGGTGGGCGGCATCCTGCGCGACATCTTCACGATGGGCGCCCGCCCGATCGCGGTCATGGACCCGCTGCGGTTCGGGCCGCTCGACGACGCCCGCAGCCGTTGGGTGGCCGAGGGCGTGGTCTCGGGCATCTCCGGCTACGGCAACTCCGTGGGGGTGCCCACGGTCGGGGGCGAGGTCGTGTTCGACCCTTGCTACGCCGGCAACCCGCTCGTCAACGTGCTGTGCCTGGGTACCCTGCCGACCGAACGGCTCGTGCTGGGCCAGGCGTCGGGCGTCGGCAACCTGGCGGTGCTGCTGGGCTCCGCGACGGGACGGGACGGCATCGGCGGCGTCTCGGTGCTGGCCTCGGCCGGGTTCGATGCCGATGCCGCCGACAAGCGCCCGTCGGTGCAGGTCGGCGACCCGTTCGAGGAGAAGCGGCTGATCGAGGCCTGCCTCGCCCTGCTCGACGCGAACCTCGTCGTCGGCATCCAGGACCTCGGCGGAGCCGGGCTCACGTGCGCGACGAGCGAGACGGCGTCACGCGGCGGCGTCGGCATGGACGTCGACGTCTCCGCGGTGCACCGCCGTGAGGCGGGCATGGAGCCGTTCGAGGTGCTGACCAGCGAGAGCCAGGAGCGCATGCTGGCCATCGTCACCCCCGACGACCTGCCCGAGGTGTTGCGGCTCTGCGGGCGCTGGGAGGTGACCGCCACCGTGATCGGCAAGGTCACCCCCGGAGGCCTCGACGCCCACGACGGGCGACTGCGCATCCTCGACGGGTTCGACGGCCCCGTCCTGGCCGATGTCCCGGCCTCCAGCCTCCATGAGGACGCGCCGCTGTACGACCGGCCGCTGGCCGCTCCGGCCGACCTCGCGAGCCGCCGGGCCACCGACCCGGCCCCGCCGGCCCCCGAGGCCTGCGGCGGGGCGCTGCTCGACCTGCTGTGCGACACGTCATGGGTCTCGCAGCAGTACGACCACCAACTCTTCCTCAACACCGTGGTGCCACCCGGTGGCGATGCCGTGGTGCTCCGCCTCAAGCACCCCACCACCGGGGACGACACCGGTCGGGGCCTCGCCATCACCACCGACGGCAACCACCGCTGGTGCGCCGTCGACCCCCGGGTCGGCGCCGCCCTGACCTTGGCCGAATCGGTGCTCAACCTGGCCTGTGTGGGGGCCCGCCCGATCGCGGTGGTGGACTGCCTCAACTTCGGCAACCCGGAACACCCCGAGGTCATGTGGCAGCTCTCCGAGGTGGTCGACGGCCTGGCCGAGGCCTGTCGGTCGTTCGGCCTCCCGGTGATCGGAGGCAACGTCAGCCTCTACAACGAGACGGCCGGGGTCGACATCCACCCCACCCCGGTGCTCGGCGTGCTCGGCGTGGTGGACCGGCTCGAACGCCAGCCTCCCGGCGTGGGCCTGGCGGCCGGCCACCGGCTGCTCCTTCTCGGCCCCGACGCCCCGGCCTCCCTGGCCGGCTCGGCGTGGGCGTGGGGCGCGGGCGCGACGGTGCAGGGCACGCTGCCGGCGCTCGACGCCGCGGCCCACACCCGGGTCGCCAACCTCGTGCGCCAGCTGGTGATCGACGACCTCCCCGCCGGGGTGCACGACGTGTCCTCGGGCGGCCTGGCCCTCGCCCTCGGCGAGCTGGCGGTGCGCTCCGGGGTGGGTTTCGCCCTCGACCGCGACGCGATCACCGGCCCGTCCGAGCTGTTCTCCGAGGCGCCGTCCCGCGTCGTGGCCTGCGTGTCCCCCGAACGGCTCCCC
>Ga0209023_10006772_pt1 | contig 11965 bp, 13 predicted proteins | sample LakOneMetagenome_FD_187468 | JGI IMG/M metagenome (GOLD analysis project Ga0209023, IMG submission 187468) | Freshwater and sediment microbial communities from Lake Erie, Canada (SPAdes) (version 2) | ecosystem: Environmental > Aquatic > Freshwater > Lentic | place: Lake Erie, Canada...
GACGGAATGACTTCCAGAAAGTACTTGCTGAACAGCTTCTTGATCATCTGATTTCCCCGCGCGCTGTTGCATGCGGGAACTTTTGGGCCGATTGAGGGATCAACTGCGACGGATCGGTGGCAAATGCTCCGAATCCGCCGGGTCACGGCTTTGTCAGCGACCCGGCGGCTTCCAAACAAGCTATTTCGCTTTGGCAATCCCGGTCACGGTCATCTGCCCGTTAACCTTCTCGGCATCGAAACGGACCTTGTCGCCTGCCTTCACCTGCTTCAGCAGATCCGGGGTCTGGGCTCTGAAAACCATGGTCATCCCCTCATCCATATCCAGCTTCTTGATCGGCCCGTGCTTGAGGGTGATCTTCCCCGCGCCCTCGTCGATCTTCACGACGGTCCCCTCCACCGGCAGCGGCTGGGCAAGCGCCTGCGCCGACAGCAGCACAAGGCACGACATCACAACTGCAAACGTCCGCATGTTTCTTGTTCCTTTGCTTTCGATCACTTCACGACCACCGTGCCGGTCATGCCATCCTCGCGATGGCCTTCGATCAGGCACGAAAACTCGAAGGTCCCCGCCATAGTGAATTTCCAGACGATCTCGCCGGATTTCTTTGGCGCGAGCTGAAGTCCGTTCGGCTCGGCGTGCTCCATGCCGGGATTCTTCCGCATCGCCTCGGCGTGCTTCAGATTTTCTGCCGGCGTGGCGAGCAGAAATTCGTGATCCTCATACCCGTCATTGCGCAATACGAAGCGCACCTGTTCGCCGCGTTTCACTTCGACAGTCTTTGGCTTGTAGAAGCGATCACCCATCTCGACGATAACCTCGCGCGATGGCTTCTTCGGATCGCCCGGTTCCCCCGCGGAATAGGATGCATGGTTGTCGTGCGCCGCCGCGGGGCCCGACAGCATCGGCAGCAGTGCAAACGCGGCTGCGATCATGATGGTCTTGGAATTTTGCAACGTGTGCATCTCAGTGTCCCTTGTGGTTCATTTTCGAAGGCTTGATGACGTTCATCTCAACAGCAGGTTTTGAAGACGACGGCGGAACCACCTGCTTCGTTGGTGGCGGCGCAGTTGCATTCGCGACCTCATAGGCGACCGTGCCTTGCGGATGCTTGAACCAGCCGGGGTCCTTGTAGTCGCCGGCTGCCAGCCCCTCGCGCACCTTCACCACCGAGAACATGCCGCCCATCTCGAGCGCGCCGAACTGGGCGAAGCCCGTCATCATCGGCAGCGTGTTGTCCGGCAGCGGCATTTCCATCTCGCCCATATCGGCCATGCCCGCATTGCCCATCGGCATGTAATCCGGCACCAGCTTTCGCACCGCCTTGACGAGATCCTTCTTTTTCGTGCCGACGAAGTTGCGCACGTCGTGCCCCATCGCGTTCATGGTGTGATGCGATTTGTGACAATGGATCGCCCAGTCGCCCGGTGTATCAGCGACAAAGTCGAACGCGCGCATCTGACCGACAGCGCAGTCGACCGTGACTTCCGGCCACGCCGCCCCTTCCGGCACCCAGCCGCCATCCGTGCATGAGACCTTGAAGTCATGGCCGTGCATGTGGATCGGATGGTTGGTCATGGTCAGATTGCCGAACCGGATACGGACCTTCTCGCCTTTCGCCGCGACCAGATGATCGATGCCGGGGAAGACACGGCTGTTCCATGTCCACATGTTGAAGTCGGTCATCTCCGACACCTTGGGCAGATAGGTGCCGGGATCGATGTCGTAGGCCGACATCAGAAACACGAAGTCCCGATCCACGCGCCGAAACGCCGGGTCCTTCGGATGCACCACGAAGAAACCCATCATGCCCATGGCCATCTGGACCATCTCGTCGGCATGCGGGTGGTACATGAACGTGCCGCTTTTGGTCAGCACGAACTCGTAGACGAAGGTCTTGCCAACACCGATCGGTGGCTGCGTCAGCCCGGTCACACCATCCATGCCGTTCGGCAGCAGCAGGCCGTGCCAGTGCACCGTCGTGTGCTCGGGCAGCTTGTTGGTGACGAAGATGCGCACCTTGTCGCCTTCGACGGCCTCAATCGTGGGACCGGGCGACTGGCCGTTATAGCCCCACAGATGCGCCACCATGCCGGGGGCGAGTTCACGCACAACAGGTTCGGCGACCAGATGGAATTCCTTCCAGTCGCCGTTCATGCGCCATGGCAGTGTCCAGCCGTTCAGCGTCACAACCGGCTGATAATCCGGGCCGCTGGTCGGAACGAGCGGCGGCTGCATGGTGGTTGCGTTCGATGTTGGCGCTTCGGGAATGCTCGCAGCCTGCACGCGGCCGCTGACGGCGCTCGCGCCTGCCAGCACCGCAGCCGATCCGAGAATTGCGCGACGTGAGATCATGATCGGTCTCCTTCAATGCTGCGCCGGTTCGGCAGACGTGCCGGACGTCAAGGCGGTTTCGCTGCGCGCGGACACGCCGCCCATCACGGCGGTGTTGAGGTTTGTGGTCGCGAGCCAGAAGTCCCGCTTCGCTTCAATCGCCGCTGTCGTCGCAGCAATGCGCTGGCGCGCCTCTGCCAATAGCGCGAACACGTCGATCAGCATGCCGTTGTAGCGAAGCAGGGTTTCGTCGGAGATGATCTTGCGCAGCGGCAAGACTTCCTTCTGGTAGTGCATGGTGATGTCGTAAGCTGATCGATAGCTGCGATACGCATCACGTGCTTCGGAACGAACATTGACCGCACGCTCGGTCAGGCGGTTGACCGCGTGCATGTAGATCGCTTCCGCTTCGCGGACCCGCACCTCGCCAAAATCGAAGACCGGAATCTGCAATTCGACATCGAAGCCGCGATCGCGGATTTTCTCGCCGGTCGCCTTGTCACGCGTGGTTTTTGCGGAAAGACCAGCGTCGAGCACGTTGATGAAGCGCGTCGCCTGGGTCAGGCCATAAGACTTGGCGAGTGCATCCAGTTCCAGCCGTCCGATCTTGAGGTCCACATGACGGCGGACCGCCTCGCTCTCGATGTCGGGCAATGCCTGCGGGCGTGATGGCAGCGGCGGCAGAGCCGAAGCCATCTTGAACGCGAGGTCGTCGCCCCACAGGCCCATGGCACGGATCAGCGATTCCCGCTCGCTGGCGGCGCGCTGACGTGTTGTCGCGAGTTGCGCGGTCAGGTCAGCATAGAACACCTGCTCGCGCGCCTGATCGAGCTTGTTCATGCCGCCGGTTTCGCCAAGACGTGTGGCGAATTTCGCTGCCGTCTCCGCACCGGACTGCGCCTGTGCAAGAAAGCCCGCGAGTTCGCGGGCGGCGACGGCACGGTAGTACGCGCGCCGCGCATCCGCTGCGACCCGCAGCGTATCGCTCAGGGCAACGGTTTGCGCTTGCCGAAAACGATCCGCCGCGATCTGCGAGCGCATCGGCAATGTCGCAAGCGCCAGCACATTGGCGACGATCTTGCGCTCGACCTCGACTTCCACCGAGCCCGCGATGCGCGACAGCGAGATCGCGGGATTCGGCGGCAGGCTGCCTTCCACCGCACGTGCCTCCGCGATGGCGAGTTCGTTGTAAGCTGCCTGCAAGCCGCGATTGTTGAGCAGCGCGATCTGCACGGCAGCGTCCGCCGACAGCGGTTTCGCAAGCAGCCTCGCCGTTGTGCTGCGGGCTGCCGCTGCGTCATCGGGCGTGCGGAGGGCCGCTGCATCCTTGCCGAGGTCCTGCGAGACCGTAGCCGTGACCACGCTCATGCCACTGTCGGGCGAGAACGAAGCACAGCCCGACAGGAACAATACGGTGCCGAGCATCAGCCATGGCTGAATGCCACGTACAACATGACGGCTGCTTGAACCGAGAGTTCGAAAATCCGAATGAGTCATGATGCACCTACTCGCCGGACTTCGGAGCGGGTGCGACCTGCTCGTTCTGCTGCTTCCAGGCGGACGGCGCGACGGGCCGCTGGCTGGTGTAGCCGCTGACCGTGGAGCGATAGTCCACGAGCGGCGTCCGCACGCCGGACTCCGACGGATCAGGCCCCGTGAGTGCGGGAGGTTGCGCAGCGCAGCCTGCAAGCACTAGCGGGAGCGAAAGAAACAAGACCTTGATGGATAGCGGCATGGGTGCCGTCGCCGCCGAACGAACGGCAGCGGGCCTCGCCGGATTGTGCGCGAGCATGATGTCCTCGAATGTCGAACAGGGTCGAAGGCGCGCGGCACCTCAGCCACGACGCCGGCGATCAGAGCGACAGGAGGACGATCGGAGGGCGATAGAGGGTAGCGGGCGCTTCGCCCGCAATGCCGGCATCGGACACGGCCAGGACCGCCGCATGACTGACGGCGCGAGGGGACAGCTCAAAAAGACTGGCCGGAAGTGCACTGACGCACATCACGCCACAGCAGGGAGGCGTGGTGGACTTGCCGCCGGTGTGCGCTGTTCCAGACTGGTCATCCGTGACAGCAACGGTGTCCGCGCTGGCGTAATGATCGTGCCCGCTATGCGCATGGGTCACCCCTGCATGCATAGCCTGATGATCCTGACCGGCGTGGCTCGCCTGCTGAACCTGCACCACCGGTGTCAGGCAATGAGCCAACGCGCTGCCCGCCAGCACAAATCCGGCGACCGGAACGGCAAGGCAAAAGGCGTAGAGCGCGACAAGAATTCGCGCCGCCTTCACCCTCATCCGGCTGGTCAACTGCATCAGCATCCCGCCAGACGTACAGGTCCCGTTTCAAACAGGCAAGACGTTACGCGGTCACAGCAGCGCGAGATGCCTCATACCTCCTTGTTCCGCACAGCGGTCCGGCCTGCATTGATGCATGGCCGGGCTGATATGGACGAAAGCCTCGCGGCGGCGTAGCAAATAAATGCAGTTCTGCCGCAGGCCGATCCCGGCTGCGGTGTTCCATCATCAAGCGAAGCTTTTCCGGAGTTCACGATCTTGACCGACCATCAGCCTGCAGCCTCCATCGACGCCGTCGAACAGGGACTGGCCTCGGCGGGCTACATCGCCAACCGTCAGATCGCGACCGCGGTCTATTTGTCGGAGAAGATCGAAAAGCCGATCCTCGTCGAAGGCCCGGCGGGCGTCGGCAAGACCGAACTCGCCAAGGCCATCGCCGCATGGCGCGGGCTCAAACTGATCCGCCTGCAATGCTACGAAGGCCTCGACGAAGCCAAGGCGCTCTATGAGTGGAAGTACGCCAAGCAGTTGCTTTACACCCAGATCCTGAAGGACAAGCTCGGCGAAGTGCTCGGTGACGCGGAGACGCTTCCAGCGGCGCTGAACAAGCTGCACGATTTCGGCGACGTATTCTTCTCCAAGGAATTCGTCGAGCCGCGCCCGCTGCTGCAGGCGCTGGAGCAGCCGAAGGGCTGCGTTCTCCTGATCGACGAAATCGACAAGTCGGACGCCGAGTTCGAATCGCTGCTTTTGGAAATCCTCTCCGACTTCCAGGTCACGATCCCCGAACTTGGCACCATCTCCGCCATCGCGCCGCCAACCGTGATCCTGACCTCCAACAGCGAGCGCGATCTTGGCGACGCACTCAAGCGCCGCTGCCTGCATCTGCACATCGGCTTCCCCGAACAGCGGCTGGAAGAGCGCATTGTGGAAAGCCGCGTGCCCGGCATTTCGCAGACGTTGCGGCGGCAGATCGTCAGCTTCATCAACGACGTCCGCACGCTCGATCTGAAGAAGCTGCCGTCGGTGTCCGAAGCCATCGACTGGGCGCGCGTGCTGGTGCTGCTACAGGCGAGCGAACTCGACCATGAATTGGTCAAGGACACGCTCAATGTGCTGCTGAAATACGAAGCCGATATCGAGACCACCATGCCGCAGGTCTCGGCCTTCATCGGCAAATCCCGCCGCGAGAATGTTTTCGGTTAAACCGGATGAGAGAGAACCTGCATCGATTCTTTCGGGCGGCCCGCGGGGCCGGGGTGCGAATCTCGCCCTCCGAAAGCATCGATGCGATGCGCGCAGTCTCCGAGATCGGCTTCGCCGATCGCGACATTCTGCGCGACACCTTTCTGCTGACGCTGGCTAAGAACACCGACGACAAGCGCGCGCTCGGCGAATGCTTCGATCTGTTTTTCAAGCCGCCGGAAATCGCCACGCCTCCGTCTCAGGACAACGACAACGAAGCTGGCGAGTCAGGTGAATCCGGCGAGACCCAGGAACAGGACGGACAGGCACCGTCCGGAGGTGCCGCGTCTGCCCCCTCCTCCGGCCTCAGCCCCATGAGCCAGATGCTGCTGGCACAGGACCGCAACGGCATCGCCACCGCGATTGCCAATGCGTCGAGCGCGGCAGAACTGTCCGAAATCCGATACTTCACCCAGCGCGGCATCTTTTCCAGCCGCATCCTCAATGAACTCGGCATCGCGCAACTGCGCGACGATCTCGACGCGCTGAATGCCAGCAATCCGGCGGAAGCCGACCGGCTGGCCGCCGCCATCGACGCCTTGCGTGACAGCGTGCGCGACACGGTTTCACAGGCGCTGCTGCTTTATGGCCGCGAGGAAAGCGAAAACCTACGCAACGACATCCTGCGCAATGCGCCGATGTCCCAGCTCGACCAGCGCCAGATCCAGCAGATGCGCGTGCTGATCCGCCAGATCGCGCGCCGCCTGCGCGAACGCTACAGCAAGCCGCGCAAGCGCCAGCGCCGCGGTCATCTCGACGTGCGGCGCACGATCCGGCGCAACGCCGCATGGGGCGGCGTGCCGTTCCTCACCACCTGGAAGCGCCGTCACCGCGACAAGCCGAAGATCATTGCCATCTGCGACGTCAGCGGATCGGTGGCGCGGGTTTCGGACTTCTTCCTGCTGCTGATCTACAGCCTGCATGAGGTCGTCTCCGACGTCCGGTCCTTTGCCTTCTCGAGTCATCTCGTCGAGGTCAGCGACATTCTCGAAAACGAGGATGCCGACAAGGCCATGAAGGAAATCATGACCCTGGTCGGCTTCGGTTCGTCGGATTACGGCAAATCGCTCGAGGATTTCGAAAAGCTCGCGCTGCGCGCGGTAACACCGCAGACCACGGTGATTGTGCTCGGCGATGCGCGCACCAACAATCTCGATCCCCGTTCGGATATTCTCAAGCGCGTCTCCGAACGCTGCAAGCGCCTGGTGTGGCTCAATCCCGAAGGCCGCATGGTGTGGGGCTGGGGCGATTCCGAAATGCCGCGTTACGCCACCTTCTGCAGTGTGGTGCGCCAGTGCGCGACGGCGAAGCAACTGGAACGCGCCATCACCGATATTGTCGCGGCGTATCAGTAAGTTTTACGGCACCAGCACGAAGAAGAGATACACCGCAAAAATCAGCATGTGCACAAAGCCGAACAGGACGTTCGTACGCCCGGTGCCGAACGTCATCATGCTGACCAGCAGCGTCATCGCGAGCAGCACCATGTCCCGAGGATCGAGCCCGAGGACAAGGGTTTCCTTCATCACATAGGCGGCGACGGCGACCACGGGCACCGTCAGGCCGATGGTCGCCAGCGACGAGCCGAGCGCGAGGTTGATGCTCTTCTGCAGGTCGTTGTTCCGCGCCGCGGCCAGCGCGGCAACGCTTTCCGGCATCAGGATAAGGAGCGCGACCACCACACCGGCAAAGGCCGGAGGCGCACCGATAGCGGCGGCGCCTGCATCGACGACAAGCGAAAATTTCTTCGCCAACAGCACCACGGCGGCCAGCGAAACCAGCAGCAGCACCGTGCTCATGACCATCATGTGATTGGACGCCACGGCGTGATCGTTGCTGGCCGCTCCTTTCTCCACGATGAAGTAGTCGCGATGCAGAACGGTCTGCGTGTAAACGAAAACACCGTAGAGCAGCAGCGTCGCAACACCGATGAAAATGAGCTGGCTTGAGGCAAATACCGGACCGGGCGCCGTCAGCGTATAATTCGGCAGGACCAGCGTGATGGTCGAGATCACGATCAGGACGCAGAGATAGACTTTGACGCCCGTGACCTGGAATTCCTGCTCCCGGAAGCGCACACCACCCGCCAGAATGGCCCAGCCGATCAGGCCGTTGCAGACGATCATCACCACCGCGAACACTGTATCGCGGGCCAGCGTCGGCACGGCCTTGGCGCCGAACATGATGCTGGCGATCATCGCCACCTCGATGATCGTCACCGAAAGCGTCAGAACCAGCGTGCCGTAGGGTTCGCCGACCCTGTGCGCGATCACCTCGGCATGATGAACCGCCGCGAATACCGTTCCGAACAGGATGACCAGCAGCACGGCGGCGAAGGCATAGCCGCCCGCCGAATGAGTAAACCCGATGCCGGGGAGCGACGTGGACGCGAACAGCAAAACGGCCAGCGCGGGAAAAAGCCAGGCTGACCGCGGCATGTGTGTATGTGCACTCATGAGCTGAATATGACCGGCAGGAGAGAAAAAGCCTAGTCAATCCGTAGAGGATTTGCACCGGGAAGCGAGATGCCGTAACCAAAAAGAACTGTTTTTGGGAAGGAAACGAAAAAATGTTCTCTCACGTCATGATCGGGACCAACGATCTCGATCGCGCCAAAACGTTCTACGACAACCTGCTGGGAACGCTCGGCGTGCCGCCCGGCGCGGTCGATCGCCATCGCATTTTTTATCGCACCAAGACCGGGACATTCTCCGTATCAAAGCCGATCGACGGCAAGCCTGCGACGTTCGCCAATGGCGGCACCATCGGCTTTACGGCTGCCTCGGCTGCGGAAGCCGACGCCTGGCATGCGGCTGGCATCGCAAATGGCGGCACGACCTGCGAGAACCCACCGGGCATCCGCGAGGGTGGCGGTGCGAAGTTGTACATCGCTTACCTGCGCGATCCTGACGGCAACAAGATCTGCGCGCTGCATCGGCTGCCGAAGGAAGCATAACGTCACATCAATAAAAAAGAGGCCGTGCTGTGCACGGCCTCTTTGCTTATCCGGAGTAAAGGCGTTTGACGCGTTACATCGCCTTGACGATGTTTTCGGTGACCTTCTTGGCATCACCGAGAAGCATCATGGTGTTGTCACGGTAGAACAGCGGGTTGTCGACGCCGGCATAGCCCGAGGCGAGCGAGCGCTTGACGAACATCACGGTGCCCGCCTTCCAGACCTGCAGCACGGGCATGCCATAGATCGGCGACTTCGGATCTTCTTCCGCCGCCGGGTTGGTCACGTCGTTGGCGCCGATCACGAAGGCGACGTCGGCCTGTGCGAACTCCGAGTTGATGTCCTCGAGTTCGAACACTTCGTCGTAAGGCACGTTGGCTTCGGCCAGCAGCACGTTCATGTGGCCGGGCATGCGGCCTGCGACTGGATGAATCGCGTACTTCACCTCGACGCCTTCCTTCTTCAGCGTGTCGGCCATTTCGCGAAGGGCATGCTGCGCCTGCGCCACCGCCATGCCGTAGCCCGGCACGATGATGACTTTCTGCGCGTTCTTCATGATGAAGGCCGCGTCGTCCGCAGAACCCAGCTTCACCGGCTTCACTTCGCCGGTGCCCGCCGCGGCAGGGCCGCCGCTGTCGCCGCCGAAGCCGCCGAGGATGACCGAGATGAAGGAGCGGTTCATCGCATGGCACATGATGTAGGACAGGATCGCGCCCGACGAGCCGACCAGCGCACCGGTGATGATCAGCGCCGAGTTGCCGAGCGTGAAGCCGATGCCTGCCGCCGCCCAGCCCGAATACGAGTTGAGCATCGAGATCACAACCGGCATGTCCGCGCCGCCGATCGGAATGATCAGCAGGGCGCCGAGCACCAGCGCAAGGATCGTGATCATCCAGAAGTCGAACGAACTCTGCGAGACCACAAGGCCGTAGATGAAGAACACCAGGGCCAGTGCGAGCACGATGTTGATGATGTGACGCGCCGGCAGGATGATCGGCGCGCCGCTCATGCGGCCCGACAGCTTGAGGAACGCAATCACCGAGCCGGTGAAGGTCAGCGCGCCGATGGCGACGCCGAGCGACATTTCGACAAGGCTGGAGGCGTGGATATTGCCGCGGGTGCCGATGTCGAAAGCGGCGGGTGCGTAGAACGCACCGGCTGCCACCAGCACCGCCGCCATGCCGACCAGCGAATGGAAGGCCGCGACCAGTTCCGGCATCGAGGTCATCGGCACCTTACGGGCGATGACAGCACCGATGCCGCCGCCGATGGCGATGCCGCCGATCACAAGAATCCAGCCGAGCGTATCGGCCGGCGGATGCGCCGCCAGCGTGGTGGCGATCGCGATGGTCATGCCGACCATGCCGAAGAAGTTGCCCTGGCGGGAAGACGCCGGGCTCGACAGACCGCGCAGCGAGAGAATGAAAAGGACGCCTGCGACCAGATAGAGCAGCGCCGAAAGGTTCGCGTTCATGTGCCCCGCCCCGTCACTTCTGCTTCTTCTTGTACATCGCCAGCATGCGCTGGGTGACAAGGAAGCCGCCAAAGATGTTGATGCACGCAAAGATCAGCGCGACAAAGCCGAACGCGCGGGCCCAGAGCGGTCCCTGATCGTTAGTGGCCAGCGCGACGCCGGTGGCCAGCAGCGCGCCGACCACGATCACCGACGAGATCGCGTTGGTCACGCTCATCAGCGGCGTATGCAGCGCGGGCGTCACCGACCACACCACGAAGTAGCCCACGAACACCGCGAGCACAAAAATCGACAACCGGAAGACGAACGGGTCGACAGCCTCAATCCCATGCATGTCGGCTCTCCTTATGCTTTCGGCTGGAAGTTCGGATGGATGACAGCGCCGTCCTTGGTCAGCGCGGTGGCCTTCACCAGTTCGTCGTCCCACTTCACCGCGAGCGACTTGGCGGCCTTATCGTACAGCGTCTCGATGAACGAGAGCAGATTGCGGGCATAGAGGCTGGACGCGGAAGCCGCGACTTTGCCTGCGAGATTCGGGATGCCGACGATCTTGACGCCGTTGACCTCGGCAGTCTCGCCGCTTTTGACGCCCTCGACGTTACCACCGCGCTCGACGGCAAGATCGACCAGCACCGAGCCGGGCTTCATCGAAGCGACCATCTCCGCCGAGACCAGCTTCGGCGCGGGGCGACCCGGGATCAGCGCCGTGGTGATGACGATGTCCTGCTTCTTGATGTGTTCTGCCGTGAGCGCGGCCTGCTTGGCCTGATACTCTTTCGACATTTCCTTGGCGTAGCCGCCGGCGGTCTGCGCGTTCTTGAATTCCTCGTCCTCGACGGCGAGGAACTTCGCGCCAAGCGATTCGACCTGTTCCTTGGTGGCGGGGCGCACGTCGGTCGCGGTCACGACAGCGCCGAGACGGCGTGCGGTGGCGATGGCCTGAAGGCCGGCGACGCCGACGCCCATGACAAAGACCTTGGCGGCGGGCACGGTGCCGGCCGCGGTCATCATCATCGGGAAGGCGCGGCCGAAGGCTTCGGCGGACTCGATCACGGCGCGATAACCCGCGAGGTTTGCCTGCGAGGACAGCACGTCCATCACCTGCGCGCGGGTGATGCGCGGCATCAGTTCCATGGCGAAAGCGGAGACACCGGCATCGGCCAGCGCCTTGAGCGCAGCTTCGTTGCCGTAGGGGTCCATGATCGCGATGACCAGCGCACCCTTCTTGTACTTGGCAACTTCCGAAACCTCGGGACGCTTCACCTTGATGACGATGTCGGCATCCTTCACCGCATCCGCGCTGATCACAGCACCGGCAGCTTCATAGTCCGCATCCAATACGCCGGACTTGATGCCCGCACCCGGCTCGATCGCAATGTCGATCCCAAGGGCCTTGAACTTCTTCACCGTGTCTGGCGTCGCCGCAACGCGCGGCTCCGAACCATCCACTTCCTTCGCTATCGCAATCTTCATGACGCCTCCCGCAGCCGTACGGCCGCGCATGACTTAATCACCGGTCACGTTGCCGGTCCAACCGATTCTGGATCAGGTGAGAAAGATCGCCATCAGGGCGACGACGGCGATAACGGCGAGCGTGCCGTATTTCGTCAGCGCGAGGAAACCCTCGTAGGTCTGCTCATGGGCCGGATAGTCCATTCC
>Ga0209023_10006773_pt1 | contig 11964 bp, 11 predicted proteins | sample LakOneMetagenome_FD_187468 | JGI IMG/M metagenome (GOLD analysis project Ga0209023, IMG submission 187468) | Freshwater and sediment microbial communities from Lake Erie, Canada (SPAdes) (version 2) | ecosystem: Environmental > Aquatic > Freshwater > Lentic | place: Lake Erie, Canada...
GGTTTCAGGCAACATGTTGCCTGCTGGCGAAACGGACATCGCTTACCAGCGATGTTTCCTAAAGCAGAAAAAAGCTTTTTAGCCTTGCCGGGACAATTTTGCGTCAGTCCTATAAGTAAGAAGTGATCAATAAGAATACGGCTTCGTTTTAGTCTGGAATGAGTATAAGTATGAGTTCGCAACATTTGTTTTTTAACAGCCAGCGCTATCAGTCAACGCTTGCCGGATCGCGCATCATCATTACCGGTGCGGTGCATGGCAACGAGATTTGTGGCACGCAGGCGATACGGCGCGTGATTGCTGAAATCGACGCCGGTATCATTCAGATCGTATCCGGTTGTGTGACTTTCGTACCGGTGACGAATCCACTTGCTTATCAGCGCGGCGAAAGACAGGGCGACCGTAATCTGAACCGCCGCTTGTTGCCGACACCAACACCGACAGAATTTGAAGATCACGTCGCCAACTGGCTGTGTCCATTATTGGCTGAACACGATGTTTTGCTGGATCTGCACTCTTTCCGTGGTGAAGGCGAGGCTTTCGTTCTGGTCGGACCGGAAAATAATGATGGCGATATTGAACCCTTCAGCCACGCAGAAGCCGAGCTGGCGATGGCGCGGCGTCTGGGCGTACATCGCATGGTGGATGGCTGGCTGAGCACGTATGCGCGTGGCGTGACCCGCCGTCAGCAGCGCCTTGGGCCGGATGCAGATGCCAGAATGCTGGCGAATGCGAATACTCAGTTCGGTGTCGGTACTACAGAGTACATGCGTTCCGTCGGCGGCTATGCAGTCACGCTGGAATGTGGCCAGCATCTCGACCCGCAAGCACCGGAAGTTGCTTACCGGGCGATCATCAATACACTGACGCATCTCGGCATCATTGCCGGAACAGCACCTGCTGCCGTCAAAGAAATTGAAACCCTGCGTATCTATGATGTGATCGACAAGCTGCACGACGACGATCATTTCATTCGCGACTGGCGCAGTTTTGACGAAGTAAAAAAAGGTGATCTGATTGGCTTGCGCCACGATGGCAGCGAGGTCAGGGCAGAAATGGATGGCCGCATGATTTTCCCCGATGCCGGTGCGCATTGTGGCGAAGAATGGTTTTATATCACCCGTTACAGCGACAGAATTCAAGAGGGAAACGCATGAAGCAAGCAATGCCATGGCTGCATCGTTTCTGTGCCTTGCTGGCGCTGTCGCTATTTGCTTTGAGTGTTCAGGCAGGCACAGGCAAAACCTTGAATGTTTTGCTGACGACGCCCGAAAGCGCTCTCGATCCCGCGGTGGCGTCCGATATCGCGACGCTCAGCATTAACGAGAATATTTTTGAACCTATGCTGCGCTACGATTATCTGGCGCGTCCGGTCAAATTGAAGCCGAATACCCTCAAGGCGATGCCGGAGATCAGCGATGGTGGCAAGACTTATACACTGCATTTGCAACCCGGCATCCATTTCACACCCGACCCAGCATTCAAAGGCAAAGTACGCGAATTAACCGCTGACGATTATGTGTACAGCATACGGCGCTTATACGATCCCGCGCTGAAATCGCCGTGGTTATTTATGTTTGAAGGCAAGCTGCTGGGCGATGAAAAACTGCGCAATGTACAAGCGGCACCCGGCTGGAAATTCGACAGCGCTTCCACCATTCCCGGTTTGCAGGCATTGGATCGTTACACCTTACGCATAAGGCTGAATGCGCCGGACAACAATTTTTTGTTTATTCTGGCGACCACGGCGACATCTGCCGTTGCCAGAGAAGTGATAGAGAGCTACGGTAATCAGGCGGGCAATCACCCTGTCGGCACCGGCCCGTTTATGCTGGGTGAATGGCAGCGCAGTTTTCGTCTGGTGCTGAATGTGAATTCTGATTATCGCAAGGTGGTGTTTGATGGCGAGGCTGGGAAAGACGCGGTATCACAGCAGATCGCGGCAGACTTGAAAGGCCGGACTATTCCCCAGGTATCGCGCGTCACGATTGCTATCGTCGAAGAGCAGCAGGCGCGCGTGCTCGGTTTCCTGAACCGTGAATTTGATACGCTGGAACAAGTGCCACCGCCATTGGCAGACATGGTCATGAAGGACGGTAAACTAAAACCGGAGCTGCAACAGCAAGGTGTGCAACTGTCCTTATTTTCTCCGCTGCAAACTTATTATGTCTGGATGAATATGGAGGACCCTGTCATCGGTGGATATAGTCAGGAAAAGATTGCCTTACGCCGCGCAATTGCGATGAGTTATAACAGCCGCGAAGATATCAGTCTGATGGAAAAAGGTCTGGCGATTCCGGCGCAGTCACCGTTGCCGCCGAACGTGCTTGGCTACGATGCCAGCTTCAAGAGCCCGGTGCCTTACGATACTGCGCTGGCGAATGCTCTACTTGATCATTTTTCCTATCAGCGCGGTGCAGATGGCTATCGCCGTTTACCGGACGGACAGCCCTTGCATCTGGTGATGCACAGCCAGGCCAATACCACCGGGCGTCTGCGGGATGAAGTCTGGCGCAAGACGATGGATGCGATCGGCATACGCATCAGTTTTAAAACCGATAAACATTCAGAAATTTTGCGTGCATCGCGTCTTGGTCAGGTGCAGATGACAGAGGCAAACTGGGTTGCTGATTTTCCCGATGGTGAGAATTTTTACCAGTTACTGTACGGCGCAAATATCGGGCGGGCGAATTATGCTCGTTTTAATTTGCCTGCATTTAATCAGTTATATGAAAAATCGTTGACGATGACAGACACGCCTGAACGGCGCGCTTTGTATCGTCAAATGGCCTTGCTGATGCATGCTTATAACCCGTGGATACCGCGGGTGCATCCCTTATCCGCAGATATCCGCCAGCCCTGGGTACTGCATTATCAGCGGCATCCTGTGGATTTCACGAACTGGCGCTATCTTGATATCGCGCCGGATGCAAAGCAAAACGCGAAGCGATAAAAATAAGTGGATGCGCCACTGTTCAACATCGCGCATCAAATAATGAGTTACGGTTATACGTGACAAGTAAAGTTTCATTGGAAGACAGCAAGAGCAAACTCTATTCTGACAAGCTGAAATGAGTGCTGGTTGTTTTCTGATTTATCTGGAGAAGTCGTACATGCGTTGTGAATTCATTGCTGATCACCCTGACTTCCGTCGCCTTGCTGCGATTGATGGCATTACTGTTGATCTGCGTTATGTCGGCACCGATAATTTCGTCGGGCGCGACTTGTATGGCGATCTCGATTGCGCATGGTTGCACCGGGAAGCCGCAGCAGCGCTGGAGCAGGCGGCGCACTATCTCGCAGAGCTGCATCCGGGTTATCGGATCATTGTGCTGGATGCCTTGCGCCCGCACCGCGTACAGGAAATGCTGTGGGCGCATCTGGATGGCACACCTTTACAAATGTATGTGGCTGACCCTGCGCGCGGTTCTATTCATTCGTTTGGGATGGCGGTCGATGTGACAGTCATTGATCCGCAAGGCGTAGAAATCGATATGGGCAGCGGCTTCGACGAGATGGCAGAAAAATCGCATCCGGCACTGGAAGAAAAAATGCTGGCTGCCGGACAAATTACCGCGCAGCAGCGCAGCAATCGCGAGATATTGCGGCAAGCGATGTTTCATGCGGGTTTCAGAGGCATTAACAGCGAATGGTGGCATTTCAATTTCGGTGATCCTGCTGTCGTCCGCCAGACCTATCTGCGGATAGACTGAGCATGTTGATACAGCGCGTTCCCTTCTCAGCCGTAAGTATGTCGGCGGCGTTATTTTTTTCTGGTATTTTCGCTGGTATCGTGGAGGCAGCAAGCCCGCCTGCTGAAGTAAAAGCGGCAGATGTAAAAACGGCAGAGACGACAGTTCCGATGACACGCGCATCAATGAAAACGACCACCGACCAGCAATTACAGGCGATTGTCAGCCAGCCGCAACGGCCATTGGCGAGCTTGTCTGTGATCGCGATACGCGCTGGTGAGATCGTCTATGAACAGCAGTTCGGCGAGCGCTTTATCCCGACGACTGCTGCCGTTGGTTTGCCAGCGAATGCAGATACCTTATTCCGTATTGCGTCTGTCTCTAAAATGGTGACAGCGCTTGGCGTAATGCGTCTGGTTGAACAGGGCAAACTCGCGCTCGATACCGATGTCAGCCGCTATCTCGGCTATACCCTCAGAAATCCTTACTATCCCGATGCCGCGATCACCCTGCGCATGCTGTTAAGTCATACCTCGTCGTTGCGCGATGATGGTGGCTATAATTTCCCGGCGAATACGTCCCTGCAAAGTGTTTTGCAAGCGTCGGAAAAAAACGCAGTATCAGCATTGATCTGGGCCAGACCGGATGCCAGCAACAAAAACTATGCACCGGGAAAATATTTCAGTTACGTGAATCTGAACTGGGGTGTGATCGGTGCCGTGATGGAATCCGTATTAGGAAAACGTTTTGATGTGCTGATGCAGGAATTGATTTTGCAACCGTTGCAGATCAGCGGCAGTTTTCATCCGGAAAATCTGAGTCCGGCAGAACTGAATAATCTGGCCACCTTGTACCGCAAACAGAAAAATGATGTATGGGATCTCGCGCTGGCATGGCAGCCGCAGGTCGATGATTATCATCAGCAAGCGGTGCCGAAGCGGACTTATCTGGCGACGTATCAGCCAGGTTGGAATGCCACCTTGTTCAGTCCGCAGGGTGGTTTGCGCATCAGCGCGCGCGGCCTCAGCCGTCTGATGCAGATGCTGATGCGTGAGGGCGAGATTGATGGCGTGCGTCTGTTGCAGCCAGCCAGCGTGCGGGCTTTGTTAACTCCTCAGTGGCGTTACGATGCAGCGCTGCAGAATGGCGACGATTATCAGGGCATGTTTCAGTCATGGGCGCTGGGGTTTCAGGTATTCACTGATATCAGCGCCGCACATCATGGCGATCGCCTGACGCCACCTCTGAAGCCCGGTGGACATGGATTTACCGGCGTTGGCCATCTGGGATTTGCCTACGGTCTGGAATCAGGTTTTGTGTTTGATCCGCAGACCCGTAACGGCATGATTTATCTGATTGGCGGCACTGGTGCCGATCCGGATAAAAATACCGGCGAGTATTCCAGCCTGAGTTTGTGGCAAGAGCAAATCATGACCGCGCTGGCCGCACAATTACGTTAAGGACTTACGCAGAACTGCCCCAGCGTTGTTGTTGTCGCCTAGCCGTGCTAAAGCACTGTCTTCGGCGACACGGTGTAGTCGGGGTTTCAGACAACATGTTGTCTGCCGACGCAACGAACCTCCTTTGCAAAGGAGGTTACCTTCGGCTGTAAGCCTGGCTGGAACAATTCTGCGTAAGTCCTAATGCTGAACTATTGCTGAATTATTCCTTGCTGGTTCTGGCGATAAATTCGGCAGCCGCCGTCTGTACGCATTCGACAAATGCACGTGCGGAGCGTGACAGCGGTGTCGATTTTTTTGTCAGCAAATATAAGTCCACCGGTACATTCGGTAACAAGGGTCGGCATTGCACTTTGTCGTGATTGGCTGTGGCTGCCGTAAACGGGTCGATCACCGCAGCACCCGCGCCGAATTCAACCAGCGTGCGCGCCAGCACATAGGTCTGTACTTCGGTGTAAGAAGTAAAGTTGATGCCGAGTTCTTCGCAGGCATCCATGACGCGGCTGACCAGATGATCATCCAGATCCAGTGCGATCAGATTTTTCGGCAAATCAGCGACGGACAAGGGCGTATTGTCGAGCTTTTTTGTCCAGCTGCCTATCGGCGCAATCGCCGTCATACTGCCGCGCACCAGCGGCTCGGATGCCAGATTCGGATGGCAAGGGTCATATAAGGATAAAGCGAAATCGACGTCACCGAGCAGCAAGGCATTCACCATATCGCTGGTATGGTGGGTCGATAAAGTGCAGTGAACTTGCGGAAATTTCTTGCGCCAGGCGGCCAGCGCGGCTGGTACGACCGTGATCGATAAGGTCGGTGTTGAAGCCAGCCTGACGGCTTCATCCGGATGATTTTTCAGATTATTTGCGAGGCGACGTACCGATTGCAGGTCGCGGTTCAGTTTGTCGACTTCGGAAAATAGCTTGTGCGCTTCCGGTGTCGGATGCAGTTTTCCTTTGATGCGCTCGAACAATTTCAGGCCAAGCTGCAATTCACAATGTTGCAAGACTTTAGTCGCGGCTGGCTGGGAAATGCTGAGTAATTGTGCGGCACCGCTGATCGTGCCGGCCTGCATAATCGCATGAAAAACTTCTATGTGACGCAATCGCATGAGTGTTACCTGTTACCGTTACTCGTTTGTACCCTGCGATTGTAACCGCAGAAGGAGTTTATTCGACAGCTTCCAGGGCTTTTCGTACATCGCCCTGATATAAGGTCAGCAGTTTTTTAGCCGTAACGACGCTGATGTTGTTTTGTAGTGCCACGATCGCTGTCTTCACGTGGAAGTCGCATTCTTCCAGCACTTTGCGGCAAGTCTGTTCATCCTTGCCGGTCGCATGCATGGTCAGGCTGACCGTACGCCGCAGCAGTTTGATATTGGTCGGTTTCACATCCACCATCAGATTGCCGTAAACCTTATGCAATTTCACCATCAGTGCGCTGGAAAAAGTATTCAGCGCAATTTTTTGCGAGGTACCTGCTTTCAGGCGCGTGCTGCCGGAAATGATTTCACTGCCGGTGTTGAGTGTAATGCCGACGTCTGCGCATCGGGTCACCGGCGCATCTGGATTATTCGCGAAGCCAACCGTTAACGCGCCACTGGCACGCGCCGCTTGCAACGCGCCGAGCAAATACGGTGTGGCACCGGAGGCGGCGATCAGCAACACGACATCATGCTGATTCAGATGCAGCTCACGAATGTCGATCGCGCCTTGTTCGGTATCATCTTCAGCACCTTCGACGGCGACGAACATCGCCTGTTTGCCACCAGCAATCAGCGAAATCGCCCGTTCATTCGGCCACGAAAAGGTCGGTAATAATTCGACGCCATCGAGCACACCCAGCCGACCCGATGTGCCGGCACCAACATACACCAGACGCCCGCCAGCTTCTATGCGTGGCAGCGCCGCATCAATTGCTGCAGCAATTTGCGGTGCGGCAGCGCGCACCGCTTGCACCGCGATGAACTGATCATCGATCAATGCTGCGGCCAGCTCCGCCGTCGCATAGGTATCGAGCTCGGTATGTAAGACATTCGGTGTTTCGGTGTTCAACATGATCATTTCTCCGCGATGCTATTGAACTTACAGAGGAGTCGCGCTGCTCACAAATGAAAGCTGATCGCGCAGTCATAACCGCAGGTAATGCGCTGCTGGCGAACAAGCATTTGCCATCATCGCTGGCTGTGCTTATTCTGCCATTGATGCTATCTGTTTCCTGCGCCACAATCTGGCCTCGTTGCAGCGGGCTCTGACACCACATCTGAAATCTCTGCCACATGAAAAATCGACTGTTCGCCATCTTGTTTTTGCTGCTGACTTTATTCTTATCCGGCTGCCAGTCTGTGCTGACTCCCGCATTCGTACCCAAAGATACGCAGCACCGCATAGTCGTGTCTGTGCCGGAACAGAAAATGCGCTTATTCGATAACGGCAAGCTCATCGCCACTTATACCATTTCAACTGCGAAGCGGGGTATTGGCGATTTACCCGATAGTTATATGACACCGGGCGGAAAAATGGAAATTGCTGAAAAATTCGGTGCCGGTATGCCGGTCGGCACCGCGTTCAAAGATCGCGTGCCGACCGGCGAAATCGTCGCGATTGATGCGCCGGGGCGCGATCCGGTGGTGACCCGCATACTCTGGCTACGCGGCACCGAAGAGCGCAATCAGCATGCGTATCAGCGCTACATCTACATTCACGGCACGCCGCAGGAAAGCCTGCTCGGCAACCCGGCCAGTTACGGTTGCATACGCATGCGCTCTGCCGATATCGTCGAATTGTTCGACAAGGTGGGTATAGGCGCGGAAGTATTTGTCGCTGAAACCGAAGCGGATTTGCTGCCGCAAAAATAAGCACAGACGCGGAATATGAATCTGGTTAGAAGTCGGGTGCTAAAGAGGCTGAAAACGTCGATTTTCATGCCTCTGGACGCATAAATATACTGGGGGGAGTATTTTTTAAAGCCCTTTATTTATAAGGACATAAAGGCAAAATCGCCGGATACTCCCCGAAAAGTGCTTATTTATGGCTGTTTTCATGCTTTTTTTCAAGGCGGATATTGGCTGCGTTGGCTGATACGTATCAATATTGACTGGTCTGTCGGTTTTGCAGACGCCGGACATGAGGAATCACAAACTCCTGTTGTCAAAGTTCCGCTTTCATTTCTATAATTCGATAATTGTCGAAATATAGAAATAAGCCTGAACCGGAGTCCGTCTATGGAAAATAAACAAGCAATCAGCGCATTAGCGGCGTTGGCGCAAGAGTCGCGGCTGGCGGTGTTTCGCCTGCTGGTGCGGGTCGGACCCGACGGGCTGGCGGCCAGCAAAATCGCAGAAGAGCTGGCGATTCCGGCTTCGTCATTGTCATTTCATCTCAAAGAACTTAGTAATGCTGATCTGATTTCGGCGCGTCAGGATGGGCGTTTTATTATTTACGCCGCCAATTTCAGCACCATGAATGATTTGCTGGCATTTCTGAGTGACAGTTGCTGCAACGGTCAGTCCTGTCTGCCCGCGCTGCAGGCGAACAATCTGCTAACGAATAAAGCTGTCGATAAAATTACTGATAAAGCTGACATTTAACGCGCAGCATAGGCTGATGCAAACCGCATAGTTTCGTTGTAATTCCTTACCCTTCTAATCCCTTACCCTGAAATGAATCGAGAGAAAAATGACTGAAAAAACTTACAACGTACTGTTTCTTTGCACCGGCAACTCTGCGCGCAGCATCATGGCAGAAGCCTTGATCACGACTATGGGGCAGGGGCGTTTCAAGGGCTATTCTGCCGGTAGTTTTCCCGCAGGTACTGTGAATCCGCTGGCGATAGAGCAGATTCAGACGACCGCGTATCCGCTGAGTGCTTTACGCAGCAAAAGCTGGGACGAGTTCTCAGCGGCAGATGCACCTGTGATGGATTTCATCATCACCGTTTGCGATAACGCCGCAGGTGAAGTCTGCCCGGTCTGGCCCGGTCATCCGGTGACGACGCATTGGGGTTTTGAAGATCCGGCTGCAGTCACTGGCAGCGATGAAGCAAAACGGGCGGCATTTCATAAGGTGTTCCGCGAAATTATGTCTTGCGTCAATAGCTTCGTCTCGCTGCCTGCACACATCCTGGAAAAAAATACCATTCATCAGGAGCTCAAAGCGATCAGAGAGCAGCTCAACTGATGCGTCCATCTGATGATCTCGCTGTACATCAAATTCATTTCTGAAATGGGGCGCATGTCGTGCTGATTGCTATCCTGATTTTTTTGCTGACGCTGACCTTTGTCATCTGGCAGCCGCGCGGTCTGGGCATAGGCTGGAGCGCGGCTGGCGGCGCGTTGCTGGCCTTACTGGCCGGGGTCATACAGTTATCGGATATTCCGCTGGTGTGGCATATCGTCTGGAATGCAACGGCCACATTTATCGCTGTCATCATCATCAGCCTGTTGCTGGATAAAGCGGGCTTCTTTGAATGGGCGGCATTGCATGTGGCGCGCTGGGGCTGTGGCAGCGGCCGCAAATTATTCGTGTTGCTGCTGTTGCTGGGTGCCGTGGTCGCCGCTTTGTTTGCGAATGATGGCGCAGCGCTGATCCTGACGCCGATCGTGATTGCGATGTTGCTTGAATTACGGTTTTCACCGAAAGCCACGCTGGCCTTCGTGATGGCAGCGGGCTTCATTGCCGATACCGGCAGCCTGCCGCTGGTGGTATCGAATCTGGTGAACATTGTCTCGGCTGATTATTTCAAGCTGGGCTTTACTTCCTATTCATCGGTGATGCTGCCGGTGAATCTGGTATCGGTCGCGGCGACGATAGCGGTGTTGCTGCTGTTTTTCCGGCGCGACTTGCCCGCCGATTATGACGTGCAACAACTGCGCCAACCTGCGCTGGCGATTCGTGACCGCGCCACATTCAATGCGGGCTGGTGGGTGCTGGGTTGGCTGTTGCTCGGCTTTTTCTGGCTGGATGGCATCGGTGTTCCCGTCAGCGTTGTAGCGGCAGCGGGGGCGGCGGTGTTGCTGGCCGTCGCCACGCGCGCCGGGGTGATCAACACCCGTGACGTCGTCAGAAATGCGCCGTGGCAGATCGTGATTTTTTCGCTGGGCATGTATCTGGTGGTGTACGGCTTGCGCAATGCCGGATTGACGAATCAACTCAGCGGCGTGCTCAATCATTTTGCCGAACATGGTGTCTGGGGTGCGGCACTGGGCACAGGATTACTCAGCGCATTTCTGTCTTCCATCATGAACAATATGCCGACCGTGCTGATCGGCGCTTTATCGATTGATGCCGCCGTGGCAAACAACGCGGTGCGTGAAGCCATGATTTATGCGAACGTGATCGGCTGCGATCTCGGCCCGAAAATCACGCCTATCGGCAGCCTCGCCACATTGTTGTGGTTACACGTGCTGGCAAACAAAAATATCACGATTTCCTGGGGCTATTATTTCAGGCTGGGTATCGTTCTGACCTTGCCGGTGCTGTTGCTGACGTTGGCCGCGCTGGCGCTGCGTTTAAGCTGACACCGGCGCTATCAACTAAAGGAGTTACGCATGACTGATGTGGCAGGTAAATTCGTCAATGAGTTGGTCCATAACTCAGCCCCCGATCTGCCGAACGTAAAGATGGCACACATGGATATTCCTGATGCCGCGAAACTCGCACCGGTGGCGGGTTTTGAGCATCCGCCACGGATATTGCTGATGTATGGCTCGCTGCGTGAACGCTCGTTCAGCCGCTTGCTGGTCGAGGAAGCGGCGCGCCTGCTGCAACACATGGGCGCGGAAGTCAGAATTTTTAATCCGCATGATTTGCCTATGGTTGGCAGCGTGCCGGAAACGCATCCCAAGGTGGTGGAATTTCGCGAGAGCTGTTTGTGGTCGGAAGGTCAGGTCTGGTGCAGCCCTGAACGTCATGGCGCGATCACGGCGGTGCTGAAAAATCAGATCGACTGGATTCCTCTCGAACAAGGTGCGATACGCCCCAGCCAGGGGCGTACACTGGCAGTGATGCAGGTGTGTGGCGGCTCGCAGTCGTTTAATACCGTCAACACCTTGCGTTTGTTGGGACGCTGGATGCGCATGTTCACGATACCGAATCAGTCATCAGTACCGAAAGCCTTTGAAGAATTTGATGAGGCCGGACGCATGAAACCATCGCCTTATTACGACCGGCTGGTGGATGTGATGGAAGAATTATTTAAATTCACGCTGTTGTTGCGTGGTCGCAGCGATTACCTGACCAGCCGTTACAGTGAACGCAAACAGGATGCATTGAACGCCGCCAACAAGATCATCGCTAAAGCCTGATTCGTGCTTAACTGAGTCATTGCTGGGTGACAGCCTTACACCGTTTTTATAAAAGGAATGAATATGCTTTTTCTGGACAATACGCCGAAATTTTTATTCTTCACCGGTAAAGGCGGCGTCGGCAAAACCTCGGTCGCCTGTGCCACCGCCGTCTGGCTTGCCGATCAGGGGCGACGCGTGCTGCTGGTCAGCACCGACCCGGCATCGAATGTCGGTCAGGTATTCGGCATCCGCATCGGTAACAGCATCAAAGCGGTGGAGTCGGTTGCCAATCTGTCTGCACTGGAAATTGATCCGCAAGCGGCAGCACAACTGTACCGCGACCGCATCGTCACACCTGCGCGCGGCACCTTGCCCGAGGTGGTGATCAAAGCGATGGAGGAACAATTATCCGGTGCCTGCACCACAGAAATCGCCGCATTTGATGAGTTCACCGGGCTGCTGACCAATCCGCAGATGCTGCACGATTACGATCACATTATTTTTGATACCGCGCCCACCGGGCACA
>Ga0209023_10006774_pt1 | contig 11964 bp, 10 predicted proteins | sample LakOneMetagenome_FD_187468 | JGI IMG/M metagenome (GOLD analysis project Ga0209023, IMG submission 187468) | Freshwater and sediment microbial communities from Lake Erie, Canada (SPAdes) (version 2) | ecosystem: Environmental > Aquatic > Freshwater > Lentic | place: Lake Erie, Canada...
CAACCATGATTGTTTGCGATTTCATAGTAACTAGTTTTATGGCTACTATAAATGTACAAATATTTTTTATATCTATCTGATTATCAGAGTAACTTTTAACTTTTGTTTTAGAATTTTAATTTAAATCTTTTAATAAAATCCAGTTATTATGTTTAAAATAATCAAACTTTGCAGTTGCCATATCGGTTTTGTCATCAATTAATTTATAATATGGCCGTCTATTAATTGAAACTTCACATTCAACAAAAATAGAAATTGGTTTTAGAGTTTCTTTTTTTATTTTCTGACAATATTGCCAAATAAAATCAGGAGAATTATTAAGTATTTTAATTTGTTTCGGAGTTAATTCTGAGGCATAATTGTAGTAATAATATTCATTTGTAAGTGTATCAACTATTTTAAAACGCACTTGACCTTTTCTTTCACGAAGCATCATTCGCCAAGCTAATCTGTGACCTTCTTCCGTAAACAACACATCACCTTTAATAAAATAATGTCGGATAGGTATTAAAATCTGCAGCATAAAAAAGGGTACAAAAAAGAAGTAAAATAACTTTATATTCGAAATCTTAGTCGAATGAACTTCCTTTTTATCTGCAAGAAATTTTAAAGGAATTGTATCGTAAAGTAATACAATAAAACTTAAAGCTAAGAAAGGAAAAATGCCTATTTTTAAAGTATATGCATTAAAAAGATGGAAACCGAATGAAGCTAATATGGCTAAGTTTCTGGTTTTTTTCCAAAGTAATGCTGGAATTATTAATAAATCGAATAAAATACCTGCGTAAGCATAGAACAATAAAAACCAGTTTTGATTGAAAATTTCAAGAAAAAATTTACGTTGTGTAATACCATTTAATAGAATTTTAGAAAAAGTTCCATCTAACCAATCTGGATAAAGTTTTGCAATTGCTGCATAAAAATACAAAATTGCCAATTGAAAAAGCAGCAAATATGGCATCCATCTCGGAATTTTGGAGCGTTGTATTTTTGGGAATAATTTCGCGTCGAGGCTTAATTTACCATTAGCTGGTAAAAAAATCATGATAACACAAATAAGAATTAAAAAATAATAATGATTGTTGTAGGATTCTTTTTGAATCAAGTAAACGGTTGTCCACATTATAGTGAACGCTGTTATTGCAAATCTGTAAAACAATCCTAAAGTGATGAAAATTCCGATAACTCCCATAATAAAATAGTAAGTATACATTTTCTCCCCATGCAAAATTTGCAAAAAATCGAAACCAATAAAATTAAAAGTGAATTTACTTTGAACAAAAACAGCTTCAACCCATCCTAAAAGTAGGGCTCCAAAACTTTCTCCAATGATTAATAAACCTAGTAAAATTCTAAAAATTACTAATCCAGAAATATCAATATTTTCAGAAAGCCATTTTTTCATTATTTTCGTTTTTCAAAATAACTAATGGTTTGCTCTTTATCTAATTTTAATTGAGTTTGCAAAGCTTCAAAAGATTCGAATTTTTGTTCGTCTCGAAGTCGTTCTAAAATATGTATTTGAATTTTCTGATTGTAAATGTCTTTATCAAAATTCAATAAATGCACTTCTACAGACAATTTATTTTCTCCTAAAGTAGGTTTCACTCCAATATTCATCATTCCAATAGCTGTAATGTTATTTACATTTGCAGTAACAACATAAACGCCATTTTTAGGAATTAATTTATAGTCTTCTGGAATTTGAATATTTGCAGTTGGAAAACCGATTGTTCTACCTAATTGATTCCCTTTTACGATGTTTCCTGTTAAAATATAAGGATAGCCTAAATATTCATTAGCCAAAGAAATATTTCCATCCAACAATGAATTTCTAATCTTTGTAGAACTCACAGAAACTTCATTTATTTGCTGTGCTGAAATTTCTTCTACATCAAACCCAAATTCTTTCCCAAAACAAATTAAATCATTAAAATCTGCCGCTCGGTTTTTACCGAATTTATGATCATGCCCAATAATAATTTTCTGAATATTTAATTTATCAACCAAAACTTGAGTTACAAATTCTCTTGGTGATAACTCTGAAAAAGTTTTATCAAAAGGATGAATAATAAAATTCTGCACTCCTAATTTTTCTAATAACTCTGATTTTTCTGAAATGGTATTCAATAATTTAATATCAAAATTATCTGAAACTATTTTTCTTGGATGTGGAAAAAAAGTTAGAATAACACTTTCTAAACCTTCTTTTTGGGCAGTTTTACAAATTTTTTCTAAAATAGCATGGTGTCCAATATGAACTCCATCAAAAGTACCTAAAGTAACTATTGTTTTTTTGTGAGACGCAAAATCATTTATGGAATTAAAAATCCTCAAAGTAGTTTTTTTTTGCAAAAATACATTTTTTTTAACAACCTGTAATTTTATTTTATTTTGAATATTTAATTATTTTTAATACTTTAGCCCTTTAATAATCAACCATATATTATGAAAAAGACTTTACTTTATCTATCATTTTCGCTATTATTATCTACGGGAATGAATGGACAATCTAAAAAAGAATGGTCTGTTGTTAGTTCCAGTGAAAATATTTCTGTTTCTAAAACTGCCCAAAGATCAGATTTTCCTCAAGAATTTGCACTTTTTAAACTTGATTTAGAAAGTATCAAACAAAAACTTTACACTGCTGAAGACAGATTTGCAACTAATGCACAAGGAGCAATTATTGAAATTCCAAACTCACAAGGTAAATTAGAAAAATTCAAAATGTTTGAAGCTTCGAACTTTGACCCTGCTTTACAGGCTCAATTTCCAAACATTAGAGCTTATGTTGGTCAAGGAATTGACAATGCAACCGCTCAAATTCGATTAAGCATTAGCCCTGAAGGAATTAGTACAATGACATTTAGAGCAGATTCACCAACTGAATACATTGAAGTTTATTCTGCAGACAAAAAAGTTTATGCTGTATACAACAGAGATGCAAAAAGAATGAAAAAACCTTTTACTTGTACTACTCCTGATGAAAAATTAGAGCAAGATTTAATTGACAGAGCAAGTTCAATTGAAAGATCAAGTAATCCAATTTACAGAACATTTAGATTAGCTATGTCTGTAACTGGTGAGTATTCAGCATATCATGGAGGTACAACTCCTTTGGTTTTAGCTGCAGTAAACACTACATTAACTAGATGTAATGGTGTATATGAAAAAGATTTAGCCATACATTTAAATTTAGTAAATAATACTACAATTTTATACCTAAATGCTGGTACAGATCCTTATGGAGCAACAGATGTAAACTATAATGCTGAATTACAAGCAACTTTAACTTCAGTTGTAGGAGAAACAAATTACGACATCGGACATTTAATGTCTGCAATTGGTAATAATGGAAATGCAGGTTGTATTGGATGTATTTGTACTAACGGACAAAAAGGTAGTGGATTTACTACTAGCACAGCTCCTATCGGTGATAATTTTGATATTGATTTTGTAGTTCATGAAATGGGTCATCAATTTGGTGCCAATCACTCGTTTACTTTTAGTACTGAAGATAATGCTGTAAATTACGAACCAGGAAGTGGAGTTACCATTATGGGTTATGCAGGAATTACTCCATATGATGTATCTCCTCACTCTATTGACACATACCATGCAGGTAATATTGCACAAATCCAAGCAAATATGACTGGAAAAACTTGTGATGTTGAAACTGCAATTACACACGGTACTCCAGTAGTAAATGCAGGAGCTGATTATACTATTCCAAGAAGTACTCCATTTATGTTAACAGGATCTGCAACAGATACTGGTGGAACAGGAGCAATGACTTACCAATGGGAACAATATGACGAAGCTGCAGGAACTACTTATTTAACTACAGGAAGCCCAGCTTCAGTTACAAAAGCAGGAGGTCCAAACTTTAGATCTTATTTACCTTCAGCATCTGGTACTAGATATTTCCCAACTATGGCATCTACTTTAGCTGGAAGCAAAACTACTTCTGGAGCAGATATTCTTGTTGAAGCTTTAAGTTCTGTTGCAAGAACATTAAACTTTAGATTAACAGCTAGAGATAATGTTGCTAGTGGTGGACAAACTAATTTTGACAACATGATTGTAACAGTTGCAAATATCGCACCATTAGACGTTACTTCTCAAAACACTAATGGAGTTTCATATACTGTTGGCTCTACACAAACTGTTACTTGGACTAGTACTGGAAACAGTGGAATTGTAGGAGGCGCAAATGTTGATATTTTATTATCTACAGATAATGGAGCAACATGGGCTTATACTTTAGCTACAGCTACCCCAAATGATGGTTCTCAAGTTATTACTTTACCTCCAGGTGTTACTGCTCCATATTGTAGATTTATGGTAAAAGCGAATGCAAACATTTTCTTTAATGTTAATACAAAAGCTTTTGCTATTGGATATGTAATAAACACAGTTTGTAATTCATTTTCAAACAATACACCACTTGCAGTGCCAGATGGTTTAGGGGCAAATGTTTCAGGAGGAACTGTTACTAAAACAGTTACTTCTTCAGGAATTACAGGAAATATTTCAGATATCAATGTAACTTTATCTTCGAATCATACTTATTTTTGGGATATGGAAATTTCATTAATTCATCCAGATGCTACTTCTATGTTATTATCTAATCACCAATGTAACAATGTTACGGCAGGAGGATTTAATATCGTTTTTGACGATAGTGGTGTTGCTGCAGTATGTACTGGAAATCCTGTTGCGGGAACTTATTTACCAAGCCAGGCCTTAAGTGTATTTAATGGAAAAACAGGAAATGGTACTTGGACATTATCTGCATTTGATTGGTATAATGGAGATTCAGGATCATTAAATAACTTTAGTGTTGAAGTTTGTTCTCAAAGTGCAGTTCCATTATCAAATGATAGTTTCACAGGTTTAGATAATTTTTCAATTTATCCTAATCCAAACAATGGAAACTTTAACATTAAATTCGATTCACAATCATCAAATGAAGTTGAAGTAACTGTTCACGATATTAGAGGAAGACAAGTTTATAACAAATCATTTAACAGTGATTCAGTATTTAACCAAAACATACAATTAAACAATGTAGGTTCTGGAATATACATAGTTACTGTAAAAGATGGTGACAGAAAAGAAAACAAAAAAATAGTTATTGAATAATAACATTTTCAAATACAAACAAAAATGCCCTCATCATTGAGGGCATTTTTATTTTATAATAATCACTGAATACTAAAGATAAAGAATTACTTAATTTTACTTTCCATTATACAAATTCATCGTTGTATTTAATCCAGCTAAAACAAAAGATTTGATGATTTCAGAAGAAAGTACCAATCTTTCTTTAAGCGTTTCCTTCTCTTCTGCTGTCCATTCTCCTAAAACATAATCAACTTGCTTGCCTTTTTTAAAAGCATCGCTTATTCCGAATCTAAAACGGGGATATTCTGTGGTATTTAACAAAAGTTGTATGTTCTTAAGACCATTATGGCCTCCGTCAGAACCTTTAGTTTTAATTCTAATACTTCCAAATGATAAATTTAAATCGTCTGTAATTACAAGCATATTATCTTTATCAATATTTTCTTTATCTAACCAAAACTTAACTGCCTTTCCACTTAAATTCATATAGGTATTAGGCTTTAATAATAAAACTGTTCTACCTTTAATTTTAAATTCAGCTACATCTCCTAACTTCAAGGTTTGAAAAGAAATGTTTTCTTGATTTACAAAAAAGTCTAATACCTTAAACCCTATATTATGCCTAGTATTAACATATTCTGCACCAATATTACCTAAACCAACGATTAAAAATTTTTTCATTACTTCTTGTTCATTTAAATTATCTACATTAGGTTTTGACTTAAAATTCAATCGCCAAAACTTCATTAAAGAATTAAATACATTCATTATATTTATATTTACAAAAATAAAAAAAGGGCTGAAAAATTCAGCCCTTTTTTTATTTTTCAATTAACAATTAGAATTTACCTCTATTGTCTACAATATCTGCTTTATCTTTCAATCCTTGAACAATTCTGTATGATGCAGAACCTTTTGTTTGTTGATTTAATTGATCGATTTGAGTTTTGAAATCTTTTACAGCAGGAGCAGCAGCTAATGCTTTTGTTCTCACCATAAATAATCCAGAATTACCTTCAATAACTTTAGAAGTTTTCCCAGCAGTTAATCCGAAAGCCGCACCAACAACTTTTGGTTCATAACCTAAATTAGGAATAACTGGAGAAGCCATTGAAGCTCCCGTAACTGGTGAAACACTTGAACCAGTAGCTTTAGAAATAGCTTCTAAAGTAGTACCTGACATTTTCTTTTTAAGAATCGCAGCTTTTTTCTCATTTTTAATTAATGGTTCAACTGATTGTTTGGCTAATTCTAATGGTAAAAGTCCATTTTCATTTATAGCTTTTAATTTCACAATAGCAAAACCTTGATTTACTATATCAAAACGTTTAATATCATTAATGTTTGTATCATTATTAAATGCCCATGTTACAATTTGTCTTTGTAAACCTAAATTGGCAACATTTTCATCATAAGCTTTTACACTTGTTGCAGGTGCAATTGTTAAACCTGCAGTTTTAGCTGCTTTTTCTAAACCATTTGTTGAAGCATCAGATTCAACTTTTAATGCTTTATTATAATTTGCATCTTCAGTTTGCTCTGATGGTTGTACTTTTAATGCCACTGTAGCTAACAATACTGCATCATTTTTACCATCTACTTTCATTACGTGGAAACCAAAATCAGTTTCAACAACTCCTGTTTTTCCAACTGGATTATTAAACAAGAAATCATTAAAAGGTTTAACCATTTGATTAGGCGCTACGTTATCATATACACCACCATTTTGCTTAGATCCTTGGTCATCAGAATTCATCATTGCTAACATAGCAATACTAGCTGGATTTGCATTAACTTGCGCTAACAAACTCTCTGCTTTTGCTTTTGCTTCTTCTTTTGTTAACTTAACCGTAGGAGCAGCTTGCATAGCACCTTTGTAAGCCACTAATATATGACTAACTTTAGCAGTAGCACCAGATTTTCTTCCAGCTATTCTAGTCAATTTAGAATACCCATTATCTGAATAAGGCCCATAAACTTGACCTGATGCTAAATTATATAATTGTTCCGCAAACTGAGGATTAATATCTTTTTTAGCTACATATGTAGAATCAAATTTGATTTCAGAATATTTATTAACATATTCCGACAAATTAGTTGCTGAAGCAAATGAAGGTACAACTTCATTAACACCATTTACCATTTCAGTTTTACCATTAACAAAACCATCAATTTTGGATTTCATTGCTGCTTCATCAGCTGCAGATGGTTTATTTTCAACCAATATAAATTCTACAGATCTAGTATTGTCAGATTTGTATTTTTTAGGATTTTTCTTCATGTAAGCGATAATTTCCTCATCAGTTACTTTAACCTGATCATCACTAACTGTTGAGAAAGCTAAAGCTACATAATCAAAATCAACTTTATTATTATCTCTTTCGTATTTTAGTTTTCCTTCTGCTTTAGTTGTGTATACACTAGATTTCACAAGTGTGTTATACATTTGTTCTTTAGCGAAATCTTCTATTTGAATTTCGTATGCTTTCCATTGATTCCATTGTGTTTGATCTGGAGCACTTTGTAATGAATTGATATATTCTGCGAATTTTTTATCATCAAATTTACCTGCAGCATTTAAAAACTGTGGTGATTGAGACAATTGTGGGTCACTTTTAATAACAGCCATTAATTGTTCTTTACCTAGTAATAAACCAATTTTATCATATTGCTCAGATAATAAAGCTTTTCTTACTTCTTGTTCCCAAACAGAATTAATTGCTTGAGTACTGCTAATACCTTGTTGTTGTTTTTCAACATTAGCTACTTTGTTCATGAATTCTTGTTGATCAAATTTAGTTCCATTAATAGAACCAATGTTATTTGAACTTCCACTAAATCCACCACTTTTAATAACATCTGCTAATACAAATGAAAATAAAGCTAATGCAATGATTAGAACTAATAAGATAGAACGTTGTCTAATTTTTGATAAAATTGCCATTTTTATATTGATTATTTTTTATTCAGTGGGCGAAAATACAATTATCTATTTAATAATAAAACAGTATTGCCAATTTTTTACAAGTTTTTTTTGTTGTTTTCCATTTTTTTAACAAAACTACGTCTAACAAAAAACATCACAAAGAATCCTACTGCTATGATTGCTTGTAAACCGTAATCTTGTTTTTGAGTTACCTTATAAATAATTGAAATTAAAAAGAGAACTGCTGCGATTAAATATAAGTATTGTGTGTATTTAAAATATTTCATGTTATAATTATTTCATATTATTAACTTCACCATTATTATTTTGCATGTTGAATATTTTGAAGTCTTTACTAAAGTCAATTCCAATTCCTTGTAAATAACTTCCATCTGCATCTTTAAATTTAAATGATTCTTCAGTAAAAAACCATTCGTTTTTTTGATCAAAGTACAACTGATTGGTTTCTAGAATTTTCCCGTCAAAAGTTGTTATTTTTACATTTCCAATCAAATCAATTACTTCTGTTTTTTTATACGAAACTGCCTTATCTGCAACAACTGTTGTACGATTTCCTTTGTTGTCGTATAGCGTGACTAAAACTGCTTTTGGGAATTCTACGAAAGGGTTTTTTGCTGTTGAATAGTCTACCATTTTCAAACTTTGCACAGTAGATTTCACCCGTCCAGAATCGGTATATTTTAAATTAATTGAATCTGCTTCACCTGTAGGAACAAATGTAGTTTTATAAATTCGTTGAACGTCTTTTAAATTACTTTCACAGCTTTGTAAGAACAAAACTAAAGCAACAATAAGAATATTAACAACTAATTTTTTCATTTAATTAATTATATAATGTTTTTCTAAACCATTTGTCATTAAACAACAATCCTAAATTGATAGAAAAATAATTTTCTTTCACCAATCCATTACTTGTAGTTCCTCTTGAGCCATATTCCATTCCTAAGTTTAAACTTGAAAAAGTACCAGATATTGGCAACCCAAAGCCTACTGTAAATGATCTATCTTTAATTGCAGTATTATTTATTACTAATCCAGTATTTTCAAATTTAAAACCTCCACGATAAGTAATTCTTTCAAGATAATTGTCATAAGAATCAAATTTCGGAATATAAAAACCTCCAAAAGCTATTTTTGTAGCGTTTTCATATGATACATTTGAAAAATTATCAAATCTATTTATTTGATTACCCGTTCCTGAGAAGGCAACATCACCACCTACAAACCACTTTCTATTTCCTAAACCCGCACCAACAGCAAGTTTTGAAGGAATATTTAATCTAGTATCTGCAACACTCACTTCTGTATTTAAGGATACTGGAACAACTGTACCATTTGAAGCTATAGAAATCAGTGAGACATATCTAGTATTTCCAGACGACAGTTTCGCTTCTGGTGAATAAGTCAAACTAGATTTAAAATTTAATTTAGAATTTATCTTCGTATTATAAGCAAAACCAACATTAAAGGCAACTCCAGACAATGAAGATTCATTAATTTCCCTAGAACCATATTGTACGTTATCTTGAAATTTTTGAGACTCAGTATCTATAGTTCCAAATAAATATTGAACATCTAAACCAACACTTAATTTGGAAGTAATTTTATAACCTGAACCTAAAAACACTTTATTAACACCACCTTTACCTAAATACCTACTAACTGTATTATCAACTGAAATGTTATTATTAATAAATCTATACCCAACTGCACTTTGTGGTAACAATCCGAATGAAAAACCCATTTTCTTAGAAACCGGAACTCCTAAAACAAAATAATCGAAAGTAGTTTTTTTTGCTTTTTCAGAACCAGAGGCCGAACTCAATTTGTAAAATGAACTGGTACCTCCTACCTGGAAACTTGTTAACATTTGATTAGCATAAGATGCTGGATTTAGAACATTTATGTGTGTACTATCAGCATAAACGCTAATTCCACCCATATTTACTATATCATTAGTACCTTTAAACCTAGCAGACCCAATTCCATAAAAAGAATATGGAGAAGGTGTATTTTCTTGTGCAAAACCAAAATTAGCAAGCAATATGGTCACTATTAAGACAATTTTTTTAATCATTTTGTAAACTATAAGTATGTAATTGTTGTAAACTTTTTAATAAGAAATTTTCATCGGCAAATATGGTACTTTTAAATCGATTAGCCAAAAAATTAGCGTCTCCGCCTGTTAAAATTATTGTAAATTGTTCTTTTTTAACAGAATATTGAGAAATAAATCCTTCAATTTCAAAACACAAACCATTTATAATACCAGAATGAATAGATTCTTCTGTACTATTTCCAATATAATTGTTTGGAGATTTTTTTTCTAACAAAGGTAATTTTGCTGTAAAATTATGTAATGATTCGTATCGCAAACGCAAACCAGGAGAAATAGCTCCACCTAAATATTCATTTTTACTATTTACAAAATCATAAGTCACGCAAGTTCCTGCATCAATAATTAATGTATTTTGATTCGGATACAATAAAACAGCACCAGCAGCTAAAACCATTCTATCTACACCTAAAGTTTTTGGTGTTCCATATAAATTTTTGAATGGAAAAGCAGAAATGTGATTAATTTCAAACAAATCAAGTTGGCTTTTTAACCACAAAACATCTTTTTCATCTAGTTTTCCAACTGAAGAAAGTACCGATTCTGTACAATTTGGATATTTTTTTAAAATATTTTCAAAATTATTTTTAAAGTCTTTTTTTTGAAAAACAAACTTTTCAACTAAGGTAACCTGTTTAAAAACAGCAACTTTAATGTTTGTATTTCCTACATCAATAGTAAGTATCATATCTAAATATTAGAATTGCAAATGTACGAAATTGATTTTTTTTATTTTTTGTTTTGGAAAATATAAAAATCGTTCTATATTTGCACCCGCAATAAGGAAGTAATATTACAGAATTATTCAAGGTACCTTAGCTCAGATGGTAGAGCAATGGACTGAAAATCCATGTGTCCCTGGTTCGATCCCTGGAGGTACCACTTAAATCCCGACATAGTCGGGATTTTTTGTTTTTACTAGTTTTCTAAACTTCATAAAAAAAACCGACAACTTAAAAATTGTCGGTTTTTTACTTTATTTTAAATTTTACAATAATGGTATAATTTCATTTTTTAACCTTTCATATTCTCCTTGAAGTATCAAACCATTATCCAACAGCTTCTTATAACTATTCAGTTTGTCAAACAATTCATCTTTAGATAAATCAGAAAGCTTTTTTGTGTGAGGAGGAATAGGCTCTTCTATTTCAGTATCTCTAATTACATCATTTGGAGTTGGCATTAATTCTGCAAAATGAATTACTTCTTCAGTTACAACTTCCTCAACTTGTGGCTCCACTTCTGTATCTGGAACTAAATTGGTATTTGTGGTCACAACTCCATTTTTCAACACATCCAATTGTTCTTTTGCATACGTATATAATTTACGCGCTTGATTTTTTGGCAAATAATCAACCGTATGCGTTAATTCTGTTTTGGTTGAAAAGGAAAAATCGGAACCTAGCAAACCTTCTTTTACAAAAGTTCCAGCAATATCATCCCAATCATAATCCATAAATTCCATTGATAATCCTAAGTTTTTAGGTTTACATAAAATAATACGTTTGTTTGTAACTACAATACTGTCTGGAAAAACCGTTATGGCTGGTTTTTTCTGAACGGCAATATAGCCCACTTCTTCATTAGACATTAATAAATTTTCCAATTTAGATGTAATCTTCTCAATGGCTTTCGGATCTTGGTCTTCGTTTAATATTTTCTTTAAATTATCAATCATAATAAATTTATTATAGTTTGTTCAGTATCTTTATCAAAAGTAATGCCTTAATTTAATAATATCTAAAGTCTAAATATTTTTTTTTTAAAAAATGTA
>Ga0209023_10006775_pt1 | contig 11963 bp, 12 predicted proteins | sample LakOneMetagenome_FD_187468 | JGI IMG/M metagenome (GOLD analysis project Ga0209023, IMG submission 187468) | Freshwater and sediment microbial communities from Lake Erie, Canada (SPAdes) (version 2) | ecosystem: Environmental > Aquatic > Freshwater > Lentic | place: Lake Erie, Canada...
GCTGGGAGATGAACCTGCCGCAGGACGAGATCCGCAAGCGCAACTTCATCACCAGCTGGCCTTACCAGACGCCGGTGGCGCTGCAGTACGACGTGGGCGACTACCACGCGTGCATGACGCAGGCGCAGCAGCTGGCCGACGTGGCGGGCTTTGCGGCGCGCAGGGCGGCCAGCGAGGCCAAGGGTCTGAAGCGCGGCATCGGCTACAGCAGCTACATCGAGGCCTGCGGCATCGCGCCGTCCAACATCGCAGGCGCCCTGGGCGCGCGTGCGGGCCTGTTCGAATGCGGCGAGGTGCGCGTGCACCCCACGGGCAGCGTGACGGTGTTCACCGGCTCGCACAGCCACGGCCAGGGGCACGAGACCACCTTTGCGCAGGTGGTGGCCGCGCGCCTGGGCATTCCGGTGGAGAACGTGGACATCGTGCACGGCGACACGGGCCGCGTGCCGTTCGGCATGGGCACCTACGGGTCGCGCTCCATCAGCGTGGGCGGCGCGGCCATCATGAAGGCGCTGGACAAGATCGAGGCCAAGGCCAAGAAGATCGCGGCGCATTTGATGGAGGCCAGTGACGCCGACATCGACTTCAGCGGCGGCGAATTCACGGTGCGCGGCACGGACAAGAAGATCCCGTTCGGCCAAGTGGCGCTCACGGCCTACGTGCCGCACAACTACCCGCTCGACAAGCTCGAACCCGGGCTCAACGAAACGGCGTTCTACGACCCCACCAACTTCACCTTCCCCGCAGGCACCTACATCTGCGAGGTGGAGGTGGACCCCGCCACCGGCAGCACGCGCGTGGACAAGTTCACCGCGGTGGACGACTTCGGCACCATCATCAACCCGATGATCGTGGAGGGCCAGGTGCACGGCGGCCTGGTGCAGGGCATCGGCCAGGCGCTGATGGAAAACTGCGTGTACGACCGCGAGACGGGCCAGCTGCTGACGGGCAGCTTCATGGACTACGCCATGCCGCGCGCCGACGACTTCCCCGAGTTCAAGCTGGGCCATGTGTGCACGCCCTGCACGCACAACCCACTGGGCACCAAAGGCTGCGGCGAGGCGGGAGCCATCGGGTCGCCACCTGCGGTGATCAACGCCTTGCTGGATGCGTTGCACCCACTGGGCGTGAAGGAGTTCGACATGCCCGCATCGCCGCACCGCGTGTGGGAAGCCATCCAGCACGCCAAGGCCTGAGGAGACACACCATGTACGCCTTCACTTTTGAAAACCCATCGTCCACCGCAGCCGCCGCGCAGCTCATCGCCCAGGGCGGCAAGCTGCTGGCGGGCGGGCAGAGCCTGCTGCCGTCGATGCGCCTGCGCCTGGCCAACCCCGAGAAGATCGTCGATCTGAACAACATCGCCGAGCTGGCCGGCATCCGCCGCGAGGGCAACGCGCTGGTCATCGGTGCCATGACCCGCCACATGGATGTGGCGAACAGCGCAGAGGTTAAAAGCGCCATCCCTGCGCTGGCCGACCTGGCCTCGCACATCGGCGACCGGCAGGTGCGCGCGCGTGGCACGCTGGGCGGTTCGGTGGCCAACAACGACCCGGCGGCCTGCTACCCCAGCGCCGTGCTGGGCCTGGGCGCGACGGTCATCACGAACCAGCGCGAGATCGCGGCCGATGATTTCTTCGTCGGCATGTACACCACGGCGCTGGACGAGGGCGAGATCATCACCGCCATCCGCTTTCCGATTCCGAAGCGCGCGGTGTACCTCAAGTTCAAGCAGGCCGCCTCGCGCTTTTCTCTGGTGGGTGTGTTCGTGGCGCAGACGGACGGCGGTGTGCGCGTGGCCATCACCGGCGCGGCCAGCAGCGTGTTTCGCCACGCGGGGCTGGAGGCAGCGCTCAACCAGAGCTTCACGCCCGCATCGGCCGCTGGCGTGAAGATCGATGCGAGCGACCTCAACAGCGACATCCACGCGAGCGCCGCCTACCGCGCCAACCTGATCAGCGTGCAGACGCAACGTGCCGTGGCCCAGTTGGTGGGATAAGTGGGGAGGGGATATGGGCGACCCACCACGGGGCCGGGTGCTCTGTGATGGGCAGGTATTGAATAAAAATGGCTGCTACCGCTTGATGGGAAAGCGCTAGCAGCTATCAATTAAATAGCAATGAATCCACAGACCCCTCACGTTGCACACCAGCCGGCGTCCGCCTCCGTCGACGCGCTGCTGCAGGCCCTGCAGGGCGTGGGCTACTTCGCCGACCGGCGCCTCGCCACGTCGGTGTTCCTGGCTCTGCAATTGCAGCGCCCCCTTTTGCTGGAGGGCGAGCCCGGCGTGGGCAAGACTGCGCTGGCCCGGGCCCTGAGCGCGGTGCTCTCGCGCAGCCTGATCCGCCTGCAGTGCTACGACGGGCTGGAGCAGCGTGAGGCGCTGTACGAGTGGAACTACGCCGCCCAGCTGCTGCACATGCGCCTGGCGGAAGGCAAGGCCAACGCCGACATGGCGCAGGTCGAGCGCGAGGTCTATCAGGACCGCTACCTCATTCGCCGCCCCCTGCTACAGGCCTTGCAGGCCCCCGCGCCCGGTGCCGTACTGCTCATTGACGAAGTGGACCGCGCCGACGAACCCTTCGAGGCCTTTCTGCTCGAATACCTGGGCGAGTACCAGGTCAGCATCCCCGAGATCGGCACGGTGCGCGCCAGCGCCGCGCCGGTCACCCTGCTCACCAGCAACCGCACGCGCGATTTGCACGACGCCGTCAAGCGCCGCTGCCTGTACCACTGGCTTGACTACCCCGACCGCGACCGCGAACTGGCCATCGTGCGCGCCCAGGTGCCGGGCGCCAGCGCGGCCTTGGCGCAACAGGTCGCAGACTTCGTGGGCCGGCTGCGCAGCCAGCCCTTCGCCAACGCCTTCCAGCGCGCGCCGGGCATTGCAGAGAGCGTGGAATGGGCCAAGGCGCTGGTCGCGCTGGACACCATCGTGGTGGACCCCGAAGTGGTGTCCGACACGGCCGGCATCTTGTTCAAGCAGCGCGAGGACGTGGCGGCGCTGACGGGCGACATGGCGGTGCAGCTGCTGCAGCCTGCGGAGGTGTGATGCCAAGCGGCCTTCCAAAATACGAAACTGTTCACGCTGAGCTTGTCGAAGCGCCGCGCGAGGCTTCGACAGGCTCAGCCCGAACGGCCTGGAATGATCGAATGCACATCCGTAACCTGTGTGGGAACCTGTGAAGCCGCGACCATGGCGGGACGCACAACCATCTCCCAACTCGGCGACGCCCGCACCGGCAAGCTGGCCGACAACCTCACCGGCTTTGGCCGCACCCTGCGCCGCGCCGGCGTGCCCGTCGATGCCGCCCGCATGGCGCTGGCGCAGCAGGCCGTGATGCTGGTGGGGGTGGGCCGCGAAGACTTCAGCGCTGCGCTCGAATCCGTGCTCATCAGCCGCGAGCAGGACCGCTTGGTGTTCCGCGAGTTGTTCGACGCGTACTTCAAGAACCCCGCCATCGCGCAAAAGCTGCTGGCCCAGATGCTGCCCAGCGCCGAGACCAAGGCTGAGCCCGTCAAGCGCCGCCCCCGCGTGAGCGAGGCGCTGGCCCCGGTGCACGCTGCGCGCAACGCCCCGCCCGCGCGGGAGGAAGACAAGATCGACTTCGACGCCGCCATGACCGCCAGCGACCGGCAGCGCCTGCACCATGCGGACTTCAACCAGTTGTCGGCCAGCGAATTCCTGCTGGTCGAACGCCTGGCACGCGATATCGCCCTGCCGCTGCCGCACTACGCGGCCCGCCGCACCCGCCCCGGTATGCGCGGCAGCCGCCCGCACTGGCCCGGCGCCATGCAACAGGCTGCGCGCACCGGCGGCGAGCTGCTGACCCTGCCGCGCCTGCAGCGCCGCCAGCAGCCGCTGCCCTTGCTGGTGCTGGTGGATGTGTCGGGCTCCATGGAGCGGTACGCGCGGCTGCTGCTGGCATTCCTGCACGCGGCCACCGCGCCGCGCCATGCAGGGCCCGGCCTGCGGCGCGATGTGTTCGCGTTCGGCACGGGCCTGACCGACCTCACGCCCGCGTTCCGGTTGGCCGATACCGACGCCATGCTGGAGGTGGCCGGCCAGGTGATCGCCGACTTTGCCGGCGGCACGCGCATGGGCGACAGCCTGGCCGCGCTGAGACTGCAGCACGCGCGGCGCCTGGTGGGGCGGCGCACGCTGGTGCTGCTCATCAGCGACGGCCTGGACACCGGAGCGCCCGAATTGCTGGAGCGCGAGCTGGGCTGGCTGCGCCGCCACAGCGGCCGCGTGCTGTGGCTCAACCCGCTGCTGCGCTTTGACGGCTACGCGCCCACCGCGCGCGGCGCTGCGGCGCTGCACCGTCAGGCGCACGGCATGCTGGCGGTGCACAACCTCGCGCGGCTGCAGGACCTGGCGGGCAGCCTGGCGACGTTGCTGCGGCAGTAGAGGGGTTTCCAACGGATGCGTTTTGCAATGACTGCCCCTCCCGTTCACGCTGAGCTTGTCGAAGCGCAGCGCAGTGCTTCGACAAGCTCAGCACGAACGGGCGGGGTCGTCTTTGCGTCGCCGATCCCCCATTGCAGCCCGGCCATTGAGACATCTGAAGACTGAGAGGACCCCACCATGGAAATGCAAGCCAGCCGAACCCTCGCCGTGAGCCAGCATCAGGCCTGGGACGCACTCAACGACCCCGAGGTGCTCAAGCTGTGCATCCCCGGCTGCGAGAAGGTTGAGCCCACCGCCGAGCACCAGTACACCGTGGCCATGGCGCTCAAGATCGGGCCGGTGTCGGCCAAGTTCGCAGGCAAGATCACGCTGTCCGACATCGTGCCGCCCGAGAGCTACACCATCGCCTTCGATGGCTCTAGCGGCGTGGCTGGCTTCGGCAAGGGCAGCGCCCGCGTGTCGCTGGTGCCGTTGCCGGCTGACGCCGCAGGGCAGGACAGCTGCGAGCTGCACTACACCGTGCAGGCCACGGTGGGCGGCAAGATCGCTCAACTGGGCCAGCGGCTGATCGATGGCGCGGCCAAGTCGATGGCCGAGGATTTCTTCAAGCGTTTTGACAATGAGATGCAGCGCCGCCACCCGCGCGCTGCGGCGGACGACGCCGCGGGTGCAGCCGTGCCGCCCGAAGAGCCCGAGCCTGCGGTGGCGGCCCTGGCGGCGGCGACTGGCGTGCCGGCAGGCAGCGGGCCCGCTGCGCCCAACGCCGCCGCCACCGTGTCTGCAGCCTCAGGGGCGCCTGCCGCCGCAGAGCACAACGCATTGGCCGCCACAGCGGGTGATGACAATCCCCCCAGCGGCATACCGGTTTGGGTGTGGGCAGCCGGCGCAGGCGCGCTGGTGCTGTTAGCGTGGTGGTGGAACTGACTCCCCCCTGAGTCGCTTCGCGCCTTCCCCCTGAGGGGGGACGCCTCCGGTGGACTGGCGAAGCCGGATCCACGGTGGCGCTGGCATGGGTGCCGTGCTGATTTGGGGCGCAGCGGGCGTGGTGGATGGCGGTGCAAGACCGTTGAAATGAACTAGCGAAGAAGCAAATGGAAAACCTGGATGTGATGGTGCTGCGCACGCTGCAGGGCTGGCGGGCTGCGGGGCGGCGGGCGCTGCTGGCCACGGTGGTGCGCACCTGGGGTTCGTCGCCGCGGCCGGTGGGTTCGATCATGGCGCTGTGCGAAGACGGCGCGGTGGTGGGGTCGGTGTCCGGCGGGTGCATCGAGGACGATTTGATCGACCGCCACACGCGGGTCTATGCGCAGGTGGCCGCCGCAGCCAGTGCGGCCGGTGCAGGCGATGCCGCGGTGGACCGCAGCATCCCCAGTGGCCCGCCAGCCTTCGTCAAATACGGCATCACGGCGGACGAGGCGCACCGCTTTGGTCTGCCCTGTGGCGGCACGCTGGAGCTGTTGCTGGAGTACGACCCCGACCCAGCTGGCCTGGCCGAGTTGATTCGCGCGCTTGGGGCAGGCCGCCTGATGCAGCGCAGCGTGCGCCTGATCGATGGCGTGGTCACGCTGCAAGCGGCCGCAGCGCCCCAGGACCTGGTGCTGGACGCGCAGCAGCTCACCAACACCTTCGGCCCCGAATACCGCATGCTGCTGATCGGCGCGGGTCAGCTGGCGGAATACCTGGCTACCATGGCGTTGTTCAACGGCTTTGCGGTGACGGTGTGCGACCCGCGCGAGGAGTACCGTGGCAGCTGGAACGTGCCCGCCGCCACGGTGGTGAGCGACATGCCGGACGATGTGGTGGTCGCCTTCAAGCCCGACCGGCGCAGCTGCGTGGTGGCGCTCACCCACGACCCCAAGCTCGATGACCTGGCGCTGCTGGAGGCGCTGGGTACCGAGGCGTTCTATGTGGGCGGCATCGGCTCACGCCGCAACAACGAAGCCCGCCGCGCGCGGATGATGGAGCATTTCGACCAGACCGCCGAGAGCCTGGCGCGGCTGCGCGGGCCCATCGGCATCTACATTGGCAGCAAGACCCCGCCCGAGATCGCGGTGAGCGTGATGGCCGAGATCCTGGCCGTGAAGAATGGTGTGGCCCTGCCGCGCGACGTAGAGGTGGCCCAGGCCAAGAACGAGCGGGAGCTGGCGCACAACGACCCCGGTGCGCTGGTGTGCGGCCTGGGCTGACCCGAGCCAGCCGCACCAGCCGCCCGTTCAGGCCCCCATGACCACCGGCCCGCCCTTGGCGATGCCACGCTGGTAGGCCGGGCGCGCTTCCATGCGGCGCTTGTAGGCCTGCAGGTTCGGGCAGCTGGCGGCCTTGCTGGCCCGCGACAAGGCGGCCTCGACCGCAAAGCTCATCTGAAAGTCAGCCATGCTCAGGTGCTCGCCCGCAAACCAGATGTTCTGGCCCAAGTGCTGCTCCATGAAGTCGAGCGCGGTGTTCACGTTGGGGTCGATCACCTTGTCCTGCACCTTGCCGCACAGCGCTTTGGCGATGGGCTTGACGAAGAACGGCATGGGCTGGGTGGGGATGGTCATGAACACCAGCTTCATCACCAGCCAGTTCATGAGCGAGCCTTCGGCGTAGTGCATCCAGAACCTGCATTGTCGGTAGGCTGCCGTGCCACGCGCAGGCTGCAGGTGGGCCAGGTCGCCACCGGCCTGGGCGCCGTAGGTTTCCACCAGGTATTCGACGATGGCACCGGACTCTGCAATCACCTCGTCGCCATCAGTGATGACGGGGGACTTGCCCAGGGGGTGGATCTTTTTCAACTCGGGCGGGGCCAGCTTGGTGGCCTTGTCGCGCTGGTAGATCTTGAGCTCGTAGGGCAGGCCCAGTTCTTCCAGGAGCCACAGGATGCGCTGAGAGCGCGAGGTTTCGAGGTGGTGCACGGTGATCATGGCGTGCATCTTAGAGCGGTTGACAAAACTCTTCTGGCGTCGTTGCCACGTCTGTCGTACCAGGTGTACTGCCTGCGACGTGGCGCCAGGCCAGAACCGCTTCGCTGAGCTTTGTTATCCGCTCTGAGTGGCTGGGTTGTGCCAGCGGTCTTGCGGGCGCTGGCGGCACGGGCAGGCGGCAGACACAAAAAAGCCCTCGCGAGGAGGGCATTCTTTGGCGCGGGGCGCAGGCCCCAGCGGCAGATATCAACCGCCCTTGTGGGTGCGCTTGCCAGGGTTCTTCTTGCTGCGGGTGGACACGCCACGTTCCAGGCTGTTGCGCTGGCCGCGGCCAGGGGTGGCCAGCGAGTAGCCAGGCAGGGGCTGGGGACGGGGGGTACGCTTGCGGTCTGCTTCGGTAACGATCTTGTTGCCCATGGTGGTTCTCTGTCGAAGTGGAAAAAAGAGTGATTTTAGGCTACGCGCCGCCTGTGGGCTTTTTCAGTGCGTAACGAGCGAGTCTTTGTACCGCTTCCTGCACCTACCGCACAGCCCTGTAGCAGGGCTGGCAGCAGGGCTGTGCACTACCTTCAGGGCACCGAGAAATGGTTGCCTGCGATGGTTCCCTGGTCGGTAGACAGGGCCTCCACGCAATGCACGGGCTGCACGAACCCCTGCCCGATGTCTTCGATGGCGGTGGTGCGGATGACCGGCGCGTCGGCCCGCACGCCGCCGAAGATCGTGGCAAACGCCACGTCGGCCGCATCGCGACCGGTGGAAAAGCGCAGCAGTCCCATCGGGATGGCGGTGCCCGACGGGTCGAAGATGTACCAGCGGTCGCCCAGGTACACCTCCACATAGGCATGAAAGTCCGGCGGGCCCAGGCTCGGGTCTGCGCCGTAGTCGGTGCCTGTGGTGAAGCGCGCGGGGATGTTTACCGCGCGGCACAACGCAATCATCAGGTGCGCAAAGTCACGGCACACGCCCACTTGCTCGATCAGCGTGTCGACGGCAGATGTGTTGGAGTTGGACGTGTTGGATGTGAAGGCCACGTGGCGGTTCACCCAGTCGCGGATGGCCTGTACGCGGCCGTGGCCTTGCCACAGCGCGCCAAATTCCTTGTTGGCCAGTCGCAGCAACCTGTCGGACTGGCAGTAGCGGCTGGGGTAGATGTAGCCCATCACCTCGGGCGGCAGTTGTCGCACGGGCACTTCGGCCAGCTGCATCGGGTTGGCGCGGTGGTGGGCAATGTCTACCGTGGCCGAATACGACAGCTCCAGCACGCCCGGTTCTCCATGCAGCCGCAGCGAGCGGTTGAGCGTGGCGGGGTCCGTGTGGATCTGGTAGGAGATGTCCTGGTTGATGACCAACCGTTCGTTGCTCACCGTCTGCTGGGGTGTCTTGGCGGCGTGGATGTTGAACACGAAGTCCGCGCCGTACTGGTCGATCTCGTAGCGCAACCCGATGTGCAGGTCCATGCGCACGCGGTCTTCCAGAGGGCGCGTGGGTGCGGCACCTGGCGTGCCCGCTGCGCCGGAGAGGGGCCAGGCGTCAGAGGTCATCGAAGCACCATAGGGAGGGGTGGACACTGAATGCAGAGGGGTCATGCTGCGCTCCAGGATCCGGCCAGAGATGTGGATGGAGCTGCTCCGCGGCGGGCGGCAGATGGGGAACTGAAGGTCTGGAGTGGGCGGTCCATGGGTTGTCCTTGGTGTGCTGCGCATCCGTACACCGGGCGCGACAGCCTGACATCAGGATAGACCCGCACGCGCCCCGGGCCGTGTAGGCCGACGGCGCGCCGTCGCGCAGGTTGGGCGAGGGATGCGGGGCTGGGCACACCACCATTACGAGATACCGAACGCGCTGCGCAGTGCCGCGCAGAAATCCGTGCTGCCGCTGACCGACAGGGTCAGCGTGGTGCGCGGGGGTGCAGGCGTGCCTGGCGCGCTGTGGATGTTGCCCGTCGCCGCGTCGAAGTCGAGCGCCAACGGTGTGCTGACGTCCTGCACGCCCTGCAGGTCGTACTGCCACTGCCCGCCGTCTTCCGAAGGCCCGCAAGCGTCGGGGAATTCCGAGTGCGCCCATTGCAGCACCTGGGCCACCTCGGCGTGCAGCGCGGCCAGTTGCGCGGGCAGCACGCTGGCCATGGCGTCGAACGTGCCGGTGCCTTCGTCGTCTTCGCTGTAATCAAAGTCCAGGTAGTTCAAGCTCATGGGGCATTGTGCGGCACGGGGCCGGGCCGCCTGCAGTGGTGCCTAGAATCGCTTTTTGTCCAAAAAGGGGAACAGGGTGGCCGACAGCTCGATGTTGCAGGTGACGGGGTTGCGGTTTGCCTACCCCGAATGCGCGGTGCTGGAAGGGGTGTCGCTGGCATGGCCGGCGGGCCTGGCACTGGTGCAGGGCGACGAGAGCACGGGCAAGACCACGCTGCTGCGCCTGCTGGCCGGCGAGCTGACGCCCCAGGCCGGTGACATCACGCTGCAGGGTCTACGCCAGCGGGCAGAGCCCCAGGCCTACCGCGCGCAGGTGTTCTGGCAAGACCCGCGCAGCACGGCGCTGGATGAGCTCACCGCCCGGCAGTGGCTGGCAGGCTTGCCTGCGCAGTACCCGGCCTGGGACGCTGCGGCGCTGGCCTTGCATGTCGAAGGCTTCTCGCTGGAGCCGCATCTGGACAAGCCGTTTTTTGCCTTGTCGACTGGCAGCCGGCGCAAGGTGCTGATGGCGGGCGGCTTTGCCAGCGGGGCCGCGCTCACGCTCATCGACGAACCGGTGGCGGGGCTGGACAAGCCCTCTATCAACTATTTGGTGCAAGTGCTGGCCCGGGCGGCCAGCGACCCGGCACGGCTGGTGGTGGTGGCCCACCACGAGGCACTGCCGGGTGTGGCCTGGGGCAGCGTGCTGACATTGGCCCGGGCTCGCTAAACTGGGCGACTGACTTCTCGTCGGCACTTTCCCATTTTCTCTTCCTGAAGGAACACCATGGACGCGCTCCTCTTCGCCCCCGTGGCGGTGGCCATTGCGCTCACGCCCGGCCCCAACAATTTTGCGGTCTGAACAACGGCATCCGCGCCGGTGTGGGCGCAGCGCTGGTGGCCACGGTGGGCCGGGTGGCGGCGTTCGCCATCTTTCTGACGGTTTCCGCGGTCGGGCTGGGCGCGATGCTGCTGGCGTCCGAGACGGCGTTCACCGTGGTCAAGTGGGTGGGCGCGCTGTACTTGTTCTGGCTGGGCTGGCGTGCGTGGCGCAGCCGCGAGTTCAGCGGGCTGGAGGTGGTGGAGGGCGGCGACGTGAAGGCGTCCGGCGCGCCGGTGAACATGCGGGCGCTGATCACCCAGGAGTTTTTGCTGGGCATCACCAACCCCAAGGCCATCATTTTGTTTGCCGCGGTCTTTCCTCAATTCATCGACCCGGCCCAGCCGGCGGTGCGCCAGTTCGTGGTGCTGGGCGCCGTGTACCTGGCTGCCGAGTTCGTGTCCACGGCGGTGTACGCGGCGGGTGGGCGGCAGATCCGCCGCTTCATCCGCACATCCCGCGGTGTGGTGCGGCTGAACAAGGCCACGGGCGGTTTCTTCATGGGCGCGGGCGGACTGCTGCTGGCCGCCAACCGGTAGCGCGGTAACGCGGTAGAGCGAGCAGCGGGGGGGGCAGCCAGGCCAGCGCTGCGCTGCTGCGCTACATCGCCTTGAACAGGTGGGCGTACAGGCGGCTCACGGGCAGCTTCTCGGGCCGGCCAGCCAGTTCCAGGTGCAGCTTGCCCGCCTCGTCGCGGGTCACGGTGGTGATGCAGCTGGCGCGCACCAGCGTGCTGCGGTGGATCTGCCAGAACACCTGGGTGTCGAGCTGGCCGATCAGGTCCTTGAGCGGAGTGCGGATCAGGTACTCACGCGCTGCAGTCAGCACCCGCACGTACTTGTCGGCCGCCTCGAAGTACAGCACGTCGGCCACCGGCACCATGTGGATCTGGCTGCCGCTGCTGGCCTGGATGAGTGTGAGCGGCGCGCCCGTGGCCGGCACAGCGGGCGCAGCTGCGGCAACGGGGGCCGCCACCCCCGGCGCCACCAGCAAATGGCGCAGTTGGGCCATGGTTGCTTCCAAATCAATAGCTGCTGGCGCTTTACTGGCAAGCGCCAGCTGCAGTTTTTGCACTGTTTTTTGCAACCGGGCCGCCTGCACAGGCTTGAGCAGGTAGTCCACCGCCTGCGCCTCGAACGCCTGCACCGCGTACTGGTCGTAGGCCGTCACGAACACCAGCGCCGGGAAGGGGCGGCCCGCAGGTCCTTCCGTTGGCCAGGCGTCGGCCAGTTCCACCGCCGCGTCCAGCCCGCTCTGGCCGGGCATGCGGATGTCGAAGAACAGCACATCCGGCTGCAGCGCCAGGGCCTGGCGCACGGCAGACAAACCGTCGCCCACGGTGGCCACCACCTGCAGCTCGGGCCAGGCGCGGGCCAGTTCCTGCTGCAGCGCGGCGGCGAGCAGGGGTTCGTCTTCGGCGATCAGGGCGTGCAGGGCAGGCTGGGTCATGGGGTGGTGCTCGACGGGCTCGATTTCAAGGGAAAAGTGACCGTAGCGCTTGTCCCGCCAGCGCTACCAGCTATCAATTTGAGAGTGCCTGCCGTCCCGTGCAGTGTGGCCAGCCGTTCGCGGGCCTGGGCCAGGCCAAAGCTAGATCG
>Ga0209023_10006776_pt1 | contig 11961 bp, 7 predicted proteins | sample LakOneMetagenome_FD_187468 | JGI IMG/M metagenome (GOLD analysis project Ga0209023, IMG submission 187468) | Freshwater and sediment microbial communities from Lake Erie, Canada (SPAdes) (version 2) | ecosystem: Environmental > Aquatic > Freshwater > Lentic | place: Lake Erie, Canada | collected...
GTTCAACGATCTACGAATTGATCAATCCAAAATCTAGATACTACGATTCAACATTTCCTAAACCTATTCGTTTAACAGAGATTAGGATTGGTTGGGTGTCGCAGGAAATCTATGATTGGCTGGAGTTGAAAATCGCACAACGAGAAGAATAAGGGGAAAAACGATCCCCCTTTTTTTTGTTGTGAGTGGATGGAGTTGGGGGGGATTGACAGTATTTATATTGATAAATAACTCAGATAAATCAAAGTTTTTTGGTCAGGTTTGGAGGAGGTACGACAACTATAAAAAATCTCGCCATCAAATTTCTCCCCTAAATGTTCAATCATAATTTGGATCAAATCTTGAACTGACCTTACCCCTCTAAAACGTATTCCGTAGCTCGGGGCTTTTATGCGGACTGCTCAGCTTACCAATTTCTTTTATTGGTCATCGGGCTTTATAGTTCAACATTGACTGTATAAGTTTAATATTGTAAAAACTAATCCAGTCAAGCACCTAGTCTTTCGCTGCTCGGGCTGTTTCAAATGTCCTGTCATTTATCCTAGCTACTTTAAATTCCCCCACAAGCTTTTAGTCGGTGCGTTGTCCCAGCAATTGCTTTTAGGACTCATAGACGATTTCATACACAACTGTTATTATTAAGTAGGCTTCAGGGATGTGGCAAACGGAATTTTTCTAATTTGACATTTTAGTCCTCAACAAAGTCGTTTTTGTACAAAAAATCATCAAAAGGATCAAGGTTAGTTTTTTAATTAATTGTTTTTATTTATAAATATAGATTTTACGGGGTGAATTTTTGGATATTATTTTTAATAACCCATTTCGAGTACTAGGGTTAAATGCGTTTGCTTCTGGCCGAGACCTCACTAAGCGAACTAGCGATCTAGAAACATTTGCAGAATTCGGAAAAACAAAAACATATCCAAACGATTTTGAGTTTTTGGCTCCTTTTGACCGAAATCTTGATTCGATTAAAGAGGCATCTAGAAAAATTGAGAGCAATGAAGGAAAATTTTTTCATTCATTTTTTTGGTTTATCTCACACGATAGTGTTGATGAATTAGCACTAGAGTGTTTGGAGGCTCGTAATGTTGATAAAGCTTGTGAACTCTGGACTGATCAAATCAATAAAAAAAGCCAAGCTAAATTCTCTTGGTTGTTAAATCGAACAGTTTTACAGTTCATCAACTCAAATCAAAATAGCTTCGATAAGGTTATCTTCGATCGTGCATTAGAAGATTTAGGCTGTCTGCTAGATGACTATTGGGATGAGGTTAAAGAAATAGTTTTAGGTGGTAGTTCAAAATTAGATCACTTTCAAGTTTTGAAAAACATCGTAGATCATATACTTTTATATATTGAAACGTTGGATTCGAAGCCTTACGGTCTGGGTGGCGCACAACTTCTATATGAATTTAGTAGCTTTCCATCAGCGGCTCAAGATTACGTGGAACTAAAAATATTTAATCCTTTAATTGATGAAATTCAATCTTCAATTGAAAAAAGTCGAGCGTATCGACTTGATCAAGATCATCTTGACTTAGAACTTGAATTAATTGTAACTAATCATTTGGATGAGTTCGATTCTTTGATTTATGAGCTTGATGAATTTTCTGAAAACTACAAGATAAAGGCAATTATCAACGATTATGTAGAAGAGATCAGACTACTTTCTATTTTTGTACATAACGAATTAAAAGATAATAAAGGCGCACTCTGGCTGATCAATAGGGCAATTGAGCTTCCTTCGTACTCTCCAGTGAGAGCTGACGTTGAAGAAGCAAAGTTTAAATTAGATCAACTATTTGAGGAAGCAGAAAAAGAGCAGCTTTACACTACAGTTTTTTCAGAGCTAAATCAGAAATTAACTTCGCTCCCCGAAGCTCAAATTAGATTAAATCTATTTAAAAAAGAGCTTTCTAAAATTCCCAATAAGGATGAATATTATTTAAGTGTTTCATCAATATGTGTGAATCACATTTTGAATTTTATGATAGATGCATTTAATAATGCGGTAGATAATCAAAATTTAAATAGAAACATTAATAATTTACATTCCGTCGCTAAGCAAGTATGCAATATTACAGCACAGCTATCATCATTTAGCATGGATGCGGAAACAAAAACTAGGTTTAATAATAATTTCAATACCATTAAATCGGAGTTATCTTCAATAGAATCAATCAAGAATCAGGTGTCTCGAAATGAGAATTCATCAATAACTTCAGAATCAGGTAAATTTGAGTTGCCATGGTGGGTTTGGATTGTTGGTTTTTGTCTTCTTTTAGCAATGTGTAAAGGGTAATACTTTATGAAATACAAGACCATAATAAGCATATCATTGTATGTATTTACTTTTTGTGCTATCCCAGCTTATGCAGCTACGACTGAAATTACAACAAGACAGTTAAATGATAGGATTTCAATCCTAAGTAATAATGACAAAAAGATTCAGCACCAATTAATTAATTTGCAAAAAGACTTAGTTCAGCAAAAACATAGTTATAAAACACAAATTGATGCCCAAAAACAAAGTGTTGAAGAGTTAACTAGCAAGATTAGTAGTTTAAATTCAGATTTAACCGAATCTATCAATAAGCAGAAGCAATTATCTGGTTCTTTAAAAGCTTTGGATCAGGATACAGCTCATAAAACTGAACAATTAAACCGTATGATTAGCAGCCGCACAATAGTCTTATCAATAGTGCTTCTGTTTGTATTGTTGCTTATTGGCGTAATTTATTTGTACGCAAGAAATCGCTATAAAAACAGTCAACAAACGCTGTCCTCTCAAGTAAACAAGGCTCTAAATTCAGTACGGCTATCAGAAGAGAGCGTTGTCAAATCTGATACGCAACTTGCTGATCGACTACACGAAGTTTTAACACAATTAAAACTGCCAGCAGTCATAGAGGACGTTAGCAACAAACAAAGTAAAGAACCTGATCATACTTTGCAGTTCTTACTGGCGGATGAAATTCATCGTATGCGTAAGCGTTTGGCCGCTTTACCAGAGGAAACGAAAGGTCTTAAGCCGCTTAGTAAATCTTTAGAGCGATTAGAGTCAGAGTTAACTGGTCAGGGATATGAGATTGTTGATCATACAGGTACTCATTTCACTGAGAATTTATCTGTTAAATCACGGTTTATTCCAAGTGATGATTTGGAGCCTGGACAGAGCATTATTAGTAAAGTAGTTACGCCTCAGATTAATTTTAATGGTGTAATGATTCGTATGGCTGATGTTGAAGTTAGTGTTGGATAAAAAGGATATATAAAATGCGTCAAAAAATTGATTACGGGATTGACCTTGGTACAACAAATTCAGCGATTGCTCGCATGGAGGAAGGCGAATCCATCATCATTAAGAGTGATGATACGCAAATGGATACGACACCATCATGTATTTCATTTAATAAAAAACAAACTGTTTTTTCAGGCTTGAAAGCTAAAAGTTCTATTGAGAGGGATACTACTTCCGCGCTCATAAATCGGAAAGTAGTTGAACCAAATGGTTATTTTGAGTTTAAAAGAACGATGGGAACTGATCATCAGTATGTTTCTTCCAATATGGGGCGATCGTATTCATCAGAAGAACTTTCGGCTGAAATATTAAAGGCTCTCAAAAGCTATGTACGTGACGAAGATATTGTTTCAGCAGTCATTACTGTGCCTGCAATGTTTAAACAGGGCCAGCTTGATGCGACACAACGTGCTGCCGAGTTAGCAGGGTTTTCGTATTGTGAACTGTTGCAAGAGCCGATAGCAGCTTCAATTGCTTATGGTATTAAAACGAATAGCACCACAGGTTATTGGTTAGTATTTGACTTCGGAGGGGGGACTTTTGATGCTGCTTTGATGCATGTAGAAGAAGGTATCATGAAAGTAGTAGATACGGCAGGAGACAATCATCTGGGCGGTAAAAACCTTGATGATGCTATTGCGGATCATTTACTCATCCCTATAATAAGAAATCAATGTTCATTGGATGAGACATTAAATAATCCAAAAACGAAAACGTTACTGCAAAATGCATTAAAGGGTTATGCCGAAGTAGCAAAAATCTCGTTATCGTCTAAGCCTAAATGGGAGCATTTTTTAGATGATTTGGGCGAAGATGATGATGGGGAGGAAATTCAGGCAGAGCTCAACATTTCTTTAGAACAATACGAAGACGTTTGTGGACCAATTTTTCAAAAAGCCATTGATATATCAATGGGTTTACTAAGTCGTAATCATTTAACTGGAAATGATATCCATTCATTAATTCTTGTTGGAGGACCAACATTCTCACAAACGCTTCGTAGAATGTTAAAAGAGCAAATTACAGAGAATATTGATACAAGTATCGACCCCATGACTGCTGTAGCGAAAGGCGCCGCACTGTTCGCCTCTACCAAGAGTATTCCACTTGATTTGCAAAAACGCGATTCGTCAAAAGCCCAATTAAGTTTGAAATATCCAGAAACAACCGTAGAGCTTCATGAAAATTTAGGCATTCGCATAGATCGAGATAAGTCTACAGCAAATTTACCAAGCATCTTTACTTTAGAGGTTCTGCGTGCTGATGGCGGCTGGTCTAGTGGCAAGTTAACGATGGATAGTGATGTTGAAATTATTGAATTGATGTTGAATGCAGGCAAAGCTAATCAGTTCAATATTAAACTTTCTGGATCAGACGGTACCAATATCCCATGCGAACCAAGTTCTATAACTTTGATTCACGGGTTAAAAATTGCTAATGCAACTTTGCCTTATAGTATTGGGCTTGAAGTGTATGACATCTCAGATAGTAAGCAGGGCGTTTATACATTATCAGGTCTTGAAAAAAATAAAACCTTACCAGCCAAGGGGAAAGGTTCATTTAAAACATCTAAGGATATTCGTCCAGGGAATATCCAAGATCAGATTCTGATTCCTATTTATGAGTTTGATTATGGTAATAGCGGATCAAGAGCAATATTAAATAGCTTCTTTGGGAAGCTTGCCATTACTGGTGCTGACTTGCCGTCTTTTTTACCAGCAGGTAGTGAAATTGAGGTCACCTTGAATATCGATGCCTCTCGTCGGGGCACCCTATCTATTTATATCCCTGCTGTTGATGAAAGCTTTGATGCTAAAATTGAGCAAAATATTGATAAAGGAGTCAAACAGGAAGTTTTATTGGAGAGCATTCAAGAGGCTCGTCAAGTTGCTAATAGAATTTCAGCAGAAGGTAATATCAACGCAGAAAATTACTTTGAAGAGTTAAATGAGGCTGAAAAGCAGCTTCACGAGCGTGGGCACGAACGGGACACGAAAGACAAGATTCATGCAAAAATTAAAGAATTATTTATTCAGTTAGATAAAAATGAGGCTGAAGGTGAATGGCCTAAGGCAGCCCAGGAGTTGCAAGATGCTATTAATTATCTTGTCATGAATAACAATCGTTATGGCAATCAAGAGACAAATAGAATTGTCTCCGAATATGAAAAGAATGTTCGTACTGTCTTAAGCCAGAATGATATTAAGTCTGCTCAGAAACTTCAGGCTGAAGTGAGATCGTTAGCGATTCAACTAGAAAGCCAAGATATTAGCTTTTGGGTGGAATTTATTCAGTATATGGATCAAAGCTTTGATGAAATTGAATGGACTGACCGTCAGGCAGCATATCGAGGAGTACAGAAATTGAAGCAATTACTTGATATGAACCCTACAAAAGACCACTTAAGAGATGCAGTACTTGAAGTTCTTCAACTGATGACTTCCGATAGTAAAGCTGCAATGCAAAATGTCAATAACGATCTATTGCGTCGTTGAGGTGAATGTGAAGAAGCACGGTATATTTCAGAAATCGACGGTAATTGATGACAAATTTGAAGTTCTTTTTTTTCTTGGCATCAGCGATTGTTGTGAGGTGTACCGTGTTAAAGATCGATCATCTGAACTTAAGTTTCTCAAGCTAATTAAAACTGATATGGTTGATTCATTAGAGTTGAATCAACTTAAGAGTGCTTTAGTCACTGCATCGAATTTAGCTCATCCGCATTTAGTTCAAATTCATACATTACAAAGCGTCACCTATAATGACGAAATTCACCATTATTATTTAAGTGATTTTATCTCGGGTGAGACTTTAGGGGATTTACTGAGACGGAAGGTGACTCTAAATCTCAATGAAGCTTTACAGTTAGTCTTTGATATTTTGAGTGCTTTGGAATATTTACATAACGAGCCAGTACCTGTTATTCATCGCAACATTAATCCTGACAGTATTTATATTTCATATGCTGAAGGTGAGATTAATGCTTTACTCATTCCTGTAAGGGTGAGTGATTTTGCGATAAGTTCACAGCGTTTGCCCATGCAAAAAAAAATGGATTTAGCCTATGTATCGCCTGAAGGACTAGAGGGGAAGTTTGTTCCTGCTAGCGATATATTTTCTCTCATAACGATTTTATACCGATGTATCGTCGGATCTCAACCATGGTCATACGAATTTGATTGGCAAAAAAACACTGTTGACTTTATTAGAGCTAGGGTAAAGTTAATAAGAGAATCTACAGCCCATATAAAACTATCGTTCCAGAGTGATGCATTTAGTGAGGTTCTTGACTCTATAATAAGTAAAGGGTTGCAAATAAACCCGAATGATAGATATCAGAATTCACAAGAATTACTTGTAGATCTTAGAAACTATGCAAAACAAGAGTCATTTAATTTTAAAAAAATATTAAGCCCCCAGATTACCCAAAATAACGATCGCAAAAAAAAGGGATTGGCGCTAATTGCTGGCATGGAATTGCTAAAAAATCAATTAAAGCAGGACATTATTCGGCCACTTCGTGAGAAAGAATTATACCAAAAATATGGAATTCACCCCATAAATGGGATGTTACTTTACGGTCCACCTGGTTGCGGAAAAACTTTTATAGCTCAGCAACTTGCTGATGAAATTGATTATTTTTATATTGAAATTAAACCATCAGATTTAGCTAGTGTTTATATACACGGAACTCAAGAAAAAATAGGTCGATTATTTAAGGAAGCTTATGCAAAAGCACCGACATTAATTTTTATAGATGAAGTGGATGCTATTTTACCTCGTAGAGATAGCCAGAATATGAATATTGGTCAAGCCGGTGAGGTCAATGAGTTTCTTGCACAAATGACCAACTGTGGAGAAAAGGGAGTTTTTATTGTTGCTGCAACAAATCGCCCAGAAATCATTGATCAGGCAATTTTACGTACAGGAAGATTAGATAAGTTGGTATATGTAGGAATTCCAGATTTTCAAGCTAGAAAGGAAATGCTAGAACTTTTTCTTGAAGGTCGACCAACGGCAATAAAATTAGATACCCATAGGCTAGCCATAATCACGACTGGGCTTGTTTCTAGTGATTTAAAGTTTTTAGTTAACGAAGTTGCAAAGCTAGCACTAAATACACGTGAGCCTATTGAAGATAGGCATTTTGATGAAATATTATCGAAACTTTCTTCATCGGTAACTCAAGATCAAATTGATCAATATGAAAGTTTTAAAACTAGATACTCGGTTATTTGAAGTAAGTTAAATACTCCCATTTTAGATGGTCTTGAACTCCTATTCTAAGAAAGTGGGTTGTTTAACGATGTAACCAGCAGGTTTTTTCTGCTTTTCGATCAACCCATCTTCAACTAGTCGCTGTAACCACAACTTAGCTTGCGTGTTTGAAACATCTAACGCAGCAGCAACTTGGTAAGCCTCCAGCTAACTGTTTGCCAACCCAACTGGCAATCGCTTGAAAGTCATCGTACACTATTGCTTTGGTAACGATCATTATTAGAGATTATGATGATCATTAAAGCTAAGATGCTTAATCTGATACCTTGTATTTCTCCCACCACCATCCAGTTTTACAATACAGCCTTTTTCCAGTAAATCAGTGAGATGGCGAGTTGCAGTCGCTCGACTGACTTTAGCCACTTTTTGATACTGTGAAGCACTAATCCCATGTTCAAAGCCATTTTCTCCACCATCAAGCAGTCGATTTAATACTTTTCGCTGTCCTTCCTGCAAATCCAATTCTGAATAATTTTGCCAAAATGTACTTTTTAAAAGTGTTCTTTCAATACGTTTTAATGTCTGTTCAAGGCTTTCATTAAGTGCCAGTAAAAACCAAAGTAACCATGCTGTAATATCCGAATCGCCTTTTTGGGTAGCTTCAAGAATTTCATAATAACTTTTACGTTTACTCAGGATGACAGGCGACATTGCATATAGGCGGATACTTTGCTGATCCATTTGTGCTAAAGCCAAGTCAGTCAGTGTACGAGTAATGCGCCCATTCCCATCATCAAAAGGGTGGAGGGTTACAAACCATAGGTGAGTAATTCCAGCTCGAATCAATGGATCAAGCAGGGCATTGGTTCTACTGGTATTAAACCACTGTATAAACTCATCTAAACGTTGCTTTAATCCATCTCGTGGCGGAGCTTCAAAATGCACAGTAGGGTAATCTATCCGTCCAGATACAACCTGCATGGGTTCGTGTCCACGTAATTGTCCAATCCGAATACGTTGCATCGTCCAGTCAGTTTCATTAAATAGCCATTGATGCCACTGGAATAATCGTTCGACAGTTAAGTCCTGTTCAAAATTATTTAAGGCGTCAAGCATGATATTGGCTAGACCATCTGAACGTTCAGAACTCGGGTAGGGTTGCTTCAATGACACACCTAAACGTCTTGCCAGAGATGAACGAAGCGAATAAAAATTGAGCGTTTCATTTTCGATAGCAGAGGATGAAACTAGATTGGCAATAAGATTGTCTAGGGTAAGATGTTCTTTGTCTGAGTTATGCTGGCTTTGCCCTAGCAAGATACCAATTTTTTGATGAATGTGTCTGGTGAGTGGAAGAACACTTTCATCTTTCCATGTAAATGCTGTCCAGTTTGGTTGCTTCCATATCCAGTCATCATACATAGTTGATCATTCTCTCAAATTTAATAAGATGTGTGTGAGCAGATTGTAGTCTACATTCGCCTCACTGAGTGCGTCAAATAAATAATCAAATCATTATTCTAAATATCAAGATAATAAGAAAATAGTTTGAACCTATTAAAGGGTTCAAACTATGCAGAATTAACTATTTTGGAAACAAAACTTAGCCCATTCAGCCATCAATCCTTTCCTTTTTTCCAGATAAGCTCCTCGTAAATAAGCAGCTTCAACTTCGTCAGGTAGTTTGTGGGCTAGAACATGCTCACAGACTTCTCTAGGGTAATTAGTTTTATCCGCAGACCAGTCACGAAAAGTCGATCGAAAGCCATGCGTGGTAATGATGCGATTTTGTTTAGGATCAATATAACCAAGCCCATTTTCTTTAAATTTCTGTTCATGTAATCGTCTAATCATCGTTGTGAGTGACATATCAGAAAGCATTTCACCGCTACGAGGAGCAGGAAAAATAAAGTCATATGATTGAGTATGTGGCTGAATAGACTCAAGTAATCTAATTGCATCTTGGGATAAAGGAACACGGTGTTCCTTTTCAGCTTTCATGCGTTCTTTAGGAATAATCCAAACTTTATTTTTATAATCAATTTCATGCCATTTCGCCCCAAAAATTTCACCAGAACGACATGCTGTTAGAATAGCAAATTCGAGTGCTTTAGGTGCTATTCCTTTCTTTTTCTGCAAACACTGTATAAATTCAGCGACTTGCTCATAAGGTAACGAGGGATGAGAGCGTGGCTCTTGCTTTATGTTACCCAATATAGGCTCAAGGTTGCCTTTCCATTCAGCAGGATTATCACCCACGAAATATCCCATTGCCTTAGCATAATCAAAAATATTTTCTATCCGACCACGAATGCGCTTTGCTGTTTCATTTTTTTCAATCCAGATTGGTTCAAGTGCTTTGGCAATCTCTACTTTAGTGATTGTGCCAATAATCAGATCGCCTATAGTCGGATAGATATATGTTTCCAGTGTTGATGACCATTGCGCAATATGCTTATGATTTTTAAGTTCAAGCGTTTTCTTAGCAATCACTATTACTGCACATTCACGAAATGTTTTAGCCCGTTGTTTTTGAATTTTTAAAGCGTTCAAACGTTCCTGTTTCTCTTGAAGAGGATCAATTCCATCACGAATTTGTTTCTTCAATTCACGAGCTTTTTCTCGTGCTTCTGACAATGAAACTTCTGGAAAAGATCCAAGTCCAATATCTCTACGATGTATTTTGACTTGTCCTTGTTCATCAATTTTGTTTCCTACAGCGACTCGAAGTACCCATGCGCGAGAGCCATCAGCTATACGCAAATGCAAGCCATCAACACCACCAACAGCATGTCTACCGTTGTCTTTGATTTTTGCTACACTAAGAGCAGATAGCTCTTTTGCTTTCTTTGGCATAAATTTCTTGTCCCACATTAAAGCCCACATAAAGTTATGGATTAAACTCTATAGTATCCAACAGTATCGGACAAGTATTTTATTAAGTTTTTGATAGTAAATAAATTAAAATATTGTATTGGATAATATAGGATGTCTGTTAGACGGACACCGCTTCCGCCAAACATCTAAAAAATCCCTTGTACTAACAAGGGATTTTTTTATGCCCGCTATTTTATCAGTGTAAAGAGATTGTGTGACTTGTTGAACGAAACAATATTTGTGCAGAGATTTGGAGTTCAATGCACTTTCTATGATTGTTATTTTTTTTATCGTGCAATGCGCTATAGCACATCCTTGTGACTTGATAAATTAATAGAGATTTAGAAAGTTATTCCAATAAAAAACATTAAGATAACTCTTTAATATGATGAAGATAATCATTCATTAAGTTTTTAACTGATGACTGACCATCGCGACGGCTGCTGTACGCGTTTCAACACCAAGTTTACTGAAAATGTGTTCAAGATGTTTATTGACTGTGCGTGGGCTCAGCTCAAGGATTTCCCCAATATCGCGGTTGGTTTTGCCGAGAGTGACCCAATGCATGACTTCTGCTTCGCGCTGAGTAAGACCGCAGTTTTGAACGATGTGTGCCAGTCGAGATTCTAATGTTTGTTCCTGTGATTCAAGTTGTTTGAGTAAGATGAATTGTGTGCCATCGTGAGCTTGCCCTAGTTTGCTAAAAGAAAGTCTCTGCTGTTGCCATTCAAGCATTAATGCGTGGTCATTGGCTTGCATTAGCCAAGTTTGAATGCTAACCATTAACGAGGCTGTATCTGTTGAATTTTGTGGGCTGTGCTGTTGCCAATTGAATCCAGTAAGTAAGTTGGCTGCGGCATGAGTTTGCCAGCGAAGCTGTCCATGTGGTGTGACGGCGAGCATGGCGACTTTTGCTGCATCGATGACTTGACGATTTTGATTGGCAAGGCGGGCATTGCGGATATGTGTGCCGAGTCTTGCGAGCACTTCGCTGGGCTTAATCGGCTTCGTGACATAATCGATGCCACCTGCTTCAAAACCGTGTACGACGTGCTCGGTATCGGTAAGCCCTGTCATAAATATAACAGGGGTGTGTTCGGTTAATGGATTGGCTTTGAGTAGACGACACGTTTCAAATCCATCCATTCCAGGCATGATGGCATCCATAAGAATCGCATCAGGGGAAAATTTAGCGACGCGTTCGAGTGCGCTCTGACCATCCGTTGCAACGAGTACGCGGTAGTTGGCTTGTTCAAGCACAGTGTGCAACAGGGCAAGATTGTCTGGGACATCATCAACGATCAGGATAATGTCTTGTTCGTTCATTGCTGGATGCAATGATGACATTAAATGGTTTGATTCAGCGGTCATAGTCATGATCGTCTCAAAAATCAGGTCAAAGGCAGATGATGTGTTGTTTGCTCTTGTTGCTCTAGGCGTTGCCGCAATAAATTGATCACGGCATCAAATGCAAATCGTTGTGTCAGTTGTTCCAAGTGTATCGCGGCTGGAGTAGCTTGGGGATATTCGGTTTTTAATATCGTCAACTGATTGAGCAGACC
>Ga0209023_10006777_pt1 | contig 11960 bp, 9 predicted proteins | sample LakOneMetagenome_FD_187468 | JGI IMG/M metagenome (GOLD analysis project Ga0209023, IMG submission 187468) | Freshwater and sediment microbial communities from Lake Erie, Canada (SPAdes) (version 2) | ecosystem: Environmental > Aquatic > Freshwater > Lentic | place: Lake Erie, Canada | collected...
TCCGATCTCTTTCGGCGCGACGGCCTGGCTCGCGAATGCGCTTGGCAAGCTCGGACGCTCGCTGAAGGCGGGCGATCTCATCACGACGGGCACCGCGATCGCGCCCGTGCCGTTTGCTGGCGACGGCAAGAAGGCCGTCGCGGATTTCGGCGCGTTGGGGAAAGTGGACGTGACGATCGGGTGATCGCCGTCAGCCGGTCACCGCAATCGCCTCGATCTCGATCAGCCAACCCGGCGCGGCCAACGCCTGCACGCCGACGAGCGTGCTGGCCGGCGGCTTGCCTTCGGGAAAATGCGGCGAGCGCGCGGCCGCGATGACCGGCCGCATCTCTGGCGTATAGCCGACGACGTAGGTCGTGATCTTCACGACATCGGCGAAGGTCGCGCCGGCTGCGGCGAGCGCCAGCTTCAGATTATGCATGACCTGCGTCGTCTGCTTGCCCAGATCGCCTGCGCCGACCAGCGCGCCGTTTTCGTCCTGCGCGACCTGACCCGAGATGTAGATCGTGCGCGCGCCGGAGGCGACGACCGTGTGCGAATAGGCGGGATTGTTCTGCAGGCCGTCGGGCCGCAGGTGTTCGATCTTGGCCATATTTCTCTCCCTCGCGGTTTTATTGAGACCACGATATCCAGCGGGGGAGAAAAATAGAAATCCTCATCCTGAGGAGCGATGCGAAGCATCGCGTCTCGAAGGATGGCCACGCCGGAGTTTGACGGCTTTGCCATCCTTCGAGACGCGCCTGACGGCGCTCCTCAGGATGAGGATTCAGGAAGCGGGGACTGCTACTTCGTCCCGTACATGCGATCGCCCGCATCCCCAAGCCCGGGCACGATATAGCCGTGGTCGTTGAGATGGCTGTCGATGGCGGCGGTCCAGATTTCGACGTCCGGATGCTCTCCGCGCAACTTTGCGACGCCCTCGGGCGCCGCCAGCAGGCAGACGAAGCGGATGTCCTTCGCGCCGCGCTCCTTCACACGCTCGATGGCGGCGGTTGCGGAATTGGCGGTCGCCAGCATCGGGTCCATCACGATGACAAGACGGTCGGCGATGTCGTGCGGCGCCTTGAAATAATACTCGACCGCGACCAGCGTCTGCGGATCGCGGTAGAGGCCGATGTGCGCGACGCGCGCCGAGGGCACGAGTTCCAGCATGCCATCGAGAAAGCCGACGCCCGCGCGAAGGATGGGCGCGAAGACGAGTTTCTTGCCGGCGAGCACCGGCGCCTTCATTTTCGTGAGCGGCGTCTCGATCTCGATCTCCTCGAGCGGCAGGTCGCGCGTGACTTCATAGGCGAGCAGCATGCCGATCTCGTTCAGCAGCTGCCGGAACCCCTTGGTCGAGCGATCCTGCTCGCGCATCAGCGTGAGTTTGTGCTGCACGAGCGGGTGGCCGATCACATGCACGCCGTTCATCAAGACGATCTCCTTTGCGAATGCGCGAGCTTAGAACACCGTGCCGTCGCTGACGATATCGAGCGGCGGCGAACCATCCGCGCGTTTTTGCGCGGCGATGCGGCGGCCCGCGGCCCATGTGCCGCCTTCCAGAACTTTCGCCAGCGGCAGCTGCTCGGCGGTCAGCTTCAGTCTTTCACGCACGAGATCGGCGATCTCGTCGAGCAGCGCCACCGTCAGCGCGCGCCATTCGACGATGAAGGCGGAATCGACTGTCTGCGGCGACCGGGCCTCGTCCGCATTCTTCGGGACGAGCGCGCCGAAATCCACGAGCAGCCCGCCGTTGCGATATTCGGGCAGGCCGGTGAGGCCGTCGATGTCGGTGACTGTGACGCCAGCACGCTGCAGCGGCTCGATCAGCGAGTAGGAGAGCCATTGCGAGAGTTTGTGGAAGGGGACGATGCCATCGGTGGCGTCGTCCGCGCGGATTTGCGGATGGCGCCAGGCGTCGCCGAGCGGCACGCCGGCGAGCGTGAGGCGGGACGGCCAGATCGGGCCGAGATGAGCGAGGACGGCGGAGAGGATGGCGTCGGCGGGAAGCGTGTTCGGGCGCGAGGCGTCTGATTCCCTCCCCCCTTGTGGGGAGGGGGGCACGTCCCGTGGTGCGGCGACATCCTGCAATACATCGAACAACCCACCTGGCCGCGCTTCATCCGCTCGCGCGAAAACCTCGGGCGCGGCGAGACACGCGCGCCCTAACCGGTTGAGCAATTCGACCCGCCCCGCCAGACCGACGAGCGGGTTGTTGCATTCCACCTGAAAGCCCGTCGCAAGTTCGCGCGCGGTGATGCGCGCCAAACGGTCGGCGTCCGCGCGCAACGGATCGTCCTTCCGCGACGAGAACAGTCCCGCCGCGAACATGTCGAGACTCGCGATGGCGAGCCCTTCCGAGCGCGACGACTGCGTGCCGTCGCTTTCGCGATAGCGCCATGCCGGGCCCGCGCCGGCGTCGAGCAGGACGCTGACGATGGCCAGATCGAATTCGGCGCGCGCGCGCGACGCCGCGTCAGGCCAGCTGGCATGCGCCGCGATCGCGCCCCAGCGATCGTTCCCGCCCGCAGCGAAATGCCGCCAGCGCGCGTGGAAGGGAATGTCGAGATCGGGATAATTGTCGCGCATCACGGCGAGCGTGAAATCCGCAATCGCGGGCAGTTTCGCGCGGTCGAGACGCCAGTGCGCGAGTTCGCCCGCTTCGCAAAGCCGCAGCATTTCTCGCGCACGCCTGCGCACGGCGTGCGCCGACAAGAGCGCGCGGGCGGCATCGATATCGCCCATCAATATTTTTCCAGCGGGCGGCCGCTCGTGCGCGCGAGATCATCAGCGCTCGGCGCGCCGTCCGGCGCATAATAGCCGGCGGCTTTCTTCGCTTCCATTTCGACGGAAGCGTCGTCGGGAATGAGCCCGTCGGGGATCGGCACGCGCTCGCCGATCTCGATGCCGGCGCCGACGATGGAATCGTATTTCATGTTGCTCATCGACACGAAGCGGTCGATGCGCGCGACGCCGAGCCAGTGCAGCACGTCGGGCATGAGTTCCTGAAAGCGCGCGTCCTGAACGCCGGCGACGCATTCGGTGCGCACGAAATAATTGGCGGCGGTGTCGCCGCCCTCCTGCCGCTTGCGCGCGTTGTACACCAGGAACTTCGTGACTTCGCCGAGCGCGCGGCCTTCCTTGCGATTGTAGACGATGAGGCCCGAGCCGCCCTGCTGCGCCTCGCGCACGCATTCCTCGATGCCATGCGCGAGATAGGGCCGGCAGGTGCAGATGTCGGAGCCGAACACGTCGGAACCGTTGCACTCGTCATGCACGCGGCAGGCGAGCCTGTAGCGCTTGTCGCCGAGCCGCGCGGGATCGCCGAAGACATAGGCCGTCGCGCCGCCGATCGGCGGCAGGAAGACATGCATGTCGGGCCGCGTGACGAGTTCGGGATACATGCCGCCGGTCTGCTCGAACAGCGTGCGGCGCAGGTCCGTCTCGGCGACGCCAAAGCGCGCGGCGACGCCGGGCAGATGCCAGACCGGCTCGATGGCGATCTTCACAACCGCAATGTCGCCGGTCTCCTTCAGAACGTCGCCGTCGGCCGAAAGCCTGCCCGCACGCATGGCGTCGGCGATCTCCGGCAGCGTAATTCTCGCGCGCGTCACGGCGATGGTCGGGCGAATGTCGAGCCCTTCGGCAATCTCTTTCGCGAACACGTCCTGCGCGACATGGCCGAGCGGATCGAGCGAGACGATCTTGGCCGGATCGAACCATTGCTCGTGTGGGCCGATCCTTGCGGCAGGATGCGTGTCGGTGAGATCGGGCCGCGCCAGCGGGTTCATGGCGCCCGAGGTGACGGCCAGCGCGCGGTAGACGCCATAGGCGCCGCCGTGCGCGCCGATGGCGTTGCGGTCGGCGGGCCGGGTGACAGTGGCGATGATCGGCCCGCGCTCGGCGGGATCGCGCGCGCCCCACATGATCTTGCGCCGCGCGAGCGCGCCCGGTTCGGGGTGCGAGGTCAGGCGGATATGGCCCGACTTGTTCGACTTGGTCATCGAGTCTCCTCGCCGCGATCCCGACAGCGTCTGCAGCCCGCCGGACGGCGTTGCCGAATGGCAACAGCCCGGCGCCTGATGTACAAGCCGGCGGGATTAACGCGGTTAAATTCCATTATCAGCTAAATTCTGCTCAATGTCGTGAACGGCCCGTTTACATCCCCGCGCTTCAATTGGTGACGGCCAAACATTTGACCGGGCTGCAAAACCCGGCCGGGGGAATAAGAAATCATGAGGGCGCTGGACCTCAAGTCGTGGTTCATGTGGTGTGCGCTTGCCGGGTTCGGCATCGTGCTGCCGATGATGATCTCAAACAATCCGGAACACGAAATGACCGTGCGACTGCTACGCGCGTTCGGCGCGGCAGGCTTTATCGTGGGGCTCGTCGCGCTCATCCGGTCCAGCGGCGAGGTCGTCAATCCCAGCGATACCGTCTATGCGCCGCCGCCGCCCGCGCCCCGCGCGCTGGCGGGCGATCCGCTCGGCATCGAGTCCGGCGTGCGACCGCTTTCCGACCGCCTGGACGCCGCCATCGACGCCTCCAACGCCTACGACTGCACCGTGGGCGTCATCTACTACAATCTCGATTCCTACCGCGAGATCGCGCGCACGCGCGGCGTGGAAGCCGCCGAAGCCGCCATGGATTTCGTGGCAGGCATGCTGCAGATCGTGCTGCGCGATTCAGACCGGATCGAACGGCTGGGCCGCGGCCGCTTCGTCGTCTGCCTTGTCCTGCTCAAGGAGCGGCAGCAGATGCTCGATGTCGCGCGCCGCATCCATCGCGCCATGCGCAACATGCGGTTGGAAGCGATGAATGGCGCGCCGATCGTGCATGACGAGGGCACGGCGATCTATCCGGTGCAGGGCGCCAGTGGCGCGGCCTTGATCGCGCGCGCGCAGCGCGAATGTGACACGGCGCATGCCCGCCGGCTGCGCGAGATCGCCCGCCTGCGGCGCTCGGCCCGCGACCGCAGCCGCGCCGCCTGATTTCACGCCTTGGGAAGCGCGAAAGCCTCGCCGGCCGCGACCGGCTGGAGGCCGAGATGCTGCGCGATCGTCTGGCCGATGTCGGCGAAGGTCGAGCGGCGGCCGACGTCCGCGCCGGGCCTGCCCGCGACGAGGCCGACGATGGGCGCGTTTTCGCGCGTATGGTCGGTGCCGCGCCAGGTCGGGTCGTTGCCGTGGTCGGCCGAGATCAGCAGCAGATCGTTGTCCCGCAACGATGCCAGAATGGCTGGCACGCGCGTGTCGAAGGATTCCAGCGCCGCCGCATAGCCCGCCACGTCGCGCCGGTGGCCGTGGTCGGTATCGAAATCCACGAGATTGACTAGCGCCAGCGCGCCGTCGGGCATGGCGGGCCATTCGGCTATCAGCGCATCGACAAGTGCGTGATTGTTGTCGCCCTTGATCTCGCGGCCGGTCGCGCGATGCCGGAAAATGTCGCCGATCTTGCCGAGCGACAGCACGGCGCGGCCAGCCTCTTCGGCGCGGTCGAGCAGGTTTCCCGCCGGCGGCGGGATGGCGAAATCCTTGCGGTGCGGCGTGCGCCTGAAATCTGCGCACGTCATGCCGACGAAGGGCCGTGCGATCACGCGGCCGATGTTCCAGCGATCCGCGATCCCGCGCGCGATGCGGCAGGTTTCGTAGAGGCGATCCAGCCCGAAGACCTCTTCATGCGCCGCAATCTGCAACACGGAATCGACCGATGTGTAGACGATCGGCTTGCCGGTCCGCAGATGTTCTTCGCCGAGTTCCTCCATGATCGCCACGCCAGGCGCATGACGGTCGCCGAGTATGCCCGGCAACCCTGCCTGATCGACGAGCGCCGCGACGAGGTCAGGCGGGAAACAGGGGCGCGTGTCGGGAAAATAGCCGAGACGCGCGCGCAGGGGCGCGCCGGTCATCTCCCAATGGCCCGAGGGCGTGTCCTTGCCGAAGGAGATTTCCTGCGCGCAGCCGTGGATGGCCTGCGGCGCGACATTGCGGGAGAGGCCGGGCGGCAGCGAACCGGTGGAGGCTTCGCAGGCAAGGCCGAGGCCCAGCGCATCGAGATGCGGCGTGCGCAACGGACCGGCGCGAAGACCTTTCGCATCGGCGGCGCCCTGCGCACAGGCGCATGCGATATGGCCGAGCGTATCGGCGCCTTCATCGCCGAAATCGGCGGCGTCGGCCGCGCCGCCACAGCCCAGCGAATCGAGAACGAGCAGAATGGCGCGCGGCATTACGGGGCGGCCGCCGGTTCCGGATCGACAGTCTCGATACGGAAGGCGGCGGCAAAGAGTTTTTGCGTGTAGTCGGACTTGGGCGCGGCGAAAATCTCGGCTGCTGACCCCTGCTCCACCACCTGCCCGTGCCGCATGACGATGAGATCGGTCGCCAGCGCCTTCACCACTTTCAGATCGTGGCTGATGAACATGTAGCCGAGGCCGCGCCGGCGTTGCAGGTCGCGCAGGAGATCGACGATCTGCGCCTGCACCGACATGTCGAGCGCCGATGTCGGCTCGTCGAGCAGCACGAATTTGGGTTCGAGCGCGATGGCGCGCGCAATGGCGATGCGCTGGCGCTGACCGCCCGAGAACTCATGCGGGTAGCGGTCCATGGCGGCAGGATCGAGCCCGGTGTCGGCCAGCGCGCGCGCCACGATCTCGCGGCGTTCGCGATAGCTGAGATCGCTCTTCTGGACGGTGAGGCCCTCCTCCACGATCTCCGCCACCGACAGGCGCGGCGAGAGCGAGCCGTAAGGATCCTGGAAGACGATCTGCATGTCGCGGCGTAGCGGCCGCATGTCGTTGGCCTTGAAGCCGTCGATGCGCTGGCCGAGAAACGCAATTGGCCCATCGGAGCGGATGAGCCGCAGCATGGCAAGGCCGAGCGTCGTCTTGCCAGAGCCGGATTCGCCGACGACGCCCAATGTCTGGCCCTGGCGCACCTCGCAGGTGACGCCGTCCACCGCCTTGATGTGCCCTACCGCCTTGCGCATGAAACCGGCGCGGATCGGGAACCAGACCTTCAGGTCCTTCGTCTCGATCAGCGTCTTGGCCGTCATGTCCGCGATCGGCGGCGCGCCCTTGGGTTCGGCGGCGAGCAGCGCCTGTGTATAGGGATGTTTGGGCGCGCGAAAAATCTCGGCGACCGGGCCTGCCTCGACGATGCAGCCCTTCTGCATGACGCAGACATCATCGGCGATCTTCCTGACGATGCCGAGGTCATGGGTGATGAAGAGCATCGCCATGTTGCGGCGGGTCTGAAGGTCGCGCAGCAGGGTGAGGATCTGCGCCTGCACGGTGACGTCGAGCGCGGTCGTCGGTTCGTCGGCGATGAAGAGTTTCGGGCAATTGGCGAGCGCCATGGCGATCATGACGCGCTGGCGCTGCCCGCCGGACAATTGGTGGGGATAGGCGCCGAGCCGCTTCTCCGGTTCGCGGATGCCGACTTCCGTAAGGCCCTCGATCACGCGCCGGCGCAATTCGGTCTTCTCGACCACGCCGTGCTGAAGCAGGATTTCAGCGACCTGTTTCTCGATCGTGTGGAGCGGATTGAGCGAGGTCATCGGCTCCTGGAAGACCATGGAGATTTCCGCGCCGCGGACTTCACGCATGTGCTCTTCGGAACATTTCAGCAGATCGTCGCCGTCGAAAAAAATTTCGCCCGAGGGATGGCGCGCGGTCGGCGCGAGCAGCCGGACGATGGACAGCGCCGTGATCGACTTGCCGGAACCGGATTCGCCGACGATCGCCAGCGTGCGGCCGGCCTCCAGGTGGAAGGAGACATGATCGACGACGAGTGTCTGGTCGCCCGCCGGTCCGAAGGCGATCGAGAGGTCGCGGACATCGAGGAGGGGCCGGCCCTTCTGGCTGCCTTCGTTCATTTGAACGCCTTCCTCGGATCGAAAGCGTCGCGCACCGCTTCGCCGATGAAGACGAGCAGCGACAGCATGAAGGCGATGACGACGAAGCCGGTGATGCCGAGCCAAGGCGCGTTGAGATTCGACTTGCCCTGCAGCAATAACTCGCCAAGCGACGGCGAACCCGGCGGCAGGCCGAAGCCGAGAAAATCCAGCGAGGTGAGCGTGGTGATGGAGGAATTGAGCACGAAGGGCAGGAAGGTCAGCGTCGCCACCATGGCGTTGGGCAGCACATGCTTGACCATGATCCGGGCGTTCGACAGGCCGAGCGCACGCGCCGCATTGACGTATTCGAAATTGCGGGCGCGCAGGAATTCCGCGCGCACGACATGCACGAGCGACACCCACGAAAATAGGAGCAGGATGAAGAGCAGGACGAAGAAGCTCGGCGTGATGATCGAGGACACGATGATCAAGAGATAGAGGTGCGGCAGCGAGGACCAGATTTCGATGAAGCGCTGGAAGATGAGATCGACCAGGCCGCCGAAATAGCCCTGGATCGCGCCCGCCGTGACGCCGATGATGGACGAGACGATCGCGAGCGTGAGGCCGAACAGGATCGACAGGCGGAAGCCGTAGAGAAGGCGCGCGACAACGTCACGGCCCTGGTCATCCGTGCCGAGCCAGTTCCATTCGATGCCGTTGCAGCCGCGGTTCGGCTTGTCGGGCCCAGCCGCACGCGCGCCCGCACGTTCGCAGATTTCCTTCGACAGCAGCCATGTCGGCGCGGACGGCGCGGGCGAAGGCAGATCGAGATTGTGGGTCGAGTAGGAATAGCGGATCGGCGGCCAGATCGCCCAGCCATGCGCGCTGATCTCCTTGTCGATGAAGGGATCGCGATAGTCGGTCATGGCGAGGAAGCCGCCGAACTTTTCCTCCGGATAATTCACGACGACGGGAAAGAGAAATTCGCCTTTGTAGGAGACGATGATCGGTTTGTCGTTGGCGATGAATTCGGCAAACAGCGAAACGACGAAGAGGACGAGAAATATCCAGAAGGAGACATAGCCGCGCTTGTTGCGGCGGAAATTTTCGAGACGGCGGCGGTTGACCGGCGTGAGCTTCAGCCAGCCCTTGTTTTCCAGCGACGGCGCGAGCGGCGCGCCGGAGGCGGCATCGAGAACCGCGTGGTCGTTCAATCAGACCTCCCGCGTCTCGAAATCGATGCGGGGATCGATCCACATATAGGTGATGTCGGACAGGAGATTCACGACGAGGCCGAGCAGCGCGAAAATGTAGAGATTGGCGAAGACGACCGGATAATCGCGATTGACGATGGATTCGAACGACAGCAGCCCAAGACCGTCGAGCGAGAAGATGGTCTCGATCAGAAGCGCGCCGGTAAAGAAGGCATGCACGAAGGCGCCGGGAAAGCCCGAGACAACGATCAGCATGGCGTTGCGGAAGACATGGCCGTACAGCACCTGCCGCTCGCTCAGGCCCTTCATGCGCGCGGTCTGGACGTATTGCTTCTTGATCTCGTCGAGGAAGGAATTTTTGGTGAGGAAGGTCGAGGTGGCGAACGAGCCGAGCGCCATGGCGGCGATCGGCAGCGTGATGTGCCAGAAGTAATCCTTGATCTTGCCCAACAGCGAAAGGTCGGCGAAGTTTTCCGACGTCAGGCCGCGCAAGGGGAAGAGCTGGCCTATGTAGGGAAACGAGCCGCCGGCAAAGAGTACGACAAGCAGGATGGCGAACAGGAAGCTCGGGATGGCGTAGCCGACGATGACGACGGCCGAGGTCCAGACATCGAAGCGCGACCCGTCGCGCACCGCCTTGGCGATGCCGAGCGGAATCGAAATGGAATAGGAGAGCAGCGTCATCCACACGCCGAGCGTGATCGACACCGGCAGTTTCTGGCCGATCAGCGTCAGCACCGGCGTGTCACGGAAATACGAGCGGCCGAAGTCGAAGGTTGCGTAGTTCTTCAGCATGATCAGGAAGCGTTCCCAGGCCGGCTTGTCGAAACCGAACTGCTTTTCCAGCTCCTTGATGAATTTGGGATCGAGGCCCTGCGCGCCGCGATATTTCGACATGTCGCCGCTCGGGCTCTGGCTCGCGCCGCCGGATGCGCCGAGGTCTCCGCCGCCACCGCCGAAGCGCGAAGTGGCGCCTGCATCCTGGCCCTGCAATTGCGCGATGATGCGCTCCACCGGACCACCGGGCGCGAATTGCACGACAACGAAGGAAATGAGCATGATCCCGAACAGGGTCGGGATCATCAGCAGGATGCGGCGCGCGATATAGGCCGCCATCAACGCTGCCCGACGAAGTCGATGTTCTTGGCGCGCTCGCGATCCCACCACCAGGTGGAAATGATGCCGGGGCTGAATTTCGGCGAGCGCTCCGGCCGGCCGAACACATCCCAATGCGCGATCCAGTGCGTCGCCTTGTACCAGTGCGGCGTCCAGTAGCGACCAGCGCGCAGCACGCGGTCGAGCGCGCGGCAGATGTTCACCAACTCCTCACGCGTCTGCGCCTGCAAAGCCTTGGCCACCAACGCGTCGACGACAGGATCCGCAACCCCGCCGAGATTGCGCGAGCCGCGCGTGCCGGCGGCTTCCGAGCCGAACAGGGCGCGCAATTCCTCGCCCGGCGAAAAAGCCATGGAGAGACGGCGCGTGATGACGTCGAAATCGAAATCCTCGAGGCGGCGCTGGTATTGCGCGGCGTCGACGATGCGCAGGCGTGCGTCGATGCCGAGCAGCTTGAGGTTCTTGATGAAGGGCTGCGTATGCCGCTCCAGCGCGGAGGAAAAATCGAGAAACTCGATCTCCATCGGCTTGCCGTCGGGCATCATCAGATTCATGCCGTTGCGCTTGAAACCGGCCAGCGCGAGCAGATCGCTGGCGCGCTTGAGCAGCGCGCGGTCCTGCCCGGAGCCGTCGGTCAGCGGGGGCACATAGGGGTCGCTGAAGACCTCTTCGGGAACCTTGCCGCGAAACTGTTCGAGGATCGCGAGCTCGCGCGGCTCGGGCTTGCCGCGCGCCTTCATTTCGGAATTCTCGAAATAGGATTCGGTGCGCGTATAGGCGCCGTACATCAGGTTCTTGTTGGTCCAGGCGAAGTCGAAGGCGTAGCCGATCGCCTCGCGCACGCGGGGGTCCTTCAGCGCGGGCTTGCGGGTGTTGTAGATCCAGCCCTGGATGCCGGAAATGTTGGCGTCCGGAATTTCGCCGCGCACCACGCGCTTCTCGCGGAAGGCGGGGAAATCGTAACCCGTCGCCCAGGTCGCCGACGTGAATTCCTCGTGCACGGTGAAGGCGCCGGCCTTGAAGGCCTCGAAGGCGACAGGGCGGTCATTGAAATATTCGAATCGCACGACATCGAAATTGTTCTGCCCGACATTCACCGGCAGGTCCTTGCCCCAGTAATCGGGCACGCGGTCGAAGGCGATGAAGCGGCCGGCCTCGAACTTGCCGACCTTATAGGGGCCCGACGCCAGCGGCGGATCGAGCGTCGGCTCCTCGAATTTCTTCGTCGCATAATATTTGGACGAGAAGATCGGCTGGCGCGCGACGATCAGCTTGAGATCGCGGCCGGCGCCCTCGGCGAGCTTCATGACGACGACATGGTCGCCTTCGGCCGTCACGCTCTCCAGATCGCGCAACGCCTGCCGGATGGTCGGACGCCCCTTCTGGCGCAGCGTCTCCAGCGAAAAGACAACGTCCTTGGCGGTCAGCGGCGAGCCGTCGTGGAAGCGCGCCTCGCGCCGCAGTTCGAAGCGCAGGCCGCGCTTGTCGGGCGATGTCGCAACGCTCTTGGCCACCAGCGGATAGAGCGCGTCGCGCTCATCGAGGCTGGACGTCAGAAGGCTGTCGTAGATGATCTCGATGCCCTCGGGCGCATCGCCCGCGAGGATGAAGGGGTTGAGGGAGTTGAACGGGCCGTAGCTCTCCTGCGAGACGACGCCGCCTTTCGGCGCATCCAGCCGCACATAGGGAAACGACTTGAAGTCGGCCTTCTCGGCGAGTTCGCCGAACACCGACATGCCATGCGACACGGTCCAGCCAGCGGGCGCTTGTCCTGCCACTGGCGCATTGGCCGCGGCATGCGCGTACTGGCAGAGC
>Ga0209023_10006779_pt1 | contig 11959 bp, 9 predicted proteins | sample LakOneMetagenome_FD_187468 | JGI IMG/M metagenome (GOLD analysis project Ga0209023, IMG submission 187468) | Freshwater and sediment microbial communities from Lake Erie, Canada (SPAdes) (version 2) | ecosystem: Environmental > Aquatic > Freshwater > Lentic | place: Lake Erie, Canada | collected...
CCACTTATAATATTATTAAAGACAACAGGTCGGTTACTGTTCACTTATCAGAACCGGATAGTACAGGAAAAATAGTAACGGTTGAAGTTGATGGCGAAAGTTTTGCTGTGGAAATAAAAGATGAACTGGACCAGATGCTGGAAAAAATGGGATTTGATGCCGCCCCGGCAAAACATATTAAAGAGATCAAAGCGCCCATGCCCGGACTGGTACTGGACATTACTGTTACCGAAGGGCAACAGGTAAAAGAAGGTGATAAATTATTAATACTGGAGGCAATGAAAATGGAAAACAGTATCATGATCCCTGCAGCTGCAACGATAAAGAAAATTAATGTTACAACGGGGCAGGCTGTGGAAAAGGGACAGGTACTGATAGAACTGGAATAATCATGTACGATCGACAGTAAATCATATTATTTATACAAGCCTGGCATATGAAAAAAATATTAGTGGCCAACAGGGGAGAAATAGCCCTGCGCATCATGCGTACCATAAAAAAAATGGGTATCTGCTCAGTGGCGGTTTATTCTGAAGCAGACCGGCAGTCGCTGCACGTACTATTTGCTGATGAAGCCGTTTGCCTCGGCCCCGCTCCCTCCAGCCAGTCTTATTTAAATGGCGATAAGATCATTTCCATTTGTAAAGAACTTGGTGTGGATGGTATTCACCCGGGGTATGGATTTTTAAGTGAGAATGCTGATTTTGCCGCCAAAGTGGAAGCAGCAGGCATTACATTTATTGGCCCGGGGCCCGATGCCATGAGGGTGATGGGCTCTAAATTGGCCGCAAAAGAATGTGTAAAAAAATACAATATCCCGATGGTGCCCGGTATTGATAAAGCCATTGAAGATATTGCGGTGGCAAAAAAAACTGCAGCACAAATAGGGTATCCCATTCTTATCAAGGCATCGGCAGGTGGCGGTGGCAAAGGCATGCGGATAGTGGAAAAGGAAGCCGACTTTGAAGAACAGATGCAGCGTGCCGTAAGTGAAGCCAGATCTTCATTTGGTGATGGTTCCGTATTTATAGAAAAATATGTTACTTCCCCACGCCACATAGAAATACAGGTATTGGCTGATAACTTCGGTAATACCGTACACCTTTTCGAAAGGGAATGCAGTATACAGCGCCGCCATCAAAAAGTGGTGGAAGAATCGCCTTCTTCCATATTAACCCCGGAACTCCGCAAAAAAATGGGTGAAGCTGCTGTGATGGTGGCTAAGTCCTGCAATTATACCAGCACCGGCACGGTTGAATTTTTAATGGATGATCAATTGAATTTCTATTTCCTTGAAATGAATACCCGGCTGCAGGTGGAACACCCGGTTACTGAAATGATAACCGGGATTGACCTGGTGGAAGAACAGATAAAAATTGCCCGTGGCGAAAAATTAAGTTTTACCCAGGATGAAATTACCATAAACGGGCACGCAGTGGAATTAAGGGTATATGCCGAAGACCCGCTGAATAATTTTTTACCGTCAATTGGTACCTTAACCAAATATATTCAGCCGGCAGGCGATGGCATAAGGGTGGATGACGGGTACAGGGAAGGAATGTCCATCCCCATATATTATGATCCCATGATTGCCAAACTGGTTACCCATGGTAAAAACAGGACTGCAGCGATTCAAAAAATGAAAGCCGCTATTAAAGAATATAAGATTGAAGGATTATCCACCACACTGCCGTTCGGCACTTTTGTATTTGAACATGATGCTTTTATTTCAGGAAAATTTGATACCCATTTTGTAAAAAACCATTACACGCCCGGTAAAATAAAAGAAAAGCAGCAGGCCAACGCTGCAATTGCTGCCATCGCTGCGCTGATCAACTGGAAGGAGCGCCAAAAAATATTGGTACCTGTAGAAAACAAAACCACCAGCTGGAAACGCAGGCTGGCCCATTGATATTAAAAACCGGCTGCACCTGCATACGGGATGTAATAATTAAAGTTGAACTATCATGAAATCAAAAGTTGAAATACTCCGTGAAAAATTAGAAGAAGGAAAATTAGGGGGTGGCATCAAAAGAATAGAGACCCAACATAAAAAAGGAAAACTTACCGCAAGGGAACGTATTACATTATTAATGGACCCGGGTTCTTTTGAAGAAATCGGGGCACTGGTTATTCACCGCACAAAAGACTTTGGAATGGATAGCCAGCAATATTATGGTGATGGGGTAATAACCGGTTATGGTACCGTGCATGGCAGGTTGGTGTATGTGTTTGCCCAGGATTTTACTGTTTTTGGCGGTGCGTTATCAGAAACCCATGCAGAAAAAATATGCAGGATCATGGATATGGCCATGAAGTCGGGCGCACCCATGATCGGTTTAAATGATTCAGGTGGTGCAAGAATACAGGAAGGGGTAAGATCACTGGGCGGGTATGCTGATATTTTTTACAGGAATGTACAATCATCAGGAGTAATACCACAGATATCTGCCATCATGGGGCCCTGTGCAGGTGGTGCAGTGTATTCTCCAGCCATCACAGATTTTACCATTATGGTAGAAAACAGCAGTTACATGTTTGTTACCGGGCCTAACGTGGTTAAAACGGTAACTAACGAAGAAGTTACGTCCGAAGAATTGGGAGGTGCCTCAACACATTCCACCAAATCCGGGGTAACACATCTTACGGCAGCAAATGACATGGCATGCATTGCGCAGGTAAAAAAGTTATTAAGTTACATGCCGCAAAACTGCGAAGATGTGGGGCCTAAATTGCCGTATACAACGGGTGATGAGACCAGGGAAGTTTTAGAAGGCATTGTGCCGGAAAGCGCCAGCCAGCCTTATGATATCCGTGCTGTAATTGAGGGGGTGTGTGATACAGATTCTTTCTTTGAGATACATAAAGATTTTGCAGAAAATATTGTGGTGGGCTTTGCCAGGATGGCAGGAAGAAGTATTGGTATTGTTGCCAACCAGCCCATGTGCCTTGCAGGCGTGCTGGATATTAACAGTTCCGTTAAAGGGGCCAGGTTTACCCGTTTTTGCGATTGCTTTAATATTCCTTTATTGGTACTGGTGGATGTTCCGGGATTTTTACCCGGCACCGACCAGGAATGGAATGGCATTATCACCAATGGTGCAAAATTATTGTATGCATTAAGTGAAGCCACAGTGCCCCGTGTAACCGTCATTACCAGGAAAGCTTATGGCGGCGCTTATGATGTGATGAATTCAAAACATATTGGTGCAGACATGAACTATGCCTGGCCCACTGCAGAAATTGCCGTAATGGGTGCAAAGGGCGCCAGTGAAATTATTTTTAAAAATGAAATTGCTGCTGCCGAAAACCCCGCCGCCAAACTCCTCGAAAAAGAAGCTGAATATGCGGCATTGTTTGCCAACCCTTATACTGCTGCGGAAAGAGGATTTATTGATGAAGTGATTGAGCCAAAAGAAACCCGTAAAAAATTGATCAAAGCCTTTGCCATGCTCGAAAACAAAGTGGCCAAACGGCCCAGGAAAAAACATGGTAATATTCCTTTGTAAAAAAATATTCAAATACAGGGGTAATTATTTATAGCAGTATCTAAACTACTCATAACAGTTTGTTGCCGAAGAGGATTTTCGCTTCGTACAGATGTTTACCTGCTGCCCGGAGCCAGCAGCCCTGCCACTGCAGATTACAGCGGTAACGTGGATGATGATGTATCATTGATACTACCGTTCAGTGAGTGATAATGGCAAGTAACAATTTTTATTGAGCAACGCAACATCTCTTTTCATTTGATGAGTGGACGTTGGGTTTTATCTTACATTATAGAAAATTAAAAAACACTAAGCACCTAAAGCCACTCTACCATTATTAATACTAATTGCTGTTAAAGTGTTTGTATACTTATTATTTCTAAGCTTTGAAGCGCTAGTAATTTTTCCCATTTCTTTAATTACAATTGAACTACTGTCTACGATAATTTTATAACTTTCATGCTTTAAAAACATCCTCTTTATTATAATTAAATCTAAAGGTTTAAGTTCCATTTCTAAATCAATAGCTCTATTTCCTGCCCTCATCGTTAATTTGGTCCCGACCCAATTTACATCCCAATTCTTTGAATATACTATTTCATTTTGTTTAATAATTAATGAATCTTTTCCGTGTCTATTTTTCAAATGCATTGATAATAAAAACATGCCTCCAGTAATAATTGGTGGTTCAATTTTGATAATATTCGTACCATTAATTGATATAATATTTGTACAATTGATAAATAACTCTGCCCCAATTTTCAATTGTGGGTGATTACCTCCCAAATAAAAACACCCAAATCTTAACCCTTTTGCAATTGCATAAGGGCTAGAATTACATCTAACCACTTCTATACTTGGCAATATCCCTTTTGTTTTCTTATCATGGCATGTACCACATAAAAGAGTAATCCCTTCAGTCAAATGTTCATTTGCTTCTGAAAATTCAGGGTTAAAATGCTCATACTGTACAAATGGGTTTCCACAAACCACACAAGCGAAGCCACATCTTTGTCTAACAGTTTGTTTAATATTGGATGGGATTGCTCTCGCTAAGCCATATTTATTTGTACTCATGATATCGATTTTTTAAATACGAATTAATTTTTTATCACAAAAGCTATTTTAAATTTGTAAAGAATATCTCATTGAATGGTTAGAGACATAGTGGTGATATAAAATAAATGACTCCAAAATATTCATCATTAAAAAAGTATAGGATAACAATCGTCAAGCATAAAAAAATCAGTTTCATCTGTAACAATCCGCGTTATCCGTGTTTCTATCAATAAGCTTTCACCCGCAAGCGGTCTGACCCCCTGAATTGGTCTGACTGCTACAAACGAATCTTCTCATTCACCATTTGTATCACTTCCGCTTCATCAGCCATCACAGCGTCTTCAATAGCTTTACCCTTAGCAATAATTTCATTTACAAAATCTTTGTCGTTGTAACCTCCGGCATTAATACGCACATTCATAAAAGCGCCCATCACGGCAGTGCGGATACACAACGCACCCACAGCGGCATCAGTAACACTGTTGGGGTTTCCTATATCCACCATCGCCTTTGCCAGGGGCATGGCCGCAGCGGCAGTCTGCATTACTTTAAAGGGTATTTCAATGGCGTATTTTGTAGCCGCCTGTATGGCTGCGCTGCGTTTTGTTTTTTCTTCCGGTGTTGCCTTGGGCAAAGCAAAGGCTTCCATTATTTTATTAAAGGCGGCGGTATCGGCATCCACCAGTTTTATCAATTCATCTTTTAAGTGTTGTCCCTGTGCCGCATAATCACTAAATTCTTCCCAGCGTTCGTCCCATCCTTTTTTATGAGAAGATAGATTGGCCACCATTGTTGCCAGTGATACCCCGAGAGCACCCACGTAAGCCGCAATGGAACCACCCCCGGGTGCCGGGCTTTCGCTGGCGGTTTCATCAGCAAAATCATTCAATTTCATGTTTACCAATTTACTGTCAGCGGCGTTAGACAGTAAATATTCAATGATGCGTTCTTCAGGTTTAAAGGGGCCCAGTTCATCCAGCCCCATGCTTTTAATGGCAATTTTTAAAAGTTCTTTTTCACTTACACCGGTACTGCGTTGCTGTTTCTGTAAAAAATATTTACCTGCATCCAGCATGGCTTTTAAGGGGATCAGTCCCACCAGCTCGCTTCCGGTAACACGTATGCCTCTTGCCGTGGCTTTATTACACACTTCATTAAAGGCAATATGCACGGGGGTGATGTTGATATTGGTGAGGTTCATCGATATCTGCGCCACGCCATATTCTTCAATAAACCAACCGATGGCTTTTACACTTTTTAATGTACCGGGCTGGTTAATTTTTTTACCCTCCACTTCAATATTCCTCCCGGCTTCACGCACATCAAAGGCAACGGCATTGGCACGGCGGGTGGAAGTGGTGTTTAGATTAATATTGTACGCCACTAAAAAATCGCGGGCGCCAATAACGGTACCGCCGCGTTTGGCATCAAATTCGGCAGGGCCAAAATCGGGCTGCCACTCCGGCTGTTTTATTTTTTTAAAGAAGCCTTCGTATTCGCCGGCACGGATTATGGATAGATTGCTGCGTTCTTTTTTGGGTTGTGCAGCTTCATATAAATAAACAGGTATCTGCAGTGCTTCTCCCACCCTTTTGGCCAGTTGCTGTGCCCAGGCGGCCGTTTCTTCCATGCTGATATTGGCAATGGGTATCAGCGGGCATACATCAGTGGCGCCCATACGGGGGTGTTCGCCCCTGTGCAGGCTCATATCAATTAATTCTCCGGCTTTTTTAATGGCCTGGTAGGCGGCTTCAATAACAGGGGCAGGCGGTCCCACAAAAGTTACCACGGTACGGTTGGTGGCTTTGCCCGGATCTACATTCAGCAGGCGCACCCCTTCCACTTTTTCTATCTCGTCTGTTATCTGTTTGATAATGCTGAGGTCATTTCCTTCGGAGAAATTGGGGACACATTCTATTAGTTGCATATTCAATTAAGAATTAAAAATTAAGAATTTGTGGCAGCTCTTGATTTGGAGGTCTTTAATATAGATGAAAGGATTTTTTTCAATTTTTCAATATCTTTTAAAAAAGATTGTGACAATTTGGGTTCCAGGATACCTGCATCGCTAAGCAGTTTAAGCCAATACCATGTCTCTCTTGCCTCTTTATAAGCGATACTTAATTAATGCACAAAATCACTTCTTGACTGCCCCCCGGCTGCTTCTTCAGTATTTGCTCCAATTGAAGTGCCCGCTTTCAGCAATTGTATGAGCAATTCTCTCTCTACACGCTGTTTCCTTAAATGCATATACAATTTTACAATCCTTAAACCAAAGGCATAAGACTTTGTCAGAACAATGTTTGTTTCTTTCATAAGGCAGGTATAAATTTAAAAAAACCCCGGATATGGGGAAATTATTAACTCTTAATTTTTAATTCTTCATTAATAATATCCCTGCAATTTACACATACTTACCATTATCATAAAAACAACTGATAAATCTTAGTTATAAAACTTCAAAAAACCAGATTTTTGCACTAATAATTAAAGTCATTATGATTCATCCTTACAATTACGTTTCGGCAAAAGACGCCTTATCCATCATAGAAAGTGGCCAGCGGGTTTTTATTCATGGCGGTGTGTGCACCCCAACTTACCTGTTAAACAAGCTGGCAAAGGAAAGCGAAAGGCTAAAAGATGTGGAACTGGTTTCCATCACTATCAAGGGTGAAGTGGAAGTGGCCAAGCCCCAATACCAGTCTTCTTTTCATATCAATTCCTTATTTGTTTCTGCACCGGTTCGGCAGGCAGTGGCTGAAGGAAGGGCTGATTTTATACCGGTGTTTTTAAGTGACATCCCCGACCTGTTCCGCCGTAAGATACTGGAAATTGATGTGGCCATTGTACAGGTATCACCGCCTGACATACATGGTTACTGCAGCCTGGGTTTATCAATTGATATTGCCCGTTCGGCCGTGGATAATGCTAAAAAAATTATTGCACTCGTAAACCCACGCCTTCCCCGTACACACGGAGATGGTATGATTCATACCGACCGTTTTACCAAAATGGTATTTAATTCTTCAGAACTGTACGAGGAAGACTATGGCAAAAAAGTGGGCGAAACCGAAATGATCATTGGCAAAAATGTGGCCGAACTGATTGAAGACGGCAGCACCCTGCAAATGGGTATTGGCACCATTCCAGATGCGGTGCTGAAATGTTTAACCAGCCATAAAGACCTGGGTGTACATACCGAAATGTTCAGTGATGGGATTATTGACCTGGTGGAAAAAGATATCATCAACAATAAGAAGAAAGCCATTCACCCCAATAAAACAGTTACTTCTTTTGCACTGGGCAGCAGGCGGCTGTATGATTATGTAAATGATAACCCTGCCATTGCTTTTTTAGATATTGATTATGTAAACGACCCGCATGTGATACGCCGCAATCCCAAAGTGATTGCCATTAACAGCGCTATTGAAGTGGACCTGACCGGGCAGGTTTGTGCCGACAGTATTGGCGAAATGCAATACAGCGGTATTGGCGGGCAGATGGATTTTATGAGAGGCGCTGCATTAAGTAATGGTGGCAAACCCATTATTGCATTAACCAGCCGTACTGCCAAAGGCATTCCCCGTATCGTACCTTTTTTAAAACAGGGCGCCGGTGTGGTCACTACCAGGGGGCATGTTCATTACGTGGTTACAGAATATGGTAATGCATTTTTATTCGGTAAAAATTTACGCCAGCGTGCCCAGGCCTTAATTGAAATTGCACACCCCGACGACAGGGAGGATTTAATGAAGTACTTTTACGAGAGGTTTAAAACTTTTTTTTGACAGGTACAGCATCCGGTGGTGCCTCAGGTTGAAAATATTTTGTAAACGAATTGTCCTGCTGAACTGTCGAAGTCTTATCGAAGTAGATATTGACTGATTATTATAACCCGCCTTCGACGGGCTCCCCGAAAAATCGGGGCAGGCACGCTGGCAGCTTTTTTTAACAGCGACACTACTCAGCATTACGGTATTTGGTTGAAATTATTTTTTTATCTTTTTCATCAGGCCGGCAAACTTTGCAATGGCCGGGTCTTTACAATTGCAGGTATATTCATAACCTGCCTCTCCCAATGGCTTTGAGATGATTGTTGTGGTGACCGCATATTTATTTTTACGTAACGATTTACTGTTAGTACTCACCAGTGTTAATTCATAACTGCAGGGACTTATCCATTTAATACGGTTCTGGGTTTTAACTTTTGTCACCTGATTTTTTTCATACTGGTATTTTTTCTTACGGTCAACTGTTACCAGGTTACCTGCTGAGTCGGTGTATGAAAATTTTCCGCGGTGGTACAGCAAACAATCACTGCTGTCAGCACCCTGAGAAAAAAGTGCATTGCCATACAGAAAAAAAGCTGCTGTTATGATGATTCTTTTCATTACGGCTGTATGTATCAGTTTATAAAATTTCCGTTAAGCATCACCCGGGCAATAGGGTTGGTGCCAAATGCATAGGGCAAATATGCTAATGAAGGAATGGGGCGTGTAAAAATTAAATTCGCTTTTTTACCAATAGTGATACTACCCAGTTCGTGTTGCAATTCCATAGCATACGCCCCGTTGATGGTGGCGGCATTAATGGCTTCTTCGGGCAGCATTTTCATCTGGATACAGCTGAGTGATACCACAAAATTCATATTTCCAGACGGGGAAGAGCCGGGATTATAATCTGTAGCCAGTGCAATGGCACAGTTACTGTCAATTAATTTTCTTGCCGGCTGGTAAGGCATGCGTAAAAAAAATGCGGCGGTGGGCAGTAATGTGCAGGCCCCCATCCATCTTCCCCCCGGGGGGGAAGGGTTTTGCGAAGACAGAAGCGAAATATCTGATTCTGTTAAAGTTTCAAGATGGTCGAGTGATACAGCATTTAATTTTATTCCAGTTTCAATTCCTCCAATAGAATTTAATTGGTTCACATGCAGCTTTGGTTTTAACCCGCAGTGCATGCCGGCTTTACAGATGGTTTCCATTTCTTCGGGTGAAAAGAAACCGGTTTCACAAAACACATCAATATAATCTGCTAATTTTTCTGCAGCAATTACGGGCAGCATGTCGTTTATGATACAATCAATATAACCCTTGTGATTGTCTTTATACGCCAAAGGAAAAGTGTGGGCGCCCAGAAAAGTGGCTTTGATGCTGAGGTTTGATTTTTCTTTTAACCGCTTAATTACCCGCAGCATTTTTAATTCGCCTTGTACGTTTAATCCATACCCACTTTTTATTTCAATGGCGCCGGTGCCGAGCCGGCTAACTTCTTCAAGCCGTTTCCATGCACTGTTAAACAATTCCTCTTCGCTTGCAGCATTTAATTTATCAGCTGAGTTCAATATCCCCCCGCCCTTTGCGGCAATTTCAGCATAGGTGGCGCCTTTGATCTTGTCTACAAATTCTTCTTCGCGGCTTTTGGCAAAAACAATATGGGTGTGGCTGTCGCACCAGGCGGGTAAAACAAATTGCCCCCCGGCATCAATAATATTTTTGGGCAGCTGCGGTACTTTTAATTCCAGCTCAAACATGGCGCCGTATTCGGCGATGATGCCGTCTTCAATTAAAAGAAATGCATTTTCAATACCCGGAAGTACCGACAAATCTTTTCCCCGCAGTAAACTGTTAGTCTCCCTTACATTTACCAGATGCGCTATATGGGTAATGAGTGTTGTCATGTGTTATAAATTTTCGAACACCGATTTTGAAAAGGATTCCAGCGAAGGATCTCTTGCCCCCATTAATAACAAAACCGAATTGCCGGATAAATGCGGCCTTACTGTTTCAACAAAATGGTTCCTGTCGTTTACAAAATAGGCCTGTTTGCCTAATGCTTTGATATCTGTTATCAGATCATTGGCGCTGATATCTTTTACTGCAGTGCCGCCGGCATAAAAAATTTCGCTCATCCATATTTCATCAGTATCCCTCAGCACAGCGGCCAGTTCTTTTACAAAATCATGGCGTAAAAAACGGGTGGGTCCATAACCATGCGGCTGAAACCAGGCCACTACTTTATCTGCTAAAGGCTGGCAGGAGGCAATAGCCGCAGCACATTTAACAGGGTTATGTGCATAATCGTCAATAACCCATACACCGTTTTTGTTTCCCAATACCTGGTTGCGGCGGTAAATGCCTTCGTAATGTTGTAATGCTGCGGCACAGTCTGCAATGCTTACACCAATTTGATGGGCTACGGCAACAGCAGCAGTGGCATTTTCCATATTGTGTTTGCCGATGGCGTTAAGGGAGAATTGAAAATTGAGAATTGAAAATTGAATATTGAATCCCTGTTGTTTAAAATGGGAGGCCATATAACCGCAGGCATCATTTGCATCAATGGAAAAATCCTGAGCGGCATCCTGTGATAAAGATTTTGACAGGGTGTTGTGACGGTTCACAATAAATTTTTTACTGTTGTTTTTAAAGGTACCGAACAACTGCATCAGTTCATCAATCTCCTGGTGGTCTTTATCAATATTCAGCAGCAATCCAATTTCTGGATGATACTGCACAATGCTGCCATCGCTTTCATCGGCTTCAATCACCAGCCACTCCCCTGCACCCACTTTTGCATTGCCGATCTTTCCCTCTTTGATAATACTGGTAAGCCCTGCCCCGCTGATAATGCTGGGCTGCATGCCTGCGTATTGTAAAATATCAAACAGCATGGCGCTGGTGGTGCTTTTACCACTGGTACCACCTACGGCAATTGTTTTTTTACTTTTTGCAATAAGTGACAGCACTTCGCTTCTTTTTAAAACAGGAATATTAAGCTGCTTTGCCTGCTGTACTTCGGCAACCGTATCTTCAATGGCGGTGGACACCACCACAAGGTCTGTTTCCCCGGTAATGCCTTCGCCATTTTGTACAAAGCAGGCGATGCCTTCAGCCTCTAATTTTTCTTTGGTATCATTATAAGTGCCGGGTGTAAAATAACGGTCGCTGCCACTTACTTTTTTGCCAATACCCTGCAGGTATTGTGCCACAGCACTCATGCCCACACCGGCCACGCCGATGAAGAAAGGTTGTTTAAAATCTTTTATATCCGTAATCATGCGGCACTTATGATTTTTGAAGGGTGTAAAGTTTTATACACAATTACAGCGCTTGCTGCCATTAAAAATGCACCCAGGAAAAAAGGGGCACCGGGTAAATAAACAGGTGCTTCTTTATGTGTAAAATAAAAAAACAGGTTATTCATCACAAAGGGGCCGATGATGGCAGCCAGGCTCATGGTACTGGTTATGGCACCCTGCAGTTCGCCCTGTGCATTGGGAGGTACCTTACCCGCCATCACCGCCTGCATTGCCGGCTGCGCAATACCCCCAAGGCAATAAGGCACAAGGAATACAAACATCATCCAGCTTTGTGTGGCCAGCCCAAACAACAGCATGCCCAGTGCATAAAATA
>Ga0209023_10006780_pt1 | contig 11959 bp, 10 predicted proteins | sample LakOneMetagenome_FD_187468 | JGI IMG/M metagenome (GOLD analysis project Ga0209023, IMG submission 187468) | Freshwater and sediment microbial communities from Lake Erie, Canada (SPAdes) (version 2) | ecosystem: Environmental > Aquatic > Freshwater > Lentic | place: Lake Erie, Canada...
GGGCGGCGGCGGTGGTGGAGCAGCCGGCGAGGACGGCCATCAGGATTCCGGCGGACGCGAATCCGATGGTTGCCTTGGAGAATGTGCGCATGACGTGTGTTTCCTGTCTGTGTTGCAGTGCGGGTTGCAGTGCGTTGTGCGGTGGTGATGAGGTCTGACTGGTGTTCGGGTCCGTGACCGGATTAGTTTGGAAACCCGTCAATCCGTTACCGTTCCGTTACCAACTTCAGCAAACACTCAGGGAAAAACCCCGGAAACACGGGGAAGCACCCGAACCGCACACATAAAAATGGCCCCCAAGAAAGGGGGCCATTTTCAGGTAGCACTCAGCTCGGAGCAGTCCAGCTCAGCTCAGTTGCGGCACGATCTCGGCGGCGATGAACTCGAGGTGCTCGAGGTCGGACATGTCCATGATCTGCAGGTACACGCTTTCCACGCCCTCCTCGGCCAGATCGCCGAGGCGATCGACGATCTCCGACGGCGTTCCGGCCAGGCCATGCTCGCGCAGCTCGGCCGGCTCTCGTCCCACCGCCGCGGCGCGGCGCACGAACTCTGCCTCGTTCCGGCCAGCCACGGCGATGAACGCCGCCGTGTAGGTGAGCTCCCGAGGGTCACGACCGATGGCCTCGCAGGCGGCACGAACGCCGGCGAACTTGCCCGGGACATCCGCGAAGTCAGGGAACGGCAGGTTGAACTCGGTGGCGAAACGCGCCGCCATGGCCGGGGTGCGCTTGGCGCCGCCACCGCCCACGATCACAGGCACGCGCGCCTGCACCGGCTTAGGCAGGGCCGGCGAGTCCACGAGTGTGTAGTGTTCACCGGCGAAGCTGTAGGTCTCGCCGACGGGCGTGCTCCACAGGTTGGTCACGATTTCGAGCTGTTCCTCGAGCAGGCCGAACCGCTTGGCCGGAAACGGGATACCGTACGCGAGGTGCTCACGTTCGAACCACCCGGTGCCGAGGCCGAGCTCGATGCGCCCGCCCGACATCTGGTCGACCTGCGCCACCTGGATGGCGAGGATTCCCGGCGGCCGGTAGGTGACCGAGGACACGAGCGTGCCCAAGCGGATGCTCTCGGTTTCGCGGGCCAGGCCGGCCAGCGTGGTCCAGGCATCCGTGGGTCCGGGCAGGCCGGCCGCGTCACCCATGGACATGTAGTGGTCGCTGCGGAAGAAGGCGTCGAAGCCCAGTCGTTCGGAGGTCTGGGCCACGGCCAGGATGTCGTCGTAGGTGGCGCCCTGCTGGGGCTCAGTGAAGATGCGGAATTTCATGTATCTCGTCAGTCTTTATATCTATGGGATCAAGATCGGTGGAAACAGTGTCGGTGGGAACCGGATCGGTGGGCAGGAATTCCGGCGCGCCGCTCGGCACCGCGTCGGCGGCGGGTTTTGACGGCGGAAAGAAGTCGACCTGCGGGCCGTACTCGGTACCGGCCAGGAAGTCGGTGTCCACGCGCGGGCCCAGACGGGTGCGCATCACCGTCATCGAGTCCGGGTTCTGATCCACGAGCACGAACTTGCGTCCGAGCGAGGCCGCCACCGCGCCGGTCGTGCCGCTGCCGGCGAAGAAGTCGAGCACCCAGTCGCCCTCGCGACTTGAGGCCTGGATGATGCGACGCAGAATACCGATCGGCTTCTGGGTGGGGTATCCCGTTTTCTCTTTGCCGGTGGGCGACACGATGGTGTGCCACCAGACATCCGTGGGAAGCTTGCCCTTGGCCACCTTTTCCGGCGTGACCAGGCCGGGAGCCATGTAGGGCTCGCGGTCGACACTCGTGGAGTCGAAGTAATACGTGGCGGGGTTCTTCACGTACACGAGGATGGTGTCGTGCTTGGTGGGCCAGCGGTTCTTCGACTTCGCGCCGTAGTCGTACGCCCAGATGAGTTCGTTGAGAAAGCAATCGCGTCCGAAGAGGGCGTCCAGCAGCACCTTCGCGTAGTGGGCCTCGCGGTAATCGAGGTGCAGATACAGCGTGCCGTCGTCGGCGAGCAGGCGCCAGGCCTCGATCAGGCGCGGCTCCAGCATGGCCCAGTAGTCCTCGAACTGGTCGTCGTAGCCGATCAGGTCGCCCTTGATGCGCTCATAGCGCAGGCCCTTGAAGCCCGTGATCGTGCCCTTCGCCTTCGTACCGGCGCCCACAGTGGACCGCACCGAGGTGGTGGTCTGGCGGGTTTGCGGCCGACCGGTATTGAAGGGCGGGTCGAGGTAGATCAGGGTGAACGCACCGTCGGGAAAGCTCGGGAGCACGTCGAGGTTGTCGGCGTGAATTACCCGACTCGGACTTGTCGGAGACCACGCAATAGGCATCCTTCTATTCTGCCAGTCAGATTATGATGTCGGGATGACTGACGACTCGACACCCCTGGCGGCACACGACGCCCCCCTGCGCACCGAGGTGCGACACGACGAGGCCCGGAACCGCTACACGCTGTGGATTGATGAGGATGCCGTGGGGCTCGTCGACTATGTCGTCACGCCGCACGAGGTACGGTTCACGCACACCGAGGTTGACCCCCGTCGCCGGCACCAGGGGCTCGCCGGCATCCTGATCGAGCATGTCCTCGACGACTGGCGGGCGAATTCGAGTCTCACGGTGGTGCCGCAATGCCCCTTCGTGGAACGGTGGATCGACGACCACACCGAGTACCAGGACCTGCTGACGCGCGGGCGTTGACGCGGCGAAGCAGGCGTCAGCGGGCGACGGTGATCACGATGCGACCGTCGTACACGCCGGCTCCGTGGTCACCGCGGTCACCGGCAAGCGGTGCCGGCGCCGGCAACACGGTCTGCCGGTCCATTTCGACGGCGGCTTCATGCCGGCTCGGCGCGAACACCTCGTCGCCGATGCCGAGCAGACTCGCGCCGCTGCCACGCCGTTCATTCTTGTTGGACAGATCGATCCAGCCGGACCGGCTCGCCACATAACCGAGCAGCACAATCCCCGCCATGCCGAGCAGGATCCACCAATTCATGATTCCAGTCTACATTTCGCCACATTGTGAGCGGATGCGCCGGGCTCGGGCTCGACGCGCGACCTCGATGCCGGCTAGGGAACGCGGGTGATCCAGGCCTCCGTGCCGAACTTTGTGCGCACCAGCTCGGCCGCCTTCGCGTATTCCTCGTCCGTGATGTCGCCGACGGTGGCCCCGTACAGACCGGTGAAGGTGTTCTTCATCCGGTCGATGATGTCGCTGCGGCTCAGGCCGGTCTGGCTGCGGAGCGGATCGACACGCTTGGCTGCGCTCGTGATGCCCTTGTCGCTGAGCTTTTCCCGGCCGATGCGCAGCACCTGCACCATTTTGTCGCCGTCCATGTCGTAGCTCATCGTGACGTGGTGCAGCACGGCACCGCTGCCGAGCCGCTTCTGGGCCGCTCCGCCGATCTTGCCTTTGGGGCTCGTGATGTCATTGAGCGGCTGGTAATAGGCGTCGATGCCGAGGGACTTGAGCGCGGTGATGACCCATTCGTCGAGGAACGCGTAGGAGTCCGCGAACGTCATGCCGTGCACGAGGTCGGTCGGCGCGTAGATCGAATAGGTGATCGCGGTACCGGCCTCCATGAACATGGCCCCGCCCCCGCTGATGCGACGCACCACGTCGAAGCCGAACTTGGCCGCGTTCTCCGGGTCCACCTCGTTCTTGAGGGATTGAAAACTACCGATCACCACGGCCGGCGCGTTCCATTCCCAGATACGCAGGGTGGGCTGTCGCCGACCCTCGCCGACCTCGATGGCGAGCACCTCGTCGAGGGCCATCTGCAGCACCGGGGCGACGGCCTTGGAGTGGATGATCTGCCAGTCGTAGTCGAGCCAGGTGCTCGCCTTCACGAGTGATCGGCGCACCGCAACCGCCACGGCCTCGGGGGAAAACCCGAGGAGCACGGCGTGCTCAGGGAGTGCCGTGCGCACGGCGGCCGCAATCTGCGCGGCGTCGCTATCGGCGGCGAGGCCGTTCACCGCCGCGTTGATGTACTCAAGCGCGTCGTCGGGTTCGAGGAAGAAATCACCCGCCAGCCGAAAATCAACGATCGTGTTGTCTACGACGTCGAGATCGACAACGACCAATTTGCCGCCTGGAACCTTGTATTCACCGTGCATAGAGCCAGCCTAACCGCCCGGGCGCCCCGTGACTCAACGGATTTTTCTGCCGCGCGGGGCTTACTCGGCGCCGCACGTTCAGGCCGGGGCGGAACCCTCGTCGATTTCACGAACGGCCGGTACCCGATCAGCGAGCCACGAGACCAGATCGGCGAAGACCTCTTCGCGGTTCGTTTCATGGAACACCTCGTGCCGCGCCCCCTCGTACACGATGAGGTGCAGGTCGCGCAGCCCCGATCGTTCTGCGTAGGCCTTGAGCAGCCGGAGCGCGCTGCGCTCACCGCCCACGGTGTCGTCGCTGCCGACGAGCATCAGAATGGGCAGGTCGGGCGGCAGGTCGCGCGCCGGCCGGCCGAAGAGGCGAGCGGCTTCCCGCAGCCCGAACAGTTTGGCCAGCGGTGTAGCCGTCGTGAGCGGGTCGGCCACGAACTCCGCGGCGACGGCCGGGTCGCGGCTGAGCCACTCAACCCCGGTGCCGCCGGGCTGCTTGTGCCGGCGGTTCAGGTCGCCGCCGTCCATGTACCCCGGCCAGCGGTAGGCGGTGCCGCTCAGCACGACCGCCGCGTATTCCGTTGCGTGCTCGTTCACGATCATCTGCGCCATGAACGAACCCCAGCTGTGTCCGAGGAGCACGAGGGGCAGGTCGGGGTTGTCTTGGCGGATGATGCCGCTCAGCTGGTGCACGTCGGCGACTGCGGCGCGCAGTCCGCCCGCCCCGAGGCGACCCATCTTGCTCCGGTCGCCGTGATGCTGGTCGAGTCCGGTTTGCCCGTGCCCGAGGTGGTCATCGGCATAGACGGTGTAACCGGCGGCATTGAGCGCATCCGCCAGTTCGCTGTGCCGCAAGGCATGTTCCCCCACGCCGTGCGCGATCTGCACGATTCCCACCGGCTGCTCTGCGGGCCAGACGTAGTAGGTGATGACGAGACCCGAGGCATCCGTGTATGTTGGCACGAAATTATTCTGACACTGTTCTGCGGTCGAACGGGAATAGTTAGCATGGCTAATTCGCTATGCTAATTAGACATGCTAACGAAAACGACGCCGCACCCCTCGGCAGACTCCCCCGACCACCGCCGCACGGTGGCGGAACTCAGCCACGACTTCCGGCTCGCGAACGGGCGGCTGGCCCGGCGACTGCGGCAGGAGCGGGTGGACAACGAACTCAGCGCCGGCCAGTTCTCCGCTCTCGGCGCCCTGTTCGTACAGGGGCCGCTCACCCTCCGCGCCCTGAGCGATCACGAACGGGTGACCCCGCCATCGATGAGCCGCACCGTGAACGCGCTCGTCGATGCCGGACTTGTGCACCGGGCTGATTCGTCCGACGACGGCCGTAAAGTGGAGCTGACCGCGACGGATGCCGGACTCGAGTTGATGCGCGAAACCCGCAAGCGCCGAGACGCCTGGCTCGCCCAGCGCGTCGCCGTGCTCAGTGCGGAGCAGCGGCAGATTCTGGCCGCAGCAACCGTGATCATGGGGGAGCTCGCCGACAGTTGAGTGCCATGTTCCGCTCGCTGAGCGTCGTCAATTACCGGATCTGGTTTGCCGGCGCCCTGGTGTCGAACATCGGAACCTGGATGCAGCGCACGGCCCAGGACTGGATCGTGCTCACCCAGCTCACCGACTACAACGCCACGGCCGTCGGCATCACGATGGCGCTGCAGCTCGGCCCGCAGTTGGTGCTGATGCCGTGGTCGGGCCTGATCGCCGACCGGTTCAACCGTCGCAAACTGCTCATTCTCACCCAAACGCTGATGGGGCTGCTGGCCCTCGGACTCGGCATCCTCAGCGTCACCGGCCTGGCGCAGCTCTGGCACGTGTACCTGTTCGCCCTGGGACTCGGTATCGTGGCCGCGATCGACGCCCCGGCACGTCAGACCTTCGTCTCCGAGCTCGTCTCGGAAGATAACCTCTCGAACGCCGTCGCCCTCAACTCGGCGTCCTTCCACGGCGCACGCCTGATCGGCCCGGCCGCTGCCGGCCTGCTCACGGTGGCCGTGGGCGCCGGCTGGGTCTTCATGATCAACGCCGTCACGTTCGCCGCCACGGTGTTCGCCATGACCCTGCTGCGCACACATCAGCTGCGCAAGCAGCCCAAGGTCAGCCGAGCCCGCGGCCAGCTGCTGGCCGGCTTCCGCTACGTGCGCGGTCGCCCCGACATCGTGGTGGTCATGATCGCCGTGTTCCTGATCGGAACCTTCGGACTCAACTTCGCCATCTTCACCTCGACCATGGCTACGATCGAGTTCGGCAAGGGGGCGACCGAGTTCGGTCTCCTGAGTTCCATCATGGCCATCGGCGCCGTGATCGGAGCCCTTCTTGCCGCTCGCCGCAGCCGTGCGCGGTTGCGCCTCATCGTGAGCGGGGCCGCCCTGTTCGGCCTGTCCTGCGCCGTGGCCGCCGTAATGCCGACCTATGCCAGTTTCGCGGTGTCCCTCGTCTTCGTCGGGCTCTCGTCACTCACCCTGATGACCACGGCTAACGCGTACGTGCAAACGTCGACCCAGCCGGAAATGCGCGGCCGGGTGATGGCGCTGTACATGGCCATCTTCGTGGGCGGCACCCCGCTGGGGGCACCGCTGGTGGGCTGGGTCGCCGACCAGTACGGTCCGCGCTGGGCCCTCGGCCTCGCCGCAGCATCCGGCCTCCTCGCGGCCGCCGCCCTCCTGTTCTGGATGATCCGTTACCGCCGACTCCGCCTGCACCTGAGACTGCGCAGCACACCACGGATGCGGCTGACCCACGCCGGTGACGGTCGGTCCGCTCCGGTCGCGCTCGACGACACAATCGACAGCGACCGGGAGACGGCCACCCGCGAAATCGCCATCGTGGAAGCCACCGCCCCGCGGTAGCCAAGCTACTGCCGCGGGGCGATGACCTTCTGCACGTCGGCGTCACTGATCAGCAGCCAGGGCGAGCTGTCCGAACCGTCGAGGGATGCTTGGGGGCTATCGCCCTGGGTCCACCACTTGGATTCGAACGCCCGGGTCCCAAGGAGTACCCGCTCGCCCTGCTGGTACACGGTGGCACCGGACCATTCGGCGTATGTTCCGGCCGGCACCACGAGGACTTCGGCCGGACGATCACCGGGCAGCACGGGCCCGATCAGTTTCCACGGAGCATCCGCCGCGCTCACCAGCGGGTTGTCGGGCTGCGCTCCCACCGTGTACCACTTGGCGGAGTACACGTGGCCGCTCCAGACGATGCGTTGGTTGGCGACGTAGGAGGTCTCGTCCGACCAGATCGGATACGGGCTCGTGAGAGGGTTGTCGGGCACCGGCGTGGCCACGGGAACCGGCGTGCTGGAGATCGGATCGAGCCGATTGGAGAAGCCTCGCGACAGCACCTCGCCGAAGCGCAGATCGCCCTGTTCCACGCCGCTGCAGGAGTCAGAGACACGGGTGACGTCCGGGTAGTTGCCACCGCAGGTGCGGTCGCGGTTCATCGACCAGGCCGACATCCGTCCCAATCCGTTCTGCTGCGCATAGGCATTGAGCAGCGTGGCGTCGTGAATTCCGAAGACCTCGCCCGCCTCGTCGTTCTGGCCGATCATCGGGGTCAACCCCATCTTGCGCCAGATCGCCCGGGTGCCGAGGTCCTGTCCCGCTGAGGTGTAGACGGCCTCCAGCTGGGCGTGTGTCGCGTCGGCCGCGGCCACGGCGGTTTCATACATGGTCTGCGAAGCGTCACGGCTCGAGCCGTAGTCCATCACCATCAGGTTCACTCCGGCCAGGTCTACCTGCGCCGCGAGCATCTGGTTCACGGCGATGATTCCCTCGTCGGTGAGTCCCGTGGGCGCGACCGGCAGCGTGAGCCACACGGCGAGGGGCGTACCCGCGGCCGCGCGGTCCTGCTGCACGGTGGCGATCGCCGCAGCGCGGCGCTCACCCGCACCCCGGTCGTTCAGGTTGTCGGCCTCAAGATCGAGGTCGATCGTGGCCACCGAGTAGCGCGTGATGACGGATGCGTAGGCCTTCTCCAGTTCGCGCGGCGACGTGCACACCGTGGCCAGTTCGTCATTGAGTAGGCCGCCGAATGAGATCGCCACTTCACCGCCGCCCTCCGCGAAGCGCGCGATGCGGCGGTCCAGGTCGCGACCCTGGCCCAACTCGCCCGGCTCGAAGAACGTGCCCCACGACGGCCTGCACGAATCGTTCTTGTCAGCAACGATGAACGACAACATGGCACTCTCCGCGTCGGCGGTCGTGGCGGATTCGAAGGAAAACTCCGGAGTCGCAGTCACGTCCACGTAACCGGCAAAGAAGGAATCCCCGCTGGACGCAGCCCTGGCATCCTGAAGCTGATTCAGGCCGAGAATCCCCCCACCCACGGCAACCGCCACGACCCCGACGACAACGACGACTCGCACGAAGGAAAGACGACGACCAGGAAAACGTTGACTCACGATTCTTCTCCAATTGCATGACTTCCCCGATGTGCCAGGGAAAACAATAATGAGCCCTAAGTCAAAACACGCCGACGGATAGTTCGCCATACCGGATCACTCGTACCTATACTCGGCGATCGGCACCCACAAATAGACTCTGTCCCCTATTATGGGGGTAAATTGGCAAGAAACGCCCCTACTGCGTAATTAGCCAGCCAGCGCAGCCGAGGGAGACCATGTCTGACACTTCCGTGCCGACCGTTGAGTCAGTTCCGACCGAAGGTAGCGGCGATCCAACCCCCGCCGAAACTGCGTCCGCTGATTCCGGATCGCCGGCCCGCGCGGTCACGCCGGTACGCCGGCGCCAGTGGGGCGCCGATAAACGGCCCGAGCCGCTCTCGATCGTTCACCCGGCTCCGTCGTCACGCAAGATCACCCTGGGACGGCTGGGCATTCTGATCACGATCCTCGCCTGGGCCAGCTACGTTGTGACCACGATCATTGCGGAGCTGATCAACAACACGAACTCGGGCTCCCGGTTTCAGTTCGAAGCCATTTCGTACCTCATCGTCGTTACGATGCTCACGTTTTCGGCGCTGATGTACCTGCTCGCCCGGCAGGGTGCCCTATACCGATTCCTGGACCACCAACGTGTTCCCCGCGGAGAGCTCGACCGCCATTTCGAGAACTATGCCGACGGAATCACCGTTCTGGTTCCGTCGTACGCCGAAGAACCACGCGTTGTGCGCGGAACGCTCTGGTCTGCCGCGCTGCAGGAATTTCCGGACCTGACCGTCGTACTGCTCGTGGACGATCCGCCGTTCCCCACTGATCCCGACATCATCGAGCGCCTGGACAGCACGCGCGCCCTGGCTGACAACATCGGCCGGTCCATGGCCGTGCCGGCCGAACGATTCATCCGCGCCGACTCCGCCTTCCAGGAACGAACCCAGAGTTCCAGTGGGTCGGTTGACGGGGAACTCGCACCGTTGATCGTCGAGTACGAGGCCGCCGCCGCTTGGCTCGAAGTCATGGCCCAGGCCGAGCTGATCGAAGACCACGTAGATGACTTCTTCGTGGACTCCGTGCTGATGGGACTCGCCAGCGAACTTCGACTGACCCTGCTGGGGCTGCAGTCCGCGCACGTGCAGGGCGGATCTCCCGACCACGACAGCATCTCCCGCCTCTACTCGAGGCTTACGTCCATCTTCTCGGTGAAGATGCGAACTTTCGAGCGCAAGATGTACGCGAATCTCTCGCACGAGGCCAACAAGGCGATGAACCTCAACTCCTACATCACCCTGATGGGCGGACGCTGGCATCGCGACTGGAACGCCAATTCGGTCGTGTTGCGCCCGTCCGTGGTCGAAGCCGACGACGACCTCGTCGTGCCGGACACCAAATATGTACTCACTCTGGATGCGGACTCGCTACTCCTGCGGGACTACTGTCTGCGCCTCGTCTATTTTCTGGAGTCGGCCGGCAACGAACGGGTGGCCGTGACGCAGACGCCGTACTCGTCTTTTCGCGGCGCACCGACTCGCATCGAGCGCGTTGCCGGGGCGACCACCGACATCCAGCACATCCTGCACCAAGGCATGACCTACTACGGCGCCACGTTCTGGGTGGGCGCCAACGCCATCATTCGCAAGCGCGCGCTCGAGGATCTCGTGGAAGTCGAGACGGTGGGCGGGTTCGAAATCCGCACCTACATTCAGGACCGCACCGTGATCGAGGACACCGAGTCCAGTGTGGACCTCGGCACCCACGGCTGGACCCTGGCCAATTACCCGGAACGACTCAGCTACAGCGCCACCCCACCCGACTTCGGCTCCCTGGTCGTGCAGCGCCGTCGCTGGGCGAACGGCGGTTTGCTGATCATGCCGAAGCTGTGGAACCAGATGACACACCGGCGCTTCAATCGCGAGCGCATTCTCTTCCGCGAGATCCTGCTCCGCGTGAACTACATGGGCTCCATCGCCTGGTCGAGTTTCGGCCTCATCTTTCTGCTCGCCTACCCCTATGACAGCCGTCTGTTGAGCCCGCTGGTTTTCTTCGCCGCCCTGCCGTACTTCCTGGCAATGGGTAGTGACCTGCGCGAGTGCGGGCACCGGTTCAGCGATATCTTCCGCATCTACGGCTTCAACCTCGTGCTGCTCCCGGTCAACCTCGCCGGTGTGCTGAAATCGATGCAGCAGGCCATCACCGGGGACAAGATCCCGTTCGTACGCACGCCGAAGGTCAAGGACCGCACGGCGGCTCCCGCACTCTATGTGATCGTTCCCTACCTGATCGTGGCCTTCTCCGTATTCACCGCATGGCGCAACGTGGACGCCGGCAACTGGGGCAACGTGGCATTCGCCGTACTGAATGCCGTGCTCGCCGCCTATGCGATCAAGGCATACATCGGTTTGCGCAACTCCGTCGTGGATGTCTTCCTCGCCATGCTCGGCTGGTTGTATGTGGCACCCCGTAAGCCCAAGCAAACGTCCCCGGAGTTTCTCCCGAAGGAACCGGAGAACATCGATTGGTCCTCGGTGCTGTACTACGGGGACCGCCGGCTGAACCGAAACCTCCGCGGCGGCTCCGACCGTCGTCGTCGGGCAACCTCCCGCTAAACCCAGACTGGTCGGCGGGCCGTCAGAGCGGGGAATGCGGGGCGCCTTAGACGCTCTGTGCGGTGCCGAGTCAGTGTCGGTGGTGCCTGTCACAATTTAGGTATGACAACCACCATCGAAGGTGTTTTTGTTGATCTGATCGGGGCGTTGACCCGGTCAGATCCGTCCGCGAGGTCCTTCGCGGAGTTGTCCGACAACGAATCGGAGAACACCCACCGGGCCATCGCCCACCACCTCCGCCAGGTCACCGCCAGCTACGCACTCTCGGCAGCGAATATGGCCAGCCGATCCGACTGGACGCTCGGCCGCGAGGGCCTCGCGAGGAAAAAGGGATACGCCACCACCGAGGACTACGTGCAGGCCCTGGGCGGGGGCGGCGGCGGCACAAAAGCCGACACCCGCCGCCTGATCGAAGCCGGCACCATGGCCACAGCGGCAGAGGCCTCCCGGGACCAGCAGAAGCAGGCCACCTTGTGGGCTCTGGAGAACCCCGAGGCCCCACCGGCCCCTGTCCACCGGCCGTGGTTCGCACCTCTCGGCGACGCCGTGACCGACGGAACACTGAGCACCGACGCCGCGACGGCTCGGTTGTCGAGCCTGTCGAGACACGCCGACGCGATCACGCACCTCCTCACCGAGTGCCGCACCCTCAACGCCGACCAGGCAGCCAAAGCAGCCCGCCAGTGCCGCGATTCGATCGACGCCGCCGGGATCGCCTCCCGGGCCGACGCGATGCGAGCACGGCAGTACCTGCGGGTCTTCGACAAGCCCGATGGCATGCTGCACGGCAGCTTTGAACTGGACCCGGAAAACGGGGCCTACTTCAAGGACTTCCTGCTGCAGATCACCGGACCCCGTA
>Ga0209023_10006781_pt1 | contig 11956 bp, 13 predicted proteins | sample LakOneMetagenome_FD_187468 | JGI IMG/M metagenome (GOLD analysis project Ga0209023, IMG submission 187468) | Freshwater and sediment microbial communities from Lake Erie, Canada (SPAdes) (version 2) | ecosystem: Environmental > Aquatic > Freshwater > Lentic | place: Lake Erie, Canada...
GGAATACCGCATGTTGTGAATGTCGACCATGATGGTAACTATATTTAACACGATGTCAACAGGTATTTCCTCCATGTCAGCCTGTATAGGCTAACCATGCGAGTTGGCCGGTGCGTCCGACGACGGACTGCCCGGTCGACAGGAGAAGAGCGCATGCGCCTGGCCTGGGCGTTCTGCATCGCGGAGGCGCCTGTCTTCGCCAGGACGCGGCGAGGCCCTCGACCTCAGGGAAAGCTGGCGCTGGCGGGGGTGGTTCGCGGAGGATCCCGGCGGTTGGCGGGGCGCGCTCCTGTTCGCGGTCGCAGGCATCGACGCATCGAAGGCGCTCGTCGCGACCGATCCGGTTATCGCCAACGGCGAGATGGTCGCCGAGTACCACGAGTGCTATGGCAGCGCCGCGACCATGCTGGTCCCCGCGCTGCACCGGAAGCTGCAGCGGCCCGCCGGGGAATGACCGCGGGCGCTGCGTTCGCGCCGCCTATTTCTTCGCTTCGAGCGCCGCCACCGCGTCCAGCATCGCCTTCACGTGCAGGTTCGGGTTGAGGTCGGAATGCACGGCGACGATGCTGCCGTCGGGGGCGATCGCGTACGACGTGCGATTCGACCATTCCGGCTTCTTGTCGAGGATGGCGTCGTATTGCGCCGCGATCTTCGCACCCGGGTCCGCGGCCACCGCGAACTTGCCGCCACAGTGCTCGGTCTCGGTCGAGAAGTCCGCGAGCTGGTCGGTGTTGCCGGCGGTCACGCCAATCACGGTCGCATGCTGCGCCTTGAACTTGTCCGTGGCTTCCGAGAACAGGTGCGCCTCGAGGTTGCAGCCGGGCGTGTGCGCCGCGGGGAAGAAGTACACCACCACCGGCCCGTTCTTCAGCGCGTCCGCGAGCCTGAAGGTGAATGGCTTGCCGGCGAGATAGGCGGGCGCGCTGAAGTCCGGTGCCTTGGCGCCGACTTCGAGCGCGGCGGAGGCGGGCAGTGCGAAGGCTGCGATGCAGGTGGCGAGGGCGGTAATGGCGGGAAGGCGACGCATGCACGGCTCCACGGGTGGGGAGTCGCGGTTATACACCCATGCGCTCGCACCGATCGCTTGATCGCAAATGAATCGCGGACCGGCGATCAGTCGTACCGGTCAACCCCAGTCTCGCGATGGCCGTTGCCACGGCGTGCACTCACGCACGAGGAGGAACGGATGAACGCCAAATCGATGGGAATCGTCATTGCCACCGGCTTGCTCGCGCTGGCCGCGGCAGGGATGGCGGACGCGCGCGATGGACACCGCGACCACGACAACAACCCGCCCGGACCGGCGGGCGGGCCTGGTACAAACTGGGAAAACCCGCCGGGATGGAAGGGCGGGCCGGGCGCTTCCCCGGACCGGCGCTGGTGGATGGATGGGCACCATCGCTACGAATTCCGCCTGGTAGACGGCGGCTACTACTTCAACCAGGCCTACGGTTACTGGCACCCGAAGTACGGGTTCTGGAACCAGGCCGCCCGTTGCTGGTTCGACGACGACCGCAATCCTCCGGGTCCGGCCGGCGGTCGGGGCACCAACTGGGAGAATCCGCCGGGCCGCCGCGGGGGACCCGGGGCATCGCCCGATCGTTATCGCCACTGCCGCTGAACGCAGGCGCGGCGCATCGCATGATGCCGGTGCGCCGCCGTGGGCGCGGGGCTAAGCTGTCGCCATTGGTGATTTGGAGCAATGGCGATGGCGACCGGTTGGGCCGGCGACGGCGCGGTGCAGGACCAGATCGACGCGACGGTGAAGGACGCGATCAAGCGCGCGCGCAGCCGTTTGCCGCAGGGTCCTGGGCTCGAACGGTGCGAGGAATGCGACACGCCGATCCCTCTCGCGCGTCGCAAGGCCGTGCCCGGGGTGCGGCTGTGCGTCGCTTGCCAACAGGCGCACGACGAGGCGGAAGCGCATTCGAGCGGCTACAACCGCCGCGGGAGCAAGGACAGCCAATTGCGCTGATGGCGACCGGCGCGCAAGCGGGGTTCGATGCGTTTGCGCCGCCGGTGCCGACGGGCGGACTGTTCGCAGGGATCGTTCAGGACCGGCATCGGAACTGGAGCCATCGCGAATGAACGGCACGGTCGCCATCGTGCGCGACGTCGGCGATGCGCTGGCCGAATGCGAATTGTCCTTCGTCGAGCGATCACGCATAGACCTTGCATCCGCGCGCCGGCAGCACGCGGCCTACGTCGCGGCGCTCGAGTCGGCCGGCTGCGTGGTACGGCGGGCGCCGCCGCTGCCGAACATGGCGGACGCGGTGTTCGTCGAAGACACCGCCATCGTCGTCGACGAACTTGCGGTGATGACGAGGCCGGGGGCGGAAAGCCGCCGCGGCGAGGTCGCGAGCATGGCGGAGACGCTGCGTCCCCTGCGTCCGCTGGCCTGGATCGAGGCCCCGGGCACGCTCGATGGCGGCGACGTACTGCGGATCGGGCGGCGGATCTACGTCGGACGTTCCGCGCGCAGCAACGATGCGGGGCTCGAACAACTGCGTGGCCTGCTTGCGGCGCACGGCTATTCGGTCGAAGGCGTGCGTACCCGCGAGTGCCTGCATCTCAAGTCCGCAGTCACCGCCATCGCCGACGACACGGTGCTGGTGAACCCGCGGTGGCTGGTGGACGATCCTTTCGACAGCCATCGTCGGATCGAAATCGATCCGGCAGAGGGCCACGCGGCGAACGCATTGCATGTCGGCGAGAGGGTGCTGTATCCGGATGTCTTCCCGCGAACCGCGGAACGCATGCGCGCGGCCGGGATCGACGTGCGATTGCTGGACCTATCGGAACTGCAGAAGGCCGAAGGCGCGACGACTTGTTGCAGCGTGCTGGTGCGGGTTGGCGAGTGAGTAAAAGAAGAACGCCCGGCGCATGGCCGGGCGTCTGCTCTGGGGCTGCGTTGATCAGCTGAACGGCTGCAGGTTCAGGATCGCGGACAGAACCGCCGAGAGGATGGAGTAATTGCCGTCGTTGTAGGCGCCGTAGCGGTAGTCGCGACCGAAGCCGTCCTGATACCCGCGCTGGAAACCCTGGCGGAAGTAGTACTCGTACTCGTCGCGGTTCACGTAGTAACCGTTGTAGCCGAAATTGGCGTCCCGGTAGGCATAGTTGTCGCGATAGTCGCTGCGCCAGCCGTCGAGGCGATCCGCGCGGCCTGCACGCACGCCCTCCTGGTAACCATAGCGCACCGCCTGCTGCAGCAGGTTGGCTGCGTACTGGTTCACCTGGTAAGAGCGCCCATCGCGCGAATAGCGGTAATTGGCCGGGGTGTAGTAGTACGGATCGTTGTAATAGTTGTAATTGCGGGAGGTCCATTGCCGCTGCATTTCGCGCTGGCGATCCCAGTACCACTGCTGGTAGCGGTATTGCTGCATGCGGCGCTGCTGTTGCAGCGCGGCGATGCGCTGGCGCTCCGCGGCCTGACGCTCCGCCGCGTAGCGGCGATATTGCTCGGCTTGCGCACGCTGTTGGGCAATGCGCTGCTGGCGCTCGATTTCGGACAGGCGTGCCTGCGCCTGCCGGCGGTCATTCGACTGCTGGCGCGCCATGCGCTCGGCCTGCTCGGAACGGCTGCGGGCATCGGCGGCCCGGCGGGCGGCCTGTTGTTGCTGTTCCATCACGGAGCGCCGCTGCGCATCCTCGCGCTGGGCCTGTTCGCGACTGCGTTGCTGGGCCAGTTCCTGCTGTCGACGCGCTTCCTGCTGATGTTGCTGGTCGCTGCGCTGTTGCTGCATGCGCGCGAGGTCGCGATCCTGCCGGCGATCCTGCTCGCGCTGCTGTTCCTGCATGCGTTGCGCCTGTTGGCGTTGGTGGTCGGCGCGCTGCTGCTGTTGCATCCGGGCACGATCACTGTCCTGTCGGCGCTGCTGTTCCTGCATGCGCTGCGCCTGTTGACGTTGCTGCTCGGCCCGCTGTTGCGCCTGCGCACGATCGCTGACCTGCCGGCGCTGCTGTTCCTGCATGCGCTGCGCTTGCTGGCGTTGCTGGTCGGCGTGCTGCGAACCCATGTCGCGCTGAGCCGGCTTGGCGGCTTGCTGCGGAGCGGGGTGCGACTGGTGCTTGTCCTTGTCCGAGCCCTGGTCGTGGCGCGAGTCCTCGTTATGCTGCGGCGGCGCATCGCGCGCGATGGCCGGACCAGCGAGGCCCATCGCCATCGCCATGCCGATGACACTGGCCAGGGTGTTCTTGCGCAAGGTCTTCATGTTGCTCCTCCGGGTCGCGGCTGCGACCGTGCAGGAGCAGTAGGCGAGAAGGGCGCTTAACGATTTCTGAGAATCGACCGCGAAGCGCGAAGCGTTCAGCGCGCGTAAAATCCCGCGGGCCGGGTTAGGATGCGGGCATGAGCTGGATCGCGATCGTCGTTCTCGTTTTGGGCGTGTGGCTCGCCTTCAAGGCAGTCAAGCTGGTGTTCAAGTTGCTGGCCTGGGGCCTGCTGCTCGGAGGGGCGTACTGGTTGCTGGCGCCCGCGTTCGGATGGCCCTGGCCTCCGTTCTGAACTCGCGTTCAGGCCGCGATGGCGTTTCCCGCGGCATGCCCGCTGGCCCAGGCCCACTGGAAGTTGTAACCGCCCAGCCAGCCGGTGACATCCACGACCTCTCCGATGAAGTAGAGGCCGCGCACGCGGCGCGACATCATCGTGCTTGACGACAAGCCCTCGGTATCGACGCCGCCGATCGTGACTTCGGCGGTGCGGTAGCCCTCGGTTCCGCTGGCGACCAGGGGCCACGAAGCGAGCGCAGCAGCGATCGCAAGCAGGTCCGGCGCGTTGTACCGGCGCATCGGCTTGCTGGCGAGCCAGTATTCGCACAGGCGCTGGGCGAAGCGCTTGGGCAGCACCTCGCCGAGCAGGGTCTTCAGCTCCGCGTCGCGCCGCTCGCGCTGCCATGCCTGCAGCAGGTCCTCGATGTCGTGTCCTGGCAGCAGGTCCAGGCGCAGGTCGTCGCCGGGATGCCACTGATTCGAGATCTGCAGGATGGACGGCCCGCTGATCCCGCGATGGGTCAACAGCATGGCGTTGCGGAAAGCGGCGCCGTTGCAGCGCGCTTCCACCGGCAGCGAGACCCCGGCGAGGTCCTGCAGGCGTTCGGCGTGCTTGCCGGTCAAAGTGAGCGGAACGAGGCCTGCGCGCGTCGGCAACACGTCATGGCCGAATTGCCGGGCCAGCGCGTAACCGAAACCGCTCGCGCCCATGCTCGGGACCGAAAGCCCGCCGGTGGCGACGACCAGCGCCGGCGCGGCGAACGTCCCCTGGACGGTGCGCAGCCGGAACTCGCCGTTGTCGGCATGCGCGACCTGCTCGATGCCGCAATGGATGCGCACCTCGGCGTTCGCCGCCGCGCATTCGTCGAGCAGCAGCTTGACGATGAGTTTCGAGGACTCGTCGCAGAACAGCTGCCCGAGTTCCTTCTCGTGGTAGGCGATGCCGTGCCGCTCGACGAGTTCGATGAAGTGCGCGGGGGTGTACCGCGCCAGCGCCGACTTGCAGAAGTGCGGATTCGCCGACAGGTAGTTCGCGGGCGTGGCGCCGGTGTTGGTGAAATTGCAGCGCCCGCCGCCGGACATCAGGATCTTCTTGCCGACCTTGTTGGCGTGGTCGACGACCAGCACGCGCAAGCCGCGGCGGCCGGCCGCGATCGCGCACATCAAGCCGGCTGCGCCGGCGCCGATCACGAGGGCGTCGAAGCGTCCGGTCATCGGGCGATGCGTCAGCGCGGGTTGCGGGGCTTGAATCCGCCTGGCCTGGGTCCGCCGGGTTTGCGGGGACCGCCGGGCTTGTCGCCGCGCGGCGGGCCGAAGCTGCGCTTGCGCTTGGGCGCGTCGATGTCCGCATCCTCCGCGAGGCGCATCTGCAGCGGACGGCTGGCCACGCGCACTTTCTTCAGGTGCGCGAGCAGTTCGGGCGGCATGCCCTCGGGCAGGTCGACCAGGGTGAAATCGTCGCGAATGTCGATACGGCCGATGTAGCGCGCTTCCAGGTCGGCCTCGTTGGCGATGGCGCCGACGATGTTGCCCGGCTGCACGCCGTGCTGGTGACCGACGTCGATGCGATAGGTCTGCATCGGCATCTGCGGCGCATTCGGATCGCGCGGGGCGTGTTCGCGCTTCGGCCGTTCCTCGCGTTCGCGCGGCGGCCGGGTTTCGCGCGCTTCGAACGCCCGTTCGGGCTGGGCCGGCTTCGGCAGCAGCAGGGGGGTCTTGCCCTGCACCAGCCGGGCCAGCGCGGCTGCGATCTCCACCGCGGGCACGTTCTTCTCGCGCTCGTAGCGCTCGACGAGGTCGCGGAACACCGAGAGGTCGTCGCTCGCCAGCGCTCCGTCGATCCGATCGAGGAACTTGGCCACGCGGCGCTCGTTCACCGCGTCCACGCTGGGCAGGTTCATCTGCTCGATCTTCTGCCGGGTCGCGCGCTCGATCGCGCCGAGCATGCCGCGTTCGCGCGGGGCCACGAACAGGATCGCCTCGCCCTTGCGCCCGGCGCGGCCGGTGCGACCTATGCGGTGCACGTAGCTCTCGGTGTCGTAGGGGATGTCGTAGTTCAGCACGTGGCTGATGCGGTCGACGTCCAGCCCGCGCGCGGCGACGTCGGTGGCGACGAGCACGTCGATCCCCCCGTCCTTCAGGCGCTGGATGGTGCGTTCGCGGGTCTTCTGTTCGACATCGCCGTTGATCGCCGCGGCGCTGAATCCGCGCGCGGCGAGCTTCTCGGCCAGATCCTCGGTGCCGAGCTTGGTGCGCGCGAACACGATCATCGCGTCGAAAGGCTCGGCTTCCATGATGCGGGTCAGCGCGTCGAGCTTGTTGATGCCGCTGACCATCCAGAAGCGCTGCCGGATGTTCTCGGCGGTGGTGGTCAGGGCCTTGATCGCGACTTCGACCGGATCCTTGAGGTAGGTCTGGGCGATGCGCTTGATCTGCGCCGGCATGGTCGCGGAGAACAACGCGACCTGGCGGGTCTCCGGGGTCTTCTTCAGCACCGCCTCGACATCGTCGATGAAGCCCATGCGCAGCATTTCATCGGCTTCGTCGAGCACCAGCATGCGCAGCTGCGACAGGTCGAGCGAACCGCGTTCCAGGTGGTCGATCACGCGCCCCGGCGTGCCCACCACGACGTGCACGCCGCGGCGCAACGCCTGCAACTGCGGCGCGTAGCCCTGGCCGCCGTAGATCGGCAGCACGTGGAAGCCGGGGATGTGGTGCGCGTATTTCTGGAAGGCCTCGGCGACCTGGATCGCCAGTTCTCGCGTCGGCGCGAGCACAAGGACCTGCGGCTTGCCTGCGGCTTGTTCGAGCCGCGCCAGGGCGGGCAGCGCGAAGGCGGCGGTCTTGCCGGTGCCGGTCTGGGCCTGTCCGAGCACATCGCGCCCGGCCAGCAGCGGCGGGATGGTCGCGGCCTGGATCGGGCTCGGCGACTCGTAGCCGACTTCGCGCAGGGCCGCCAGCAGCGATTCGGGCAGGCCGAGGTCGGAGAAGCGGAGGGCGTCGGGCACGCTGTCTGCTTGGGCGGTCATGGTCGGTGCGAAAGCGCCGAAGGAGCGGAGCGACAGTGTACGCGCGCGGGCTGGAGCCATGGCTCCAGCTACCATGGGCCCCATGCATTCGCCCGCCTTCGACAACGCCTTCCTGCGCGCGCTGCCCGGCGATCCGGACGCGCGCAATGGCGTGCGCCAGGTGCGCAACGCGGCTTGGTCGAGGGTCGATCCGACGCCGGTCCCGGCGCCGCGGCTGCTGGCGCATTCGCGCGAAATGGCCGCCGAACTCGGCTTCAGCGAGGCCGATGTCGCGTCCGCGGAATTCGCGCAGGTGTTCTCCGGCAACGCGCTGTTGCCGGGCATGCAGCCGTTCGCGACGAACTACGGCGGGCACCAGTTCGGGCACTGGGCCGGGCAGCTGGGCGATGGCCGCGCGATTGCGCTGGGCGAGGCGATCGCGACCTCGGGCCGGCGCCTGGAATTGCAGCTCAAGGGCGCGGGCCCCACGCCGTATTCGCGCAGCGCCGACGGGCGCGCGGTGCTGCGTTCGTCGATCCGCGAATTCCTGTGCAGCGAGGCCATGCACCACCTCGGCATCCCGACCACGCGCGCGTTGTCGCTAGTCGGCACCGGCGCAACGGTGGTGCGCGACATGTTCTACGATGGGCATCCGCGCGACGAGCCGGGCGCGATCGTGTGCCGGGTGGCGCCATCGTTCTTGCGCTTCGGCCATTTCGAACTGCCGGCCTCGCGCGGCGAAACGGAACTGCTGCGCGCGCTCGCGGACTTCTGCATCCGACGCGATTTCCCGCACCTGCGCGGCAGCGGGGAAACCCTTTATGCCGACTGGTTCGCGGAAACCTGCGAACGCACCGCCCGCCTGGCGGCGGAATGGATGCGCGTGGGTTTCGTGCACGGCGTGCTCAACACCGACAACATGTCGATCCTCGGGTTGACCATCGACTACGGTCCGTACGGCTGGATCGACGACTACGACCCGGACTGGACGCCGAATACCACCGACGCGACGGGGAAACGCTACCGTTTCGGCTGGCAGCCGAAGGTCGCGTACTGGAACCTCGGACAGCTGGCGAACGCCCTGTCGATGCTGTTCGGCGACACCGAACCGCTGCAGGCAGGCCTCGCGCGCTACGCAAGCGCCTACACCGAGGCGGAGCATGCGGCGAACGCGCGCAAGCTCGGACTCGGGCTCTGGCGGGACGAGGAGGACACGGCGCTGCTCCGCGACCTGCACGGCCTCATGCGCGCATGCGAAATCGACATGACGCTGTGGTTCCGCTGCATGCTGGACTTCGACCCGGCGGCGCCGTCGCTGCTGCCGTTCGCCGATGCCTTCTACGACGCCGCGAAGCGCGAGGCAGGCGAGGGCGCGTTGCTGGAATGGCTGGCGCGATACGCGACCCGGCTCGCGGACGATCCGCTGCCGGCCGCCGAACGGCGCGAGCGCATGCGCCTGGCGAACCCGAAATTCGTGTTGCGGAACTGGCTGGCGCAACAGGCCATCGATCGCGCGCATGAAGGGGACTTCGCCGGCATCGGCGAGCTGCTGGACGTGATGCGGAATCCCTGCGACGAGCAGCCAGGCAGGGAATCCTTCGCCGCCAAACGCCCTGGCTGGGCGAAATCGCGCGCAGGCTGTTCGATGCTGTCCTGCAGTTCCTGACGCGCGATCCCGTTCCGGGGCGCCCGCTTACTTGCCGGCCTTCTTTTCCTTCTTCGCCGCGCGCTTTTCCTTCAGCGACTTTTCCGGCTTCTTCTTGTCTTCCTTCTTCTTGTCCAGGCCCTTGCTCATGGCGAACTCCGCTGTTGGATACAGGCCAAGCCTACTGCCAGCCGCGCCCGCTCGCTAGACTGTGTCCATGCCCCTGATCTCACTGCAAAGCGTCGACTACGGTGTCGGCGGCCCCTTGCTGCTGGACGGCGTCGACCTCGCCATCGAAGCGGGCGAACGCATCGCCCTGATCGGCCGCAACGGCGCCGGCAAATCGACCCTGCTGAAGCTCCTGTCCGGCGAACTGCGGCCCGACGACGGCGAGGTCCGCGTCGAAGCCGGCCGCCGGGTCGCCCGGCTGGAACAGGAAGTGCCGCTGGATGCCGCCGGCAGCGTGTTCGACGTGGTCGCCGCCGGCTTGGGCGAGCTCGGCGCGCTGCTGGCCGATTACCACCACCTGGTGCATGCGGACCGGATCGATACCGACGCCTTGGCCGCGGTGCAGGGCCGGATCGAAGCCGCGCAGGGCTGGACGCTGGACCGCCGCGTGGGCGAAACCCTCGAACGCCTGCAACTGGACGGAGATGCGGATTTCGCCGCGTTGTCGGGTGGCATGAAGCGACGCGTGCTGCTGGCGCGCGCGCTGGTCTCGCAGCCGGACCTGCTGTTGCTGGACGAGCCGACCAACCACCTCGACATCGCCGCGATCGACTGGCTCGAGGGCTTCCTCAAGCAGTGGAACGGTGCCCTGGTCTTCGTGACCCACGATCGCCGTTTCCTGCGCGCGCTGGCGACGCGGATCGTCGAGATCGACCGCGGCCGCGTGACGAGCTGGCCGGGCGACTGGGACAACTACCTGCGCCGCAAGGAGGAACGCGCGAACGCGGAGGCGCAGGAAAACGCGCGCTTCGACAAGCTGCTCGCGCAGGAGGAAGTGTGGATCCGGCAGGGCATCAAGGCGCGGCGCACCCGCGACGAAGGCCGCGTCCGCCGGCTGGAGGCGATGCGGGCGGAACGCGGCGAACGACGCGCGCAGGCCGGCAGCGTCAGGATGGCCACGGCACAGGCCGGCGAGTCCGGGAAAAAGGTGATCGAGGCGAAGGACGTCGATTTCGCGCATGGCGACAACGTGCTGGTTCGCGACTTCTCCACCACGATCCTGCGCGGCGACCGCATCGGCCTCGTCGGCCCCAACGGCAGCGGCAAGACCACGTTGCTGAAACTGCTGCTCGGCGAACTCCTGCCGCAGTCCGGCGAGGTAAGGCGGGGCACGCAACTGCAGGTCGCGTACTTCGACCAGTACCGCGCGACCCTGCGCGAGGACTGGAACGCGATCGAGAACGTCGCCGAGGGCCGCGAATTCGTCGAGGTCGGCGGCAGGCAGAAGCACGTGATCGGCTACCTGCAGGATTTCCTGTTCACGCCCGAACGCGCGCGCGCGCCGATCACCCGCCTGTCCGGGGGCGAGCGCAACCGCCTGCTGCTGGCGAAGCTGTTCGCCCAGCCGTCCAACCTGCTGGTGATGGACGAACCCACCAACGACCTCGACGTCGAGACCCTGGAACTGCTGGAGGAATTGCTCGGCGACTATCCCGGCACGCTGCTGCTGGTCAGCCACGACCGCGACTTCCTCGACAACGTGGTGACTTCGACCATCGTCATGGAAGGCGGCGGCCGCATCGGCGAATTCGTCGGCGGCTACAGCGACTGGCTGCGGCAGAAACCGGCATCGTCGGGGTCGCCCGCTGCGGCGAAGGCGCCTTCGCCGCAGGTCGCGAAGTCCGCGCCGCCACCCGAACCGCCGAGGACGAAGCTCAGCTACAAGGATGCACGCGAACTGGAACGCCTGCCCGCGCGCATCGAGGAACTGGAACGCAAGATCGCGGCCATGACCGCTGCGATGCACCAGCCCGGGTTCTACCAGCGCGACCAGGCGGCGATCGCCGACGACAACGCCGCGCTGGCGAGGCAGCAGGCCGAACTCGACGCCGCGTACGCGCGCTGGACGGAACTGGAAGGCTGAACCGCCGCTTCAGGCGCGGATGTCGAAACCCGGATTCTCGTCGAGCGAGCCGTCGGCCCGGATCACCGCGAAATGGTTGCGGTCCGGATCGAACACCACCGGGACGATGTCCTGGAACATCGGGTGGCGGATGAACTTCAGCTCCCAGCCGAAGCGCTCGAGGTCGGACAGCGCGATGCGCTGGTCTTCGTTGAGCTCCGTGCGCAGCTTCGCGCGGGTTTCCTCTTCCTGCTTGCGGCGTTCGCGATCCATGGCATCGGCCTCCCCTGTCCCTGCGGGAGGGTAACGTGATCCGGCCCCGGCATCGATCCGATGGCGCTAGGATCGCCGGATCGCACCCGGAGGCGGCCATGCCCAGCCACGACCCGCGCGTCGACGCCTATATCGAGGAGGCCGCCGATTTCGCCCGGCCGATCCTGGCGGAAATCCGCGCCCGGGTGCACGCCGCCTGCCCGCAGGTCGAGGAGACGATCAAATGGGGCATGCCCAGTTTCGGCCATGCCGGCGGCATCCTCTGCCAGATGGCCGCGTTCAAGCGGCATGTCTCGTTCGGATACTGGAAGCACGCGTTGGTGATGGACGGCGCGGAACGCCAGGGCATGGGCAGCTACGGGAAGCTGGCCTCGCTGCGCGACCTGCCGCCGGAGCCGCGGATGCGGGCCGACCTGGAAAAGGCGATGCGCCTGAACGACGGGCGCGTGAAGCCGGTACGCAAGACCG
>Ga0209023_10006782_pt1 | contig 11955 bp, 11 predicted proteins | sample LakOneMetagenome_FD_187468 | JGI IMG/M metagenome (GOLD analysis project Ga0209023, IMG submission 187468) | Freshwater and sediment microbial communities from Lake Erie, Canada (SPAdes) (version 2) | ecosystem: Environmental > Aquatic > Freshwater > Lentic | place: Lake Erie, Canada...
CGGGCTGACGACGATCCAGGGCATGGAGATCATCCGGGGCTGCCTGGGATTGCAGCTTGTCGGCTGCGACCTGGTGGAAGTCTCGCCGCCGTACGATCCCTTCGGCACCACATCGCTCCTGGCCGCGAACCTGCTGTACGAAATGCTGTGCGTGCTGCCCGGCGTGCGCCGCGAGGCGGGCCCGTGACGGTATTGGACTGTTGCCGGTCGCGCGGGGGCCATTCGTGCCGGGCTGACAGGCATAGGCTTTGACCAGGGTGCCAGCGCCATGAACCTCAGCGTCTTCGAAATCTTCAAGATCGGCATCGGGCCGTCGAGTTCGCACACGATGGGGCCGATGAATGCGGCGCGCGCGTTCACCGAATCGCTGCGCTCGCAAGGATTGCTCTCGCGCACCCACTCCGTGACCGCGGAACTGTTCGGCTCGCTCGCGCTGACGGGGCGCGGCCATTGCACCGACCGCGCGATCCTGCTCGGGCTCGAGGGCATGCGCCCCGAGACGATCGACTCGTCGCAGGTGGAACCAACCGTTGAGCGGATCCGGAACACGAAGCGCCTGAAACTGGGCGCCGAGCTCGAAATCGAGTTCGACGAGCCTCGCCACCTGCTCTTCCACCACGACAAGGTATTGCCGGGCCACTCGAACGGCATGCGCTTCACGGCGCGCGACGCCGCCGGCGCCACGCTGCTGGCCGAGGAGTACTACAGCGTCGGCGGCGGGTTCATCGTCAAAGAAGGCGAAGCGGCCGGTGGCGCCACGCCGCGCAAGCAGGCGCCGTACGAATTCGGGTCGGCCGCCGAGTTGCTCGAGCACTGCGAGAAGCAGGGACTCGAGATCCACGAACTGATGATGGCGCGCGAACGCACCTGGCGCAGCGAAGCCGAGATCAAGAAAGGACTGCTCGACATCTGGCGCGTGATGCGCGAGTGCGTGCAGCGCGGTTTCACGGCGCAGGGCCTGTTGCCCGGCGTGCTGAAAGTGCGGCGGCGCGCGCCGAAGCTCTATCGCCAGCTCGAATCGGGCGATGCCAAGGATCCGATGCACGCGATGGACTGGGTCAACGCCTTCGCGCTCGCCGTCAACGAGGAAAACGCCGCGGGCGGGCAGATGGTCACGGCGCCGACGAACGGCGCGGCCGGCATCGTGCCTGCCGTGCTGCATTACTACGATCGCTTCGAAGCGGGCGCGGACGAAGCGGGCGTGATTCGTTTCCTGCTGACCGCGGCCGCGATCGGCATGCTCTATAAGAAGAATGCGTCGATCTCGGGCGCCGAAATGGGCTGCCAGGGCGAAGTCGGCGTGGCCTGCTCGATGGCCGCGGCGGGCCTCGCTTCGGCGCTGCACGGCACCAACGAGCAGATCGAAAATGCCGCGGAAATCGGCATGGAGCACAACCTCGGGCTCACCTGCGATCCGGTCGCGGGCCTCGTGCAGATTCCCTGCATCGAGCGCAACGCGATGGGGTCATTGAAGGCGATCAGCGCGGCGCGGCTCGCGCTGCATGGGGACGGATCGCACAAGGTGTCGCTCGACCAGGTCATCAACACGATGCGCCAGACCGGCCACGACATGGGCACGATCTACAAGGAAACCTCGCAGGGCGGACTCGCGGTCAACGTGCCGGAGTGTTGAGGCGCGCTGCTCGCTAGCTCGCGTTTTCCCAGTCGAGGATCACTTTTCCGCTGTGGCCCGAGGCCATCACCTCGAAGCCTTCCTGGAAACGGCCAATCGGCAGCCGGTGCGTGATCACCGGGCCGATGTCGAGGCCCGACTGCAGCATCGCGGACATCTTGTACCAGGTCTCGAACATCTCGCGGCCGTAGACGCCCTTCATCATCAGGCCCTTGAAGATCACTTCGTCCCATTTGATGCCGGTGTCGGCCGGCATGATGCCCAGCAGTGCGACGCTGCCGCCGTGGTGCATCGTCGCGAGCATCTGGCGGAACGCCGCCGGCGCGCCGCTCATCTCGAGCCCGACATCGAAACCTTCTTCCATGCCGAGCTGCGCCATCGCATCCTCGAGCTTCTCGCTGCGCACGTCGATCGCGAGCGAGGCGCCCATCTTCTTCGCGAGCGCGAGGCGATAGGGATTCACGTCGGTGATGACGACGTGTCGGGCGCCAACGTGGCGCACGATCGCCACCGCCATGACGCCGATCGGGCCGGCGCCGGAGATCAGCACGTCTTCGCCGACCACATTGAACGACAGCGCGGTGTGCGTGGCATTGCCAAGCGGATCGAGGATCGAGGCGATCTCGTCGGTGATCGCCGGCGGCAGCTTGAACACGTTCGAGGCCGGCAGCGACATGAACTCCGCGAAGCAGCCGGGGCGATTGACGCCGACGCCAACGGTGTTGCGGCACAGGTGACGGCGCCCGGCGCGGCAATTGCGGCAGAAGCCGCAGGTCACGTGGCCCTCGCCGGAAACGCGGTCGCCGATCTTCAGGCCCCGCACTTCGCTGCCCATCTCGACGATCTCGCCGCAGTACTCGTGGCCCACGGCCATCGGCACCTTGATCGTGCGCTGCGCCCAGTCATCCCAGTGATAGATGTGCATGTCGGTGCCGCAGATCGCGGTCTTCTTCATGCGGATCAGCACATCGTTCGGACCGATATCGGGCCGGGCGACGTCCGCCATCCAGATGCCCGGTTCCGCCTTCGCCTTGACCAATGCCTTCATGACTTGCCACCCAGGATGCCCAATTCGCGGCCTGCCTGCGTGAAGGCGGCCACTGCCCGATCGATCTGCTCGCGTGAGTGCGCCGCGGTCAATTGCGTGCGGATGCGCGCCTGGCCCATCGGCACGACCGGAAACGAAAAACCGATGACGTAGACGCCGAGATCCAGCAAGCGATCAGCCATGCGCGTCGCGAGCGCCGCGTCGCCGAGCATCACCGGCACGATCGGATGTTCGCCCGGCACCAGCGTGAAACCCGCTGCCTGCATCGCGGCGCGGAAATGCCGCGCGTTGTCGGCGAGCTGCGCGCGCAGGCCATCGCCGCGCTCGATCAGGTCAAGCACGGCGAGCGTCGTCGCCGCGACGACCGGTGCGATGGAATTGGAGAACAGGTAGGGACGCGAACGCTGTCGCAACCACTCGATGATCGTACGCGGCCCCGAGATGTAGCCCCCCGATGCGCCGCCGAGCGCCTTGCCGAGCGTACCAGTCAGCAGGTCGACACGCCCCATGACGCCCGCGCGTTCATGCGTGCCGCGGCCGCGTGCGCCGGTGAACCCGGTGGCATGGGAGTCATCGACCGCGACAATCGCGCCGTGGCGTTCGGCCAGCGCGCAGATTTCGGCCAGCGGCGCGTAGGTGCCGTCCATCGAAAACACGCCATCGGTGATGATGAGCCGCGTGCGCGCATCGCGCGATTCGGCGAGCCGCGCCTCGAGTTCTCCCATGTCGCGATTGGCGTAGCGCAGGCGCTTCGCCTTGCACAGGCGAATGCCGTCGATGATCGAGGCGTGGTTCAGCGCGTCGGAGATCACCGCGTCCTGCTCGTCGAGCAGGGTCTCGAACAACCCGCCGTTCGCATCGAAGCACGATGAGTACAGGATCGTCGCCTCGGTGCCGAGGAAGGCCGACAGCCGCGATTCCAGTTCGGCGTGGATGTCCTGCGTGCCACAGATGAACCGGACCGACGCGCATCCATAGCCGTACCGGTCGAGCGCTGCGTGCGCAGCCGCGACCACCGCGGGGTGGCTGGCGAGACCGAGGTAATTGTTCGCGCACAGGTTGATGACCTCGCGCCCGCCGACGCGAATCAGGGCGCCCTGCGGCGAGGCCAGCAGGCGCTCGGCCTTGTACGTGCCGGCCGCGCGCAGTTCGCCCAGGCGCGCTTGCAACAGGTTGTTCAGCGCGTCAAGCGCCGGACGCGCGGGCTGAGGTTTCATACATGCCAATATGACACAATGGCGGCCATGAAATCCTACCCGCTCGTGCTGATGCTGTTGGGCGGCGCTGGCGCAGTCCCGTGGGCTTTGGCCCAGGCGATTGCGCCGGGAACACCTGCGCCGGCCGTGCCGGCTGCGGCGCCAACACCCGATTCGGAAATCCAGGAAATCGTCATCCGGGCGCCTGAGCCGCGCTACGTCGCCCCCACCCGGCGCGACCAAATCGGCCGCATCTGGGCGCCGGTGATGATCAACGGCAAGGGACCATTCCGGCTCGTGCTCGACACCGGCGCAAGCCGCTCGGGCGTCACCACGCCGGTAGCCGAGAAGCTGGGCATCAAGCCTGACGCGAATTCACCGGTGAAGCTGCGCGCCGTGACCGGCAGCGCGAACGTCCCGACGATCCATGTCGACACGATCGAAGTCGGCGACCTGCTGATGAACGATTCGAAGCTGCCGGTGCTGAACGATGCGCTCGGCGGCGCCGATGGCGTGCTGGGCAACGAAGGGCTCGCCGATCGGCGCGTCTACATCGACTTCCGGCACGACCTGATCATCATCTCGCGCTCGCACGGCAAACCGGCGGATCCGGGCTTCATGACGATTCCGTTCCAGCTCGAGCGCGGTCGGCTGCTGATCGCCGACGTGAACCTCGGCATCGTCCATGCGAAGGCCATCATCGACACCGGCGGTGAAATCACCGTCGCCAACCTGGCGCTGCGCGATGCGCTGGTGCGTCACCGGCCGCGCGAGCACACGACCATCGACGAGGTGGAAGGCGTGACCCACGACGTGCAGACGGGCGAGGGGCGCAAGGCACCGCCCATCCAGCTTGGACCGATTCAAATACAGACGAGCCACATGACCTTCGCGGACATGCGCATCTTCGAGTACTGGAAGATGACCAAGGAACCTGCCGTGCTGATCGGCATGGATGCGCTCGGCCTGCTCGACACGCTGGTCATCGACTATCGCAGGCGCGAATTGCACCTGCGCATGCACGGCGCCTCGTAGCGCCGCGCGATCGCTGCTTCGCGACGACCTACTTCGCGACGACCGTACCGCTGACGATCTGCACCGACGCGCCCACCGCAAGCGTGGGTTCGTTGTCCTGGCTGATCGTGGTTTCAGTGCCGTTGTCGAGGCGAACCTTGATGTCGTAGTGCGTCGTGCCGCGCACCTTCTTCTCGACCTTGTTGCCGAGATACGCGCCGCCCGCGGCGCCGGCGATCTTGGCGATCGTCTTGCCGTTGCCGCCGCCAATCTGGTTGCCGACGACGAGGCCGGCGATGCCGCCGGCGACCGCGCCAAGGGCCGTGCCCTTGCCTTCTTCCTTGACGGGCGTGATCGATTCGATCACGCCGCAGTTGCTGCACACGGTGATCGGCGTGCGCGGCGGAGCCGGAACTGCGCTGCCATTCGAAGCGACCGCGCTCTCGGTCGAGTGGTGCACCGTGTGGTGAATTGATTTCTTCGGCTCGGCCGGCGCAGGTGCTGGCGCAGGCGCGGGTTCGGGCGCAGGCGTGGCTTCAGGCGCAGGCGTCGGCGCCGGTTCCTGGGTGGCCGGCATGTCGGGCGGCGGCGGTGGCGGCGGCAGATCCGCCGCGGGCGGCGCCTTGTTGCAGGCGGCCAGCGCGCCGAACAATGTCGCGATCAGCACTCCACGGACCAGTCGCGTGCTCGAAAAAGCAGATGTGTTCATCGTGGGCGCCCCGATTGCAAAAAAGTGAGCAATGAATTTACCGCAATCGACGACGGACGCAAGGACCCACTTCCCATCTGTCGCCAGCCGACGACGCTTTTGCGATCATGGCGTCAATGAATGACACGCGCAGGGCGCGCGGGCGCCATCTCGACGTTGATCTCGCGCACATCAACCTGGTTCGCGGCAGTCGGCAAGTGCTGCGCGACGTGAGTTGGCGCATTCGCACCGGGCAGCACTGGTTGTTGCAGGGAGCCAACGGCGCGGGCAAGACGCAGTTGCTCAAGCTGATCGCCGGCGATATCTGGCCGCAGCCCTCCCGCATCGTGCGGCGCGTGTACCGTTTGCGCGGCGAGGCGAGCGATGAACCGCTGGGCGTCAAGGAGCGCATCGCCTACCTCGGCGCCGAGCGCCAGGACCGCTACGAACACTATCGTTGGAATCATCGCGTTGCATCGATCGTCGGCACGGGTATCGACGGCAGCGACGTTCCATTGCGGCGCCTCGATCGTGGCGAGCAGGCGCGCGTCGCACGGACGCTGGATCGCCTCGGGATCGCGGCATTGGCGCGCCGCCATTTCCTGACGCTCTCGCAGGGCGAGCGCCGCCTGGTGTTGCTGGCGCGTGCATTGGCATCGCGGCCCGCATTGCTGCTGCTCGATGAGCCGCTGAACGGCCTCGATCCGGTCAATCGCGAACGCGTGCTCGCGGCGCTGGCGACACTGCGCCGTTGCTCGCTGCCGTGGATCTACGCGACGCATCGCACCGAGGAAGCGCCGCCCGGCGTGACGCATCGTGCCCGCCTGCTGCGCGGCCGCTTGTCGACGCGCCGCGCGCCTGCGCCTGCGCCTGCGCCGGTCGCGCCGCGTCGCCGCAAGCACTCCCCGCGCCGTCGCTCGCTGCCGCGACCGCGCTCTCGTGCAGGCGATGCCGCACCAGAGCTGCTGCTCTCGCTGCGCAATGCCGCCGTCTGGCGCGACGGCGTCGCCGTGCTGCGGGGCATTTCGCTACAGATCCACCGCGGCGACTGCTGGGTGATCCATGGCGCAAATGGCAGCGGAAAATCGACGCTGCTGGGAACTCTGCACGGCGACCATGGCGTCGCCAGCGTGGGCATGGCATGGCGGCAGGGACAGGGCGATGGCGTGCCGCTGCAGGAATTCCAGCAACGGGTCGGCCGCGTGTCGCCGGAGTTGCAGGCGGCGCTGCCGCGACAGCAGACAGCGATTGACTGCGTCGTCGCCGCGCGGCGCGGCGCTTTCCGGCTCGACGGTGGATCGCGGCCCACCGAACGGCGAGCAGCGCTCGAGGCATTGCGGCGGGTCGGGGCGACAGGCCTCGCACGACGCTCATTGGGCGAGCTTTCCTACGGCCAGGCGCGTCGCGTGCTGTTTGCGCGCGCGGGAGTCACGCATCCTGATATCGTTCTGCTCGATGAACCGTATACAGGGCTGGACGAGCCGACGCGCACGCGCTTGCGGGCGCTGGTGGACAATCTCGCCAACATGGAACGAAGCGTCGTGATCGCCACGCATCACCGGGACGACTGGCCTTCGCGTGCGACGCACGAACTGGAACTGGCCGCCGGGGAAATCCGGTATTGCGGGCTCGTGCGGCGGCGTGTGCGCCGGCGCGCGCCGCGCGAGGCTACGCGGTGAATCGGGGCCGGCATTTCGCATTCTGGATCGTCGCGGCGTTGCTGGTGGTCGCGGCATGCCGTCTGTGGATCGGCAAGCAGCCGACCGACGCGGGCGGCGTGGCCGTGGGCGGCGGCGATGCGGGCGGATGGCCGCGCGCCGATGCTTCCACCGAGGGTTTCGACGCGGCGCCGTTCCTGGCAGCCGTGGACTGGGCCGGCAAGGAACGCGCCGGTGCATTGCTGGTATCGCGACATGGGCACCTGCTCGTCGAGCATTACTCGGGCGACTTGAACGTGGAATCACTCGTCGCCGGGGGCGGACTGTCGGATGCCCTCGTGCTGCTCGCCGCGGGCATTGCGGTTCCACAGCACGGCTTGTCCCTGCCGGCGAGCGAACCGGTCGATGTCGCGCAATTGCCCGCGGCGATCGCGAAGGCAAGCGGGCGCAGCTTCCCGCAATTCCTGTCGCGCAATGTCTGGCAACCGTTGAATGCGGCGCCGGCACGCTGGTCGGAGCCTGAAGTGAGCGCGCGCGCCATTGACTGGCTGCGCGTCGCCGAACTGCTGCTGCACGACGGCCGCTTCGAGGGCACGCAGGTCGTGCCCCGGGGTTGGACGGCGCGCGTGCCGCTGCAGCGCATCGCTCCCGGTGCGGAACCTTTCGCCGACAAGGACTTGACCTACCTGCGCGGCCGCGGTGCGACCCGATTGTGGTTGTCGCCGCGTTTCGATCTGGCGATCCTCAGCGTTTCCGGCACGGCGCACTCGACCGACGAAACGCGGCTGCCCAACATGATCGTGCGCGCACTGCGCGAGCGACCGGGCATCAGCGGCACGAGCCTCGACGATCTCGTGCCCGGACACTGACATGGCAGGCCAGATGGAGTCGGCGACGTGATCCACGAATTCGAGGGGAAAACCCTGCGCACTGCGAGCGACTATTTCTACGTGGCGCCCGGCGCGCAGCTGGTCGGCGACGTGCGGCTCGGCGATGGCGCCAGCGTGTGGTTCAATGCGGTGCTGCGCGCCGACGACGACTGCATCGAGATCGGCGCGGGCAGCAACGTGCAGGACGCCACCGTGATCCACTGCGACGCCGGCCAACCGACGCGCGTGGGCCGGAACGTGACGATCGGCCATCGCGTGCTGCTGCATGGCTGCTCGATCGGCGATGAAACGCTGATCGGCAATGGCGCGATCGTGCTCGATGGCGCGCGCATCGGCAGTCGTTGCCTCGTCGGCGCCGGCGCCATGGTGACGCCCGGAAAGGAATTTGGCGATGGCTGCGTGCTGATGGGCTCGCCGGCGCGCGTGGTGCGCGCAACAGGCGAGCGCGAGTTGGCGATGATCGAGCATGCCGCGCGCTCCTACCAGCTACGCATCCGCCGCTACCAGAAAGAGAACGTGAAGGAATGAGCTCGACGAACGACAACGGGAACGGGGCGCAGGACGTGCGCGAACGCGGCGCGCTGCTCGGACGGCTGCGCATCGACGCCGAGCAGCGCGATGCGCCACGGTCGGGCGCGGGCCCCTGGCGGCGCTGGCCGGTGCGCATCGGCGTGCCGCTGCTGCTGGCGGCCATGGCTGTCGTCGCCTGGTCGATCTGGCGTGCCCCAAGCTACGAGGTCGAGCTCGCAACCGCCGTCGTCGCCAGCCCGGCGCAGGGTCCGGCCGCGGTGCTGCAGGCGAGCGGCTACGTCACCGCGCGCCGCCAGGCGACCGTGTCAGCGCAGATCACCGGCACGTTGCGCGAGGTGCTGATCGAAGAGGGCGAGCATGTGCAGGCCGGCCAGGTGCTGGCGCGGCTCGATGACTCGGCGCTGCAGGCCAGCGTGCAACAGGCGCACGCGCAACTGGCGTCCGCGCAGGCGCTTGCCGAGCAGATCCAGGCGCAACTCGCGCAGGCGCAGCGTGACGCGCAGCGCAACCAGGACCTGATCAACCGCCAGCTGGTCTCGCGCCAGGCGCTGGAGGCTTCGCAAACCCAGCAGGCGGCGCTGGCTGCGCAACTGCAGGCGCAGCAGAAACAGATCGGCGTCGCGGAAGCGGCGCTGCACGGTGCGCAGGTGCAGCTCGCCTATTGCACCGTGCGTGCGCCGTTCGCCGGCGTCATCGTCGCGAAGGCGGCGCAGGCGGGCGAGATCATCTCGCCGATCTCCGCCGGCGGCGGCTTCACCCGCACCGGCGTCGGCACGATCGTCGACATGGATTCACTCGAAGTCGAAGTGGACGTCAACGAGTCCTACATCAATCGCGTGCAGCCGATGCAGACCGCGCAGGCGCTGCTCGATGCCTATCCGGACTGGAACATCCCGGCGCATGTCGTCGCGATCATCCCGACGGCCGATCGCAACAAGGCGACCGTGAAGGTGCGCGTGGCGCTCGACCAGAAGGATCCGCGCATCCTGCCCGACATGGGCGTGCGCGTTTCGTTTTTCGAGCCGCAGCACGACGAGGGCGCCGCGCCGCCGCCGGTGCCCGGCGTGCTGGTGCCCGCCAGCGCGATCGTGGCGGCCGCCGGCACTGGCGATGACGCCGGCGGCAGCGTAATTTACGTCGTGACGGACAACCATGCCCGCGCGCGCGCCATCGTTCCCGGCCAGACCTACGGCGACCTGCGTTCGGTGACGGGCATCGATGCCGGCATGCGCGTGGTGCGCGCTCCGCCGGCCGGCCTGGCCGATGGCGCTCGCGTCACGATCGCCGGAACGGGGAAATAGTCCGCTGGAACCAGGTGAGGATGCATGAATACATTGGTGCAGTTGCAGGGTGTCAGCAAGACCTACACGCGCGGCGTGCAGAAGGTCGAGGTCCTGCACGGCATCGATCTGTCGATCGAAGCGGGCGATTTCGTTGCGCTGATGGGGCCGTCCGGTTCAGGCAAGACGACGCTGCTGAACCTGATCGGCGGGCTCGATGAGCCGACCAGCGGCAGCATCCTGGTGGGCGGCCAGCGCATCGACCAGCTGTCCGAGAACGAACTGGCCAAATGGCGCTCCGCGCACGTCGGCTTCGTGTTCCAGTTCTACAACCTGCTCGCGACGCTGTCGGCGCGGCGCAATGTCGAGTTGCCGTTGCTGCTGACCCGGCTGTCCGGCGCGCAACGCCGCGCGCGCGCGGATATCGCGCTCGAACTCGTCGGCCTCGCGGACCGCACGACGCACAAGCCCGGCGAGCTGTCGGGCGGACAGCAGCAGCGCGTGGCGATCGCGCGCGCCATCGTGTCGGATCCTGCGTTGCTGGTGTGCGACGAGCCCACGGGCGACCTGGACCGCCAATCGGCGGCCGAGGTGCTCACGCTGCTGCAGCAGCTCAACCGCGACCACGGCAAGACCATCATCATGGTGACGCATGATCCGAAGGCGGCGGAGTTCGCGCGCCGCACGGTGTTTCTCGACAAGGGCACGCTGGCCGACTCCGGCGCGCATCCCGCGGCGTGAAATACCTGCAGCTCGTCTGGGCCGCGCTGCTGCGCCGCAAGACGCGCACGCTGTTCACGTTGCTGTCGATCGTGGCGGCCTTCCTGCTGTTCGGGCTGCTCGATTCGGTGCGCGGCGCCTTTGCCGGCGCCAGCAACAGCGTCGCGGGCCTCGATCGCCTGGTGACGATCTCCAAGATCACGTTCACGCTGCAATTGCCCAAGAGCCTGCAGGAGAGAATTCGCGCCGTGCCCGGCGTCGCCGACGTGAGCTACGCCAACTGGTTCGGCGGCATCTACCAGGACCCGAAGAATTTCTTCGCCAACGAAGCGGTGTCACCGAATTTCATCGACGCGTATCCCGAGTGGCGCATGAGCGACGCGGAACGGGCCGCCTTCCGCAACACGCGCACCGGGTGCGTGGTCGGCGCCACGCTGGCGCGCAAGTACCACTGGAAGCTCGGCGATCGCATTCCGCTGCAGGGCACGATCTTCCCGCAGAAGGATGGCAACAACACCTGGATATTAGACCTGGTGGGCATCTACCACATCGACGACCCGAAGCTGCGGGCGCAAGAGGGCGCGATGCTGTTCAACTGGGATTACTTCGATGAGGCGCGCGCCTTTGGCAACGGCAGCGTGGGCTGGTACGTGATCCGGGTGTCCGATCCGGCGCGGGCCGACAGCGTTGCGCAGGCCATCGATGCGCTGTCGACCAACTCGGACCACGAGACCAAGACGCAGAGCGAGCACGCCTTCCAGCTGGCCTTCGCGAGCCAGTTCGGCGATATCGGATTGATCGTCGGCGCCATCATGGCGGCCGTGTTCTTCACGCTGATCCTGCTGACCGGCAACACGATGGCGCAGGCCGTCCGCGAGCGCATTCCGGAACTGGCGATCCTCAAGACGATCGGCTTCACGAGCCGCAGCGTGCTGGGGCTGCTGCTGGCCGAATCGCTGTTGTTGCTGCTGCTCGGCGGCGTGCTCGGCGTGCTGCTGGCCGGAGCCGTGGCCGCGGCACTCGAGCTGGCCAGCGGCTTCGTGCTGCCGCCCATCGTATCGGCGGCCATGGTGTGGCTGCGTTCGATCGGACTCATGCTGCTCATCGGCGTCGTGGTGGGCGCCTTGCCGGCCTACCGCGGCTTGCGCCTGCGCGTCGTCGACGCGCTGGCGGGGCGTTGAGGGCGCGCGTGGCGACCCGGGGCAATCGGCTGGCGAAATGGGCATCCTCCGCCGCGACGCTGTTGATTGCAGCGGCGCTGCTGGTGGCACTGGTGGTCGTGCCCGGCTGGATCCTG
>Ga0209023_10006783_pt1 | contig 11952 bp, 10 predicted proteins | sample LakOneMetagenome_FD_187468 | JGI IMG/M metagenome (GOLD analysis project Ga0209023, IMG submission 187468) | Freshwater and sediment microbial communities from Lake Erie, Canada (SPAdes) (version 2) | ecosystem: Environmental > Aquatic > Freshwater > Lentic | place: Lake Erie, Canada...
GGTCGATCAGTTCGCGCGGGGTCATGTCGAAGCCGCGATGTTCCGCGCCGACGCGCTTGGCGAGAGCGCAGATCACGTCGTGGTTCGAGCGGCATTCGCCGGGCGGTTCCACGATCTTCGGGCCGAAGCCCAGATGCTGATGGCCGCCGCCGGTGTAGAAATCGTCGTGTTCGAGAAACATCGTCGCGGGGATGACGATATCGGCCAATTTCGCCGTATCCGTCATGAATTGCTCGTGTACCGCGACGAAAAGGTCTTCGCGCGAAAAACCGCGCAGCACCTTGTTCTGGTCGGGCGCGATACAGGCGGGATTGGTGTTCTGGATCAGCATGGCGGTCACGGGCGGGCCGTGCTGCAGGGCGTCGGCCTCGCCGGTCAGGATCGCGCCGATCCGCGATTGATCGAGCGTGCGCACCGAGCGGTCGACGACATCGCTGCCCTCCACCACCATCTGCTTCAGATTGTAGATTGCGCCATTGTTGTGAAAGGCGCCGCCGCCCTCGTAAGCCCAGGCGCCGGTGACCGAGGCGATGCAACTTGCCGCATGCATGTTGGCCGCGCCGTTGCGCTGGCGCGAAAAACCATAGCCGAGGCGAAAGTAGGTTTTCTTGGTCTGCCCGACGAGGCGGGCGAACGCCTCGATCTCCGCGACCGGCAGGCCAGTGATCGCCGACGCCCATTCCGGCGTGCGCGATTGCAAGTGCGTTTCGAGCTCGTCGGGAACATCCGTGTATTGCGCCATGAAGGCGCGGTCGGCGAGGTTCTCGCGCAACAGCACATGCATGACGGCGCACGCGAGCGCGCCGTCTGTTCCCGGCCGCAGGCACAACGCCATGTCGGCCTGTTCCATCGTCGCGTTACGGTAGACGTCGACGACGACGATCTTCGCGCCACGCTCTTTTCGCGCACGAATCGCGTGCGTCATCACGTTCACCTGCGTCGCGACCGCATTGGTGCCCCAAATGACCACGCAATCGCTCTTGGCCATTTCCCGCGGGTCGGGGCCGGCAAGACGTCCGGTGCCGGCGATATAGCCGGGCCAGGCGAGATTGACGCAGATGGTCGAATAGAAGCGCGAATATTTCTTGGCGTGGGTCAGCCGGTTGATGCCGTCGCGCATCACGCGGCCCATCGTGCCAGCATAGTAATAGGGCCAGACGCTTTCGGCGCCGTGGCGCTGCTCGGCCTCCAGAAATTTCCGCGCGATCGTATCCAGCGCCTCATCCCAGCTGATGCGCTCGAACTGGCCCGAGCCTTTCGGGCCGGTGCGCCTCATGGGGTGCATCAGGCGGTCGGGATGATGGATGCGCTGCGCGTATCTTGCGACCTTCGCGCAGACGACGCCGGCCGTGTAGGTCTGCTGCTCCGCCCCGCGTATGCGCCCGATGCGGTCGGGCGCGAGCACTTCGACATCGAGCGCGCAGACCGAAGGGCAGTCGTGCGGACAGGTCGATTGGCGGCGTTCGATTCGCGCTGGCGCGTTCATGGCAGGCTCCCTGCCGCATGATCGCCCTTCGGCGCAGGCCGGGCAAGCGTGGAGCGCGGCCTGGTCACATTAGAGCGATTCAAGAAATACGTTAGATAGATCACAGACTTGCGCCGCCACGTTATCATGATGATCGAGAGAGTCGGCGTCTCTGGCGCGCTGGCCATTTTAAGGAAACGAACGTGGAGCGGGAAGCAGCAGGGATCGTCGAGGACTCGCTTGTGGCAATAGGCCCTCTGACGGTCGATCTCGGCACACGTTTCTATGACACGCTATTCGAGGCTGCGCCCGGGCTCCGTCCGCTTTTCAGGGGCAGCCAGGCCGACCATGTCATGCGCTTCGTCGAGGTGCTCGCCTATGTCGTCAGCAACCTGCGCGCGACTGACAAGATCACGCCGATCCTGCGCGATCTCGGACGTCGTCACCTCGGTTATGGCGTGTCGCCTGCGCACTACCAGGCGTTCAAGCTGGCGCTGCTGAAGACGCTGCAAATGGAGCTGAACAGCAAATGGACGCCAGACGTCGCGCGGGCCTGGGATACGACCATCGACAACGTTGGGCGCCAGATGCTCGCGGGCGCCGAGGCGGCCGAGCCGTCGGCTGGCTAGCGTCGCGCATCCTCGGACACCTTGGCCGCGACGTCGCCGCAGGCGTCTGTCAGGCGGCGCTCCTGCGCCGCGACGGCGTCCGCGCCGGTTGCCGCCGCTGCGGCGATCGCCGTGATCTCGAACCGCATTGCGGCAACGACACGTCGGGCGATCGAGTCCGGCGCGAGGTTGGTGGCGCTGGCCAGATGGCGCGCAAGCCGCGCCGTGCGCGCGGCAAAGACTTTGGCGAGCGCATGCAGCTTCGGCTGCTCTTCAATGAGCGCGAAAACGAGGCCCGCGCCAAGCGCGAGCCCCATCGCAATCAGAACGAAGACGGCCGGTTCGGACATTTTCAGGTTTGCTTGTCGGCGCTGCGGCCGGGGCTCGCGATCTCGTCCGCCCATTCGTCGACGAGGCGCGCCGCGCCCGCACGGCCGCCAAGTCCGAAGGCCAGCGCCGCAGCAACGGCGATGGAACCCAGGATCAGTCCGAAGGCAAGCGTGACGATCTCGGGCGCGAGGCCCATGAAGCGCAGGCCCATCGCGATCGAGAGTGCGAGCGTCGCGCCGCGGGTCAGCGGCGCGGCGAGGCCGCCCCGGTCGCCCGCCGTGCGCGCGACGAGATCGCCGAGGGTGCGGGCGATCAGCGCGCCGGCCAGGATGATGGCCGCGCCGAAGGCGATGCGGCCAGCAAGCTCCAGCACAGTGGCGAAGATTGCCGATACGGCAGCAAAGTTGAGCAGCCGTGTCGCCTCGACCGCGCCGAACAGGATGATGACGATCAGGAGCGCGTTGGCGGCGAGCTTCGAAGGCGTGGCGCCGCCGGAGCCCAGGCCCAGGCGTCCCACGAGATCATCGAAGCCGAGTTGCGGCAGCAGGTCTTCGGCCAGGTTCGCGACGAAACGTCCGACCGCGAATGTCAGCGCCATGAGGATGGCCGCGCCGATCAGTCGCGGGACGGCGTCGAGCGCGGCGCGCAGGATTTCGACGGCCGGGCCCGAGATCGCCTCGATGCGCAGCGCCTCGAGCGCAGCGATGGCCACGGGAATGACGACCAGCGCGTAGACGATATGCCCCGCCACGCCGGGGATGTCGCCGGCGCCGGACATGCCGAGTTTCGCCGTCCATTTGCCGAGGTCGGCCGCCGACAGGGTCGCGACGGTGGCGCGCCGCGCGATGTTGGCGGCCAGCATGCCGATCGCGAAGATCAGGATGGCGCCGACGAGGTTGGGCTGGAAGGCGAAGAGACGGCCAATCATCAGGTCGAGCGGCGCGACAATGGCGTCGAGTCGCAAGGCGTGCAGCGCCTGCGGCAGCGCGAACAGCAGCACGAGCCAGAAGCCGGCGTCGCCGATCCGGGCGCCGAGCGTCGGGGCGCCTTCGGCCTTCTCGGACGTGCGCGATATCGGCAGCTTGTCGACAGCGCGCGAGAGCGCCCATTTCACCAGCCGCGCGACGACATAGGCGACGATGGCCACCAGCGCCGCGGCGAGCAGACGCGCGCCCCAGTCGCCGGCAAACAGGATGAGAGAATCCCAATAGGAAGAAAGAGCGGTGGATGTCATGTCGTTCTCGGAAATCAGAAAATAAAAAAACGGTCGCGACACTGGGCCGCGACCGTTCGGACTAAGGAAAAGCAAGAGCTTGGGCGCAAGTGACTTTCGTCACGTGCGCAGCGTCGTCAGCCGACGATTTCGTTGCCCGCGAACCACTGGGCGATTTCCATCGCCGCCGTCTCGGGCGCATCAGAGCCGTGGACCGAGTTCTCGCCCATGTTGAGCGCGAATTCCTTGCGGATCGTGCCGGCGTCGGCCTTCTCCGGGTTGGTGGCGCCCATCACGTCGCGATAGCGCTTGATGGCGTCGTCGCCTTCCAGCACCTGCACCACGACGGGCGCAGCCGACATCTGCTCGACGAGCTCGCCGAAGAAAGGACGCTCCTTGTGGACGGCGTAGAAGGTCTCGGCCTGCGCGCGCGTCATGTGCACGCGCTTCTGCGCGACGATGCGCAGTCCGGCGCCTTCGATCAGCGCATTGATCTTGCCGGTGAGGTTCCGGCGCGTCGCGTCGGGCTTGATGATCGAGAAGGTGCGTTGCGTCGCCATGTCGGCTCTTTCTTGGCTAGGGGAGAATTCCGGCGCGCTTATAGCTGCGGCCCGGTTTGGGGGCAATGCGGACGGAGAACGGGCGGCCTGAGCCGCCCGTCGTGTTTGGTTCGGGTGTCATCCCGGACGGCCGCAGGCCGATCCGGGACCCAGCATCGCTGTTACCGCCTCTGGTTCCCGGCTCTCCGCTTCGCTACGGCCGGGATGACGGAGCGCAATCTACTTCGCGCGAAGATCGTACCGATCCGCGTTCATCACCTTGGTCCACGCGGCGACAAAGTCCTTCACGAACTTCTGCTTCGAGTCGGACTGGGCGTAGACCTCCGCATAAGCGCGCAGCTGGGCGTGCGAACCGAAGATGAGATCGACGCGCGTGGCCGTCCAGCGCACTTCGCTCGTCTTGCGGTCGAGCGCCTGATAGACGCCGTTCGAGCCCGGCAGCGCCTGCCATTGCGCGCGCATGTCGAGCAGGTTGACAAAGAAGTCGTTCGAAAGCGTCTCGGGCCGGTCGGTGAAGACGCCGTGCGTGGAATGGCCGTGGTTGGCGCCGAGCACACGCAGGCCGCCGATGAGCACGGTCATTTCCGGACCGGTCAGGGTCAGCAGATGCGCGCGATCGACCAGCGCCTCTTCCGGCTTCATGAACTGCGCCTTCTTCGCGTTCACATAGTTGCGGAACCCGTCCGCGCGCGGCTCGAGCGGCGCGAAGGAATGGGCGTCGGTCTGTTCGGCTGTCGCATCGGTGCGGCCGGGCGCGACCGGCACGGTCACGTCGACGCCGGCGGCCTTGGCCGCCTTTTCGATCGCCGCCGCGCCGCCGATCACGATGAGATCGGCGAGCGAGACTTTCTTGGCCGATTCCTTCTGGATGCTTTCCAGCTTGGCCAGAACCTTGGCGAGTTCTGCCGGCTGGTTGACGTCCCAGTCCTTCTGAGGGCTGAGGCGAATACGCGCGCCATTGGCGCCGCCGCGCTTGTCCGAGCCACGGAAGGTCGAGGCAGACGCCCAGGCGACCGAGACGAGCTGCGACACGGACAGGCCGGAGGCGAGGATTTTCGCCTTGAGGCCGGCGATGTCCTGCTCGTTGACCAGTTCATGGTCCACCGGCGGCACCGGGTCCTGCCAGATCAGCACTTCTTTCGGAGCCAGCTTGCCGAGATAGCGCACGCGCGGGCCCATGTCGCGATGGGTCAGCTTGAACCATGCGCGCGCGAAGGCGTCCGCGAACTGATCGGGATTCTCGTAGAAGCGGCGCGAGATTTTCTCGTAGGCCGGGTCGAAGCGCAGCGCGAGATCCGTCGTCAGCATTGTCGGCACATGCTTCTTGGCGGGATCATGCGCGTCCGGCACGTCTGCCGGCGCGTTCTTGGCTTTCCACTGCTGCGCGCCGGCGGGGCTCTTGGTCAGCTCCCATTCGAACCTGAACAGGTTGTCGAAGAAATGGTTGCTCCACTTGGTCGGCGTCTGCGACCAGGTGACCTCAGGGCCGCCGGTGAGCGTGGCCGCGCCGTGTCCGCCCTTCCAGCCGAAACCTTGGTCTTCCAGCGCGCCGCCTTCGGGCGCCGGGCCGAGCTTGGAGGGATCGCCCGCGCCATGGGCCTTGCCGAACGTGTGACCGCCTGCGATCAGGGCGACGGTCTCTTCATCGTCCATCGCCATGCGCGCGAAGGTCTCGCGAATGTCGCGGGCGGCGGCGACCGGATCAGGATTGCCGTTCGGGCCTTCCGGATTGACGTAGATGAGGCCCATCTGCACGGCGCCGAGCGGCTCCGCCAGTTCGCGCTCTCCGGAATAGCGGCTGTCGCCGAGCCACGAACCTTCAGGGCCCCAGTAGAGCTCTTCGGGCTCCCAGGTGTCGACGCGGCCGCCGGCGAAGCCGAAGGTCTTGAAGCCCATGCTCTCGAGCGCGGCATTGCCCACCAGCACGAAGAGATCGGCCCAGGAGATCTTGTTGCCGTATTTCTGCTTGATCGGCCACAGCAGGCGGCGGGCCTTGTCGAGATTGGCGTTGTCCGGCCAGGAATTGAGCGGGGCGAACCGCTGCTGTCCGGCGCCCGCGCCGCCACGGCCGTCGGTGGTGCGATAGGTGCCTGCCGAATGCCAGGCAAGGCGGATGAAAAGGCCGCCGTAATGGCCGAAATCGGCCGGCCACCAGTCCTGCGAATCCGTCATCAGCGCCTTGAGGTCGGCCATGAGCGCGTCGAGGTCGAGCTGCTTGAATTCGGCGGCGTAGTCGAAGTCGGCGCCCATCGGGTCAGACTTCCTGGAGTTGACGTGCAGCTGCTCGATGCTGAGCGCCTCGGGCCACCAGGTCTTGTTGCTCGGGCCCTTGGCGCCGCCGCCGAACGGGCATTTGCCGGGTTGATCGTTCATCTGTTTTCTCCCTTGGAGCTTCAGCAAGATCGTTTCGCGCGCTGGCGTCGGCGCAGCGGGACCCGCACGTTAGAGAGTGCGCTCTCATCGGTGAAATCGATTGTTTCAAACGAGTCCATCGGCTAATCCAATAGAATGAACCTGCGTGACCTACGCTATGTCGTCGCCGTCGCCGAACTCGGGCAGTTCGGTCGGGCGGCGTCTGCCTGCAACGTCAGCCAGCCGACGCTCAGCGGGCAGATTCTCAAGCTCGAGGAAGAGCTCCGCGTCCAGATTTTCGAGCGCGATGGCCGCGTGGCGCGCGTGACCGAGCGCGGCGAGGCGATCGTCGCCCATGCGCGCCGGGTGATCGGCGCCGCCGATGATCTTATGACGGCGGCGGCTGCCTCGCGCGATCCGCTGGAGGGACCGATCCGCCTCGGGATCATCGCTACCATCGGCCCCTATCTTGCGCCGTGGTTGCTGCCGGCAACCGCCCGGGACCTGCCGCGGGCGCCGATCCGACTGGTGGAGGACCTCACCGGCCATCTCCTGCCCTTGCTGGCGGACGGCAAGCTGGACGCGGCGATCATCGCCACCGATCCGCCGAATGACCGGCTGGAAGAGGCGCCGCTCTACGACGAACCCTTCTGCCTGATGGCGCCGGCGTCGCATCCGCTGGCGAAGCGCAAATCGGTGCGGGTCGGCGAGATCGATCCGCGCAGCCTGCTGCTGCTCGCCGACGGCCATTGCCTGCGCGACCAGGCGCTCGATCTCTGCGGCCATCCCGACCTTGGCGGCGCGAGCGGGGCCGACATGCGCGCGGCGAGCCTCGAGACGCTGCTGCACATGACGGCGGCAGGCTTCGGCGTGACGCTGGCGCCGCGGATGGCGGCCGACGGCTGGCGCGGAAAAGGCGGGCTCGTCGCGGTGCCCCTGAAAGGCGCCGATGTCGCGCGAAAAGTGCGGCTGGTGTGGCGGCGCGACATGCCGCGCAAGGCGGCGATGCTCGCGCTGGCGAAGGTGGTGCGGGGATGCGTTCGCGCGCGGTGAACGCCCCGCATTGCACTCATAGCCCGTCGCGGCCATAAGGGCGCGCCCATGACCACCATCACCGACCTCACCTATCGCCTCGGTCCGCGCATGTTGTTCGATGCAGCGAGCGCGCAGATTCCTGAAGGCGCGCGCGTCGGTTTTGTCGGGCGCAATGGCGCGGGCAAGACGACGCTGTTCCGGCTGATCTCGGGCGAGATTTCAGCCGAGAGCGGCACGATCGCCCTGCCCCGGCGCGCGAAAATGGGGCGCGTGGAGCAGGAGGCGCCGGGCGGGCCGACGCGGCTGGTCGATTTCGTGCTAGCCGCAGACACAGAACGCGCAGCGCTCCTGCACGAGGCCGAGACGGCCAGCGATCCGCATCGCATCGCCGACATTCATGCGCGGCTCACTGATATCGACGCGCATTCGGCGCCGGCGCGTGCAGCGCGCATTCTTTCTGGTCTGGGTTTCGACGAAGCCGCGCAGAATCGCGCGCTGTCGGAATTTTCCGGCGGCTGGCGGATGCGTGTCGCCCTCGCCGCCGTGCTGTTCACGCAGCCCGATCTGCTGCTGCTGGACGAGCCGACCAACTACCTCGATCTCGAAGGCACGCTCTGGCTGACCGAGCATCTCAAGACTTATCCCGCGACCGCGCTCGTGATCTCGCATGATCGCGACCTGCTGGACGATGTCTGCGACCACATCCTGCATCTCGACCGCGCCAAGCTGACGCTCTGGAAGGGCAATTATTCCGGCTTCGAGAAGCAGCGGCGCGAGCTCATGCTTGTGCAGGCCAAGGCGGCGAAGAAGCAGGAAGACAAGCGCAAGCACCTGCAGGAATTCGTCGACCGTTTTCGCGCCAAGGCCACGAAAGCAAGGCAGGCGCAGTCGCGCCTCAAGATGCTCGAGAAGATGGAGCCGACGGCGGCGATCGTCGACACCGACGTGCTGCCGATCAATCTGCCCTCGCCTGAAAAGCAGCTGTCGCCGCCGATCATCGCGATGGAGCGGGCGTCAGTCGGCTACGACGGACGCGTCGTGCTGTCGCGCCTCAACCTGTCGCTCTCCAACGATGACCGCATCGGATTGCTGGGCGCGAACGGCAACGGCAAGTCGACCTTCGCGAAACTGCTGGCGGGCCGGCTTGAGCCGATGGGCGGCGATGTCGTGCGCGCGACCAAGCTCGAGGTCGGCTTTTTCGCGCAACATCAAGTCGACGATCTCGATCTCGCCGACACGCCCTATCGCGCCGTCGCGCGGCTGATGCCCGACGCCCCGGAATCGCGCGTCCGGGCGCGGATCGCGCAGATAGGCTTTTCCGGCGAGCGCGGCGATACGCGCGTCGAATCCCTGTCGGGCGGCGAGAAGGCGCGGCTGCTGATGGGCCTGTCGACCTTCCACGGTCCGCATCTGATCATCCTGGACGAGCCGACCAACCATCTCGACATCGATTCCCGCGCAGCGCTCATCGAAGCCATCAACGATTACACGGGCGCGGTGGTGCTTGTGTCGCACGACCGCTACCTGCTGGAGGCCTGCGCCGATCGTCTGTGGCTGGTGGCGGACGGAATCGTGAAGGAATTCGACGGCGATATCGGCGACTACACGAAGCTCGTACTACAGGCCTCACGTGGCGGCGATACTTCGAAGGTGCAAAAGGCTGCGGACAAAAAACCGAGTCCCGTCAGGGAGAAGCGCGGCGTCTCTCAGAAAAAGATTCAAGGGCTGGAAGAGCGGATCGAGAAGTTCGGCGCGCTGATCGCCCGCATCGACGAGACGCTCGCCGACGGCTCGGCCTTCACGAAGGATCCACAAAAAGCCGCCGCGCTGGCGACCCAGCGCGGCGAATTGTCTGCCGCGCTCGCGGCGGCGGAGGAAGAATGGCTGGCGCTCTCGGTGGACGCCGAAAGCGCCTGACACGTCACCAGCGGCGATAACCGCGACGATAGCCGTAGCCGCGACGGTACGCAGGGCGGCCGTAATAGAAGCGGGGCGCATAGACGCGCGGACGGGTGCGCCAGCAGCGGCCCCAAGCGTCGCAGACGAGGCGGACCTGTTCGGCGGCCGGCGCGCCGGTTTCGGTCGCGCCCTTCACGAATGGGTCGGCCATCGGCGCGGCGCTGGCAGGCGCGGCGGCGAAGATGCTGGCGCCGAGCGTGACAGCTGCGGCAATTGCAAGAAACCCTCTGGACTTCAACATTGCTTGTCTCCCTTGATAGTGAGGCCACACCATTTGCCGCCGCGGCAGCTTAACGCCGTGTGAACAAAAATAAATCCGGCATTTCCGGGAGGATATCCGGGCTCGCGCCGAGCCGGAGCCCGGCGCGTCACCAGCCGCGATGGCCCCAACCGCCATGCCCCCAGCCGCCGCGGCCCCAGCCATGATGGCGATGGCCCCAGTATGGCCCGCCGCCCCACCCGTAATAGGGCCGCGGCGCCCAATAGTTCGGGCGGCGCCAGCAGCGGCCCTATGCGTCGCAGACCAGCCGGACCTGATCCGGCTTGGCGCCCGCAAGATCGCTCGCGCTGGCGACGCCGGGATCGAGCATTGGCGCCGCAGAGGCCTGCGATGGCGTCGCCGCGAACCCGCCGAGCGCCAGCGTGGCGGCAAGTGCAAGACCGAGTGACTTTCTGGACATCCGTCTCTCCAATTCATGCGCCCCAGCACACGCATGAAATGGAATTTCGGGTGAATTCGGCCTGAACGAATTGTGTCGCCTCTAGCGCCGCGATAACGCCGCCCGCGCCGCGAGCCAGATGGCCACGAGCGCCGCAAGTCCCGACAGCGCGACCATGGTCGCCTCGTAGCCGTAGGCCGCGACAAGCCATGTCTCCGGCAAGGGTGTCGCGTAGATGCCGAGATTGAAAAAGGCGTTCAGCCAGGCCTGCGGGCCGGCGCGCCGCGCCGCGTCCACGCCGTCCGTCACCCAGACGGCCAGCACCGGATAGATCATCGAATGGCCGAAGCCGAACAGCACGCCGCCGATGGCCACGACCCATGCGCGCGACCCAGCGGCGGAGACGCAGACATAGCCGATCGCCTCGAGCGCGAGCCCAGAGGCCACCAGCAGACGCCGGTCGACCGCCTCGACCCGGCGCAGGCCGAGAAAGCGCGTGGCGAACATGGTCAGCGTCGAAGCCGTGAAAAAGGCCGCCAGCGGAATGTGGCGGGCTTCGAGCGCTGGCGCGAGATAGGCGACCGCGAAACCGAACAATGCGCCTGCCGTAGCGACGGATATGAGCGGCAGAACGAGTTCGGACCGCCAGCTCGCGACCAGATCGAGACCGCCCGTGCGCGGCGGCGAGGGTATCGGACGCACGCCGAATGTCAGCGCCAGCCCCGCAATGCCGGGCAGCACGGCGATCGCAATCATCGCGTTCTCGCCGAAACGCGCGAGCGTCCATTCGCCGACCGGGGGCCCCAGCGCCTGCGACAGCGGCATCATCGCGGAGAACACGCCGAGCAGGAACAGAAGTCGCGCGGGCGTCAACCGGCTCTGGCCATAGGTGATGGCGGCCGACAGAAACAGCCCCTGCCCCGCGCCCTGCACCACGCGCGAGGCCAGCGCGCCGCCAAAGCTCGCGCGGGTGAAGTAGAACGACGCAAAGCCGATGATCGTGAGCAGCATCGCCAGCCGCAGCGTGGCGAGCACGCCGATACGCGCGGAGAATTCGCTGGAGATCAGCGCGAAGAAGATGATGGGGATGGCTGCCGCCGACAGCAGCACGCCGATCGTGTGCAGATCATGGCCGTTGCGCGCGAAGACGATCGAGAACAGCGTCGCATGCGCGTTCATGAAGGACACGAGGAAGACGCCAAGGCCGACGCGGATGAACTCTTTCCGCGCGACGCCGTCGATATAGTCGGCAGGCCTTGTTTCGCTTGTCATGCGGCGCGCCGGTAGAGCGCGCGCCAATGCGCGGGCTCGCCTGACGGCGAAACTTCCTCGCAGCTTTCGAGCGTAAGCCCGTTGGCGGCGAGCGCATCGATATCCTTGCGCGCCAGCGGCCATGGCGGACCTTCCGGCGCAGCGGGGTTCGGGCGCGACCGCGCGATGACCAGCAGCCGGCCGCGCGGTTTGAGGAAGGCGGCAAGCGCCAGCCCGGCCTGCGGCAGCAGCGCGTTGGGCAGCGCCTGCAGCGTGTAGCATTCGTGCACGAGATCGAAGGCGCCCCGCCAGTCCGGCGGCGGATCGAAGAGGTCGGCGGCGCGATAGTCCACGCGCGATTGCGGGAAGCGGCGGCGCGCCCAGTGGATCGCATTCTCGGAGAGATCGAAGGCCACAGTGTCGGCGCCCGCAGCACTCAAGGCTTCGGCATTGTCGCCGAGGCCGCAGCCGACATCGAGGGCACGGAGGTTGGCGAGGGGTTTCTGCTCCCCTCCCCCCT
>Ga0209023_10006784_pt1 | contig 11951 bp, 8 predicted proteins | sample LakOneMetagenome_FD_187468 | JGI IMG/M metagenome (GOLD analysis project Ga0209023, IMG submission 187468) | Freshwater and sediment microbial communities from Lake Erie, Canada (SPAdes) (version 2) | ecosystem: Environmental > Aquatic > Freshwater > Lentic | place: Lake Erie, Canada | collected...
GCGTGCAGCGCGGCCAGGATCTGGTCACGCGTCACGGCACAATCTTCGCCCACCTCGACCACCACGTAATGGTGGCTGTTGCGCTCGGCCGGGTCGTAATCGAGCACCGAAATGCCGGGGATTCCGGCCAGCGCCTGCCGGTACGCGGCGTGGTTGCGCCGGTTGGCCGCGACGATGCCTTCGAACCCGTCGAGGTTGGCGAGTCCCATCGCCGCGCAGGCCTCGATCATCTTGCCGTTGGTGCCCGGGTGGATGACGTTGTCGTAACCGATGAAGCCGAAGTTGCGCATCAGCCGCATGGTTTCGGCCAGCTCGTCGTCGTCGGTGACGACCGCGCCGCCCTCCATGGTGTTGAACGCCTTGGTCGCGTGGAAGCTCAGCACCTCGCACGCGCCGAAACCGCCGATGGCCCGGCCCGCGTGGCTGCTGCCGAACGCATGGGCGGCATCGAACACCAGCTTCAGCCCGCGTTCGTCGGCGATCGCCTGCAGCTCCTCGACCGGAGCGGCACGGCCCCACAGGTGCACGCCGATGATGCCGGTGGTGCGCGGGGTGATCATGCGTCGCACCGCATCCGGGTCGAGGTTGTGCGTCGTCGGGTCGATGTCGGCGAACACCGGGGTGATGCCCTGCCAATGCAGCGCGTGCGCGGTCGCGACGAAGGTCCACGACGGCACGATCACCTCGCCGGCCATGCCCGATGCGCGGATCGCGATTTCCAGCGCGATGGTGCCGTTGCACATGGCCACGCAGTGCCTGACGCCGACGTACTGCGCGATGCGCCGCTCGAACTCCTGCACCATCGGGCCGTTGTTGGTCAGCCACTGGTTGTCGAGGATGCGGCCGACGTTCTCGAGGAAGGCCGCGCGGTCGCCGATGTTCGGCCGGCCGACATGCAAGGGCTCGTCGAAGGCCGGCGGCGCGCCGTTGATGGCCAGGTCCGCGCGCGATCGGATGGTCTTCACGCGGTCATCCTTCGTGCTTGTAGATGAGCGAGGTGATCTGCTCCGATACCAGCCCGATCAGGAACACGATCACCGAGGCGCTGAACAACAGCATGCTCATGTTGGTCAGGCGATGTTCGTGGGCGAAGGTCCATGCGTAGTAGCCGAGGCCGGTCAGGAAGAACGCAAACGCCGTGGGCGCGAACAGCTTCAATGGCGAATACAGCGTGGCGATCTTGAAGATGATCAGCAGGAAGCGGATGCCGTCCTTGAGCGGGCGGATGTGGCTGCTGGTGCCGACCCGGCGCGCGACCGGCACCGGCACGTAGGCGACCGGGTAGGCGCTGCGGAAGAAGGCCATGGTGCTGGTGGTGGGATAGCTGAAGCCGTTCGGCAGCAGGTGCAGGAATTCGCGGAACCGATCCGCGCGCACCGCGCGGAAGCCGGAGGTGAGGTCGAGCACCTTGTGCCCGGTCATCCAGCTGGCGAGGTGGTTGTAGAGCGCGTTGGCGAGGCCGCGCCCGGCATTCGCCTGGCCGTCGCGGCCGCGCGCGCCGACCGCCATGTCGAAGCCTTCGTCGAGCTTGGCCAGCAATTGCGGGATCAGGGCCGGGTCGTGCTGGCCGTCGGCGTCCATGAACACGATGAGCTCGCCCGCCGCGGCCCGCGCCCCGCGCTTGATCGCCGCGCCGTTGCCCATGGCATAGGGGTTGGCCAGCACGCGGGCTCCATTGGCGGTGGCCACTTCGGCGGTAGCGTCGCTGGAACCGTCGTCGACGACGATGACTTCCGCACCCGGCAAGGCCGCCCGCAGGGCCGGCAAAGTGCGCCTGAGCCCTTCGGCTTCGTTCCTGGCCGGCAGGACGACGGATACGGTCGGTGTTGTGGTCCCCATCCGCCAAGGGTAGCCGGTTGGCGATGGTGAAGGCAGCGGTATCGCAGCGCCTTCGAACTTCAACGCCTGCCTGCGGCTTCGCACCTTCCTCCGCGCGCGGGGGAAGGATGGGATGGGGGCAACGGCCTGGCGATGTCGTGTACTCGCGCCCCCCTCTCCCGCCTTCCCGCGTGAACGGGGGAAGAGATTGCGGCGATTCCATATCGACGCGGCGGGAACCGGGACGCGCATCGCATTCGCGCTGGCGCGGGTTTGCGGTAAAGTCCGGAAGGGGAATCTGAAGAGGCGGAGCGATGGCGACCGTCCCGAGCGCAAACCTGGTTGGCATCACCGGCATCGCCCGGCGCTTGGTGCTGGACGGCCATCTGGAGGAGGCGAACGCGCGCGAGGCGCTGGACGCCGCCAGCCGCGAGAAGCGCCCGGTCGCCGGCTACCTGCTGGAGAAGAAGCTGGTGACCTCGGCGGCACTGGCCGCGGCGAACTCGATCGAGTTCGGCATGCCGATCTTCGACGTCACCACCCTCGACCCCGCGCAGTCGGCGATCAAGCTGGTCAGCGAGGAACTCGTGCGGCAGCACGCCGCGCTGCCCATGTTCAAGCGCGGCGGCCGGCTGTTCATCGGCCTCAGCGACCCGACCAATACCCGCGCGCTGGACGAATTCAAGTTCCACACCAACCTCGCGGTCGAGGCGATCCTCGTCGACGAGGATCGGATCCGCCGTGCCATCGACAACTGGCTGGAAACGGCCGATGCGCTGGGTACCGGCGGCGAGGACGACGAGAGCCTCGCCGGGCTCGAAGTCAGCGGCGGCGACGACGACCTTGCCAGCGAATCGGGCGTCGATGCCAAGGGCGACGACACGCCGGTGGTGAAGTTCGTCAACAAGATGCTGGTCGACGCGATCCGCAAGGGCGCGTCCGACATCCACTTCGAACCCTACGAAACCGAATACCGGGTACGGGTGCGCATCGACGGCATCCTCAAGCAGATCGCCAAGGTGCCGGTGAAGCTGCATTCGCGCATCGCCGCGCGCCTGAAGGTGATGGCGCAGCTGGACATCGCCGAGAAGCGCGTACCGCAGGACGGCCGCATCAAGCTCAACTTGAGCAAGAGCAAGCAGATCGACTTCCGCACCAGCACGCTGCCGACCCTGTTCGGCGAGAAGATCGTGCTGCGCATCCTCGATGCCGGCGCCGCCAGGCTCGGCATCGACAAGCTCGGTTACGAGGAGGACCAGAAGACGCTGTTCCTCGCCGCGGTGCAGAAGCCCTACGGCATGGTGCTGGTCACCGGCCCCACCGGCTCGGGCAAGACGGTGTCGCTGTACACCGCGCTCAACATCCTCAACGAAGAGGAGCGCAACATCTCCACGGTCGAGGATCCGGTCGAAATCCGCGTCCCCGGCATCAACCAGGTGCAGATGAACGTGAAGCGCGGCATGACCTTCGCCGCCGCGCTGCGCAGCTTCCTGCGCCAGGACCCGGACGTGATCATGGTCGGCGAGATCCGCGACCTGGAAACCGCGGAAATCGCGGTCAAGGCGGCGCAGACCGGCCACATGGTGCTGTCCACGCTGCATACCAACGACGCGCCGCAAACCATTGCGCGCCTGATGAACATGGGCGTCGCGCCGTTCAACATCACCTCGTCGGTGAGCCTGGTCATCGCCCAGCGCCTCGCCCGCCGCCTGCACGACTGCAAGCGCCCGGTGCAATTGCCCGAACACGCGTTGCTCGCCGAAGGCTTCACCGAGGACGAGATCCGCGCCGGCCTCACCCTGTACGAAGCGGTGGGTTGCCAGGACTGCACCGAGGGCTACAAGGGCCGCACCGGCATCTACCAGGTCATGCCGATGACCGAAGAGATCCAGTCCATCATCCTCGCCGGCGGCAACGTCCAGCAGCTGACCGAATCCGCGCAGGCTTCCGGCGTGCGCGACCTGCGCCAGTCCGCGTTGCTGAAGGTCAGGAACGGCGTGACCAGTCTCTCCGAAATCAACCGCGTCACCAAGGATTGAACCCATGGCCGTGACCCGTACCGCCGCCAAGACCGCAACCCGCCGCGCCGAACCGACGCCGATCTTCGTCTGGGAAGGCACCGACAAGCGCGGCGTGAAGATGAAGGGCGAACAGCCCGCCAAGAACGCCAACCTGGTCCGCGCGGACCTGCGCCGCCAGGGCATCACCCCGACCGTGGTCAAGCCCAAGGGCAAGCCTCTGTTCGGCAGCGCCGGCAGGACCATCACCGCCAAGGACATCGCCTTCTTCAGCCGCCAGCTGGCGACGATGATGAAGTCCGGCGTGCCGATCGTATCCTCGCTCGAGATCATCGCCGGCGGGCAGAAGAACCCGAAGTTCAAGGACCTGATCAACTCCCTGCGCGCCGACATCGAGGGCGGTTCCTCGATCTACGAAGCTCTGTCCAAGCACCCGGTGCAATTCGACGAGCTCTACCGCAACCTGGTCAAGGCCGGCGAGTCGGCGGGCGTGCTCGACACCGTGCTCGATACCATCGCCACCTACAAGGAAAACATCGAGAGCCTGAAGGGCAAGATCAAGAAGGCGCTGTTCTACCCGGCGATGGTCGTCGCCGCGGCCCTGCTGGTCAGCGCGATCCTGCTGATCTTCGTGGTGCCGCAGTTCGAGGAGGTATTCAAGGGCTTCGGCGCCGACCTGCCCGCGTTCACCAAGTTCATCGTCGGCATCAGCCGCTTCATGGTGAGCTATTGGTGGTTGATCCTGCTGATCGTGGCCGGCACGATCGTGACCTTCATCTTCTTCAAGAAACGCTCGCAGAAGTTCTCGCACTTCCTCGACCGGATGATCCTGCGCATGCCGGTGATCGGGAAGATCATGCACGAGGCGGCGCTGGCGCGTTTCGCGCGCACGCTGGCCGTGACCTTCGCCGCCGGCGTGCCGCTGGTCGAGGCGCTGGACTCGGTGGCCGGCGCGACCGGCAACACGGTGTACGAAAACGCGGTGAAGCGCGTGCGCGAAGACGTCTCGGTGGGCTACCCGGTCAACATGGCGATGAAGCAGACCGGCCTGTTCCCGCACATGGTCATCCAGATGACCGCGATCGGCGAGGAAGCCGGCGCGCTCGATGCGATGCTGTACAAGGTCGCCGAGTTCTACGAGCAGGAGGTGAACAACGCGGTGGACGCGCTGGCGAGCCTGATCGAACCGATCATCGTGGTCATCCTCGGCGTGATCGTCGGCAGCATGGTGATCGCCATGTACCTGCCGATCTTCAAGCTCGCCGCGGTGGTCTAAGCCCGACGCATGGCCTTCCTCGACGCGAACCCCGGCCTCGGCTATCCCGCCGCGGCCGGATTCGGGCTGGCGCTCGGCAGCTTCCTCAACGTCGTCATCCTGCGCCTGCCACGCCGGCTGGAATGGGAGTGGAAGCGCGACAGCCGCGAAATCCTCGGCGAGCCCGAACTGTACGATCCGCCGCCGCCGGGAATCGTGGTCGAACGCTCGCACTGCCCGCATTGCAAGGCGGCGCTGCGCTGGTACGAAAACATCCCGGTGTTCAGCTGGCTGGCGCTGCGCGGCCGCTGCGGGCACTGCGGCACGCCGATCTCGATGCAGTACCCGCTGGTCGAGCTGGTGACCATGCTGCTGGTGCTGGCCAGCGTGTGGCGCTTCGGCTTCGGCTGGCAGGGCTTCGGCGCGATCGTGCTCAGCTGTTTCCTGGTTGCGCTCGCCGGCATCGACCTGCGCACGCAACTGCTGCCCGACCAGCTCACCCTGCCGTTGTTGTGGCTGGGCCTGATCGCCGCGCACGAACAATTGTACGTCGACCCCAAGTCGGCGATCGAAGGCGCCATCGTCGGTTATCTCAGCCTGTGGTCGGTGTGGTGGCTGTTCAAGCAGATCACCGGCAAGGAAGGCATGGGCCACGGCGATTTCAAGTTGCTCGCCGCACTTGGCGCGTGGACCGGCCTCAACGGCATCCTGCCGACCATACTGCTGTCGTCAGTGGTCGGCGCGATCGTCGGCTCGATCTGGCTGGCGGCCAAGGGTCGCGACCGCGCCACGCCGATCCCGTTCGGCCCCTACCTCGCCATCGCTGGCTGGATCACCTTCTTCTGGGGCCAGCCGCTGATTGATGCCTACCTGCGCCTGAGCGGCCTGGCTTGAGTCACCCTCCCCCGTCCGCGGGGAGGGCCCGGGTGGGGGCATTCCGATACACCTACCCCCATCCCAACCTTCCCCCGCATGCGGGGGAAGGAGAAAATCCATCCATGAGCACATTCACCATCGGCCTCACCGGCGGCGTGGCTTCGGGCAAGAGCGAGGTCACGCGTCGCTTCGAGGCGCTCGGCATCGTCGTCGCCGACGCCGACATCGCCGCGCGAGCCGCGTTGGCGCCCGGCAGCGATGGACTGGCGGAAGCCGTCGCCGCATTCGGAAGCGGCATCCTCGCCGCGGACGGAAACCTCGACCGCGCCGCGATGCGCCGGCGCGTGTTCGCCGATCCCGATGCGCGCAAGGTACTCGAAGCGATCGTGCATCCACGCGTGCGCGCGATGCTGGCAGCGCAATGCCGGGACGCGACCTCGGCCTATGCCATCGCCGCGATCCCGCTGCTGGCGGAGGGCGGCGCACGCAACGCGTATCCGTGGCTGGCGCGGATCCTCGTGGTCGACGTCCCCGAGTCCGTGCAACTGGAGCGCCTGCAGCGGCGCGACGGCATCGATGCGCAACTCGCCGCGAACATGCTCGCGGCGCAGGTGTCGCGGCGCGAACGGCTGGCCATCGCCGACGACGTGATCGTCAACGATGGCCCGCTCGACGCGCTCGATGCGCAGGTCGCGGCGCTGGACCGGAAATACCGCGCGCTGGCCCTGTAAGAGCGGCTTCAGCCGCGACCGCTTTTGTGGGAGCGGCTTTACCAGCCATTCGGCTGTTGAAAGCACGGCCGCGACGACTACCAGTCGGGGCTCAAGCCCCTCCCACACAAGGAGTGCTAATCGCCCACAATCCGCGGATCGCGGCGATGCCCTGCGCGCCATGCGCGCGCGCGCTGCGAAGGTCGTCGCGAACGAGTCCGCCGATGGCATGGATCGGCAGGTCGCTGTCCTCGCGCAAGGCGGCGAATCCGTCCCAGCCGATGCCGGCGACGCCGGGATGGCTCGGGGTCGGCCGCACCGCGCCGAGCACGACGAAATCGCAGCCCAGTTCCTTCGCGCGTTGCAGGTCGCGCGCGTCGTGGCAGGACGCCGCGAGCGGTCGCCCGGGAACGCGTATCGCCGCATCCAACGCCGGCAACTGGTTCGCGCGCAGGTGCAGGCCGAGGCCGTGTTCGCGCGCGAGTCCGGCATCGCCGTTGAGCAGCGTTTCCACATCGAACTCGCGGCACAGCGACGCCGCTTGCGCGACCAGCGCACGCCAGCGCGAAGCATCCAGTCCCGGCGCACGCAGTTGCACGCGCCGGATCCCGGCGTCGATGGATGCGCGCAAGCCTTCCAACCACACGCCATCGTCCGCGCCGGGCGTCGGCGTCACCAGGTATTCGGCCGGTTGCAGCAAGGCCGCGACCACCGGGCGATCGGCCGGCGGCATCGGGTACTCGACCAGCTTGTGCGGCGGCACCCAGGCCAGCGCCTGGCCATCGAGGCCGCGCGGCGTCCCGGACCATGAGGCGATTTCGCGCACGTCCAGCCGCAGGCGCTTGTGCGGATAACGCTGCGGCACCTCGATCAGCGGCGCACCGGCCGTCGCCTCGATGCCGAGTTCCTCGCGCAACTCGCGCGCGAGCGCGGCTTCGGGCGTTTCGCCCGTTTCGACCTTGCCGCCGGGGAATTCCCAGAGCCCGGACAGGTCGCGGCCATCTGTGCGCCGCGCCAGCAGGATGCGGCCGCGCGCATCGCGGATGACGCCAGCGACGACGTGGACGGCTCTCCCCTCCCCCTGCGCCAGCGGGGGGAGGTTGGGTGGGGGGCGATCAGGGAAGCGTGCCATATCGGGGCTTGCCCCCATCCCAGCCTTCCCCCGCGAGCGGGGGAAGGAGTGGATCAGTCACGCAAGTTGTCCGTGGCAATGCTTGTACTTCTTGCCACTGCCGCACGGGCACGGCTCGTTGCGCCCGACCTTCGGCAGCGCCGCCTGCGAGCCGGCGAAGTCCTGCGCGCCGAGCACGTCGGCGCCTTCCTCGTCGGCGCCGTAGCCACCGGCGCTGGCGTGCTGGAACTGCATCTGCCGCGCCGCGGCTTCCGCCTGCGCGCGTTCGGCGGCTTCCATCTGCGCGATCTCGGCCTCGCTGCGCAGTTGCACGCGCGCGAGCAGGGTCGTCACCTCGCCCTTGACCTTGTCGAGCATCTCCGAGAACAGCTTGAACGCCTCGCTCTTGTATTCCTGCTTGGGCTGCTTCTGCGCATAGCCGCGCAGGTGGATGCCCTGGCGCAGGTAATCCATGCGCGCGAGGTGGTCCTTCCAGTTCTGGTCGAGCACGTTGAGCATGAGGTGCTTCTCGAGCATGCGCATGGTCTCGCTGCCGAGGCGTTCCTCCTTGTCCGCGAACAGCTGCGCCACCGCGTCCTGGACGTTGCCGGCGATTTCCCCGGCGTCGATCTCGCTCTTCGCGGCGACTTCTTCGCGCAACGGCAGCTGCAGGCCGAAGTCAGATGCAAGCGTCGCCTCGAGGCCGGCGAGGTCCCACTGCTCGTCGATCGAGTTCGGTGGCACGAAGCGTTCGACCGTCGCCGCGACCACGTCGCCGCGGATGCCGTCGATGTTGTCCTTGACGCTATCTGCTTCGAGCAGTTCGTCGCGTTGCTTGTAGATGACCTTGCGCTGGTCGTTGTTGACATCGTCGAAGTCGAGCAGGTTCTTGCGGATGTCGAAGTTGTGGGCCTCGACCTTGCGCTGCGCGTTGGCGATCTGCTTGGTCACCAGCGTCGATTCGATGATGTCGTCTTCCTTCAGGCCCATGCGCGCCATCACCCGCTGCACCCAGTCGGCGGCGAAGATCCGCATCAGGTTGTCCTCGAGCGACAGGTAGAAGCGCGAGGAACCCGGGTCGCCCTGGCGGCCGGAACGGCCGCGCAGCTGGTTGTCGATGCGGCGCGATTCGTGGCGTTCGGTGCCGACGATGTGCAGGCCGCCGGCGGCCTTGACCTCGTCGTGGCGCCGCTGCCATTCGGCCTTGAGCCGGGCGCGGGTCACATCGTCGACTTCGCCTTCGGCCTCGAGCATGGCCAGTTCGGTTTCCAGCGAACCGCCGAGCACGATGTCGGTGCCGCGGCCGGCCATGTTGGTGGCGATGGTGACCGCGCCCGGGCGACCGGCCTGGGCGACGATGGTCGCCTCACGCTCGTGCTGCTTGGCGTTCAGCACCTCGTGGTGGATGCCGGCCGCGCGCAGCTGGTCGCTGAGCATTTCCGAGACCTCGATCGAGGTGGTGCCGACCAGCACCGGCTGCTTGCGCGCATGCGCGTCCTTGATCTCGTTCAGCACCGCGCGGTACTTGCCGTTGCGGTTGAGGAACACAAGGTCGGAATGGTCCTTGCGCACCATCGGGCGATGGGTCGGGATCACCACCACTTCCAGGCCGTAGATGCTCTGGAACTCGTAGGCCTCGGTATCCGCCGTGCCGGTCATGCCGGACAGCTTCTTGTACATGCGGAACAGGTTCTGGAAAGTGATGCTGGCCAGCGTCTGGTTCTCGCGCTGCACCGGCACGCCTTCCTTGGCCTCCACCGCCTGGTGCAGGCCGTCGGACCAGCGGCGCCCGACCAGGGTGCGGCCGGTGAACTCATCGACGATCACCACCTCGCCGTCGCGGACGATGTAGTCCACGTCGCGCTGGTAGATGCCGTGCGCGCGCAGGCCGGCGTTGAGGTGGTGGACGACATGGATGTTGTGCGGCGCATACAGGCTGTCCTCGGCCTCGAGGATGCCGGCCTTGCGCAGCAGTTCCTCGGCGTGTTCCTGCCCGGCCTCGGACAGGTGCACCTGCTTCTGCTTCTCGTCGACCCAGTAATCGCCCTCGCCCTCTTCCTCCTTCTGGCGCACGAGGGCGGGCACGATGCGGTTGACCTTGATGTACAGCTCCGGCGATTCGTCGGCCGGGCCGGAGATGATCAGCGGGGTGCGCGCCTCGTCGATCAGGATCGAATCGACTTCGTCGACGATCGCGTAGTTCAACCCGCGCTGGACCCGGTCATCCTTCGCCAGCGCCATGTTGTCGCGCAGGTAGTCGAAGCCGAATTCGTTGTTGGTGCCGTAGGTGATGTCGGCGGCGTAGGCGGCATGCTTGTCCGCAGGCGGCATGCCCGGGTAGACCACGCCGATCGACAGACCGAGCCAGCTGTAGAGCTTGCCCATCCACGCCGCGTCGCGACGCGCGAGGTAGTCGTTGACGGTAACCACGTGCACGCCCTTGCCTTCCAGCGCGTTGAGGTACACCGGCAGCGTCGCGACCAGGGTCTTGCCCTCGCCGGTGCGCATTTCGGCGATCTTGCCCATGTGCAGGACCATGCCGCCGATCAGCTGCACGTCGTAGTGGCGCATGCCGAGCACGCGCTTCGACGCCTCGCGGCAGACAGCGAAGGCCTCCGGCAGGATCTTGTCCAGCGACTCGCCATTGGCGATGCGCTGCTGGAATTCGGGGGTCCTGGCCTTGAGTTCGTCGTCGGACAGGGCCTGCAGCTTCGGTTCCAGCGCATTGACCTTGGCGACGATGCCGTCAAGCTTCTTCAGCAGGCGTTCGTTGCGGCTGCCGAAAACGCTGGTGAGCACACGATTGAGCATGGGGAGAACCGGTTCCGGGAAGGGCCGCGACGGCGGCGGGAAGGGCTGGGCCCGAGACGACGACAGGGCGCATGGGCGCCCTGTCGGTTGCGGTGCGGATTGTAACGTGGGGGCGCCGGGGCGCCTACAAAAGCCTTGCCAACCGCGTCCCGTCAGCCGCGGCGGTTGCCGCCGTTCAACGCGAGGAACCGGGTCGGGTTCACCACGTGGCCGTTCTCCCACACTTCCAGGTGCACGTGCGCGCCGGTGGAACGGCCGGTCGAACCGGCCTTGGCGATCACGCCACCGGCATGCACGAGCTCGCCGACCCGCACCAGCAGGCGCGAGTTGTGCGCGTAGCGGGTGACGTAGCCGTTGCCGTGGTCGATCTCGACCACGTTGCCGTAACCCGAGCGGACGCCGGCGAAGCTGACCACGCCGTCGGCCACCGCCATCACCGGGTCTCCGGTACGGGCCTTGAAGTCGATGCCCTTGTGGAATTCGCCGCCACCGCCCATCGGATCGGCGCGGCCGCCGAAGCCCGAAGTGACGTAGCTGTTCGCGATCGGTACGCCCGAAGGCACCGCGTCCTGCTCCAGCTTGTGGCTGAACAGCAGCGATTCCAGCACCGAGAGCTGGTCGCCGGACTGGCGGAACCGCGTGGCCAGGCTCGCGATCCCGCGGTCGAGCTCGCCCGCGCTGATGTCGTGCACCGGACCGGCGCCGCCGACCGGAACCGGCTTGTCGAAATCGAATTCGCCGTCACCGAGTTCGCCGGCGCGGGTGAGGCGGTCGCCGAGCGCGTTCAGGCGATTGGCGTCGGCCTGCAGTTCGCCCAGGCGTGCGGCCATGGCGTTGAGTTCGCGCTGCCGCGCCGCCGACTGCGCGTGCTGCGCGGCCAGTTGCGATTCCAGCGAGGCCTGGCGCAGCGCGCCGGCACCGATGCTGATGCCGAGGCCGAGCGCCAATCCGGCGCCGACCAGCGCAATGCGCGCGGCATGCGGACGACGCGCGGCGAGCGCACCGGCATCCGCGGCGAGGCGGGCGAAACGCTGGCGCTGCGAGGTGAGAAAACGGTGGAAAGCGTCCATCATGGTTCCATGTCGAAATCGGCAACACGCAACCCGCGAGCCTTGGCCCCGGTGGCGGCGCTGGATGCGCTGCTCGAAGGCCCAAGCGGCGATCCGATCCGTCGCGCGCTGTGGCTCGACGCATTGGACCGGCAGTTGCGTCCCCACCTGCCGCCCGCACTGGCCGCGCACGCGCGGCTGGGAAACGTGCACAACGGCAGGCTCGTCTATCTCGTCGATGCGCCGGCCTGGCATGCGCGTTTGCGCCTGGCCGGCCCGGCACTGCTCGACGCCGCCCGGTCC
>Ga0209023_10006785_pt1 | contig 11951 bp, 13 predicted proteins | sample LakOneMetagenome_FD_187468 | JGI IMG/M metagenome (GOLD analysis project Ga0209023, IMG submission 187468) | Freshwater and sediment microbial communities from Lake Erie, Canada (SPAdes) (version 2) | ecosystem: Environmental > Aquatic > Freshwater > Lentic | place: Lake Erie, Canada...
GATGTCGGTCTTGCTCGTTCAACATCCTGGGTTCCCGGCCGGGGACGCCAGCCGCGATAGCCCTCCAGCGGGCAAACCAGCGACCCTGCCGCAAGACCGACATCCGGCAGATCGCGATCCTGTTCGCCCTGTCGTCCGATGACACCCTGCGCCGGCCCTTCCTCGCCGCCGCAAGCACCTTCTCGGCGGAGGGTGGACTCGATCTGGAAGAGGAACGCCAGGACGACGCCCTCATGGACGATCGCCGTCGCACTGCGGAAATCTGGGCGAGGATGGGCGATCCCGCACACTACAGGATGCGCGAGGCGGAGGACGGGATCAAGATTGCGTTCGAGCCGCCGCCCATCGAAGACGAGACCGTCATTGAGCAGGAGGCGGCCCGGGGATCCATGTTCCGGTGGATGCGGCTTGAGACCTGGGCGGCCGATCGCATGGGCGTCCGCCCCGCCGGCCCGGACATGACGCTGGACGAGGCCATCTCTGAGGCGCGCGCCCTGGACGCCCCTGACCTGTTCGAGGTCCGTTGGGAAACGGGCTCGCTGGAGGAGATCCGCCGCGCGGGGGTGGCCGGCGTCGCCGCCGCCGTCCTGGCCGATGACGCTTTCGAGGCGGCGGAGGTTCTTGCCTGGGCCGCCGATGTGACGTTCCGGGCGGCGGCCACGCCGCTTCCAAACGACGGCATGACAGTTCCCGAGACGACCCTCTCTTTCCATCCGCTGAACTATGTGCCCGCCGCGCTGGCGGGGATGATCCGCAGGGACCTGGATCAACCGGCTGCCCTGCGCGACTTGCTGGGCCTGGTCACCCATCCCCTGATCGAGGCATCGGCGAGCGCTGCCGGCGAGATTTACGCCCTTGGCGACCACCATCCCGCGCTCGCCAAAGCCGCCCTCTGCCTGGCGCTCTCCCTCTCCATCCGCTCCGATCTTTCTCGTCGCTATTGGGGCGACCGCGACGGTGCGCGAGCCGTCCGTCAGCAGGCGCTCCAGGCCGCGACCGTGCACGCGTTCGCCGTAGCCTTCGAGGACGCGGAGCCGACCCTCCCCGTTCTTCCGATCCCGCTGGCGTCTGAGGACGCCGAAGATGAAGATTGGGGAGACGAGGGCGAGGAAGCCCTTACCTCGGAGACGATGCTCGACACCGGCTTCCTGTCGGCGCACCTGCCGCCGCTGTTGATCCTGGGCCGGACGCCGGAGGGCGCGGCGATCCTTCGCCCCGTGGCCCTGAATCTGCTCGCCTGGACGGTCGCGAAGCTACGGACCCTGTCCCGCGGCGATCGGGATGCCTCGCGACTGCACCGGTGGCGATTCGACGTCATGAACTGGATGGCCCGCGTCGCGGCCGGCGATCCCGACATCGACCCGGTCGGCGACATCGTCGCGCCGGCGGCGGCCCTCAACGACGCGCCCTTCTGCGCGTTGATGATGCCGTTCGTCAGCGTCGTCGTAGGGAACCGGGTCTGCGACGCCAAGACCCTAGACCCCCGCGCCATCGAGATCATGTCCGCGGTCGCGACGCGGCTGGCCGGTTTGACGAAGACCCGACGCGGGGATCTGCCGGACGAGGCCCACCTCCTGATCCAGGATCTGCTGTGCATCGGGGTCACTGACGCGCCAGCCAGCCGCAGGTTCGCCAATGGCGACTGGCGCGACCTGCCCATGGTCCTGCCAGTATCGACGACTTTGTTCGACGGCCTGGCTGAGCTTCCCGGCTTCGTCGCAATCTGGCTGCGGTTCGTCGAAGCGGCCCGCACCACCTACCCGATCGATCTGTTCGCCGACCAGTTGACCGAGGCGTTCGCTCGCGAGTCCCCGCGCAACCCGTTGAGTGCGGCCGGTCTGCACCCTCGTATCGGCTCCCTGATCCAGTTCATCATCGACAGGGACGAAGCGCCTGCGCCTGAGACCCAGGACAAGCTGTTGCGAATCCTCGATGTTCTCGTCGATGCGGGAGACCGGCGCGCCGCCTCGCTTCAGCAGAGCGAAAGCTTCCGAGGCCGCCGCCGCGCCGCAGAGGGCGCAGCCTCGTGACGCTCGACGGTTTCCTTACCGTCCTTGCGCTGCTCGCGGCCGTCTACGCCGTACTTTCTCCGGTGCAGCGCATGCGGGCGACCCTGTCGTGGCGCGCCCAGGTCTTGCTCGCTCTTCCGGCCTGCGGCCTGATCCTCGGCTTCGAGCTGTTCGACTGGCGCCCGCCAGCCTGCCTACCCGGCCTCGAAGGCCTGTGCGGCCCCTTGGTTCTGGGCGGCGATGACCCGGGGCCGGCCCGAAAGTTCGCCTTCCTCCTGGCGTTCGCCTGGCTCGTCGCGTCCGTGATCATCCATCAGAGGACCCGGCCTTCGCTTGGGACGCTGCCGGCCTTCGTCCGCCTCGCCACAGCCTTGATCGACGACGAGCAGTACGGCGACGCCTTCAAGCTGCTCGAGCCCAACATCGCGCTTGTCGCCCGAGCGAGCCGCCGCGCGACCCGCCGTCAGCGTCTTCGCCGCTGGCTTGAGCAGTTCGGTCCGCCCAGGCCGGGGTCGTTCGAGGCCTTCGTACGTCGGCCAGGTCGGCACGGTCGACGCCGGTTCCTGGGCGAGACCTGGCCCCGGTGGGCCGCGACGCCCGTCCGGGCCCTGGCGGCCCTCGTTCCCGCCGACCGGCGCGCAGAACAGTCCGCCGAGGATCTGATGCGACTCCTGCTGACGTCGCCCCGGGTGCTCGACCATGTCGTTGAGCGGCGTCCGCACTTCGCCGCCTGTCTGGTCGTGGAGCCGGTGTTCGGCGACACCGAGTTCACCTCGCGGGTCCTGACGCGGATGATCGCCGACCCGTCTAGCGCTCTCTACCACGAACTCTCCACCAACGACGCCTCGGACGGTCTGATTGGCTACCGGCTGGAGGCGAGAAACCGGCTCCTGTATTTCTTCTTCTCGGACGCGCGCGTGGCGGAACGGCTTTCGGTCTGGAAGCCCGTGGGGGACTATGTGAACCGCCTGCTGAAGGGAGACGAACGCCCCGACTATCCTGCCTGGCTGAACGAACCCGGCTCTGACTTCGACGGCGAGAAGATGCAGGATCCGACGTGGATGGGGCTATTCTTCTTCGACCTGATGGTGACCTCGGCGGCGCGTCAGGACGTGGGCTACCACATGTGGCTCCTCTACCTCCCGCTTTTCGCCCGTAGTCTAGAGGCCGGTTACGACTCTGACGACGTGGATCGAGATAGGGAGTTTCCGACCCGCGGTGCGCGACTCCTCTATGAAATCGTCAACTTCCTTTCGGGATGGGTGGCCCTCTTCGATCACCTCCCTGCCGACTCCCGGACGCGCAGCCTCCCGACGAAGTTCGAGCCCGGCGAGATTCCCCCCACTGCCGCCCTTGCGCTGGTCGAAGTGTTGCAGCTCGTTGTCACCTCGACCCGAATAGACCCGGAGGTTGCCGGCCTGCTGCACCGCGTTGCACTCCGCACCCTGCGCGCGCTTCCCGAAGAAGCGGGCGAGGCGCAATCCTTCCGGTCATGGTTCATTGCGGCCCTTCTCCGTGGGGACCATGGGCGCGGGGACAGGTTCTACAGGATGCGGCTCGCAGACCTGTTCGACCAGGAAGACAGCTTCGACCGCTACGAGATCGGGGACTACGAGGCGGCACTGGCGGCCGCCCTTGAGCGGGACGCCCAAGCCTGAAGGACCGGTCGCAACCTTGCCTATGGCGGCGACGAGACACAGCCGCTATGCCGCCGTCATGACCGATAGCCAAACCAGTGTTCCACAACCGGGGCTGAAGGAGGAGTATCTCGCGCTCCTCGACGCTCAAGAACGCGAGCAGGTCTATCAAGCCTTTCTGGAGCGCCACACCCGATTGATCCCCCGAGAGTTCATTCAGAACCACGGGCTCCATTTCGGAACTGTGCTGCGCAAACTCCGGTTCGGAGCCGAGTACGCGTGCGATTTCTTCTACATGTCGAAGAGTTCGGACGACTGGAACATCGTCTTCGTCGAAATCGAAAAGCCGGGAAGCCGGTTCTTCCGCGACAACTCCAACGCCCTGCATCCGGATTTCCAGGCCGGACTGCAGCAGATCAACCGCTGGCGCGCCTGGTTATCATCGCCGGAAAACGTGGCCGCCTTCATGGCGACAACCGTCGCTCCCCTCCATCTGCCCCTCGTCATGCGACGAAATCCGGTCCGTCCGAAGTTTGTTCTCGTCCACGGCCGGCGCGGAGAATATGGCGACAACGACCTTCGCCGGGCCATCATCGCGGCGGAGGAGCGAGATGACTTTAAAATCCTCAGTTTCGATAGTCTCGCCGAGGGCCTCCCCTACAAGCATGACTGCTTCATCGGCGTGAAGCGCAATGAGACGATAGAGCTTCGGGGCGACTCTGTAGTCGTGCCGGAAATTTTCGGCTGGATTGAGCCGACCCAGTTCGTCGTCACACCGGCGCTCAGAGACGCGATCCGCGCTCAGATCGCGCTCGGGCCGGTTCAGTTGCGGCACGACGGCGTGAGCTTCACCGACGCCTATGCATTCGTGGCGGACCGGATCCGGGTTCGCGCCGGTGCCGGAATCGAAGAAGGCGACGCGATTGACCCGGCGATTGGAGACCAGCCGAACGACCTCGCGTGATGGTCGGACTGCCACCACACTCCGCTCAGGATTGTCGAGATGACCCCGACGCGAATCGATGACCTGTCCCGGCTGATAGCGGAACCGACGGAATCGCTGTCGCTGGAACTTAAGCGCTGGATCGACCCGACGGCTGAGGCAGGAAAGCAGAAAATCATCTGCGCCGTCGCCGCCCTCTACAATCACGGCGGCGGCTACCTAGTGATCGGGATTGACGACAAGACCCGCCAGCCGGCTGACAGCCCGCCCAGTGATCCGCGCAGCCTGTTCAACGACGACGTGATCCAGGGCCTTGTTTCCCGACATCTCACCCCCGCCATTCCGGTCGAGGTCCGGTTCGTCCGCAACGGCGAGATCGACCACCCAGTCCTTATCATTCCGACCGGGGTCAGAACGCCCGCCGTTCTAAAGAAAGCCATTGGCACTGCTCCCAAGGACACCGTCTACGTCCGCACCCTTCACGGCAGCGGCGTCGTCAGCACCGCCCCGGCCTGCGCTGCGGACTGGCCGGTCCTGATGCAAATCTGCTTCGACAACCGCGAAGCCGACATCGCGGGCTTCATCAGGCGGCATCTCGCCTCCTCGGACCTGGGAGCCCTGACGGCGCTACTTCCGTCCGCGCCCCGGGCAGACGACCTGGCTGAAATCACCGTCAAGGCCATGGCCCGCGGCCGGAAGCGCTACGAAAAGGCTATGGCGCAGGAGCCGGTCCCTGCCGCCGGACTTGACTGGGGTCGGTTCGAGATCGCGGTCGTCGCCGATCCTCCCCAGACGGCCAGACCGGCCGATCAGACCGACAGACGCGCACTCGCAGGCAGCGACCCGAACTTCGGCGGCATGGCCTTGTGGTACGATGGCACCCTCGATCAGCGTCCGGTCTTCGAGGACGGCGGCCTGGAATGCCGTGTCATCGTGGACAGCTGGTTCGACATTCTTGACTTCATGCGATTCGAGCCAGCTGGCGTCTTCTACCAGAACCGTCTGCTCGACACGGACGCGAGCGCTCGACAGCGCAAGGCGAAGACCCAGGCAACCATGGAGCCGCGCCTGACGATCCAAGGCGTGGGAGAAAGCCTGGCCGCCGCTCTGATCTATATGACGGCCCTCGGGTGGGACCCCAGCACGACAACCTTGGGTGTACGGTGCCGGTGGACCGGAGTGCAGGGCCGGAACCTCATATCCTTCACCGGATCGCCTATGATCTTCGGTGAGAACCGCGCACGTGACGACGCGGTGGAGAGCTTCACGACGCTTCCTCTGGAGACGGCGTCGAATGCCGTCGCCCCGTTCGCGGCCAAGCTCGTCGCTCCGCTGCTCGCCCTGTTCAACGGCTATGTCCTGCCCGGCGATGTCGCCGAGCGGAGCGTCCAGGCGCGACTCGAGCGCCAAGGTTGACGACAGTGAAGCCGGCGCCCTAGTCCGCGTCCTCGTTTCGCAGGCCCGTCTGCGGTCCGCTCCTGGAACGCTCCCGCGAAAGGATCGCACATGGGGTCTGCGCCGCCTTCCGTCCCGGTTCTAGCCGCCGCGGCGTGGCCGTCGGCGCAGGACCTGGGCGGATCGCGGTCCGAAAAATCGGCGGTCGCTGCCGTCCGCAACTGGGGCGACGACGGGACCGGCGGCGCCACGAAGCCGAGCAGGACGCCGATCGCAGACGCGTCGCCAGTCCGGCGGCGTCGAGCACAACCGCGCCTTTCAAGGCCAGCGCCCGCCGGATAGACTGTCAGGGATGGCCAAATACGATCCTCTCCGCGACTACCTACGCAAACAGAAACTCGACGAGTTCGAACTCACCTTCGCCGAGATGGAGCGCAAGATCGGCTATATGCTGCCCAAGAGCGCGGCGCGGCCCCAGTGGTGGGCCAACGTTACCGACCCGGATACGACCCACGTCCAGCGCAGGGCCTGGGGCGACGCCGGCTTCGACGCCTTTCTGATCGTCGGCGCAGATCGCGTGCGCTTCCGACGCCTTCCGTCCAAAGAGCCGATTTCCTAGCTTCCGAAGTCGAAGGCGATCTGGCCAGGCGAGGTCTTGGAGCCCCGGCGTCCGACGGATGCCGCGCTCTCCTGCACCGGCTCACCGGCAGGGGTCGTCGTCGCAGGAGCCTTACTCGCGGGGGCGACGGGGCGGCTGCCGCCTTGCCGTTCCGGGTCGGCTGAAGCCTCGAACAGCCGGGGCTCGGCCGGACGACGCGGGGCCCGCGCCAGCTTCCATGCGGCCAATTCGCTCTCCCACCATCCCACCCGGCCCCGCGACACCAGGACCGGCAGTGGAAAATCCCCCGCCTTCTGCATTCGCCAGGCGGTGGTGCGGCTGAGGCCAGTCACGGCGTGAACAGCCGGCCATGCGAGCAGGCGATCGTCAGCGCCGCCCGGACGCCCGTCGGTCACGACGCCCATGACACAGCCTCGTCCGCCCGGCGCTCGAGAAGATCGGCGAGGATCCGGGCGTCCAGCGCCGCGTCGACCGGGTCGCGCATCTCCCAGGCGCGCAGCACCTCCTTCAGGGCGAAGCTGACCGCCGGATCCACCAGCAAGTCCGCCACCGTCAGCATGCTGCGATCAGACACCGGCTGTGATTGCGGATCAGCCATGGCGACGCCCCCGTGCTGCGGGCGGGGCTGATGCGCGCAGGTCGCTGACCTGGGCCAGGGCCCAGGTCCTGAGCACGCCCCTCGGATAGTAGGGCTTGTGCCGAACGTGCCGGCAGGGCGGACCATTGCCCCCCGTCGACCACAATCGGGCGAGCGTCTCGGGCTTCATGCGAATGCCGAACTGGACGAGGAAGGCTGAGGCTTCCTTGCGTGTCAGCAGGTCGTCATCGCCGGCCTCCGGTTCCGTGTGCCCGGCTTGCATCCCGGCGATCACAGCCCGCCCTCCGGCGGCCGACACTCCCGGGAGTTCCGAGCCCCGCGTCCGGCGGAGAGCGCCAGGTAGCATTCTACAACGCTGACGACATAGGCGCGGGTCGCGGCGATCTCGGGGATGCGGCCGAGCCGGGCGACGCGACCGGGCCCGGAATTGTACGCCGCGAGCGCCAGGCGGACGTCCCCGAAGCGCATCAGCTGACGGGCCAGATAGTCGGCTCCGCCGGAGAGGTTCTGCTCCACGTCGAATCGATCGTTTACCCCCAATTCGGCTGCGGTCCCTGGCATCAACTGGGTCAGGCCGCAGGCGCCCGCGGACGAGCATGCGTCGGCGCGATAGGCAGACTCCGTGATCACCAGCGCGTGGAGGAGCTTGGGGTCGAACCCGTGCCGATCCGCCGCCCGGTCGATCGCCTCCATGAACGGCTGAGACAGGGGCGGAAGCCGAGCCGCGAAGCCCGCGGCGTCGGCGACCTCGACCGTTTCGACCGCCGCCGGCCGTCCGAACAGGTCGCCGCCCGCCTCACGCCAGTCGATCGACTGGGCCTGGGACGCCGCAGGCCAGAGCAAAGCCGTCGCCGCCACCAAACAGATCTTCACCATGTCAGGGTCTCCCGGAACACCCCGTCGACATCGCCAAGGGCAACGGGTCCAAAATACCGGCTGTCGAAACTGCCCGGCGTGTCTCCCAGGACGAACAGCTCGCCCGGGCCGAGCCGCCGGCACCCTCGCCACTGCGGCAGCGGCTCGCCACGGCCGTCGCGCTCCAGGACTGGCGCGGTCCGACCGGCGGCCGTCACCCCGGCCTCGCCCCGGCAGACGAGGTCCCCCCCGACCGCCGCCACCCGCTTGATCAGCAGGACGTCGACCGGCATCCCGAGGGCGCCGAGATAGCGCTGGGCCTCCGGCGGCTGCGGCAGGGCGACGGTGGCGCCGCGACCGGGTGCGGCGCCGATCTCACGGAGATAGAGCCCCTTGGGCAGGCTCGGGCTTTCGTTGACGAGCGCCAGGGCCGGGGTCCGGTCTGCGACCGCGGCGACGCAGCCAAGAACGAAGACGGTGACTCCAAGGGCCGCCCAGCGATTTCCATTGTCCAGGGGCGAAGTCATGGCTGGTAGGGCTCCAGGATCAGGTCCCGGGTGATCATCACCCGAACGGAGGCGCCGGGCCGGAGCCGGATCGAAGGTCGGACCTGGAGCTCGCGATCGACCAATCGCCCGCCGACCTGCGACCCCTCGATGGCGGCCGCGTCGCCGGCGTCGCCGAGCAGGCCGCCGGAGCTGCGGTCATCGCCGTCCCGCGCAATCTGGCCAAGGGTCGTGATGGCGCCGGCGAACAGGGTCCCGACAAAAAGCGGCAACAGCCGACGATCGACCGATCCCCGCACGCCGACGGCGCCCTGGGCGTCCACCCCGGGCTCCTCCGTCAGGACCAGGCTCTTGCCGTTGGGCAGGATCAATCGGTCCCAGGCCAGGAAGGCGCGGCGGTCGCCATAGGCGCTCTCACCCTCATGCCGGCCGATCAGCCGCGTTCCCTGGGGCAGAACCAGGTGGCGGCCGCTCACCGAGTCGAAGACGTTTTGGGACACCGTCGCCACGACGGGTCCCGCCCGCGAGGTGTCCACGCCGGTCAGAAGCACGGCGGGGATGATGGCGCCCGCCTTCAACTCGTAGGGCGAGAGGGGCGCGGTCAGCACATGGCCGTTGTAGGTGGCGCCGATGCCGGCGGCGTCGGCGCCACCGGCCCGGGGGGACCCGCCAGCCGGCGCTCGCTCCCCCGGCGTCGCCGAGCCTTGCGCCGTTTCAAAGAACAGCCCCGATCGCGCCGCCAGTTCCTGCGGTCCCGGCCCCTGGTCTCGCGGCGCGGATCGTGGCGCAGACCCGCCGCCATAGGATCGCACAGGCTCGGTCCGGGACGACGCAACCGCTCCCGGTTCCGCCTCCGGCTCGGCGGCGGTGCGCGGCTCGGGCAGACGATCATAGGTCGCCGGCTGTTCGGTCACGGCCTCGGCCGGCCGCACCACGCCGCGCGCCTCGTCCTCCCGGGCCTCCGCCGCCCGCGCGCGGGCGCTGTCGCGCAGTTCGGGCTGGATCACGAAAGCCCAGGCCAGCGAGCCGGAGACCAGCACAGCCCCGCCGATCATGATCGCCTGGACGACGGACTTTCGCAGGCGGGTCGCTGGCGGACGCGGCGCCCGCATCGACAGGCCCGGCGGCGGCGTCTTGGCGGCCGGTTGATCGGCCTCGGCCGTGTCGGACTCAGGGCGAGGGTCAGGAGGAAGGGTCATCGGGCGGCTCCCTGAAGACGGCGGATGCGCACGACCTGGGGCCGCCGGTCGCCAAGTCTCAGCTCGGCGCGGTCGAACACGCGGTCGACAATGAAGAGGCCCCCGGCCTGGCGGTAGTTGACCATCTGCGCCTCGCCGTCCGGCGCGATCACGAACAGGGCCGGCGCCTCATCGATGTGCAGATCGGGATCAAAGGCGATGAAGGTGCGCAGACCGTCGTTGAACACCGAGACCGGCGTCCACCGCGCTCGCCGTCCCTGGGGCTCGATCCGGTAGCGGGCGTCGAGCGGGCCCTCCGGGGTCGCGACCGGGTCGGGAACGCGTAGGTCCACACCATCCTCGACCAAGGGCGACGCCGGTTCGTCCATCGCCCCGACGTCCCAGGCGATCGCCGCATTGAACCCGTCCGCCGCGCCGCTTCGCAGGTCCAGCAGGTAGACACGCCGGTTGGTGGTGAGGACCAGGTTGGTCTCCAGCCCGCGTTGCAGCGGCTTGAGCAGAACATGGATGCGCCGGCCTGCGCCCTCGCCCGAGGTGGTCTCGCCGATCTGCCAGCGAACGGTGTCTCCCGCCGCTTTCGAGACCAGGGTCTCCCCGGCGCCGAGCGTCAGGGTGGTGACGCGCAGGGGCGCGGTCCAGACCTCATAGACCCGACCCGGGGACCAGCCGAACACCTGCACCCCGCCGACAAAGGCGTCGGACTGCGACGCCGTCCGAGCCTCCACGTTGGCGGCCGCGATGGCGCGTCGTCCGGAAGCGGCCGGCGTTGCGGTTTCCGCACGCGCAGCAGGCGCTGAGGAGGAGATCGCGGCGACCGTCTCATAAGGAACAGGACCGCTGTTCGCCGGCTCGGCTTCCGCCCCATCCACGGCGCGCGTCTCCTCGAAAGCTCCCTCGCTCACAGCGGAAGCCGCAGTCTCCAGAGAGTGGGGCGCCTCCGCCGGAGGTACGGGATACGGCGACAGGACGATGGCGGGACCGAGGGCCGGGGCCGGGTCGCGAAGCACGGCGCAGCCGGTCAGGCCGAGCCCGGCGATGGTCAGGATCAGGAGGCGTCGGGGGTCCATGAGATGTCCTCGATTTTGATGCCAAGGGGGTTTTTCATCAGTTCAGCCTCGGTCCGCGGCGCCTGGCGCCCGGTCGTGATCAGAGCGCGCCATCGCTCGACCCCGGCCTGCTGGCCGTTGACGAACCGGGTCTCGCGCCATTGCAGGTCGTAGGTCCGCTCGGTGCGGCGCACGACATTGAGGATCTCGACGTTGACCGCCTCGCGCCCGACATCGGCGAACGGGTCATGCGACTGGGCCCAGGCGTTGAGGAAACTCGCCGCCCGGGGCGTCAGCAAATCGTAGGCTGCCAGCCAGTTCTGCCGGATCACGATCGGATCGATGGACTTGGAGCGGACGTCGCGAATCCAGCGCGCGAGGGCATGGCCGATCTGGGCCTCGGTCGGATCGTAGCGGCCGCCGATGGCCGTGATCCTCTGGGTCTCGCCCCAGTCGGAGACCTCCACCACGAACGGCTTGACCACGGCCCGGTCGGCCTGGACCCACCAGCCCGCGCCGAGAAAGCCGGCGAGGACAAGGTTGGCCAGCGCGATCCGCCGCCAGTTGCGGGCATGGGCGAGCGACAGACCCATGCGGTCGTCCCAGACCTGGCCCGCGCGCTGGTAGGGCGTCGCTTCGGGGGCGGACGGCTGGACGCGTCGAGGGCGGAAGAAGGGATGCATGGTCACTGGTCCTCTGTCCGGAGGTTGGGAGACAGGACGCCGCTGGTCTCGCCGGCGGGGAGCAAGCCCCGTCCGGCATTGGCGACGAAGAAAGCCTGCAGAGCGGCAGCCCGCCCCGGCGGACGCGGTGCGGCCTGGGCGGATCCGGACGCGGCGCGATGGAAGGCGCGGCGCGCGGCCTCGGCCTCGCGTCCGATCGTCGCCGAGGGCCGGCCGGACGACGCGCCATCGGGTCCAGCGGCCGACCCGCCCGCCCCCGACATGGAAGCCTGGGTGACAGCAGGGTCTGGCTCGGCCGATGCGACCTCGCCCTCCCAGGCTCGCGCCGGCTCGGCGACGCCAGGGCCTCGCCCGCCGGAGCGCGGGCCCGAGGGGGCGGGATTGTCGTTAGACGGACGCGGCGACCCCGATCCGGAAGGCCCGGAACCGGATGGGCCCGAACCTGGCGACCAGGGTCCCGA
>Ga0209023_10006786_pt1 | contig 11951 bp, 11 predicted proteins | sample LakOneMetagenome_FD_187468 | JGI IMG/M metagenome (GOLD analysis project Ga0209023, IMG submission 187468) | Freshwater and sediment microbial communities from Lake Erie, Canada (SPAdes) (version 2) | ecosystem: Environmental > Aquatic > Freshwater > Lentic | place: Lake Erie, Canada...
CAAGGGGGTCCTGTCGGTGTGAAGAAGCTCGATCAAATGAGAATGCAATCCCGTGATTGCACGCCGACCAGGCTTCCCGGCACACCGTTCTCAGGATATCAGTCCGACATCCGCATCCTCTGTGCAGCCGACAGCGCCCATAGTGTCGCGCACGTCATCCGGATCCGACAGTGACCTCCGCGATGGATGCCCGCAGCCATCCATCGCAAAAGCACGTCGACCTTTCAGCGCAATCCCTCGGGACCTCTTCTGGCCCCCTGGGCCCCTGAACCTCGACTCACGTTCCGAGCGTGCGTTCTGCTTCTCGGCCTCTCGACCCCTCGGCCTCTCGACCCCTCGGCCTCTCGACCTCACGAGCGAACGAAACCGCCAGAGTGCCACCCGCCCGATCAGGCAGAGCCCGTCACGATTATCAAGAGACAGACACATTGGGCCGGGCTTTTTGACGACGAAACTGTCATCGAGGTTGGCTTATTCTCGCCGCCAACAGCGACGCGTACTTGCGCGTGAGCTGAGTGATCTGGTCAAGCTTTTGGTCGAACATGCTGGGGGGACCTTCAACGTTGATGGCAGCAATGATTTGGTTATTTTCATTGCGCACGGCAGCTGAACAGCCCACACCAAGGTCATATTCTTGGTGAATAACTGCGTAGCCCTGGGAGCGAATCGTAGACAATTCGGCTAACAACGCCTCGCTGGTGGTGGTTCTCAGGTTTTCACCGTACTTGGCCAAGACACTGTCGGGGAATGCGAGTTTGACTGATTCAACGTCCCATTCGCTGATCAAAATACGGCCGGGGGAAGTCACTGGGGCAGGCACGCGCCGGTCCATCCATTGCCACGACTGCTCAGAATTATCATTTGACTGACTGCAGATTGCGGTGGTGAAATTCCCTCTCAAAATGAACAAATGAGACCTTGCTCCCGTCCGAAGCGTCAACTGTCTCAAAAGTGGTGAAGCAACGGTGGACAGCCTTCGTTCGAGGGTTCGAGCCGCAAGGAAGTGCAGTTTCCACCCCAGTCGGTACGCCCGTGTGGAGTCGTCTCGTTCGACGAAACCAGCATTAGCCAGGGTCGATAACGCCCGCGAGACCTGTGTCTTTTCACGCCCAACCATTGTGGCAAGTCGCACTACCCCCGCGCCTTGCGCATCGCATTGGGCCAACGCATCCAAGAGGTCCAGGTCCCTTGCCAGACCTGTTGAATTGGATCTCGTTTCTGAGTTCAACATTCTCAGATGATGCCATATATGCAACTTCTATTGCAACTATGTCGTCCTTATGCTTTTCTTTTGCCCACACGACAACGCAGTCGGGTTCGCACTCCGAACTCTGTCGAAATTCACGAAGATACGGGGATGGCATGAGTGTGTGGAACTACCTGATCGAGAACCAGTCGGATCTCGTAACTCAAGTGATCGAGCACGTCTTGTTGGTCTTTTCCAGCATGGCGATCGCGACGGTTCTCGCCGTCGGGGTTGCCCTTGCCACCTATAAGTCCGCTTTCGCGGAGAAAGTAGCGGTCAGTGCAACCGGGACGCTCTTCACCATCCCTTCACTGGCCATGTTTGGCCTTCTGATTCCCGTTCTCGGGTTGGGAGCAAGCCCGGCCATCGTTGCACTTGTTATCTATGCAACTCTTCCAATCCTGCGAAACACGTACGCAGGCCTTCAATCGGTTGACCCCGCCGTGATGGACGCGGCACGCGGGATCGGGATGAGCCGAACAGCCGTGCTTGTGCGAGTCCGGCTGCCGTTGGCCGGCCCGGTGATCTTTGTGGGTATTCGTGTCGCCACGCAAATGGGTATGGGGATTGCAACGGTCGCCGCCTATGCCGGTGGCCCTGGCCTAGGCAATGAAATCTTCGATGGGTTGGCACGTTTTGGTGCAACGAACTCCTTGACTGCCGTCGTTGTCGGCCTGTTTGGCGTGACGGTCCTAGCACTTGCAGCAGATACCGCCTTTGTAGCAGTTGACCGTTTCCTTATCCCCAGGAGTATCCATGTCTGAGTTCAGTAATCCCTTTGAGCACGCCGAGATTACCCTGAGTCACGTCACAAAGAAATATGACGGTGCGAGCCAGACGGCTGTTGATGACATTTCGATGACGCTTCCGGCCGGCAAAATGACCGTTTTTGTTGGCCCTTCCGGTTGCGGAAAGACGACGACGCTGAGAATGATCAACCGGCTCGTCGAGCCCACAAGTGGCTCGATCATGATCGATGGCAAAGACACGTCAACATTCCCTGTCGATGAGCTGCGTCGCCGTATCGGTTATGCCATCCAACGGGTTGGCCTCCTGCCTCACTTGACGGTCGGTGAAAACATCGCCGTCGTTCCGAAATTGCTCAAATGGCCGAAGAAGAGAGTGCAAGAGCGAGTCTCTTACCTCCTCGACATGGTCGGCCTGGAACCCTCTCAGTACATCGACAGGTCACCAAGCCAGCTATCGGGTGGCCAGCAGCAACGCATCGGGGTCGCTCGGGCACTCGCAGCTGATCCCCCTGTTCTGCTGATGGATGAACCATTCGGCGCAGTCGATCCAGTGACGCGCGCCAAATTGCAGAACGAGTTACTGCGCATTCAAGCAGAAGTGCAGAAAACGGTCGTGTTCGTCACGCACGACATCGATGAGGCCCTACTGCTGGGCGACATGATCGCGGTATTTGGACCCGGATCACAGCTGGAGCAATTCGATACTCCTGAAGCGTTGCTGAGAACACCGAAATCGGACCTGGTGGCCAGCTTCATCGGAGGAGGAACAACTTTGAAGCTGATGCGTCGACTGGCTCTTCTCGAACTCCTTCAACCAGCAGCATTTCCGAACTTTCCGCCAGGATCGGTCTCAATAGCATCGTCCGTGAATGCCTACGAGGCGTTCGACGCTGTGTTGAGCGATCCGGGCCGGTCGGTGTTGGTAGCCGAAACCAACGGCAAGTTCGTCGGGTGGATCGACGCACTCAGCGTGGTGGCAGCTCTCGCTGAAATAGGCACAGCTCAGTCGGTAAAACGATGAGCGTCACAAGCAGCGACTCGACGGTAATTGACTCCCAGCGTTCAAGGCGCCGAATCTGGGGAACGATTGGCACTCCCCTTTTTGCGGCGGCAGTCCTTGTTTGTCTATGGCTGTGGACCTCATCACGCGAGCTTGATTCCATCGAGGCACAGTCACTCAACCTTCCGTACATTCTTTCCAAAACAGGCGAACACATTGCGTTGACGACATACTCGACACTGATCGTCGTGATCGTGGCGATACCTGCCGGCATTCTGCTGAGTCGACCACGAATGAAAAAGCTGGCACCGATTGCACTCGGCGCGGCCAATATCGGTCAGGCCGCTCCATCAATCGCCGTGATCATCTTGGCGGCAATGCTCTTCGGCGTCGGGATAGAGATCGCCGTTTTTGCACTGGCTATTTATGCCATCCTCCCGGTGCTCCGAAACACCATCGTCGGTCTCCAGCAGGTGGACCCAGCGATTATCGATGCAGGTCGCGGTATGGGCTTCTCGAAGACCCAGATATTGATGCGGGTCGAGTTGCCATTGGCCGTCCCGATTATCCTCACGGGCCTTCGGACCGCACTCGTACTCAACGTCGGGACGGCCACGATGGCAGCTTTCGTGAACGCGGGCGGACTGGGTGATTTGGTCACGAGTGGCGTTGCCCTGCAACGTTCCATGGTTCTCGTGACCGGGAGCGCACTCGTGGCCCTCCTGGCTCTGCTCCTCGACTGGATGGTCGGGCTCGTCCAACGAAGTCTGACCAGAATGTCGACCTAAATGCTCAGCGAACATTCCTAGCAAAAAGACTGAATATTTCATCCCACCCAAACCGAAAGAAGCATCATGAAACGAATCAACAGTTCTTCGCTCGTGAAACTCGGCATCGCTGCCACCTGCATACTGCTCACATCCTCGTGTGCCACAAGCCAGGCAGCGAGCGTAGAGGACTATGCGGGCGGCAGTGTCGAGCCGATCGCTCAGCTGAAGGACGTTTCCCTGACTGTGGGATCCAAAGAATACGACGAGCAGCTTGTACTCTCGCAGATCGCCATCGTCGCGTTGGAGGCTGCAGGTGCCAAAGTAGAGGACCAAACCGGCCTTCAAGGTACCGGAACAGTTCGCAAAGCCTTGACCAGCGGGGATATCGATCTGTATTGGGAGTACACGGGTACAGGCTGGTTTGAGCTTTTGGGCCAGACGCAGCCCTACCCGGCAGCGGAGCTGTACACAGTTGCCTCTGAAATGGACTTGAAAGAAAATCAAATTTCCTGGCTGAACGCTGCACCGATGAATGACACGTACGCGATTGGCGTGACCAAGGAATTCTCCGAGGCAAACAACATCAGCTCCATTTCAGAGATGGTCGATTTCATCAAAAAGAACCCAGGCTCCGACACGCTATGCGTCGAGAGTGAGTTCCTGCAACGGCCGGATGGATTGACTGGCATGCAGAAGGCATATGGGATGCAAGATATGGAACCGATGAAGATGGGGTCCGCAGTCATCTACACCCAGCTGGCCGCAGGGGACTGCAATTTTGGCGCCATCAATTCAACAGATGGACGACTTGTGGGCTTGAAGTTGATGTCGCTGCAAGACGATAAAGGTTTCTTCCCTGCCTACAACCCGGCGGTTACCATGCGCCAGGAAACGCTTCAGAAGTATCCAGAAATCAAGGCATTGCTGGAACCCATCGCGCAGAAGATCGACGACGCGACCATTACCGCCCTGAATTCCCAAGCTGCCGATGGAACCAAGCCCCGCACCGTGGCGGTGAACTGGCTGAAGTCAGAGGGCTTCATCGGCTAGCGGAGCCACTGGCTTGGCACACGACGGACAAGAAACTTCTGCATGCGGTGCCGCCTCCAAAAACAAAGATGGCTCCTGCTCGGCACACCTATAGAAAGAGTATGTTCATGACACTTAACACTGCGGCCCCTGGATCGATCGGCTTCGTAGGTTTAGGACACCTTGGAAAGCTGCTAGCCCACAGCCTCCTGAGAGCCGGCTATCAACTCACCGTTCATGACCTGTCGAAGCAAAGCGCATCGTCGCTGCTTGTGGAGGGGGCTCGGTGGGCAGAGACGCCCCGTGAGGTGGCGTTCGGAAACACCTGCGTCATTACATGTCTACCCTCGCCGGCGGCGGTAAGTCGCTGTCTGGAGGGTGAATCGGGAGTTCTCGCGGGAATGGAGCCAGGTACAACCTGGATCGACATGAGCACGAACGACTTCGCGGAGGTTCAACGCATCGCGGGTCTGGCAGCTGAACTGGGCATTTCGTGCCTGGAAGCTCCGGTCACCGGAGGGGTACACACGGCGGCTGTCGGAGAGATTACAGCGTTGGTGGGTGGAAAGCGGGAGTGCTTTGATCGTCACGAACAGCTGCTGAATTCGATGTGCGAGCCGGTAATTTACATCGGCGATCTGGGCTCTGCATCCACTCTGAAAGTCATTACCAACATGCTGGCCTTCATGAATCAATGGGCAGCCGGTGAAGCCTTGATGCTTGCAAAAGCCGCCGGAATTGATCTGCGCCTCGCTTATGAAGGAATCAGGAACAGCTCTGGAAACAGTTGGTCATTTGAAGTGGAAACGCAGCTGGTTTTGAACGGCAGTTACGACTTCAGCTTCACACTAGATCTCGCCTGCAAGGATTTCGGACTGGCGTATCAACTTGGTCGGACGCTGGGAGTTCCCCTCGAAGTCGCCGGTCATGTGGAACAGATATTCCAACGGGCGCGCGCGACATACGGAGGGCAAGCGTGGTCCACCCAGGTCGTAAAGCTCCTTGAAGACTCAATGGGTAAGGACCTGCGTGCCCCAGGATTCCCCGCGTCACTCTTTCCACGGGATGAAAGTGCCACGGCCGCCTAAACCGGCTGCCCAGCGCCCATGCATCGAGGAGTGAAACTGAAATTCGACACCAGGCAGGATGAGGACAGCGATCGATGATTATCCACAGCGAAATGTATGTTGACGGAAAATGGATGCTTCCAGCGGGAACATCATGGGCCGATGTCATTGATCCGGCCACGGGGCACACCGTCGGACGTGTTCCACGATGCGCCCAAGAAGACGTCGATACGGCCGTTGCAGCAGCAAAGAACGCCTTCCGCACATGGTCCACGTCTCTCGTATCGGAACGCATCGAGATACTGGAGCGAATGATTCAACTGATTCGCAACAACGCGGGCGAACTGGCCCATCTTGTCTCAATCGAAATGGGTGCACCTTACGAATTCGCCTTGTCCGAACATGTCGGAACGCCAATAGCCATGATCGAGAATGTCGTTGATATTCTCACTGCACGTGGGCAAGAGGAGCACATCGGAAACTCGCTGATCCTTCGGGAACCAATCGGAGTTGTGGCCGCCATCACTCCGTGGAACTATCCCCTCTATCAACTGGTGGCAAAAGTGATTCCGGCTATCGCCGCAGGGTGCACGGTGATCATCAAGCCACCGGAACTGGCCCCGCTGTCGACGTTCCGCTTCACAGCACTGGTCGCCCAGGCCGGCCTTCCTCCCGGAGTGTTGAACTTGGTTCCAGGCCAGGGTTCAGTCGTTGGTGAGGCTCTTTCTTCCCATCCTGATGTAGACATGGTTTCCTTTACGGGCTCGACGCAGGCGGGAAGTCGCGTGGCTGCTGTCGCTGCGCAAACCATCAAGCGTGTGGCACTAGAACTTGGGGGCAAGTCGGCCAGCGTAATCCTCCCCGGCGCGGACGTGGCCCGGGCGGTCGATTCCACGGTTGAGAACTGCATGGCCAACTCCGGCCAGTCGTGCAGCGCCTGGACTCGACTGGTTGTGCCTCGCGAAAATTTGGCCGAGGCCGAACGAGTGGCGAGGGCCACTGCTTCGCGTCTGGAGGGCACGCTGGGGCCCCTCGTATCGCGCAGTCAGTACGAAAAAGTGCAGGAGTACATTCAAATCGGGCTCGATGAGAAAGCTCGCCTGGTCACCGGTGGACTTGGCAATCCCGGCGGGGGTGACGACACCAACTATCCGCGGATAACAATATTTTCCGATGTCGCTGCCGACATGCGAATTTCTCAGGAAGAAATATTTGGTCCGGTACTGGTCATTCAGACATATGACACAGTCGACGATGCCGCTGACATCGCGAACGGAACGGTCTTTGGACTGCACGGCGCCGTCTGGTCCGCGACGGACGAGGAAGGTCTTGCTTTCGCTCGACGATTGCGGACCGGGCAGGTGGACGTCAATGGCGGCGATTTCAACGTCGCCGCTCCGTTCGGTGGATACAAGCGATCCGGGAACGGACGCGAACTCGGCCGAATCGGCTTGGAAGAGTTTTACGAAACCAAAGCCATCCAGCTGCGAGGTTAGGTCACAACAGGCAAAACCAGAAAATTTGCTGACTCTGCCTGAGTTTTCGTGGACGGAGCTGGACCGCCGACGTTTTCCAACCCCTGGTCATCAGATGACCATCACCACCCGGCTATCGGGATACCACCGAGAAGACGCTAGTCGGTGACTGCGTCTTGATCATTGCGGTTACCCACTTACTCAGCACGACCATCTGTTCAAACATCAAGAAAGGTTCTCCTCATGCTCGCCGCTTACGCCAATGCAATTGATGCCAACGATCCCGTCTCGGGTCTGATGGTCGCTGACCGTCAGGAACCGGAGCCTCGCGAGGGCTGGACAACCGTGACCGTGAAGGCGGCTGCACTGAATCACCATGACCTCTGGACGCTGCGTGGGGTTGGGATCACACCCGAACGGCTGCCGATGATTCTCGGGGGCGACGCGGCTGGCGTGGACGAGGACGGTAACGACGTGGTCGTGCACGCTGTTGTCACTTCACCCGGTTGGGTGGGTGACGACACCCTCGACCCAAAGCGGTCCCTTTTGTCGGAAATTTACGATGGGACGCTCGCCGAAAAAATTCTCGTGCCGCGCCGCAATCTGGTTGCTAAGCCTGCTTCCCTGTCATTTGAGGAGGCTGCGTGTCTGCCCACCGCGTGGTTGACAGCTTACCGGATGCTGTTCGTCAAACTGCGGCTCGTGCCGGGGTCAACCATCTTGATCCAAGGTGCTGGCGGAGGCGTATCCACCGCGGCAATCTCTCTCGCGAAGACTGCCGGCTTGCGCGTATGGGTTGTCGCCCGTAGTGCCACCAAGCGAGAGGCAGCCCTTGCTCTCGGCGCGGACCAGGTTTTCGAGGCGGGTGCTCGACTTCCCGAACGGGTCGATGCCGTCATAGATAACGTCGGACAAGCTACCTGGATGCATTCGTTGAAGTCCCTCAAACCCGGTGGCGCAATAGTGACCTGTGGAGCAACGAGCGGCCCAAACCCACCCGCTGACCTGAACCGGGTCTTCTTTCTCCAGCTTCAGATTCTTGGTTCCACAATGGGCACCCGAAGTGAGCTTGAACAGTTGCTGTCGTTGCTGGACAGCACTGGTCTACGCCCACAGATTGATTCGGTATTGCCCCTTTCCGAAGCCAGATCAGGGCTAAACAGGCTTGCCAGTGGCACTGTTCAGGGAAAAATCGTACTGGTTCCATAGTCGTGCACCAGCCGGTCTGACGAGCCACCTGCCTGCCACCCGGGACTGGCCATTATGAGCACCTCCTCAGCAGCGTCACTTCGCCTATTCGGAACAGCCCGAGTCGGAGCGAGTGTTTGCGTCCCGGGGTTGGATATTCCTTTTTGGACAGGCTCACTGAATCCGCTCACTTCCACTATCCGAATGGAGATTTGTCAATAATGTCCACACCCCTCACCGCATTTGCTGAGCGCAGGAACCTCACTGCGTTGTTCGACCCGGCGTCAATTGCCATCGTTGGGGCGAGCAACGACTCGCGCAAGTATGGCAATTGGCTGGCCGTTCGGGCGCTCAGGGACTCATCCCTCCGCCCCGCGTACCTAATCAACAGATCTCGAGCGACGATCCTTGGCCACCCTGCGGTACCGAGCCTCACGTCTCTCGACGGCCCCGTAGATCTCGCCGTGATCGCGGTTCCGGCCAGTGGATTCGACGAAGCCATTGACGACGCTATCGCTGCACAGGCGAAAGCGATCGTCGCGATCACCGCCGGTCTGGGTGAGACCGGCGGCGACGGACGACTCCGCCAGGAGGCGCTTGTCGCCCGTCTCCGCAGAGCTTCAATCCCGATGTTGGGCCCGAACTGTCTCGGTGTGCTCGACAACACCACGCGGCTAGATGCGACCGTGAATAACTTCCGCCCCGGCTCTGTGTCCATCATTTCTCAGAGCGGTAATGTTGCCATCGATCTCGCCGAACAACTCTCCGAACTGGACCTCGGCGTGGCCCGCTTCGCGAGTCTGGGAAATTGCGCCGATCTCGATGTCGCCGATCTCATTGATAGCTGCATCGACCACGAGGGAACGTCGGCTATCGCCGTTTACTGCGAGGGTTTCAAAGATGGCCGGAAATTCGCAGCGGCGGCTATCCGTGCTGCCGCTGCCGGCAAACCTGTCGTGCTGCTCTCCGTCGGTCGCGGGCTCGCGTCTACGCGTGGGGCTGCCTCGCACACCGGGTCGCTGGTCACGTCCCATGTGGTGCTCCAGTCTGTCTGTGAAGCAACCGGCGCTGAACTGGTCTCGAGCCCGCTCGAGATGGCAAACCTCCTCCAGGCGCTCGTCCGCACCAGACAGCCCACCGGAACACGAGTGGCCGTTGTTGCCGATGGCGGCGGTCACGCTTCCTTGGCCAGCGACAGCCTTGAAGAGGCTGGCTTACTGGTCGAGAAATTCTCCCCAGAATTGTCAGCACTCCTGACCGGCGAACTCCCCCCGACGGCGTGTGTGTCCAACCCCATCGATCTCGCCGGTGGAGGCGAACAAGACATCACGTCATTCACCAGGGTAGTCAAACGATTGGTAGAAAGCTCCGAGTCTGATGCTGTGCTGATGACTGGATTCTTCGGGGGCTACGGCGACTATGACCCCGCTGTTCTTGCGGATGAGGTGAAAGTCGGGCACGACATCGGTTCTCTTGTCACCGAATCGGGGGCCAGTTTTGTGGCCCAGACTATGTTCGCGAACTCGGCGCCTGCAGGAGCTCTCCGCGAAAGCGGAATTGCTGTCTACCGAAACGTTGAGCATGCTACATGGGCGTTGAGCCGCCTCACCCGCAGACGACGAGGGGTTTCTCACGCACTGCCTCAACTCCCCGAACCAACCCAGGCACCGTTGGTGGGGACCGGTTACTGGCCAGCTCGTCGTGTACTGGCTGAAGTGGGTATGCAATTCATACCGGCCGCAGAGGTGTCCACAATCGATGCTCTCCAGGCTGCGGCATCTCAGCTTCGATTTCCCTTGGTTCTGAAAGCATTAGGCGACGAGCACAAGTCTGACAAAGGCGGTGTCATCTTGAACATCGCTGACGAAACTGCGTTACTCAAGGCATGGCACGATGTGCAGAGCCGACTGGCTCCGCCCACGTGCTCTATCGAGGAAATGATGGACCTCACAAGTTCTGTCGAATTGATCATTGGTGTGCGTCGGGATCCGATATTCGGACCTATCGTCCTCGTCGGTCTTGGCGGCATCTATACCGAACTTCTCCAAGACACCCAGTGCGCGCTTGGTCCGGTGACCGCGCCACAGGCCCGACAACTGCTTCTATCCCTACGCGGGGCCACACTGCTCACCGGCTTCCGCGGCAGCCCCGTTATGGCGATTGACCTGGCCGCAGATCTGGTCTCGACTTTGTCTCTGTTCGCTGCAGAGCATCCGGAAATCCAGGAGATCGAATGCAACCCGATCGCAGTGACACCTGACGAAGCTGTTGCGCTCGATGCACGCATCATTCTCATCAACACGCCCTAACCGACCCCGTTCCGTTTGGAGGAAGAAGATATGTCAGCTGTAGTGCTGTATGCCACCACTGGGCCAATCGCGACGATTACGCTGAATCGCCCAGACAAGCTCAATGCAATCAATAAGGAGATGCTGGAGGAGTTCGACAGGCGGATCATCGAAGCCGGCGCCGACGACTCGATTAAGGTCGTGCTCATTGCGGCAAGCGGACGATCATTCTCAGCCGGATTCGACATGAACGAAGAAATTGAGGAAGGCATCGAAACGGCACTCGATTGGTCAACCGTTCTCTGTCGCGATTCGGCTGTCACCATGCATGTATGGTCGTGCCCCAAACCCACGATTGCGGTGGTGCAGGGATACTGTCTCGGTGGAGCCTGCGAGATTGCTATGGCCTGCGACATGATCGTCGCCGCTGAGGACGCACAGTTTGGTGAACCCGAGATCCAATATGGATCCGGGCCCGTCACTCTCTTGATGCCGTTCATTCTCGGCCAGAAGAAGACTAATGAACTGCTCTTTACCGGGGACAAGATCGACGCCAACCAAGCGCTGTCGCTGGGGCTGATCAATAAAATCGTGCCACGGAAGGACCTAGAATCAGCTGCGCGTGACTTGGCTCAGCGCATCGTTCCGACTCCACTGCAAATCCTCAAGCTCACAAAGCGGGCCCTCAATCGAGCCTATGAGGCAAAGGGCCTTGACACGGCAGTCAAAACAAATCTCGATATCTCCGCTTTGATCAACAGCGCGAATACCCCCGAGCAACAAGAATTCGACAAAGTTGCCTCTGAAAATGGGCTCAAAGCCGCGCTCGCCTGGCGCGACGAACGTTTCAGAACCCAGATGACGTTGTAAAAACTATTGGCTCGTGGATGCTTACATTCCCTACATCAACCACACATCGTGATTCGACGAGGCGATTGCGCTGGCTCCGGCATTCAGCGCGGCCAGCACATCGTCCTTGTCACAGACCAAACCGCCGGCGATCAGCGGCAAATCAGTGTCGTTGCAGACCCAGGAGATCACGCGCGGCATGCATCCCGGAAGAATCATGATGGCGTCCGGCTCCGAAATGCTCACCTGCTTGGACACATTCTTATAACTGAAAGAATCCACAAGAAACA
>Ga0209023_10006787_pt1 | contig 11950 bp, 5 predicted proteins | sample LakOneMetagenome_FD_187468 | JGI IMG/M metagenome (GOLD analysis project Ga0209023, IMG submission 187468) | Freshwater and sediment microbial communities from Lake Erie, Canada (SPAdes) (version 2) | ecosystem: Environmental > Aquatic > Freshwater > Lentic | place: Lake Erie, Canada | collected...
TGTACGTACTTCCCTGCCTGCCGAGACGACACCCGCCACGACCTACAGCTTGTATCGCAATCAGCGGCTGAGTGCCGAAGCCGACAGTGAGGGACACATCACCGCGCACTACATTTACGTCGATGGCAAGCCGGTGGCGAAGATCGACATGGAGCCGAATCCAAGCCTGTTTCATGCCGTATGGCGGAGTGTCAGGGGCCTGATGAAGGCTGCCGGCGAACATCCGCCAGCCGATGCAAGCCTTGCCCGGATCTATGCCATCCACACCGATCACCTCGGAACGCCGCAAGCGGTGACAGACACACGGCAGGAGATTGTATGGCAGGCCCGCACGTCGCCATTTGGCCAGGCTACAGTCATGCACGCGAGCATGAGCGGCGTCTCCGGAAAACCATTCATGATGAACCTTCGCCTCCCCGGTCAGGTATTCGATGCAGAAACCGGCCTGCACCAAAATTATCTGCGCGATTACGATCCAGAGCTGGGGCGCTACACAACGCCGGACCCGGCCGGCCTGGCGGGCGGTATCAATCCATATGCCTACGTCGACAGCAATCCGCTGACGCATACCGATACCCTGGGCCTGTATCAGAGCGACATTCACTATTACATGAATATGTTTCTGGCGCTGGCTGCAGGCATGAGCCTGGACGATGCGCAAACGCTGGCACTTGCTGCGCAGTTTGTGGACGATAACGACGACACGCGCCCTGTGCACCTCGATGACTCGGAAGACCACCGGCGCAGACTGCTGACCTATCATTTCACCGCAGTACCGACAACCATCGATCCAGCCACAGGATGGGTGAGGGCAGGCGTCCGCGACTACGGAACGCCGTTAGACAATACTGCTTTCGCAAATATTCCCGAGAACGCCCAGTTGCGCCGGCTGCGCCAGGCCATCGCGACCTCCAGGAGTGAAGCCAACCTCCGCAATCCTCGCTGCACCCAATTGCAACTCATGGGGGAATACCTGCATTCGTTCGAGGATACATTCGCGCACCGCGACTCGAACAATCGTCCATTCCAGCTGTCAGTCGGGCTGGGGCATGGCGGGTATGGCAGCGATCCGGACTACACCTACGACCATTTGTCTCCCATTCTGGGACCTGGCTCATTTAACTGGGATCATAACGAAGAACGCACGCTGCAGATGGAACGCGAAGTGTATGCAAAATTGCGTGCCCTGGGCGATCCGAGCAAGGCCAAACGGTTCGCCGATTTCGAAATGATTCTTGCAGAATTCAATGACATTCCCGAGCATGAGGATAAAGGCTTCATACCGGCCGCGCCCAGCACCAGCCGCAAGCTTCTCCTGCTGCAGCAGACACTCGCAGTATGGGGTATCCAGGTCAACTGGGCAGGGCCGGGTGCGACAACGCAATATACATACAACGAAGTGCTGGGGGAGCGTAACCGGAACACGCATCTGTGCGATGCCAACGGAAACGCACTCGACCAGAAAAAATACCAGGGAACGATCCTGCCGTCATGCAACCGATAATTAAGAAAATATGGGGGGCCATGGTGGGGTATGGCGCCCTGTCGATCGCATTGGCACAGGCTTGCGAATCAGTCGAGGCAAGAGGGATCAATGGCGGGACAAGGGGCAGCGTTCCGGCTGTCGGGAATTATTGCCTTAATGTCGATCTGGATCAACCGCGAGCTTTCGATATCCATTCGATGAGCATGAAGACGTTTCAAGGCGCCGCGCTCCTGAGTATCGTCTCCCCTGAGTTTGGTGCACCACCTTCTGCCTTCATGGAGACAGGCCTCGATATTCATTTGCAGGGCCATCGGCTCGAAGCGACAGCAAAACACATGATAGGCATAAAGGCCAATACCGCGATATCACATGTGCGTATCCACGATGGCACGATCATCGTGCCCGGCTCCGACGAGCCGAATATCGGCATTGACCTCCATATGTTGCAGAGTCCTCGTACGACCTATGCACGACTGCCCTGTGACAACGCGGACGTCAAGTGTGATCGTGGCGCGGCAACAGGCACCTGGAGCAAGGCGCCGCCTTATACCACCACGCAGCATGTCGTCAGCAAAGTAAATATCCGCGCGGGCTGGCTGGGCGTGCAGCTGGTTGGCATCGGCAACACGATTCGAGACAGCGTGATCGAAGTGGACAGCCGTAACGGTATCGCCCTCTTTGGCCCGGGTGGGACGATTGAAAACAATACGATCATTGTGCATGGACAGGGCGTTCCCGCTTCCAGCGACGGTGCGATAGCACTGTGGGATGCCAATGGCACGGTCGTCCGGAACAACCGGTTTGTTTTCAAAGGCTGGTTCAGGAAAGCACCACCGGCGATCCGGCTCATCGATTCCAGTAACGTGCAACTGGAAGGAAATACCTTTGAGGGTTTCAGTCAAATTGTCGACCGGACCGGGAAAAGTTCGTTCAGCAACAGAAAATGACAACCGAATGCCGACTTCCGCACAGCGCGCCTGCGGGTATCAATCTGCTCGATTCGAAGGATGTGCTCATTGAAGGCACACATTCACGGGTTTTGAGCAGAAAGTACGCGTCAATGGTGACTCGACCTATATCTTGGAAATGACCTGCTTCTTACCAGTGCTCTTGCGAAATCGCTCATCCCTGCATAACTGTCAATAACAATGGACATTTATAAGATCGCACTATCGTGCGCGCTGTTATATACCCTTCCTGATGCTCATGCTCAAGATGCCTGCCAGCCGATAAAGCAAATCGACCCCCAAGAGACGGATATCACCATCACGGAACTCATCGAACAGCCTGGAAGCTATTGTTTGTCACATGACATAAAGAGCCCTCGTCTTTACGATATACACGGGGAAAAATACGCGAGCAGCCCGATCCTTCAGATAAGCTCGTCCAATGTTGAAATAGACTTGCAAAAGCATTCTCTTACTGCGGAAACAGGAGGGATGAGCGGGATTCTGCTGTCACAAATCGACAGGCAAGTACAGCTACCTTCCCATGTCTCCATAAGAAATGGGACTGTTTCGACCCGGACGATTGGCGCCATCGAGATGGCATTCAGGGAAGGCAGCTTGCGAGCTGATTTCATGACGAAATACTCAGGCAACACGCGATCCTCCGGGAGAGATTACGAAAAACTCCAGAAAATCTCTGCAGGTGACTATCCTCTTACTGAGAATATCATCGACTCCATGAAGATCCAGGCAAACACCAGTGAAAAAAACTTTACAGCCGGCCTGGTTGGAATTGGAATGCGCGGCAAAGGAAACGTTGTGCGCAACAGCACGATAGAAATCAACAACGGCCATGCCGCGGTTTATCTTTTCGGACCGAATAATGTTATCGAGAACAATATCATCATATTCAGGGGGAATTCGGCTTACGAAAGCGCGGCCGCGATCAAGCTCCATCATAGTGACGGCACAATCGTCAGGAATAATGACATTGTAGTCCATGGTATTCCCGGAAGCGCTTCTGCCGCCGCGATATCGGTCATCGACAGCAAAGATGTGCGAATAGAAAACAACCGATTCTATGGCATAAAGACCTTGACAAGAATATGGGATGGGAAGAGCAGCACAACGGAGCGCAACAATGAAATCCGGAACTTGCCGGCCGCCCATCTGCCAAAGGTGAGCCTGGTGTGCAATGAAAGGCTTCTGGCAGGGATTGCGGATCGATACCGGCCAGCCGGAGTGCGCGCTGAGGCATCAATGCCGACGCCGGTCGTGCTATCACAGCTTACTGAAATAGCCGAGGTGTAGTAGCCATGGTCAAACGTTGGTTCCATTCCGCAGCGCTTTCGAGCGTGTTCGCATGTCTCTACGCCATGACTGCCATGGCACGTGCGCAGCTGCCGCCTATCGGCACGCCGACCTGCCCGCCCAACACCAGCTGCGCCCCCGGCATGCCGCCCGCCTCCCCGCCGGGCACCTGCGGCCCCGGTCCCGGCGGCGCGACCTGCGGCGGCGCCGGTCCGGCGGCAATGGGCGGCAGCACCGGCGTGAACGTCGGCGCCGGCAATCCGATCAACATCATCAACGGCAACAAATACCAGCGCGAAGTCGACATGGCGCCGTTGCCGGGCGTGCTGGGCCTGGAGATCGTCCGCCACTACAACAGTTCCCTGAGCGGCCCGGGCGCCTCCACCAACCTGGTCGGGCGCGGCTGGAAGCTGTCGTACGAGACCGACCTGTACGTGTCGGGCCGCACCCTGCAGGTGGTGCAGGCCGACGGCAGCCGCATCATCTTCAATCGCGACGCGCGCGATCCGAGCCTGTGCGCCAGCGACAACGCGGCCGATGGCCGCATCACGGTGCGCAAGACGGCCAGGGGCGAAGAATACGTCTGGCGCTGGATCAACGGCCGCGAACTGAGCTTCGACAGCCGCGGCAAGCTGGTGCAGATCCTGGCGCCGGGCGGCCAGTTCGTCAGCCTGCAGCACGACGCGCGCGGCTTGCTGGTGAGCGTGACCGATCCGCAGGGGCGGCGCCTGCAGCTGCAATACCTCGACAAGGCGCAAAGCGCGGCCGGCACCGCCTTCCGCGGCGTGCAGAGCATCGTCAGCCCGGTCGGCACCTTCCGCTATCGCTACGGCAGCCCTGCGCCGAAGGGCGCGCAAGTTGCAGCCAGCATGCTGCTGGCCAACCTGGTCAAGGTAGAGATGCCGACCGGCGCGCGCACCTACCACTATGAGAGTCCGAGTTTCCCGACCTACCTGACGGGCATCAGCGAACTGGCCACGAACGCCGCAGGAAAAGTCGAATGGCAGCGCGTATCGACCTATGGCTACGACAACAACGGCAAGGGCAACCTGAGCGTGAAGGGTTATCCGGCGCGCCTGGTGCGTGGCAACGACGGCAAGCTGCTGCAGCCGGCGCGCCTGGTGGCAGGCACCGGCGTGCAGCAGATCACGCTCGAGCATGGCGCGGGCACGACCACGCTGACCAACAGCCTGGGCCAGAAAACCGTCTACCGCCACGCCATCATCGCCGGGCAGTACCGTTTGCTGGAAGCGCTCGGCGCCGGCTGCGTTACCTGTGGCGAAACGAATGTGCGCTATGGCTACGACGACGCAGGGCGCCTTCTCACGACCATGAAGCTCGACGCCAAGGGTAATGTACTTGCTGCCGAAAGCACGCAGTATGACGCCCAGGGCCGCGCACGCCAGCTGACCAGCTACGCTTACGCCAATGGCAAGCCGCTCCCGGGCAAGCTGAAAATGCGTGTCGAATACGCGGGCGACAAAGTCTGGCCGGTGCGTATCGTTCGCCCGAGCGTGGTACCTGGCCAGGAATACCTTACATCGATCAAGTACGCCGAAAGCGCTACGCTCACCGGCCTGCCGACCGAGATCAGCGAAGAAGGTCATATACCGACGCTGGCTGGCACCGCGTCGGCCAGCACGGTTGCCCGCACGCTGCGCTATCGCTATGACGATTACGGCCAGCGTGTCGAGATCGATGGGCCCCTGCCGAACGCCGTAACCGGCGCAAGTCCGCTCAACAGCGATATCACCCGCATCCGCTTCGATGCGCGCACCAAAATGGTCGTGCGTACGGAAGAGCCGGGTGGGAGCGTCTCCGAAGTCATCGAACGTGACGCCGCATTGCGGCCCACCGTGACGCGTTTCACCGACGCGGCCGCGGTCCAGTTGGTAAGGCTGCGCTATAACTGGCGCGGCCAACCCGAGGAAATGCGCGTAGAGAGCATGCCGGCCGATGGCAGTCCGGCGCTCTCGCAGAAGATGCGCTACACCTACGGCCCGAACGGCAAACTGCTCGGCACGACCATGCCCGGTGAACTCACCAGCCGCTTTATATACGATGCTGCGGGACGCATGACGCGCAAGGTGCTGCCCGACGGGAGCAGCGTGGAAGCCGTGTACGACACTGAAGGACGGCGCACGTCTGCAGCCGTGCTGGGTGCGGATGGCCGCCGCGCCGGCTTCATGCACTTCCATCTTGACGCAGCCGGGAACGTGGTCGGCATGGAAGACGGACTTGGCGTCTTCGCGCAAGCCAGCTTTACGCCTGCAGGAGCCGTGGACGAAATGACCAATGCACTCGGCGTTGCCACCCGTTTCAGCTATGACGATGATGGCCTGCTTGTCAGCCGTACCAGCGCACAAGGGACCCCCGACGCCGGCTCAATCGGCTTCGCCTACGACGCCCGCGGCAATCAGATCAAGCTGACCGACGCCAACGGCGTCACCACGCTGCGCCGTTACGATGACTTCGGCCGGCGCGTAGTGGAAGTCAATCCCGACCGCGGCGCGACCCTGTATTTGCATGACCCGGCCGGCCGCATGGTGGCCCGTACCGACGCGCGCGGGAGCGACACGCGCTTCCGTTACGACCTCCAGGGCCGCATGATCGCCGTCGGCAACCCAACGGTGCCGGAACTGACTCGCTATCGCTATGCAGGCCGGCGCATGGTCGAGATGGTAGCCACCACCGATGGCAAGCCGGAACATGCTTTCGAACGCACCAGCTACCGCTTTGATGCACTCGGAAATGTGCTGGAAGAAAAACGTTGGTACGCCAAGGTCGGCCAGGAAAGCGCCGGCAAGGGCCTGAACTTCGTTACCACCAGCACCTATGATGCTGCCGGCCGCCTCAGCACCCAAGTCCTGCCGGACGGCCACCAGTTGCGCTACCAATATGCAGACAAGAGTGGAGGCCTGGCAGCGATGTTCTTCGATGACGAGCCGGTCGTCACGAATATCGAACGCGCGCCCATCGGAATGACGGCATTCGAGGCCGGCAATGGAGTGCGCCAGCGGATCGAGCGCGATGTGCGTGGCCGGATCACGGCAGTGCGGGCCGAGGGTGGACCGATCGCCGCGCGTGGCCTGTGGGCGCAGCTGCGCACCTGGTTCGGTGCCGGCCCCAATCCTGCAATGCAAACGATCTACGCACAGGACAATCGTTACGACGCTGGCGGCCGCATGCTGCAGGTCGACCGCAAGCTGGCGCCTGCCGGCGCCTTGCCCTTGCGGAGTGTGACGGAACAATATGAGTACGACGCCCTCGACCGCCTGACGAAAGTCAAGGCGAGCGATGGCCCGACCGTCCGCTATGCCTATGACAGGGGCGGCAACCGCATCCTCGAAGCGCACCAGCCCATGCTGGTACGGACGTCGTCCGATGCCGCCGCACAGGCAGGCACGCGCCGCTACATGTATGCCGCAGGCACCAACCGCCTGACCACCCTGACCCGGATCCCGCTCGACGACCAGGACAATGACATGACGGCGACCACCGACTTGCGCCTGCTTGTCGATACGGCATGGGTTTACCGTCCCGGCGGCGCCGCATTCGGCCGCATCGGCTTTGCCCTGCCAGGTCCTGCCTCGGCCGGCGCTCCAGCCGCCAGCGCGGGCCGCCGCACCGTTTACAACAACGCCAACCGGGCAATTGGCGTGTTCGACGCCGCCAACCAGCCGGTTGCGAGCTATTCCTACAATGCCCAGGGTGAGCGCTATGCCCAGACGGTGTATCCAACGCCTGCCCAGGCAGGAAATGTCGTGCGCACCGCCCACCGCACGGGACAGGCAGGATTGACCACCTACAGCCTGTATCGGGACAGGCGCCTGGCTGCCGAGGCCGACGGCGAAGGACGCATTATCGCCCACTACCTGTATCTCGAAGGTCGGCCCATCGCGCGGATTGACATGCGCGAAAACGATGGCCTGCTGAACCGGATGTGGCAAGCCCTGCGCAGCGTCGGCAGCATGAACAGCCAACAGCCCGACCCGTCGGCCAGCCTGGCGACGATCTACGCCATCCATTCCGATCACTTGGGTACGCCGCAAGCGGTGACGGATTCGCGCCAAGCGATCGTCTGGCAAGCCCGCGTGTCGCCTTTCGGACAGGCCAGGGTGGTGCATGCGGCCATGTCGGCAGGTACTGGAAAAGCCTTCGAAATGAACCTGCGCCTGCCCGGCCAGGTCTACGACACCGTAACGGGACTGCACCAGAACTACATGCGCGACTACGATCCTGCTCTGGGACGCTATACGACGCCGGATCCGTTAGGGCTGGCGGGCGGCATCAATCCGTATATGTATGTGGGAAACAATCCACTGACGAACATCGACCCGCTTGGGCTTTTCCAGATCGATGTCCACTATTACGTAACCTATTATCTGGCAATCAAGGCCGGGCTGTCCCAGGAAGATGCATTGCAAATCGCACTGGCGGCCCAGTATGTTGACGACAATCCAAATACGTCGCCGATGCCCTTGGGTGGTGGCGCGCTGGTTCTGTTTAACGTATTAGCGAACAAGAAAGCACTGCTGTCCTATCATTTTGTGCTTTCCGAAGGCGATAAAGAATCATCGTCCTATGGAAAAACGCTCGATCAATACAAGAACACGGATATCCACAGTGTCGAAGAAGCCTCTGGTCTAAGTCCGCAACTGCAGAGACTTTTCGAAGCATCTCAGGCTACGCAAACTTGCGCAGCCAGAAATCAATTCTTCGGCGAGTTCCTGCATTCCTTTCAGGACACGTATAGTCATCGCGACTACGACAATACACCGGTCGATGCGACGATGGAATTGCTCGGAATTGAGTTAGGCGCTGGTCATGGCCGAGACTTGACATACCCGGACATGACCTTTGATCCTGGCGAACAGAAATCGCTATTATCAAGCGCGATCAAGGACTGGACAAACAATGACGAGCGCACGTTTGCAATGGAGCTGGCGACTTTCAAGAAGTTGCAAGAGTATGCAGGCACCACCGATAAAGAAGTGGATATGATCGAACTGATCGCTACATTAAAAGAGTTTAATCAAATTCGAGAAGATGAGGACGGTGGTGTTGGTAGTGGCCAAGGTGGGCTGTTCGCTGGGCCTAGAATCAACACTGCTGTTGGCTCATCACAGGAATCACCCAGCGAGAAGCTGGCCCTGCTGAACAGGTCACTAGGTGAAGGAAATGCTATTCCTTACTACAGCATTCATGCAGCGTGCAGCAATCGGAACAGCTCGATTTCGCAATTGTCGCAAGATTTGTATAAAGGAACAATTTTGAAAACACCGACTGATTGCCCGACACAGCGCATTCATTAACATCTTCAGGAGACGGCATCAATGCAAGCCGCCACGTTGCTCAAAAAACCTGTCATCAGTTTATATTCGGTGCTGCTGTTATATTACGCAGGACTAGCCCATGCGCAAGACGTCACGTGCCAGTCGTTAGTAACGAAACAAAACACACATATCAAGTTGAATCAGCCTGGCAACTACTGTCTCAAGGCCGATCTAGAGATTCGCGGCTATAGTGAATTCTTTATCGATAAACGATCGGGCCGGCCCTCCGAGGCTCTGGATATAAATCACGACAACATTCGTGTCGACCTTCAGAATAATTCCGTTCGCGTCGGCAATGCCAGCCTTGGCATCCGGATTGAGAATGGGGGCAAATCCAATTACAAGGCGGACTATAATTCACGACAGCCAAAGCAGGTGACAATCGAAAACGGTCTTCTGAGTACAACATCATCGGTCGGTATCTATTCCGGATTCTATGAGTTATCGATTCTGTCAGACATGGGAGATCCACTTGAGCGAGCAAGTACAAAGGGCAAATCAAAGGAAGAACTGCTCAATTTATCCAATTCGTCCAGGGAAAGGAAGGAATGGATTTTCAAGAACCAATTAGCTTTGCGCCCATCGAAAGCTGCAGACTATTACCAGCGCAACATTCGCATTGAGAACATGCATATTGACGCCCGCGAGCCGAACGTCACGTCACGTGCGCACGCGGGCGCCATCAACATCCAAGGCTCAGGCACCATCATCCGGAACTGCGTGATCGAAACCGATGGCAGTACGGCGCTCTGGCTCTTTGGACCGGATGCCATTATCGAAGGCAATACAATCATTGTAAGCGGTGCCAGTCCGGTCCGTGAGGCCGACGCACCCATCCGCCTGCATCATGGCGATGGCGCCATCATCCGCAACAACCGGATCGTCATCAAGGACGGCGCCAACCGTCGCGGCATGTCGGTTTTCGACACCGGCGCAATCACCGTCGAGAAGAACACCTTTTACGGCATGACGGAAAAGGATGACGTAGCCAAGGCGTTCACGGGAAGCCTGGAGATGAAAGAAAGCGGCAGCCGATTCGAGCCGGCATGGAAAGCAGTGTTTGCCGGACACAAATAGAAATGATCAGATCAGTCCTGTTCGTTTTTGGAACAACCTCGGGGCTCGCTGTCGCAGCGTCAGGTTTAGGACAGCTTGCGCATTCGTCACATGATGCCTGCATACCTTTGACCTCCTATCAAGGAACGTCGTCCGAGCGCTGGTCCGTGCGAGTTTATCGGCCAGGAAGCTATTGCCTCAGCCAGAATTTGAAACAGACCGAGTTGCCCGCCTGGCTGCGCTTGCCTCATATGGCAGTGCCGCACGATCCCCTGATGGTCTCAGAGTCCGGCAACGTTTCGATCGATCTTGCAGGGCATAGCATGGTAACGACGACTGCTGCTGGCCAAGGCATGATGCATCTCGGCGGTGCTGCCTGGACTGATGGAAAAGAGCATCCTCGTATGCAAGCAGCCCGTAACATTTCACTGCGCAATGGCAGCATCAGCACGAAGTTTCAGCCTGCCGTCATCATGGCGCATCGATGGAACGGCGATAACAAGCGCTTTGATGGAAAGAAGGTTGGAGGACATTTCCTGCTTGGTGCCAGATTAACCGATTCACGTGGCGACATCGACCGCTATGAGGCGACCGATTATGTGCTCGAAAACCTGACCCTGACCTCCGACCAGATCGTCGTGCTTATGCAGGGAAAGAACAACATCATCCGCCGCTGCAAGATCATCGGCGCCAACGCAGCCGTCAACCTCTACGGTCCGAATCTGGTGTTCGAAGATAACGAGATCGTCATGACGGTACGCGATCCGGCAGACGCCGGCGGCGAGCCGCAAGTTGCCCTGTATGTCGAGGACGGCTTTGGCGCAGTCATCCGCAACAACCGCTTTGTGATCAAAGGCCGCCCCGACGGAGCTGTTGCAATGGAATTCAGGAACTCTGCGGGAGTCGTTTTGGAGGGGAATACCGTTGAGGGTGCAGCCAGCATGTACCGAACCCTGGACGAGAAAAGCACCGTCGAAGTCAGGCCGGCTACGCAACAAGCGCCTCTCGTGACCAGACACCCGAATTCCAAGGAAACGCAGTGAATATATTTAAACCGGGGCCAGGTCGGATGATGTTGGCCTCCTGCTTACTTTTTAAAACCTTGGACAGCACAGCGGCTGAGGCAACCTGCGTACCCCTCCCTGTGACGGATGGGGCGCACTACGGATACAGGGGTCACATCGACGCACCCGGCAATTATTGTCTGCAGCGCGATCTGTCAGCAACCAGGCTGTTCGACATACATGCCGGGGGCTGGAAATCGTTCGGCAGCGAGGGCTTGATCAGTATTTCTATTCCCTTCGGCAGTAAAGGTATCCAACCCCGTGGAAAGGACACGTATACCATCGACCTGCAGGGCCATCGCTTGACAGCAGAGCCAGATGAAATGGTCGGTATCGAAAACCGTTCGGGCGGACTGGGCGTCACCATCCGCAACGGCCGCATCGAGATGGCGAGCGGGAGCAGGTTGAACAAGGGCATTCTGCTGCAACGTTACGAAAGAACCCCGCCTGTCAAATGGCAGCAGGAGTGTGCCGTTGGACTCAAGAAATGCGAGGACGTGCCGACGCCAAGGGATGCGAACGGACGGGCGCCGACGTATGCGAACAGCGACTACCTGATCGAAAAAGTCAGTATCCATGCCGGCGGGCGCGGTATCGAGATGGGCGGAGGCGGCAACGTCTTGCGCGACAGCGTCATCGAGGTCGACAGCCGCGTCGCAGTCTTCCAGTTCGGGCCGCATGCTGTCATCGAGAACAATACCTTCATCGTGCATGGCAAGGGAGACAAGACGCCATTCGATGCGGTGCTGA